>Ga0209358_10000244_pt1 | contig 49331 bp, 45 predicted proteins | sample LauGreFa1BDMLBSN_2_FD_187574 | JGI IMG/M metagenome (GOLD analysis project Ga0209358, IMG submission 187574) | Freshwater lake microbial communities from Lake Michigan, USA - Fa13.BD.MLB.SN (SPAdes) (version 2) | ecosystem: Environmental > Aquatic > Freshwater > Lake | place: Lake Michigan, USA... | reverse complement strand
TCGGGTACTGTGGCATAATAGCTGCGAATTTCGGTAAAATTAGGGGTTCAAATATTTTTCAGAAAAGATTTGTTTATGAAATGTGTTTACCCTTATCTTTGCCGTCCTGAAAACGACCTGAAAAGGCAGTTTTTGGAGGTTTGGATCGGTAGTTCAGTTGGTTAGAATGCCGCCCTGTCACGGCGGAGGTCGCGGGTTCGAGTCCCGTCCGGTCCGCAAAAGCCCTTATAATCACTTGATTTATAAGGGTTTTTTATTTTCGGGGTACACATCGGGGTACAAGTTGTTGAATTTTATAAATTACATCAACGACATAACCGACTTGATATTAGATATATCTACATATATCAACACAGTAACCCCCAGCACCTATTTTCTAGTTCAACCTCTGATAATAAAATATTGTATAAATAGCCTTTAGTCAAGGGTTTAGCCAATTTATTGCTACAAAAAGTCGGGGAAAATTTGATTTAGGAACTTATCCCTTAATTAGAATCCTACACTACTCTTTTCGATTATTTCTAGGAACTATGACTACCCCATCCATACCTGTAATTATCACCCCCTGTTTTTCACTACTTCCAGAAGAATGGGTTGGAGATTTGCAAAATGATGGACAATATTGTCAATAGATATAACCAAAATAGCGAGGGTATAATATTACCCTACAAGCTTATTGAGGAAGCCTATTCAAAAGGCAATCTCAAAGCTTTGACTCTATTCGTATTATTGAAACAAAGGCACAGAAATGGAGTAATATATAATACCTCATCTAGATCCATCGCTGAAAATTCTAATCACAGCCACAGCACCGTAAATGCTCATATTTCCAAGCTTATTACTATGGGATTAGTAGAGCGCCAAATTGGAAAAAACGGGAAAAAACAGCTCAGATTACGTGGATACAAGCACTACATTAATAGATGGGGTAATAGCCTCGTATTCATAAAATTTGGAACAAAATTTGAAATCAATGAAACATTAAACGCACAAATCGCCATTAAGCACATTAGAAAGCAAGAGTATAGGATTAGCAAAAAACAAGGGTGTAACCGAATATTGGAGAAAATTGTTGAATCGCCTGAAAATTACGCTTCCCTATCAGATAGAAACCTAGCTAATGTGATGAATAAAAGCAACGCCACTGCAAATAGGATAAAAAAGAAGTGGAATAAGCTTGGACTCATTACCACATCGCCCATTTGGTCAGTACTACAGGCTAATGTGACCGAAGCTCAGTACCGCAGAGCTAAACAAGTGTCTGCCATCCCTAGTTATGCCGTATTCGAGAGGCATAGCAAAAGAATTCTTATCAGAAAAGCTGACGCAGTTGAGATTGGCCATAACCTAGGTTATAAGTATACACCTAACTCTTGGGTACCAAACATGATTAAACTAAAGTCTATAACTAATAATATGAATACTGGTCAGATACTATAGCTGTCCAATAGATTGCTACACTTTTTTTACAACGTATAAATACAACAAAGATGAAAATCACATGCTACATTGATGGGTCTTGCAGAATCAACCCACATGGAGAAATTGGCTATGCCTACATTATCAACTTCGAAAATGAAGAGACAATTGAGTATTGTAATTCAGAACCTAGTAAACACGGAAATACCAGTGTTGTAGCTGAATACAAAGCTATTAATGCTCTTCTTGAAAAACTAATTGAACTTAAACTATGCGAAGCGCCTATTGAAATTAGAAGTGATTCAATGCTAATTTACCGCCAGTTTATAGGAAATATGAAGCGTAAAAAAGGGTTTTATATCCCTTTTAGCAAGGAAACCGATAGACTCTTAAAAAGGTTTAACAATCTCGAAGTAATATGGGTTTCAAGAGATGAAAACAGAGAAGCTGATGCCTTAGCTGCGTGTTATTACTAATTCTTAAAATTATAACTCACATTAAGTTGTAAAATCAATTAAACTGATAAAATAATATATATTTATAATGTATTCTTAATTAGAGTTAATCTCAAAAACAAAAATTCATGAAGCACTTTCTTTTATTTGTCTTTTGTGTAGTTTTTTTTCAGAGCAATATTAATGCACAATGCTATAACATAGAATTAAATGATATTGAGTGGGAGAGACAATATTCTGACTTAGCCTGCCATGAACTTAAAGGGCCTTTAAGTAAAGTCACTTCATTTAGTTATAAACCATTAGTTAATTTTGGACGCATCACTAAAGGAGAACGAGTGTGTCATAACGAAATATTCTTTAATAAAAATGGAGAAATTCAAAAAATTATTTCTTTTGACGAAACCAACAAAATAGACAAATTAACTACTTACGAATATGAAGATGGGAGAAAAAAATTTAAAACAAATTATAATTCAAAGGGGGAATTAATTAACAAAACTATATTCATTAAAGAAGGTCAAATACTTAGAAAGCAAATGTATATAAAAGACGGATCTCCCAATGACGAATATTTTGTTTATACCTATGATGCAAGAGGATATGTAATTAAAAAAGAATATAAATATCATGCTAGTGAATCTTCTACAAATCCAACGGTTAAATATTTTTCTTACGATAATTACAATAGAATAATTGAAATATTTGATGGCGGTCGTAAAGACACAATTATTTATAAAGATACATATTCAAAACAACCAACAAAGTTTAGCGTATTCGACAGAGTTGAGAAAAAAGTAACTGAAGGCTTAATTATTGAATATAATAAAAAAGGAGATATAATCAAGGAAACAATAGATGGTAAATTAATGAATTATTACGAATATACCTATGATGCTAAAGACAATTGGATAACAAGAATAGAATTTGAAACCGAAGCTAAAATACCATACTCAATTGTTAACAGAAAAATTGAATATTTGAAATAAATACTTGAGCACCTAGAAGATAAATTCAATTAAAAGTTTTAACCTTCACTAAACAATTATTAAGATCTGATAGCTTATACAGCTTTCTACTGCTCCCATCTAACCTATAACAAACAATACTACCCTCTTTAGTGGCCTTATCCAGCGTAGGTTTTGAGATCTTAAGATAATCTGACGCCTCATCTCTTGTAAGTAAAGAATCTAAATTAGAATTATCAATTTTATTATTAGTCGAACTCAATTCAGTTTTGAACAACTCTAGCAATTCAGTTTTCAATTGATCAAAAGGAATTGGAGATAAGATTACATTATTCATAAGTGAGTTGATATGTTTAATGCAAAACTAAATCACCAGCTTCACTTGATGTTTTAGTTATGCACAACTTTATGCTCAACTCAATAATTTATAATTAACACCCTGTTAATTATTCTAAATAAAACATATACCAGTTTTCAATCAAGATGTTATTTCAATTCAAATTTGAACTGCAATTCGTCTAGATTAAATTTGGCGCCTATTTTTCGCCCATTCCACTAGCTGCTCAATATCTTCTTGACTTGGCTCTTCGGAATCGTTATCTATCTTTTCCTGAGGTGGCACTAGCGTTACCTGATATTTGTCCTGTTTCATGTCCGGTTCCACAAGAAGGCTGCGAAATGCTTCAGACTTCATCGCTCGTTGAACCATCCAATTTTGTTTGTTCTCCATTTTATCAAATTTGATTTTAATGAATTTAAAGTATCAAGACTTACCAACCCTTAAGCTGGTTTGAGTAGAAAGTGTATTCAGGGGTGTCAATAACATAATCCCCGTCCTGAACAAAGTACCATGGACCGTCTTCTCCTTTAAGGATATGGATGTCCTGAGCTGGCATATAGCTCTGTGCGATCATGTAAGCCTTCTTTCCCTGAGCGTTTACCGCCACGTCAATAACTATTACCACATGCCCGGGGAATCCACCCTTGATGAGTACATCCCCGATCTGAATATCTTTCATCTTCTTGGCTTTAACCTGCTTCTCTAGGCTGGCTGAGTTGCAGTTGGCGAACACGGCATCAAGGTACTTGATCTTGTGCCACTCCTCATAAGGGGGTTTGAATCTAAACTCCTTGCCGGTGTTACTGTAGAAGACAATCTTGTCGTACTGCTTTGACGCCATTAGGTACTCAGTCCTTAGGCGCATAACCGCATCGGCACATTGCTGCAGATCCTGATGCCCGACCGGTACATCCAAGACGGCATACTGCGCAGTCTGGTTTGCCTTAGGCCGACCGTTGTACAAGAATACAGTCTTGTCTTGCTTTAAAACTATATTACGTAAGTAGGTTCCGAACCCATCTGTCTGAACTCTCGTGTATCCAGCAGGGGTTGGTATGGTTTCCGTGGTGTTGACACCAATAAATAGGGACAGTATCAGAATTAACATTTGCATCTTTAAGTTGACTAAAGCTATAATAACATATATAAATTAAATGTTAAATATATTAGATAAGTAAGTACATTTATATTAATCGGCAGCCCCCAGCCATATCGATAACAATAAAAATTAAAAAAAATCATGGGATTATTTTCATCATTACTTGGTAACGCAGGTGCTGTAAGCCAAGAAGAATTAAATCAAAAGTATGGTCAATTACTAACAGATGGGGAAGAAATTGAATTAGGTTTCAAGCTGATTCGTGATACATTTATTTTTACGAACAAAAGACTAATACTAGTTGATGTTCAAGGTCTTACAGGCAGTAAAATTGAATACAAAACAATAACTTATAAAAGTATATCTCGATTCAGTATAGAAACTGCTGGAACATTTGACTTAGATGCTGAATTAAAAATTTGGATCTCAAGCGAAGCACAGCCGAGTATAAAGAAGCAATTTAACAAATCAGTTAATGTTTATGATGTTCAAAAAGTCTTAGCACACCATGTTTTAAAATAAATTAGAAAATCATGAAAACATTTTTATCTCAAATTTTTCTTTCAACACTAATCTTAACCAATAGTGTAATTTCTTTTTCACAAAATATCACTGATTTGGGTCGTAAGAGTTATTCTGATATAAAATCCATGCAAAAAACAGAAGCTTGTGAGATAACCATTGGAAAAGCTTTGACATATTGCGTTGAAGATGGCAGTAACATAACCTATATTTTTAAAAATAACATTCTTAATGGAATTATGTTTTCAACTCCGTTTTCAAGCAAATCGGAAGCTGAAATTGAACTGAAAAAAGAAATATCTGCCTTTTCAACCAAGAACAGAGTTAGCCCTTATTATATGGGTGGTCAAGCATTGTTTCGAAAAGAAGATCTTCCATATAAAGTTTCTTATGGGTTACAGGATAGAAGCGGGACTACATATTTGGTTTATTACACATTTCTAGAATAAACAATCAATAATATGAAAGACATTATAAAAAAAATTTTCTATTTTATGTTAATGCTAATTGCCTTAGCTGTCGGGAAATCAATCACAAAGTCATTTATTAAAGGATCGTATAAAAATTCAAAAAAACTAACATATGAGGATTCCCTTAATCTATATCTCGAATCTTTAGAAGGTTATGAAGACTCATTAAACACCGTACTATCGGGAAAGAAACTAGATGAAATCACTATTGTAGATAGCCTTCAAATCTCAAAGGCAGATACATCAATTCATTATTTTTATCATATCACCGCTTACGAAAAAAATGAACTTGATATAGATGAATTTGATAAAATAATAAAACCAATGTTAGATTCTTCCGTCATTAATAATGAGAAGATGAGAATAAATAGAAGATTCAGAACAAAATTTATATACAGTTACTATGACAAAAATGGCGAATTTATTACTACAATTAAAGCAGATTACTAAAAAATATGTTTTTATACTTAGCAAATAATTTAGCTAGGATAAACAATTGGTGTTTAAAATGAAAATGATAATCTATCAAATTATTCTCAAAGGATAATCCATGACTTAACCCAAACTGAATACATAGAAAAAATAAAAGAATTTACTTACCCAGCCAATCATTCCAGCTAATCCAACCTTTGTTTTTGTATGCCTGAGCTGGACTTCTAGGTATATTTGATGGCCTTGTATTTTGTTGGCAATAGCTGTTCCAGTCTTTTTGTGTACGAAGCTTTAATTTATGTACATATTTTCTTGCTTCAGTGTAAGTCAAAAAAACTTTATTATAATTATCTAATTTGGTATTGCCGAGCCAATCTCCAAAACCTTTCCATCCTTGATTTTTATAAACTTTACTTGGATTTCCCGGAATATCATTTGGACGGTTTGAAGAATTTGAGAACTTTCCCCACTCAATACTTGATTTCAATTTTAAGCCTCGTGCATACTCCCTTGCTTCTATAAATGGTCTAAATTCTCTTTTATGTGGGGCTATAGTACCAGTCCCTAACCAATCGCCAAATCCTTTCCATCCATTATTCTGATAAACTTTATCTGGAAGATTTGGGATGTCTATTGGTTTTTCACCTGATTTACAATAACTCTTCCACTCACTTACAGATTTTAAATCAAGTTTTTGAATAAATAACTTCGCTAAATAATAATCTCGATATTCTCTATGCTGGTTAGCAATGTATTTGGAACCAAGCCAATCGCCCCAGCTAACCCATCCCATTTTACGATAATAAGAATTTGGTGATGAAGGAATATCAGTTGGTATTACTCCATTTTTGTATAGTTCTGCCCATTCTTTGGCACTTTTTATATTTAGTGTTTTTACTATTTTCTTTGCATCCTCAAAAGTCTTGTATTGTTTAGTCCCTAACCAGTCATTATAACTGATCCAGCCTTTATTTTCATAAACATGATCAGGAATTTTTGGGATATCTTTTGGAAGTTCCGAAGAATTACAAAATTTTCGCCATTCTTCAATTGTTTTAAAATTTAGTGATTGTACATATAATTTTGCCTGTTCAAAACTTCGATATTTTTTTAGAAATGTAGCAACCTGATAAGTTCCTAGCCAATCACCCCAACTCTTCCATCCCTTATTTTTATAAACTTTGTCTGGCAGATTTGGGATAGACGATGGCTTTATTTCAGAATTACAATATTCTTTCCAATATTTTTTTGACTTTAGATTAAGCGTTTGTACAAATTCTCTTGCTTTTTCAAATTCTAGGTATTCCCTTAGATTAGTTGCTATTCGTTCATTTCCTAACCAATCGCCCCAACTCTTCCATCCAGAATTTTGATAAATATAATTAGGAGTTGATGGTATATCCGGGGGTTTGTCACCAGATTTTATATACTTTCTCCAATCAGATGCATTATTTAAATTCAAGTGGTTTATGTATAGTCGTGCTTCTTCAAATGGCATCCAATTAGCCCTTGCTATTCTTTCCCAAATTTTAGTTCTGATTTTTTGAGAGAAAGTATTAAGATCAAGATTAATTGATTTATTTATTGATCCCAATACTTGAATTTTCCCCGAGCCAACCTGTTGCTTACCCGTATCAATCAGTTTAAGTTCCTCTGCAATTGTTTCATCTTGAGTAGACAAACTAGTTACTATTCTTGTAACAGTTTTAAATCTGCTAGATTCTGTCAAATCCTCTAAGCTTTCTCCTTCCTTTAAAACAATTGGAATAATAATGTATCCAACTTCTTTTTTTATGCCTGTCTTACTATCTGTAAACTGCCTTAATGCCCTACCAGAAGCTTGAACTATATCCACTACACTTTGTTTTTGATCAGCAAATAACACACAATCAATCGCTGGCACATCAACACCCTCAGTTAAACATCTTGCATTTGTAATTATTGCATTTTCATTGTTTTTAAAGTCTTTTAACAAATTAGCTCTTGCGCCAGCATTTAACTTGCTCGAAATGTGATATACTGTAGGGCTTGATAAAGTATTGTCAATCTGCTGGTATAACTTTTGAAATTGTTTAGAAGCATTAATACTTTTATGAAAACTAACAGTATGCTTTAAATTATACTCTTTAATCGCTTTTTTAAGCGCAATCGCAGTAGTTAGCATTTGTGCTTCAGTTTCATCAAGATTCTTGTTCTTATCCTTTAGAAACTTATTCTTATTAATTAATTCTTGTGTGTCAGCATCATTTACAAATACAGTAACTATTTTATAGTCAGTTATGATTCCATCTTCTATTGCCTTTTTAAATGATAATTTATAGAATACCTCGCCATAGGTGTTAGTATCATCCATACTAAGTATATCATCATCAGCTCCTTTGACTATTCGCTCTGTTGCAGTCATGAAAAGCCGCTTTCCAATACTAATTCTATCCTCTTGTAGTAAAATTGAGAATGCCTTGTCTTTTGCACCAACAGTTTTATGGGCCTCATCTAAAATGGCTAAGTCAAATTTGTAATTAAGCTTTTTGCTTACTAAAGCCAATTTGTCGGCACTTTGATAAGTAGTAAATATAATTTTCCCATTAGGTGATGCTCTAGTTAAAAATTCACTTATTTCTTTCTCATTAGTAGTTGTTGGTATTCCTAACGAATATGTGTCTGTTACAAAATCATCTGAAAGCTGCCCTGTGCTTTCATCACTACAAATGCAAGACCAGTCTGGTAATTCATTAGGATTAGATAAGAGCATTTCTTTTGTCCAATCTTCTAGAGATTGTTTTATTAGCGCTAAACTTGGTACAGCAACAATTGTTGATTTAGAACCGAGTGCTTGATTTATCCAAAATGCTGTTAAGCTTTTACCCGTACCACAAGGCATTAATAACTTGCCTCTAGTATTAGATCTCTTTAAAAAATGGTCTTTTGAGGTTTCGATGGCTTCACGCTGGTGATCTCTTGGTTTACGCTTAACTGTCGGTATTTTCTTGCCATTGATATGTAATTGTATTGCCGACCAATCCTCTTCATTTAGTTCACTCCAAAAATCTAATCCTATTTGAGTAAAACTATCTGGCAGCAAAGCTGTTTTTTTAATGCCATTTGTCCCTGTATGCGCTAATATCTGCTCTGTAATATTTCTACAATGATTTCTAGATAGATCTAAAAAAGTAGCAATATCTTTTCTTGTTGGAGATTCATTAGCTCCCTTGAATTTACATTGTATGGAGCAATATGTTCCATAATAGGTTTCAGCAATTAAATCAATCCCTTCATCTGCATTAGGTAGGTTTAATTTAGATTTTAGTGTAGAATCAATACCATCCCTTAGTAGCCATACATGTTTATACCTTGTTTTGTAGGTTGCCTTAGTCAATAATACTAGTTCTGTTAGTTTTTCAAATAATTCACCTTTTTCGTGCTTTGTTAAACTATTCGCATGACTAAAAAATGTATCCCAATCAGAAGTTGTCGAAAATATTTTATAGAGGTCTTTCAATGTAATTTTTTATTAATTCTTAATCAATTTCTTTGCATAATTTAAATCGAGCAATTTCTAAACTATTTTCTAAAATTCTATTTTTCAATTTAGATAGTTAGTTTTTATCAAATAAATTAAATGATCTATTTGAATAGAGCAAAAAGGTAATTAAATCACTATTTATATTGATCGTTAACTACGATAGAATTTGCTACTAATCGAAAAAGAGGCATAAACTTAAGCATACTTCCAGTTAAGTCTTTGTCAATACTACCTTCATTTACAAATCCTTGCAATGTGTACATTTTATTATTGTATATAAACGTAAACATAGCCATCCTATTCTTAAATTTATAGTCGAGATTTTCGGATATCGTTTCAATCTCAATCATTGCTCCTATTTGATTATCAAACATCATTTTTTTGAAAGAAATGAATTTGCCACCTTCAGGAACCCAATCTTTAGCATTAATTTCTGTAAAATAATTATCTATATCTTTTTTTGTAAAAATTGTGTTTTTCGGTATGTCTAAGTCTTTAACAATTATCATAATACTTGCATTGCCTGAACCATAATTACTTCTAAATTTTTGTATAATGTTAGGCCTATCAGCTTCTTCTGCCTTAAAACTTTTTGGAACTTTAAATTGCCAGTCTGTATTTTTTGATTTTGGGTGCCCCTTTGTTTTAAATACAGTATAAAATCCCTTTATTAATTCTTCTTCTGGCCGATCAGAAAATTGAAACGAAAGTAGTGTTTCTAAAATTGGCGATGGAATCTGACCTTTAGCCCTTTCTTCTACTTCAGAAATATCATTTGGTATGGTTTCTTCGTTAAATACTTTTGTGGTTAAAAGTTTATTCATTTTAACCATTAATTCTGAATTGAATTCATCAAATTTTTCTTGACCAATAAATTCAACTAAATATTTCTCAATTTCTTTTTTTGACTTACCGAAAGTTGATTGAAATAAAAGTTTTACTTTCAGAATATCCAAACTAAATTGAGGGTATTTATCTTCTATAAACTTTAAAGAATTTTCTTGACCAACCAAATATCCATATGCATTAGACGCTAGCTCATATTTTGATTTTTTTAAATTAACTGTAGTTTGCCCTAAGCAATATGAAGCTAACAAAAAAAATAAAGTTGCTAAAAAAGTATATTTCTTATTCATACATAAATATAATACTTTAAACATATATAATATTAATATAACTAAAGCTCGTCCGTTAATTTATTGTCAAAGCATATGACCGGTTGATCACAGTAATCACCTATAATCCGCCATTAGTTTTAAATTAACGAAACACCTAATTACAACTGAGTGGGCTATAAAAAGTAAAAAACTAAAACGCAAAAACAACGTTATAAACTAAACTACAATACGATCCCAGTTTTGCTTTATGAGTCTTGCATGATCCATGCCGTCCAATTTCAAGTATCTCATGAAAGTTTTTTCAGATTTATGCCCTGTTATTGCCATAATACTTAAAGGAGGTATTCCGGCTATAAAGTTATTTGTTGCGAAAGATCTACGAGCAGTATGAGTGGTAAGCTTCTCCCATTTATACTTGTTCTCGATAATTGACTTTCCGCCATTATGAACTGAAATGTGGATTGTGGTATTTAAACTATCCATTAATTTTCCAAGTTCTTTAAGTAACCTGTTCATTACAGGATTACTAAGGCCCTTAGGAAGAACCCAATTGTATTTAAGCAACAATTTATTCAACTCATCATGAATAGGTATAGTAACCTTATATTCAGTCTTTGATTGCGCAATCTCTATATATCCATTTTTAAAATGATCCTTTGTTAATTTAGAAATATCAGAAAAACGAAGTCCTGTATAAGAAGCTATGAGAAATGTATAACGCACATTATCAAGTTGAGGGTTAGAAGACAAATCCAGCGCTTGCATTTCAGAAAGTTCTGATTCATTTAAATAAATAGCATCTGAGTCTACGCTTGGACAAACAAACCCTTTATTTCGAAAAATTAGATTTGTATTAAATCCACGATCAGTTGCGTCATTCATAACCGTTTTAATTGTTTTAATATCCTTACAGATAGTATTTGGGTTCAAATTCAATACCTCTGTTAAGTAATGCCGAAAGTCATTATAAAATTGCATGTCGATATCTTTGAAGTCAATTGGCTTCTTTTGGCATTTTTGAAATTCAATTAATCTATTGTAAGTATTATTATATATCTGGATTGTGGCCGTGCTATATCGTTTAGCATTTTGTGGCTGAAGTCTCTTTCCAATTTTAGAAGATTCTATAAAATTCTCATAGTACCCAAAAAAAGAATACTGAGCGTCTCGTATCGGTTCAATTTTTTTTATCGCCTTATCCAATAATATCCTAAGCTGAGCTGGACTTGGGTAATCATTGTTATTTTCAATCAAATAAGTTCTAAAAACTGTATTTATTGAAGACTCAAATGAATCCATCCTTGCATTAAATTCAGGATATTCCTTAAAATCTTTACTACGTCTTGCTCTATATGATTCTTTATTCCAATGGTCTGGATGAATACTCTCTGGTAAGTAATATTTTAAAGCAACTCCATCGAGAGATATTCTGGCGAAAATTCTAGTTCTTTTCTTGGATTTATCATCTTTCAAATAAAATGCAACTTTCATTAAATTAACTTTAATACTAAAGTACAATTGAAATGGGGTACAAATAAGGGTACAAAATTAATTGGCTAAATTTTAGTAATTTTATTTAATATTTCATTATAATATTGATTTTCAATATATTAAAAACAAAATAAAACAAAATACAGCAAAATACAGCAAACGGGTTCGAGTCCCGTCCGGTCCGCAAAAGCCCTTAACTTTCAATGAGTTAGGGGCTTTTTTGTGGGTTTTTACTTTTTACAGTACTTGAAGCAATCATTTATTTGATTAAGACAATATTATTTAGCTCAAGAAACTTGAAAGGCCCCTCATATGCTGCGATTTTTGAATTGGTCTCAAATGATTTAATAACTTTTACATTTAAGGCACCATTACTTGTTCGATACCCAACTGCATTAGAAAGATTTGAATTACAATTACTAAAAGAAATATTTGATGCTGTGCCGACAACATCAAAACTTGCCCTGATTGGATTATCTCCAGCTTTATAACTATAGCAATTGCTAATATTAACACTATCTACTTTCCCTTTTCGCTGTTCAATAATTACAGTCCCAACACCACCGTGATAACTTTTCACATTATTAACAGTGATATTTTTTGTGATACAATTATCATCAAACGACTGCACTAAAATTGTCCCGCCACGTGCATAAATATCTGTGGAATCACCATTGATAATCACGTCTTGTATTTTAACATTTTGAGCATTTTCATTGCCACCCATTGCAGATTTTACAACTATTGAGGTAAATCCACAATTATTAGCAATTACATTTCGAATATTTACGTCTCCAGCCCTAATAGCAATTCCATGAAAAAATTTAGATACAGTCATGTTTTGAATATTGATATTAGAACCTGATTGACATAATAAGCCATGCTTATACCCAAAAAAGCCTGTACCCAGAAGTTCGAGATTAAAATATTTTTGATATAGAGGCGCACTTCCTAAACCATCGCCAGTTAATATAGCATCAGACTGAGACCAAACACCTAAATTTTGAATCTGAATAAATTTTTTATTTTTCGAATTTATTGTACCAATAATAACTGCACCATTTACTAAAGAATCTGACCTAGTAATTGGTTTACTTTCACCAAAAATATATAAGCTGTCATATTTTATTTCTAGATTAATTTTATAATATCCATTAGGAATAAATAAAGCAATTTTATTAGCATGTGCATAATCCTGCGCCTTAACAAATGCAGCAGTTTCGTCGGCAATCCCATCCCCAATTACTCCAAAAGATTTTACTGATATAAATTTAGCTGGAGTAACTAAGGGATCTTCCCCTAATTTTGAATCTTGATTTTTCGAACAACTAACACTAACCATAAGAAAAAAAATTAGTGAATAGATCGATTGCATTTTTTTGTTCATAATGCCAGATATATGTTATTAATTACACTCCTCTTACAAAAGAATATATTAATAAAAATAATATAAGTATTGTAAAAAATTAGAAAAAAATAAATAAAAAAGATAATAACTTTCAATGAGTTAGGGGCTTTTTTGTGGGTTTTTACTTTTTACTATACTTGAACCAATCAAAATCGGCATAATTACTAGATGCCAACCCATTACTGCTAGCATACATGCCAATATAAGTACCCGTAAATCCTCCTGCATTAATTCTACTAAGGGTTCTGCCATCAACATTACTAAGTATTGTTTTTACAGCGCCCGCGCCATCTTTTACCCTAAACCCATATGATTGTCCATTGGCAAAAACAGTTAACTCAATTTCAGCATTAGCAGCAGGAACGTTTGCTAAAATAGTTTCGACGCCTGCATGTCTTTTTGTTACAACAATTTGACCTGCTCCATTGCGCATTGTTTTTTCAAATCTAAAATGAAAATCGTTATTCATGAATACAACAAGTCCGGCGGTTTCATTTTCAAACTTGGGCACAAAAGAAAATTTACAAGACGCCTCAAAGCTAGTGTCTTGCTGCCTTTTACCAATAAAAGCAGGGGATGTTAGTTGCGTTATTTTTTCAGGTAATAAATGCATTCGAAGCGCTCCTTTCTTTTCCTGTAAAGACCAAAATTTAATACGAGGCGTTCTTAAAAAATTCCATGCAAAAGCTAAAGTATCTGTATTAAAATCATCAACCGCTGGTTGCTTTTTGATATTAAATACGGGCAAATTAGGCCCTGCCTGACTAAACAGCACTTTCCCAATACCTGGATTTACAACTGGCCAATTTTCTTCCCAACCCACGGGGGCTAAAAAAGTTTCTCTTCCTAAATTATAATGGAATCCACCATAAGGCCTAACACCCAGTAAAACCATCCACCACTCTCCATTTTGAGTATCCACAATATCGGCGTGACCGGTACAAGCAATGGGATATTTTTTACCCAAATTACGGTGTGTTAAAATTGGATTTTTTTTATTTGACTCATAAGGGCCTCTAATATTTTTACTCCTAAAAACAGTGACTGCATGATTTTCTCCAGTACCCCCTTCAGCAATAATTAAATAATAATATCCATCTTTTTTATAGATATGTGGCGCTTCGGCACTTTGCGCATCATGTAACGCCCCTTCCACCAAAATAATAGATTTTTCGCCAACTAATTTTTGCTGCTTAACATCAAATTCTTGAAGCCAGATATGACGCTTTTTAGAATCGGGTGTATTTTCTAAGGGTCTTCCATTACCTGTGTAATACACTCTATCACCTGTATCAAAAAACAGTGAAGGATCTATACCGGGTGCATCTTTTATAAAAACTGGATCAGACCAAGGGCCAGAAGGATTTTTTGCGGTAACATAAAAATTACCGCCTTTACCAATAAGCGTATTGATTACATAATAAACACCTTTATGGTAACGAATGGTTGGCGCATATACGCCACCAGAAACACGAATACTATCTAAATTGAGTTGGCTAGGCCTGTCTAAAACATGTCCAATTTGCTCCCAATGAACAAGGTCTTTACTATGAAAAATAGGAATACCCGGATAATACTCAAATGAAGATGTTACTAGATAATAATCTTCACCAACCCTACAAATAGAAGGATCGGGATAAAACCCCTTAAGTATGGGATTTTCTAATATTGGCTTATTGATGTTTTGTGCAGAAACAATTGAAAAAATAAATAAGAAATAAAAAATGATTCCGGTTGTACGTTTTATAACTTGATTCATTAATGTTGATTTACAATGCTCTTAATATTCGCCAAATTTTTATATGTCAATACAGCATCAGACATTGAATTAATACTCTCCACAATCACTTGACGCTTTACCGCATCATCCCATACCTGCTGCAAAGGACGCATATCAACTTTTACAAAAAACAAACAAATACTGCCATCAACCCCTACTGTTGTTTGGGTTTCGGTTCTAAAATAAAGATCGTTTATTGATTGAGGCACTGGCTTATCATAACTTGGCAATTGACTTAACGAAGGTAAAGATGTTAATGTCCAAACATACCTTCTAAACATGGCATCTTTTTTAGAAATAAGTGCAGACACTTTTTCACTAGACCTTCGTAAGGTTTCACCATCTCCTACCGGTAGGTGCATGTCAAAAAAAGAAAGTCCTAATTTTTGTGTCGGATAAAATCCACTCGGAAAACAAAATCCAATGGATTGTAAATAGCCGTCTTTTAAAATGGCCACATCTTCTTCTAACTGTGCGCAAATTTCTGGTAACGATACATTCAAATCAAATCCGCAAAAAGCATTTAAGTGATATAAATAATCAATACTAATACTTCCGCAAATTTGATGCTCATTTAATGTAAGCTCTTTCTTTTTTTCTGATAGATATACAGGATCCGGATGCACATTAAATGCAGGTCCTTCATATTTTACAATATCTGGTCCAACGGTGTACGGAACTTTTACTGGAAATATCATTTGAAAATTAAAATATCTTTTACAACTGCAGCACCCTGCTTTTCTTTTTTGATAAAGCCTCTATACATACCCTCTGTACAAAACGGAAGTGCAATGTTTCCATTTTTATCTACTGCTATAAGTCCGCCATCACCACCTAGCGCTGGAAGCTCTTTCATAACAAGGGTTTCAGAAGCCAGTGCTAAACTTTGTCCACCAAATTCCATTCGGTCACTAATACTTTTAGCCATTACAAGTCGTAAAAAATATTCGCCCCAACCTGTGCAACTAACAGCCACGGTGTTGTTGTTGGCATAGGTTCCGCTTCCAATGATTGGCGCGTCACCAATTCTACCCCACTTTTTATTGGTCATACCTCCGGTACTTGTAGCTGCTGCTAAATTACCATGGGTATCTAATGCAACCGCGCCAACTGTCCCGTATTTTTCTTTACGGCGCTCTGCGTCAAGCTCAGCAGCGAAAGCAATTTGGCCAGACTTTTTTATTTTATCCAAAGAGTCTCTTTCTTTTGCACGCTGCAACCCTTTCCATCTTTCTGGTGTATAAAAATATGAAGGGTCTACCATTTCAATTCCTTGCGCGGCAGCAAATACTTCTGCTCCTTTTCCACTTAATAAAACGTGTTCCGATTTTTCCATTACAGCCCTTGCTGCAGTAATTGGATTTTTGATGGTTCTTACGCCAGCAATAGAACCTGCTGCTAATGTTTTTCCATCCATAATAGCAGCGTCAAGTTCATTAACACCTTCATTAGTAAATACAGCGCCTTTACCTGCATTAAAAAGTGGATTATTTTCTAGCACTTTTACAGTGGCTTCAACGGCGTCTAATGCGGTTCCTCCTTTTTCCAAAATTGCATTACCTACAACAAGCGCACTATCTAGTCCGCTTTTATATTTTACTTCAAGTGCTGGTGTAAACTGGCTTTTATTGAGTGTGCCAGCACCTCCATGAATTACCAAAACATATTTACCGTTATTTGATGTGGTATTTGTTTGTTGTGCAAACAATGTGACTGAGCAAACAGTCATTATAATACATAAAAGTATACGCATAGCTAGTATTTGAAGCAATTTAATATAATCTGTGGATTTTATTACCTTTAAATCAATGAAGAAGCCAGCTTCTATATTTTATGTTTGGGTAGGCTTATGCTGGCTAATTATAAACAGCTGCGCCAAAGACTTGTCTTACGAAGATGGTGGCACCCCAAAAACCGCCCCTGTTGCATTTGCAGGTAAAGACCAATCCATTGTTTTACCTCAAGACTCGGCGTATTTAGACGGCAGCGGATCTTATGATCACAATGGCAGCATCACCACGTTTACTTGGACAAAATTAAGCGGCCCTGCAAATAGTATCACAACATCTGCTTCATCAAAAACAACATGGATTAAAAAATTAACAGAAGGCAGTTATGTTTTTGAATTAACGGTTACCAATAATTTTAAACTAACCGCAAAAGACACCCTCACTGTTTATGTAGATAAAACAAAAATAGCAAGGCCTCCTGATGCACAAGCCGGACCCGATCAAACCATTCAACTTCCTATTAATACGGTTACACTTGATGGTAGCGCATCTTCAGATCCCGACAATGACATTAGCGATTATTTATGGACAAGAATTAAAGGCACAGGCAACCCAACATATACATCGCCAGCAAATGCTACAACAGATGTAACTAAATTAACTGCGGGGCAGCATCAATTTGAACTTAGGGTTACAGATGCTACTGGACTTGTAGATAGGGACACTATTGCTGTTCAAGTTAATGAAGCACCAGGCGTTCCTCCTATTGCAAATGCTGGCCTTCATCAAAATATCCCTTACGATTTATCAAACTGTAGCACTAATCCAGTTATTATTCCGTTAACCGGTACCGAATCTTATGATCCAGACGGCACTATTACAAAATACAATTGGCAAATAATTTTTCCTGTCAATTCATCTATTACGGTAGCAAATTCAAACAAAGCAATAGCATCTGTTACAGGACTACTAGCAGGAAAATATATTTTTGAACTCAGTGTTACAGATAACGATGGAAATGTAAAAAAAGACACCACGCAGTTAAATATAATTGCAACAAATAGGCAACTGATGCAGGCCAGGTTAACGACTATTGGATCGTTATCTGAAAAAAGAAAAGTTGCTGGTGTTGGATTTGTTGGCAACAAAATATTTCTAGCTGGAGGAAGATATCAGCCTACTGGACCTGGACCCAATTTTACTTCTAGAGTAGACATCTACGATATCGCAACTAAAGACTGGTCAACTTCTGAGCTTAGTCAAAAAAAATGGGGAATCGCAACAGCAGTTGCTGGTAATAAAATATTTTTTGGCGGTGGAACAGCACTACAGGGTAACGCTGCACCAACAACAAGGGTAGACATCTATGATGTAGGGGATCAAAAATGGAGTACTGCAGAATTACCGAAAGCTGGACAATACACAGCGGTGGCACAGGGTAATAAAGTTTTATTTGCTGGTGGCAACTCGGCGTATTCGTTTGATTATTTAACAGAAAGATGGTCAACAAAAACCTTGAGTCAATCCCGCGTAAGTATTGCAGCAGCTAGTGTTGGGGGGAGTATCTATTTTTCGGGAGGCGCTACTAGCGCAGTTGGCGGAACACCATTTAATAACATAGATATTTATGAACCTAAAACAAATAGTTGGAGCGTTTCGAGCATGAGTAAAGCAAAATACGCACTCGCAAGTATTGGATTAAGGGGTAAAGCACTTTGGGCAGGAGGCGTCACAGATAAAGGCTTAACAAATGAAGTTGAAATATTGGATTTACTAAATGGCAAAGGCACAACGTTTCATTGCTTGTTTCAACCCGGATCTTTTAGCACCAATAGCATGGGAAAACTAGGTAACTATATTGTATTTTTTCCGGATAGCGGTGATGATAAAACCAGATTTGACATTTACGATTCACTCAATGACAAGTGGTATATTGGCGTATTAGATAAAAAAATAGGCCCTGCCATTTTAATAACAGCAGGGTCCCAATTATATGTTGTAGGATCTTCTACACCCGGTATAGATTACTACGATCAGCTTTGGAAATTAGATTTTTAAAACTCAATAATCAGTCCAATACTAGGCAGTATGGTTGATTGAGAATTTTTCAAATAAACAGGAACCGCATTGCTACCATCCGGCATTAAAGGCTTACCATCCGTTGTTACAAAAGCCGTATTTGCTTCATTTCTTTTAAAGGTATATAGGTCAGCTTCTTTGGCTTCTGAACCATAAAAGTTGGTGATATCGATGTAAAAATCAAGTGTTGTTTTTTTGAAATTCCATTTTTTATCAATTCTTATATCTGCAGCATTAAATGCTGAAAGTCGCATAGAGTTGATTCGTGAAAAATCAAAAACACCCGAACCGATTGTCAAATAATTGGCTCTACTAGTAGGCTCATCATATGGTGTGTAAGGTGCAGCACCTTGGTATCTATATTTTAAACCAATTTCCCAGTTTTTTGGAAGCTTATAACCTGCAGTCATACTAATAAGCTGACGATTGTCCCAACTAGCTGGTACAAACTTATTGTCAAGTCCTGTAAACTCACTTCTGTAAAATGTGTAACTAAATACCCCAAAAAAGTTTTTGGTTAATTTTTGTTGTGCAAATAGTTCAAACCCGTAAGCGCGGCCTTTTCCAAATTGCGCTATTGGCTCATTACCAATCGCACCAAACTCTAAGCCTTTGTTTGCAATGCTGATGCCATCATTAATACTTACAGGATAATTACCATAAGCTTTATAAAAACCTTCAACAGTAATTCTTGTGGTATTTTTTGGTAAATACTCAAGTCCTGCCACATAATGCGTAGACTTAATATAATGGCCTGGATTGGTTTTTTCACCGTTACTACTGTTACTAAAATTGAGTTGCGTGTAAGTAGGCAAGCGGTAATAAATACCATAACTCGCATTTAAACGCAGCACATCTGAAATTGCCAAACTAGCGCTAAGTCTAGGACTCAACTGCTTTAATGGATTGGATTCACTGTTGCTTAAACTATTTGCATCCATGCGAAGTCCACCACTTAATGATAATTTATCATTCAATACGCGTGTGCCAATTTGAGCAAATCCTCCATAACGGAAAAAATTAGTATTGGTATTGCTGTTGATGATAAGTGCAGGTACTGTAGGACTTACAGACCTCCTTAATACTTGGTAAAAAAGATTATCGAAGCGAATTAACTGACCCGTAAGTCCATAACTTAATGTAACATTCTCATAGTTTTTTGTGACATCCCATCTAATTTTACTTTCTGCTTCTATACTTTTTATTTTGAGTGTGCGCTGAAGCTCAATAGGATTTTTATTGTCTTCAAATTTGTTGGCCTGATTGTCTAAAAAATTTCGGCTCACACTTAAATTCCAAAAACCTTTTGGTATTATTTTTTTAATGGTAGCACCAATGGTGTAACTGTTTTGATCAATGGTTGGACTATTACCTAATACATACTGATTTTCGGCAGTTAAACTATCTGGCGTAATAAATTTAAAGCGGTCAATAGCACCAACACCTAATAGTGTCAATGTTGTTTTATCGTTGATTCGTGTGGTTGTTTTAAACTGAAAATCGGAATAGTTTGGCAGAAAAGACCAGTTAAGCAAATTAGCTAGAACTCCTAAACTACTTTTACGAGCAGACGCTACAAACGTTGTTTTTTTAGACAAAGGACCATCAAGCGTTAGTACACTTTCTGTCAAACTAAGTCTGATATTACCCTGAAATTTATTAGGGTTACCATTTTTTTGTTTGAACTGAAATACACTGCTAAGCGCGTTATCATATTTAGCATCAAATGCAGAAGTACTTAATCTCACATCCTCAATTAAAAGAACATTTAAAATACCTGCTGGTCCACCGCCACTACCCTGCGTTCCAAAGTGATTGATAATGGGTATTTCTATGCCGTCTAAATAAAATACATTTTCACTTGGCGCTCCACCTCTAATGATAATATCATTTCTAAAAGTACCGCCTGCAGCACCTCCTCCTACACCTGGCAGTGATTGTATCACTCGACTAATGTCAAAAAAACCTCCAGGATTGTTTTTTATATCTTCAGTAGTTAAGCGCTGAATACTTAATGGACTTTCAAGTGTTGCCGCTTTTGCAGAACTACGCCTGCTTGTTACGGTAACATTTGATAATTGATTAACTAGCTCCTCAATTTCTATTTGAATATTATTCTCATTACCGGTAGTAACTGGGATATTATTAAGCTGTTTTGCTTTAAATCCCACACCAGCAACTTCGATTGTATAAGCACCAGGCTTTAGCTGTGAAAATCTAAAATTTCCTAAACTATCAGATACTGTTTTAGTATTTCCAGGGATTACTTGTACCGTTAAGCCAGCCACCCTTTGCTGTGTTTTTTTATTGTAAATGGTACCACTTAATTTTCCAGTGGCCTGACCCAAAACAAAAAGAGGGCCAAATAGAAGGACAAAAAAGGCGAATTTTTGTGCAATTTTCATGAAAAGCTATTTTATAGAACTTAAACAAAATCATACCTTAAATGTTTGCGAAAGGTTAAGATTTTACAAGTTTTGGGCTGATTTTGCTCAATTCCCCCCTTTTTATCAGATTTTAGTATCTTGGCCTCCATTATTCATATAACTAATTAAATTATAATGCGTTTTAAGGGCTTTGTGCGTCAAATTATAGCGGTTTTAACCATTTTGGTGGCTATAAGCATTGTTGCTCCTGAGGGTTTTGCGCAAAAGAAAAAACCTACACCCGCAAAAAAGTCTTCTTCTAAAAAAGCCCCAACTAAGAAAAAAGCGCCTGCAAAGAAAAAAACAAGCAGTTCCAAAAAACCAACAAGCAAAAAAAAGAAGGGCAGCAAAAAGAAAAAATCAAAAAGAGGAAGAAAGCCAGTAAGAAGTATTTACTACAACCCTATTCCTGACCCAATTATATTAAGCGAAAAAACTTGGATCTCAACACCTGCCTTACCGCTTGATAGTGCAAATACGATAATAAACACTTTACTATCCACCGATTCTATTTATACAAAAGATTGGGTGAACGCCATCACATTTGTATATGATAGTGTAGAGTTTAATGATTTACCAGAAGAAATTTATTTGCCTTTGATTAACAAGGATGAAAAGTTTTCTTTAACCTGGTATGGAAAAATAAATTCGGAATACGGCAAAAGATGGGGCAGACAGCACCATGGCTTAGACGTAGATTTAAACATTGGAGATACGGTTATTGCTGCATTTGATGGCGTTGTGAGATATGCGCAGTTTAATAAGTCTGGATTTGGAAACTGCGTTGTTATCAGACATAAAAATGGACTGGAAACAATTTATGGTCACTTATGTAAAATAGATGTTGTCGAAAATCAATACGTGAAAAGTGGACAACATATTGGACTTGGGGGCACAAGTGGTCACTCGACAGGGCCGCACCTTCACTTTGAAATGCGTTACAAAGATTACTCTTTTGACCCTCAACTACTCATTGATTTAAGTACCCAACAGTTAAAAACTGAAACGGTCATCTTTGATAAAGTGGATCTAGTAAATTATAGATACCCCACTTTTTCTCCAACCATTGACGAACTAGAAAAAAAGCCAGTTAGTAAATCTAAAAAGTCGAAAAAGGGTAAAAAGTCTGCCAAGAAAAAGACCACACCTACCAAGAAAAAAACAGCTAAAAAGCCTGTATCAAAGAAGGCACCTGTAAAAAAAGCACCAGCCAAAAAGGCGCCAGCTAAGAAGAAAAGGTAAAATATCCACATAGAGTGCGCCTAGGGACTTAAAGGAGCTCGTTTGCCTACCTTTACGCCAAATAATCATAGATGCTTAAAGTAGGGATTTTTGGCGTAGGTCATTTAGGAAAATTTCATATCTCCAATTGGAAAGAAATAGAAGGCGTAAAAATTGTTGGATTTTTTGATCCAAACAATGACAATGCCAATGAAGTGATCAATACGCATGGCCTTAAAAGATTTTCTGATGAAGAAAAATTAATTGAAGCCTGTGATATTATTGACGTCATTACCCCTACCGACCTACATTACGAAGTATGTATGATGGCCATCAGAAAAGGCAAGCATGTATTTGTAGAAAAACCACTGGCCCACACCTTACAAGAAGGTAAAGACCTTGTAAACATGGTAAGAGAAGCTGGAGTAAAAATGCAAGTAGGACATGTAGAACGTTTTAACCCTGCTTATTTAGCATTAAAAGAACTCAACCTCAATCCAATGTTTATTGAAGTGCACAGACTCGCGCAATTCAATCCAAGAGGTACCGAGGTAAGCGTAATTTTAGATTTAATGATTCATGATATTGATATTATTTTAAGCCTTGTAAAATCGGATGTAAAATCAATATCAGCAAGTGGTGTAGCCGTTATGACCGATACACCGGATATTGCCAATGTTAGAATTGAATTTAACAATGGCTGTGTTGCCAATTTAACGAGCAGTAGAATTTCAATGAAAAAAATGCGCAAAGTAAGACTGTTCCAAAAAGACGCTTACATTGGTATTGATTTATTAGAAAAGAAAACGGAAATCATTAAGTTAAAGCAACCAGAAGACGTAGATGTTTTTTCTTTTGATATTGATACCCCTAATGGCAAAAAAACAATTGCTATAGCCAACCCAAGTATCGAACCACTTAACGCTATTAAATTAGAACTTGAATCATTTGTTGACGCCATTGTCAACAACAAGCCTACGGTTGTAAGTGAAATTGATGGTTATTTAGCCATGGAAGTAGCTCATAAAATTTTAGACAAAATCAACAACACGTCTATACTTCAATAGTAACAAAGGTTTTACAAGACGCCCTTTGTAGAAGGTAAGTGATTGGAAAAAGGATCACGCTTAACGGCCATTTTAATAGCTTTTGCAAATGCTTTAAAAATAGCTTCTATTTTATGATGCTCGTTATCGCCAGCGCAACTAATGTTTAAATTACATTTGGCTGCGTCCGAAAAAGATTTAAAGAAATGGAAAAACATTTCGGTAGGCATCTCTCCTATTTTTTCTCTTTTAAAACTAGCGTCCCACACAAGCCAGTTTCGGCCACCAAAGTCAATCAACACTTTTGCTTCTGCTTCATCCATAGGTAAAGCAAAACCATAACGCTCCATCCCGCGCTTGTCGGCCAGCGCCAAAGCAAACGCTTCGCCAAGCGCTAGTCCAGTATCTTCAATCGTGTGATGCTCATCAATGTGTAAATCCCCTTTAGTGGTGATGGCAAGGTCAATATTTCCATGACGCGCAATTTGCTCGAGCATATGATCAAAAAAACCAAGGCCGGTATGTATTTGAGCGATACCAGATCCTGATAAATTTAGTTCTACTTGTATTTTAGTTTCGTTGGTATTGCGGGTGTGGCTCACTTTTCGGATACCTAGCTTTAAAAAACTATAAACGTCTTCCCAATTACTTGTTTCAAGCGCAATGGTGCTGCGGAGTTCAGCGTCCTGCTCCGGTGTAAGCGGGTGCAAAGGACTTTTAAAATAGATAGCTTTACAACCTAGGTTTTTGGCTAGTTGTATATCGGTGTAGCGGTCGCCAATGACGTATGAGTTGCTCAAATCGTAAGCCGGATTATTAATCAGATGCGTAAGTAAGCCCGTGCCCGGCTTACGCGTAGGCGCATTTTCGTGTGCAAATGTTGTATCGATAATCACTTCATCAAAGGTGAACCCTTCGCCTTCAAGTGTACGAAGCATTAAATTTTGATAGGGATAAAAAGTATCTTCCGGATAAGAAGTCGTACCAAGTCCGTCCTGGTTGGTCACCATTACTTTATAATAATCTAGTGACGAGGCAATATTAGAGAGTCCAACAATAGCGCCAGGCACAAAGCTTGTTTTGTCTGTGCTATCTACCTGAAAATCTTGCGGCGGTTCCCTTAAAATCACACCATCTCTATCTATAAATAATATCCGCTTCATACCGCTTGTTTAAATCTCTATTTTAATTTACTTCTTATTTGCTTGACCTGTGTAAGTGTAACTGGACCAGCTTTATTAGACCAATTGCTTCTAATAAAAGTTAGCACATCTGCAATTTGCTGATCTTTTAAATCGTCGGCTGCTGGCATTGCATTAGCATAAAACTCGCCATCAATTTCGATGCGGTCGTTTAAACCTTTCACAATATATTTTACAAGCTTTGCAATGTCGGATCCATTAACCGTGCTAGAAGCATCTAGTGGTGCATTAAGCTTTGGAACGCCGCCCCCATCTGCTTGATGACAAACCATACAGCGCTGCAGGTATATCATTTTCCCGCGCGCTGCACTAGCTGCGGCTAATTTATTATTTGTTTGTGCCGTAACAGTTGTAAAAGAAATCATCATTACAACAAACACTAAAAAAATACGCTGCATGCTTACTTATTTTTGATACATGATTCTGTAAATCGTTCCTTTTACGTCGTCTGAAATATAGAGTGATCCATCAGGTCCTTCTGCTAAACCACAAGGGCGGTGCTGTGCATCACGTGGATTTTTAACCACTGTTTTTCCAGAAAATCCATCTGCAAATACTTCCCACTTACCCGTTGGCTTACCGTTCTCGTAAGGTACAAAAACAACATAGTAGCCTTCTTGTGGAAGTGGCGATCTATTCCAAGAGCCATGAAACGCAATAAATGCGCCATTCTTGTAGCGAGCAGGAAATTGGTTGCCGGTATAAAATAATAAACCATTTGGCGCCATATGCGCAGGAAACGCCATAGCCGGATTAATAAATTTATCGTCTACAGTTTTTTTACCATCGCCACCATATTCTGGCGCCATCATTTTTTTACCTTTTACATGATCGTAATAAACATAAGGCCAACCTGCGTTATCACCTTTATTAATCGCATACATCGTTTCTGAAGGAAGCTCGGCACTAACTGTGGTATCGTAAATGTCAGGGAATAAATTGTTAAGCATATCTCTACCATGCTGCGTAACAAATAACTGATTGAGTTGGTTGTTCCAATCAAGTCCCACCACATTTCTAAGGCCTGTTGCATATCTAACGCCGGTTGCATAGGTTTGATTTAACTGATCAGTTTTAAACTGCCAGATACCACCTGCCGAATCTAAAATTGGACAAGGCATCATACCCATAGACCCTTTGGTACGGTCTTTTTCTTGACATGAATTGGATGGTGCACCCACATTCACATAAATATTGCCCGCATTGTCAAGTGTAATAGATTTTGAATTGTGCTGACCTTTATCAACAAGTCCGGTTACAAGTGTTGCTGCTGCATTTTCATCAACAATATCACCGTTTTCATTTAGTGCATATTTAAACACTTCTTTATTTGAACTAGCGTATAAATAATTCCCTTTGATGGCAATACCCGTTCCAATATAATTAGCAAATGTTGTTTTTGTTTCAGTTCTGCCATCACCATCCGTATCTTTTAAAACAACAATTCCTTTACCATTATCAAGTCTTTCAAGTTTTACATAAATAGCACCTTGCTTATTTACTGCAATATGCCTTGTACGACCTACATTATCTGCTACTTTTAATGCAGTAAATCCTTTAGGCAATGTTAAGCCTGCATTATCTGTGTCGGGCTTAATATTTTGCGCAGAACTGCTAGTTGCTGCAAGCAGCATCAAAATAAACAAGCTTGAGAAAACCGAAATTTGAGTAACTTTTTTCATAGTTTATTAATTGTTGTATAAATAGAACCCTAATATAATTATTATTTAAACGTAATGGGCATTTTGTTTACTTGTTATACCAGGCCTGCATGGCGTCTACCAACAAAGTGTTTTCTTTTTCGGTACCAATGGTAATACGTAGGCAGTTTTCGCAAAGTTCCACGTTACTGCGGTCTCTTACCACTATTTGCTGTGTTAACAAAAACTCATACACGGCCCTTGCGTTTGCTATTTTAACGAGTAAAAAATTAGCGTCGGAAGGATATACTTTTTCTACGGTAGGCATTTGTCTAAACACACCCGCTAGCGCCTCCCGCATGTCTACAATAATTTTTATCATATCGTTTACCTGCCCTACTTCTTCTAGTGCTTTAAGTACGAGTTCTTGGGTAGCCGTATTGATATTGTACGGAGGTTTTACTTTATCTAAAATAGAAATTATCTCTACAGAAGCAAATGCCATACCCAGTCTTAAACCAGCAAGCCCCCAAGCTTTACTTAAGGTTTGCAACACCACGAGGTTTGGATAATCTGCCAACTCCTGAATAAAAGATTTTTGTTTCGAAAAATTAATATAGGCTTCGTCAATTACTACAATTCCATTAAAATTATTGAGCACCATTTCTATGGATGCACGATCAATGGAATTGCCGGTTGGATTATTAGGCGAGCATATCCAAATAATTTTTGTGTTGAGGTCAATTAAATTTTCGAGATGAATAAGATCCAACTGAAAATCAGGAAGTAATGGCGCTTTTTTTATTTGTACATTATTAATATTCGCCGACACTTCATACATCCCATATGTGGGCGGACAAATAATAATATTATCCTTACCTGGCTCACAAAAACTTCTAAATAATAAATCAATACACTCATCACTACCGTTACCAATAAAAATTTGCTCCGCAGGTACCGACTTAATGGCAGACAAAGCATTTTTAATAGCCACTTGATGCGGGTCTGGATAGCGGTTGTACCACTTTGTTAGTGGTGAGCCAAAACTATTTTCGTTGGCATCTAAAAACACTTTAGCAGTTCCACTAAATTCATCCCTTGCCGATGAATACGGTGCCAGGTTTTTAATATTATCTCTAACTAATTTTTGTACGTCAAACATGTTAGTGTATTTATACTTTCTAGTTTTTATAATGATTGGAGGCGAATGGTGATAGCATTTTTATGTGCGTCTAACCCTTCTGCCGCTGCCATCGTTTCTACAGCCGCTCCAATGGCTTGTAATCCTGCAGGCGTTAATTTTTGAAAAGTCATCTTTTTTACAAAGCTATCTACACTCACGCCACTATAAGCTCTTGCATAACCACTTGTAGGTAGTGTATGATTGGTGCCGCTCGCATAATCCCCCGCCGATTCTGGACTGTAATTTCCTAAAAATACAGATCCCGCATTGGTAATTTTTTCCGCAATGACATCGTCATTGTTACATGCGAGTATCAAATGCTCTGCCGCATAACTATTTACTATAAAAATAGCACGCTCCATATCATCCACTACAATTGCTGTGCTATTATCCAGTGCTTTTTGTGCAATATCTTTTCGAGGCAGCAGCGCTAGTTGCGCAGCTAAAGCTACTTCTACTTCTGCTACTACTTTTTTGCTTGTGCTAACAAGTAATACCTGACTATCAGGGCCATGTTCTGCCTGCGATAATAAATCGGAAGCCACAAATGCAGGATTGCAGGTTTCATCGGCTAACACACAAACCTCACTAGGGCCAGCAGGCATATCAATAGCCACACCCGATTGTTGCACCAGTTGTTTTGCAGCCGTTACGTACTGATTACCCGGACCAAAAATCTTATACACTTGCGGAACTGTTTCGGTGCCGTATGCCATCGCAGCAATAGCCTGCACTCCACCTATTTTAAATATTCGAGTAATACCCACCACCCTTGCTGCATATAAAATAGCAGGGTGTACTTTACCATCAGCAGCAGGAGGTGTACACAAAATAATTTCTTTACAGCCTGCTATTACTGCAGGTACTCCAAGCATTAAAACCGTACTAAATAAAGGTGCTGATCCACCTGGTATATAAAGCCCCACTTTATCAATCCCTACACTTTTGCGCCAGCAACTAACCCCTGGCATGGTTTCTATTTTTATAGTTTCTGAAACCTGCGCTTCATGAAAACACCTGATATTTTTTGCAGCTAGTTGTATCGCTTCTTTTAATGCGGGTGACAGCGCTAATGCTGCTTCTGTAATTTCTGCTTCGGTAACGATTGCAGTATCAAAAGTTACCCCATCAAACTTTTGGGTATAAGCAGCCACCGCTTTATCACCTTCTTTTTTTACCCCATCCAAAACACCCTGCACCACTGCATATAATGCCGCATGATCCATGGCTGGCCTTTGGAGTAATTCCTGAAGCGAAGCATCTAAAGGGTTTTCAATTATTTTCATAGAATAAATTTATATCACCATTTTTTCGATAGGTACCACTAAAATGCCTTGCGCACCAGCAGCTTTTAACTGCTCAATAATTTCCCAGAAATCATTTTCATTGAGAACACTATGTACACTACTCCAGCCAGGTTCCGCCAAAGGCAGTACCGTAGGGCTTTTCATGCCAGGCAGAAGCGCTATAATGTCAGACAACTTATCGTTTGGTGCATTCAATAAAATGTATTTAGTATTGCGTGCTTTTTTTACAGATTCAATTCTAAAAAGCAAACGGTCTATAATTTGCTGTTTTTGTGCATCTAAACTATTGGTTGCTACAAGCACTGCTTCTGACGATAAAATAGTTTCTGCTTCTTGTAATCCGTTCGAAAATAAAGTAGAGCCACTGCTTACCAAATCACAAATAGCATCCGCAAGTCCAATGCTTGGCGCAATTTCTACGCTACCACTAATTTCATGTACTTCTGCGTTAACACCTTTATCTTTTAAATACTTGGTTAAAATAACCGGGTAACTAGTCGCTACTTTTTTACCTTCTAAAAAAGAAATACCGGTATAGTTTTCAGATTTACGCACTGCAACACTTAACCTGCATTTTCCAAAACCCAATTTGTTAAGCACTGTTAAAGGTTTGTTTTTTTCATACACTACATTTTCTCCAACTATACCAATATCCGCAACTCCATCTTCTACGTATTGAGGAATATCATCATCACGCAAAAAATAAACTTCAATCGGGAAATTAGAAGCTTCTGCCTTTAACTTGTTCAGGCCATTACTAATATCAATCCCACACTCTTTCAAGAGTTTGATAGAATCGTCGTGTAACCTTCCACTTTTTTGAATCGCTAACCTTAATTTCATATTCATAGATTAAAATAAAAGAGGCCTACCAAATGGTAAGCCTCTTCAATGTTTTATAATGACACAAACACCTACAGCCTACCCGTTTGGTAAGTAATGATGATGGTGGTTATGTGTAAATTGTTTCATTAGAGTACAAAAATAGCGCCTTGGTGGGCATTGAGCAAATAAAATTGAAATTTAGCCTTCAAATAACCTAAAAACCTCCACAAAACTAGCTTTTGGCAGGCTCTGCCTTAACTACCTCAATCTCAAATACCAACACACTATTAGCTGGTATGGCTTTACTTCTTGACCGCATTCCGTAAGCAATACCTGAAGGAATAATAATTTTGATAGTACCCCCTACCCTGCATTTAGGCACCCCTATTTGCCAGCCTTTTATAAGACGCTGCAAAGGAAACCGAGCGGGTTTATCTTTTGTTTGATCAAAAATAGAACCGTCTTTTAAGAGCGTTCCTTTATAATGCACGGTTACCGTATCGGATACGCGCACATAATCACCCGTACCTTCTTTTACAATTTGATAATAAACACCACCTACAGTTCCTGTAGTATCAATTGCACGCGCAGTAATTGCTGCATTGATTTGCGCAATATCATGCTGCGCCTGATGTAAGGAGTCTGCATCTTTTGTAAAATCAATAACAGGTTTATTTTGCCTTGCTGGTCTATTAAATGCTTGACCATAATTTGCAGTGGCATTTTTAAAACCACCATGCCAAAGTTCAAAAGCACCAGTAGGGGCTACACCTGCACCATAATCAATTCTGTCACCCATTTTACCGGTAACATCATAAGAGAAACGAGCTTCTGTAAGCTCCTGCCACTGGCCATTGGCGCCGTTTTGAATCCACTGATTTCCAAACAAAGCTTTTCTTTCTAGCTGCCCATTAACGCCTACAAAGTTTTCACTAAATGAATATAAGCCGCGCAAATTTTTCCCGTCTTTTGGCGCCGAAAAACTCGCTATCAATTTCCATTTTTGTTTTTCAGGAATATAAAAATAACCCGTGTAAATAGTGGTTTGAGTAGCCGAGTCTGTTAATGCAGTTACTAAAAACTTATACGTTGTTTCGGTTTTCCAAGGATACACCAAATGACTATGTCCGCCCGTGCCTTCATTGCCAAAATCGTTGGTAATCACACTATCGCCTTTTGCAAGTAACACCACTCTATTTTCAGTACCTACTTTATTACGGTCTACGGCTTCATTACCCGCGTCCCACACCGAAAATATCACGCGTCTTTCCTTTTCACTATTTACCTGTATACCAAAATAACCGCGGGCAAAACCACAGGCCATATAATAGGTATGTATAGGATCAAAGCCAGCAGGGACGGTTATTTCATTGTAAAAAGAAACCGTTTTAACGCTATCAGCAACCGGATATTTTAAATGCACCGATGCCGCATTACGTCTAGGCTTGTGGTTATAATGCATACTTTCTACAGCAGTGCCCCCTAGCAAAATACCTGCAATAGACGCCTGCATGCGCGCCGTATTTTTTGGCACCGACAAAGTGATTTGAACAAACCCAGTATCAGCAATTAAAACCTTCCCTAGTGTAAGGGTAGTAAATTTATTGGTAGCAGGAAGCACCGCTTTTAATACCGTAGCGCCTACACTTACACGAATAGGCAGCGCCCATTTATTCGCAAACTGTAACTGAACGCGCAATTCTCCAGCCTTTCTAACTTTTACAAAAAAATGAATTTGCTTACCCGCTTGTTTCCATTTGTAATAATCAAGATTCCCTTTCACAAATTGCGCTTCCTCTTCTTCATCTGCTAATTGCAAACCGGTATTCAGTGGCGTAATGTATGCTGTTGTAACAGATAGCACACTATCTCGCTGCGCAAAAACGCTCACACTTAACATTAAAAACAAAACAACACTAAAAATATTTTTTTTCATAGATGTATTTTTAAGAAGCTTCAAACCAAATGGGTTTTGTATTATCTGGCTCTGCATTATAATTAATAAATAATTCGTCACCAGCGGCTACTGGCTTAACGGTGGTTATAGAAATAGTTGCGTTGTCAAAATCCATTTCATACACACAGTTGGCTGCATAAGAATGATTGTAAATAGAGAGGTAACCCAGTGCCACACACGCAGACAATAAATCGTCACCCCACTCAAAAATATAATCATACAAAATAGTCTTTTCGAGTTCCGCCCTTTCGGTAGGATTCACCACCAACACCGGCGAAATTTCTATGGTGGTGCCCACCTCAATACTTTCGGTAGCAAATACACCTCTTCCGCGCTGATCAGATGGGGCAATGGTTAAAATGGGTAATATCATATAAATCAATGTCAGATATGAAGATACAGCCTCTTTTCATATCATTTAATATGGACGATTCACAAATGATGACTAAATTGCGCCCATGTCTTTGGAGCTCGACCAATTAAATATCAACGAACAGTTCGAACAGCTCATCGCTAAAGAAGATAAGCTAGAAATCAAAGAGTTTCTAGACGATCAAAATATTAGCGATGTGGCGGAGCTTATCAATGAGTATCCCGAGTATGAGGCCCAAATTATTGCCAATATGGCCATTCACAGAGCGGCTAGTGTTTTCAAAATTTTGGATATCGCCCAACAAAAAGACATTGTTAAAGAACTGCCTTCTTCAAAAACAGCCGAGTTATTAAATGAACTTCCTGCCGATGATAGAACCGACTTTTTGGAGGAACTACCTAAAGCGGCTATTCGTGATTTAATTAAACTACTCGACCCCGAAGAAAGAAAAATTACCCTGGCCATGCTTGGCTATCCCGAGGATAGTGTGGGCCGTTTAATGAACCCCGATTACGTTTACATTTACGCACACAATACCGTAACTGAAGTTTTTGATACCATCCGAAAGTTTGGCAAAAATTCAGAAACCATTGATGTTATTTATATCATTGATCAAAAAGGCGAACTCGTAGATGACATCAGAATCAGAGACGTAATTTTAGCAGCGCCTAATAAAAGAGTGGATGAAATTATTGATGGCAGAGTTGTATCATTAAATGTACATGACGATCAGGAGCACGCCAACCAGGTATTTAAAATGAACAACCGTGTGGCACTTCCGGTAGTAGATGACAATAATATTTTGTTAGGTATTGTTACCATCGATGATATGCTTTGGGTTGCCAACGAAGAGTTCAGTGAAGACATGCAAAAAATGGGTGGTACCGAAGCCTTAAACGAACCTTATTTAGATATCCCATTATTAAAACTTTTCAAAAAAAGAGTAGGCTGGTTGGTGGTACTATTTATTGGCGAAATGCTTACGGCAACTGCCATGGGTTATTTCCAAGATGAAATTGCAAAAGCCATTGTACTTGCTTTGTTTGTGCCACTAATTATTTCGAGTGGTGGTAATAGCGGATCACAGGCTTCTACCCTTATTATTCAGGCTATGGCTGTTGGTGAAATTACCATTCAAGATTGGTGGCGCGTGCTGCGCCGCGAAATTACCAGCGGCATGTTACTAGGCTCGGTACTTGGTATCATTGGATTTATTCGCGTTGGCGTTTGGCATTCTATCTTCCCCAATATTTATGGTGAACACTGGATGATGATTGGATTTACCGTAGGATTTTCATTAATAGGCGTAGTTCTATGGGGAACCTTATCAGGCTCGATGCTACCTATCTTTTTAAAGCGTTTAGGATTTGACCCTGCTGTTTCTTCGGCTCCATTTGTGGCCACCCTTGTTGACGTAACTGGGCTGATTATCTATTTTAGCTTTGCCTATTTATTCCTACAGGGACTACTGTTGTAAATGGATCTATTTACTGGTTAAAACTTAAGTCCAATACCAAGTTGCAAAGAAGCTGTTTTCCAAGTTTCCATGTCATCAATGGCATTAATATTTTGCAAGCCCGCAACATATCTTCCATATATTCTAAAGGAACTCAAATTTAATTGCGCACCCACTACTGCCGATATATCGCCTGACTTAAATGCATTTTCCGCGTTGGATAAAACGTTCTTGTCCTGACCAATAAGTATGCCGTATTGAGGACCGGCATTAATAGTGATAAGCTTACCTAGATTAAGACGCAGTAAAACTGGGATACTTACATAATTAAGTCTTGTATATGCGTTGTCAATTAAAAACGCTTGACTAAATCTAGAATTATATAATGTAGAAAAACTAGAACGCTTGGTCATGGTTTGACTGTACAATAGCTCTGGCTGTATTCCAATAAATTTATTGATATCAATTTCAGCAAAAGCACCCGCCATATAGCCCATATCAAAAGCATCATTAAAAGATTGTCCGTTTACCTTATTTAAGTTTAGACCACCTTTTACGCCAATTCTAAATCCACCTTGTGCAGCTGCTTGCATTGAAAAGAAAACAACAAAACCAATTAAAATAAATGTCTTTTTCATAATTGAAAGTTTAATAACAGTAAGTTCTAATAATTAAAACGAAAAAAATAACAACTAATTGTTAATTAAGCCAACAATAACATTTTACACAAATTCTATGACAGTAATTTCTGGAAGTATCCCTACCCTTCCCGGGTAACCAATAAATCCATATCCTCTGTTTACATATAATTTTTGTGCCCCTTGCTCGTATAAACCCGCCCACTGCTTGTACATCCACTGCACAGGACTCCATTTAAAATAAGGATTTTCGAGGCCAAATTGCATGCCATGTGTATGACCAGAAAGCATAAGATCAATACTCGGATATTCAGGTAATATTTGTGCATCCCAGTGGCTAGGGTCGTGACTTAAAAGTATTTTAAACGGAATATTTTCGGTGCCCGGATACGCCAAATCCATTTTTCCATACTTCGGAAACCTGGCTTTAGCACCCCAGTTTTCGATACCTAATAGTGCAATTTTTTCACCTTTTTTATCAAGTACCACATGCTCATTCATCAGTAACCGCCAGCCCATATTGGCATGCACTTTTTTAAGGGCTTCTAAATTATCAATTTTAGCCTGCGCTGTTGGCCACTGAACATAGTCGCCATAATCGTGATTGCCGAGGGTAGAAAAAACACCAAGTGGCGCTGTTAAACGTCCAAAAGAATTTTGATACGGCTCCATTTCGGTAGCCCTGTCATTTACTAAATCACCAGTAAAAACAATTAGGTCGGGCTGCTGCTTTAATATTAAATCAATGCCTTTATTAACGGCACGAATATCCTGAAAACTACCACTATGAATATCACTAATGTGAACCATTCGCATGCCTTTAAATGCTTCTGGTAAATTTTTAAACGAGAGTTTTATTTTTTTTATTTGGTAATTGTATTTGTTGCCAAAACCAAATAATAAAGTTCCAAATAAAGTACCCCCAAGTCCAAGGCCCAGCCAACTTAAAAAAGTAGATCTAGGAATACCCTGCCCTTCTGGACCCATATACTGCGCTCCTGATAATGGAAAAATTTTATTCATGAGTAGCAAAGCGCCTCTTCGTATATCATCGGCAACAAAAAATAGTGAGCCAATTAATTTTGCTAAAAAAAGTCCAATCAAAATCGCAAACACATAATTTCTAAAAATTTTGGAGGTCTGCAAAAATTGGAGGTATGGAAAAGAAAGCATGGTAGCGATGGTAAAAAAAGAAACCACCCAATAAGTAACAAAAATGGCCTGACGGCCCCTATCTGACCCCTGCTGGCTTACCGTTTTTAAGGCCTGAAAAACGTATAAATCGAGTAAAAAAATGATGAGCGCGATGATCCACCAGCTTGTTGCACTACGCATAGGTTTGGGTTATTTGGTTGATTTTATGCCAAAATCGATTGGAAAAAGGCAAAATTACCCCTTTTTTAGCCGTTTTTAGGGAAATTTGACAAGGGGTCAATACTACAACAAAGTATGGATAAGATTGTTTCAAAAGATGTAGCTGAAAGCTTATTTTTGGCAACTTACAAGCAATAAATATTATGGCGAGAATTATAGGCGTAGCCAATCAAAAAGGAGGCGTGGGAAAAACAACCACGGCTATCAATGTAGCGGCAAGTTTGGCTGTTTTAGAATTTAAAACCCTTTTGGTAGATGCCGACCCACAGGCAAATAGCACCACGGGGGTAGGATTTGATTTGCATAACATTACAAACAGTTTATACGATTGTATGGTTAACAATGCAACTGCAAACGATGTGATTTTAAAATCGGAAGTACCCAATTTAGATTTAATCCCTTCGCATATCGATTTAGTAGGTGCAGAAATTGAAATGATCAATTATCCAAACAGAGAAAATGTGATGAAAGGTATTTTAGACGCCGTTCGTGATAAGTATGATTTTATCATCATCGATTGTTCTCCCTCTCTCGGATTAATTACTGTTAATTCTCTCGTTGCTGCGGATAGCGTTATCGTTCCTGTGCAGTGCGAATTTTTTGCATTAGAAGGTTTAGGTAAATTATTAAACACCATTAAAATTGTACAGAGCAGGTTAAATCCAGCACTTCAAATTGAAGGTATTTTAATGACCATGTATGATGGTCGTTTACGCTTAAGCAATCAAGTAGTAAGTGAAGTTAGAAGACATTTTGATGAAATGGTTTTTGATACCATCATCCACCGTAACACTAGATTAAGCGAATCGCCAAGTGTGGGTAAGCCGGTTATTTTATACGACGCCGACAGCAAGGGTACTATCAATTATTTAAACCTTGCCAAAGAAATTCTTCAAAATAACGGCATGACAAAAATTTCTAACGAAGAAAGAATCATAGAATAACATGAGTAGCCCTAAAAATAACAAAGACATGATTGGCAAAGGACTTAGGTCTTTGCTTTCGAATATAGACGCAGAATATAAAACGCCTAAAGGTCAAGTGCAACCAGCTCTTGTAGAGCAGGCCGTTGCCACAAGCAAAATTGCACTCGCCGATATTCAAATCAATCCAAAGCAACCACGCCGCGATTTTGATGAACAGGCTTTACATGAACTTGCCGAGTCTATAAAAATTCATGATGTTATTCAGCCCTTAACGGTTTCTAAATTAGCTTCTGGCAAATACCAATTGATTGCAGGTGAGCGCAGATTTAGAGCGTCTAAAATGGCAGGCCTTAAAGAAGTGCCTGTTTATGTTAGACAAGCCAACGATCAACAATTATTAGAGTGGGCTTTACTTGAAAATTTACAAAGAGAAAATTTAAACGCCATCGAAATTGGCATTAGCTATAAGCGCATGATGGATGAGCTTTCTTATACCCAAGAGCAGGTAGCAGAGCGCATGGGCAAAGAAAGAAGCACCGTATCCAATTATATCAGACTTTTAAAATTACCACCGGATTTACAACTCGCTATCAGAAGCGGTAAAATTTCGATGGGTCATGCAAGAGCGCTGGTTAATATTGATACCATTGACAGACAGCTTTTTGTTTTCAAAGAAATTATTCAAAAAAGTTTAAGCGTTAGACAAACCGAAGAGCTGGTGCGTAAAATGTACCTCGCGCAAAAACCTGCAGGCGCTAAAGACAATAAATCAAGCCTTCCTACTGCCTATAAAAAAATTGAAGATAATTTGTCTTCGCATTTTTCTACAAAAGTTAAAATGACGCATTCCAAAAAAGGAACTGGCAGCATTACTATCGAGTATTTTTCGCTAGACGAATTAAACAAAATACTAGATGCCATGAACGTAACGGTGAACTAAAATGATAGGTGCAAAAAAGTTGATCTTTTTTTTCATTGGCTGCATACTTTTTTGCAGTGCGCCCTTGAGCGCGCAAAAAAAAGATGCTAGTCCTTCAACAAATAGCAGCACCCTAAAAAAAGACAGTACCCGTGTAAAAACTGATACGGTTGTTAAATTAAAATTTCGTCCGCAAGTAGCCACCCGCAGAGCCGCTATCCTTCCAGGCTGGGGACAAGCCACCAACAAAGAATATTGGAAAATTCCACTTGTTTATGGCGTTTTAGCAATACCTGGTGCTTTGTATTTTTACAATGATAGCTGGTACAACAAAACAAAATACGCCTACGAAGCAAAATTTAAAGCACAGGCCCCTACCCTAGATAGTTCGGGACTTGCAGGCATTGATCCGCAATTAAAAAATTTAGGGCTTGCCTCTTTACAATCTTACCGAAACACATTTAGAAGAGACAGAGACTATTCAATTTTATATTTCATTTTAGCATGGGGCTTGCAGGTAGCAGATGCTACTGTTTTTGCGCACCTCAAACAATTTGATGTTTCTGATGATTTATCTTTACAAGTAAAACCACAGTTCAACCCTAATACCAGAACACCAGGCCTTGGACTTGTTTTAAATTTTAAAGAGCCGTCAAAAAAAATATTTACAACAAAATAATGTAAGCATGAATATTGCACTTGTTGGATATGGAAAAATGGGTAAAGCCATCGAAGAAATTGCCCTAGCAAATGGTCATACCATTGGATTAAAAATTGACCTAGATAACGCTGCTGATTTAAACGCACAAAATGTTACGGGCATTGATGTGGCTATCGAATTTACCGGACCACATAGTGCATTTGATAATGTTATGAAATGTTTATCGCTGGGCGTTCCCGTGGTATGCGGCTCTACCGGTTGGTTAGAAGATTATGAAAAAGCAAAAACTTTTTGTGAGGCGCAAAACGGCACCCTTATTTATGCAAGTAATTTTAGTATTGGCGTAAACTTGTTTTTTGAAATCAACAAAACACTTGCGGCCCTTATGAGTAAGCACCCAAGCTACGAGGTAAGCTTACATGAAATTCACCACACACAAAAAAAGGATGCTCCTAGCGGAACGGCTATCACACTTGCAGAGCAGGTGCTTGCAGCCGTACCCAATAAAACAAAATGGGTAAACGAGGCGTCGGGTGTGGCATCGGATCTAGTGATTACTTCTGAAAGAATTGATCCAGCACCAGGCACACACACTACTACCTATGCATCCGCTATCGACACCATAGAAATTACGCATACTGCACATAACAGAAAAGGATTTGCAGGCGGCGCGGTTTTAGCTGCAGAATTTGCTGCTACCCATCAAGGTATATTTTCAATGAAAGAAGTTTTAGGACTATAAATACATACACATGAATCAGCCCTTTTTAACAGAATTATTTAAAGATCAATCGTATAATAAAAATCAGTTTTTTTTAATTGCTGGACCCTGCGTGGTAGAAAGCGAAGAGCTGGTGATGGAAATTGCAGATAAAGTAAGCAGGGTTTGTAAAAACTTAGGCATCGCTTATGTGTTTAAGGCTAGCTACCGCAAAGCCAACCGTACAAGTGCCAATTCATTTACCGGTATTGGTGATGACAACGGACTTGAACTAATAAAAAAAGTAGGCGCAACCTATAAACTCCCTACTACTTCAGATATTCATGCACACGACGAAGCAGCTATTGCTGCGCAGTATATTGATATTTTACAAATCCCTGCTTTCCTTTGCAGACAAACAGATTTATTAGTAGCAGCTGCACAAACGGGCAAGATTGTAAACGTAAAAAAAGGTCAGTTTTTAAGTGGTGCTTCTATGAAATTTGCCGTTGATAAAATTAAATTAGCGGGCAACAACAATATCATGTTAACAGAACGAGGTAACACTTTTGGTTACCAAGATTTAGTGGTGGATTATAGAAATATTCCTGCCATGAAAGAAAACAACGTGCCTGTTATTATGGATTGCACACACTCACTGCAACAACCCAATCAAACAAGTGGTGTAACAGGTGGCAATCCGCATTTAATTGAAACAATTGCAAAAGCAGCTATAGCTACTGGTGCCGACGGATTATTTATTGAAACGCATCCAAACCCTGCGGTAGCAAAAAGTGATGGCGCCAATATGCTACCATTACATTTACTAGAACCTTTACTAGAAAAATTAGTGAGATTAAGAGAGGCCGTTATATAAATCCAAATAAAATAAGTCTACCAGTTGTTTAAAGGATTTCTTTTGCCAGCCAAAATGTAACGCTTGATGTTCATCCAAAAAGCGAGTACCATATATATGATTACTGGTGAACCGAGGGTTAAAAAGCTGATGTAAATAAACCACATTCTAATGCGGGACGTAGCAATACCTAGGCGCTCTCCCATGGCATTACACACACCAAAAGCCCTTAATTCTAGAAATTCCCTCAATTTTTGAATCATAATGGTGCTTTTTTAACAACTGTATGGCAATTTAGGTCATTTATAGTAAAGAAACTCTTTTGCCCGCCCCCCTTTTTTCGTAAATTCGCACCAGATTTTTAAAAATTCAATCTTACATCTATAAATACCTATTGTTATGGCTTTTGACATTGAAATGATCAAGAAAGTGTACGCAGAAATGCCTGCAAAAATTAATGCAGCTAGAGAGGCACTTGGCAGACCCTTAACCCTGTCAGAAAAAATTCTTTTTTCGCATTTACATGGCGATCAGTCTCCAAGTAATTTTGAAAGAGGCGGTTCTTATGTAGACTTTGCACCAGACCGTGTTGCAATGCAAGATGCAACTGCGCAAATGGCATTGTTACAATTTATGCAAGCGGGTCGTCCAAAAGTAGCAGTACCAAGTACGGTGCATTGCGATCACTTAATTTCTGCAAAAGTAGAAGCCAAACAAGATTTACAAGTAGCAACAACAGAGAGTAAAGAAGTGTATGACTTTTTAGCTTCTGTTTCTAATAAATATGGCATTGGTTTTTGGAAGCCAGGTGCAGGTATTATTCACCAAGTTGTTTTAGAAAATTATGCATTCCCTGGTGGTATGATGATTGGTACCGATTCTCACACCGTTAACGCGGGTGGTTTAGGTATGCTTGCGATTGGTGTTGGTGGTGCAGATGCTTGTGATGTAATGGCAGGACTTGCTTGGGAATTAAAATGGCCTAAACTTATTGGTATTAAATTAACAGGTAAACTAAATGGTTGGACTGCTCCTAAAGATGTAATCTTAAAAGTAGCTGGTATCTTAACTGTAAAAGGTGGTACTGGTGCAATTGTAGAATATTTTGGTGAAGGTGCAACAAGCATGAGTTGTACAGGTAAAGGAACCATTTGTAACATGGGTGCAGAAATTGGTGCTACTACTTCTACATTTGGTTACGACGCTAGTATGAGCCGTTATTTAAGCTCTACAGGTCGTGCGGATGTTGCTGCACTTGCTGATGGTATTGCAGAACATTTAACTGCAGACGCTGAAGTATATGCAAACCCAGAAAAATATTTCGATCAAGTTATTGAAATCGATTTAAATACATTAGAGCCACACTTAAACGGACCTTTCACACCAGATTTAGCTACGCCTATTTCTAAAATGAAAGAAGTAGCTGCAGCAAACGGTTGGCCTACAACTGTTGAAGTAGGTTTAATTGGTAGCTGTACCAACTCTTCTTACGAAGACATTAGCCGTGCGGTAAGTTTAGCAAAACAAGTTGCGGAAAAAGGACTTACAACAAAGGCAGAATACATGATCACACCAGGTTCTGAACAAGTAAGATATACTATCGAAAGAGATGGTTTCTTAGACGTGTTTAGTCAAATTGGTGCGAAGGTATTTGCAAACGCTTGCGGACCTTGTATTGGTATGTGGGAGCGCGTTGGTGCAGAGAAAAAAGAAAAAAATACAATCGTTCACTCTTTCAATAGAAACTTTGCAAAGCGTGCCGATGGTAACCCTAATACTTTTGCATTTGTAGCATCTCCAGAAATTGTTACTGCACTTGCGATTGCGGGTGATTTAACTTTTAATCCATTAACAGATACTTTAACCAACGATAAAGGCGAACAAGTAAAATTAGACCCTCCTACTGGTGACGAATTACCATTAAGAGGTTTTGCTGTAGAAGATGCAGGCTACCAAGCACCTGCTGCAGACGGTTCAAGTGTAGTAGTAGCGGTAGATCCAGCATCTAAGCGTTTACAATTATTAGATCCTTTTGCTGCATGGGAAGGCACTGACCTTAAGTCTTTAAAATTATTAATTAAGGCGAAAGGGAAATGTACTACAGACCATATCTCAATGGCAGGTCCATGGTTAAAATTCCGTGGTCACCTAGATAATATTTCTAACAACATGCTTATTGGTGCAGTTAACTTTTTCAACGAAAAAACAGACAGCGTTAAAAATCAATTAACAGGAGCATTTGATACCGTACCTAATACACAAAGAGCGTATAAAGCTGCAGGTATTGGAACGATTGTAGTAGGTGATGAAAACTACGGAGAAGGTAGTTCTCGTGAGCACGCTGCGATGGAGCCAAGACATTTAGGTGTGCGCGTGGTATTAACAAAATCATTTGCACGTATCCACGAAACAAACCTTAAAAAACAAGGAATGTTAGCGTTAACTTTTGCAAACAAAGCAGACTACGATAAAATTCAGGAAGATGATAGTATCGATGTGGTTGGCTTAACAAACTTTGCACCAGGTACGCCGTTAACACTCGTGTTAACGCACAAAGACGGATCAACTGATTCTATCGAGGCTAACCATACTTACAATCAACAACAAATTGAGTGGTTTAAAGCTGGTGGTGCTTTAAATATTATTAGAAAGCAAGTTGCCGGATAGTGATTAAAATCACCTCTACAAATTTCAAAATCCCTCTGAATTTTCAGAGGGATTTTTGTTTTATGCGCTGCTTGGATTTTCTTAACTTTAAGCTATGATAAAAACAGCACTTGTTTCTTTTGGTATGAGTGGACGTGTGTTCCATGCGCCATTTATAGATCTGAACCCAAATTTTATATTAGCGGGCGCATGGGAACGATCTAGCAAAAACATACAAGCAATTTATCCGGGCGTAACATCGTATGATTCTTACGAAGCCATACTCAATGACCCTACCATTGATTTAGTGGTGGTAAACAGCCCCAACGATACTCACTATGCATATACCAAACAAGCGCTATTAGCGGATAAACATGTAGTAGTAGAAAAATCTTTTACCGTAACCGTAGAAGAAGCAGAAGAACTAGCTGCACTTGCACTTGAGCAACAAAAAATATTAACGGTGTATCAGAACCGCAGGTTTGACGCTGACTTTTTAACGATACAAAAACTCATTGCAGAAAATAAAATAGGAAGTTTACTGGATGTTCAAATTTCTTACGAAAGGTATAGAACAACCTTAAGCCCTAAAGTACATAAAGAGCAGCCCACGCCGGGCGCGGGCGTTTTACTAGATTTAGGGCCACACCTTGTAGATCAGGCCATTCAACTTTCAGGTATGCCTACGTCTATTTTTGCAGATGTACGCATCACAAGATCCGTATCGCTTGTGGATGATTATTTCACACTCATTTTATACTACCCTACCCACCGCATATTACTTACCAGCGGTATGGTATTTATGCAGCAAGGGCCTGGCTATAAAATATATGGCATCAAAGGTTGTTTTATAAAAAATAGATCCGATGTGCAAGAAGACTTATTATTAGCGGGTCACAAACCAGGTGGTGAAAACTGGGGTCATGAAGATCCAAAAAATTACGGCACACTTACAACCGATACAGACGGCGTAATTACAAGTGCCATTATTGAAAGCGAGCGTGGCGATTACGGAAAATATTATGAAGCGGTTGCTGCAGCTATACTAGAAAATAAACCGGTACCCGTTACACCACAAGAAGGTATTAACATTATGAAAGTACTAGTAGCCGCTAAAAAAAGTAACGAAACAAAACAAGTGGTTCACTTATAAACCTTTGTATGGCGCACCCGTATATTATTCAAATAAAAAAAGAATTTGCTGCATCCGCTAATGCTACAAAAGCAGCAGGTGCTAAAGCTTATTTACTGCATCAGTTTGAATTTTATGGACTCCAAACACCGGAGCGCCGTAGTATTTGTAAGGCGTTTTACAAAACATATCCTGTAACAAGCCACGCTACCCTTGTTACCATTATTAAAGAAGCTTTTGCTGCTCCCGAGCGCGAGCTTCATTATTTTGCCATCGAATTACTTGCTTTTCACCACAAATTGTGGACCCCTAAAACAATCACCATCATTGAATGGATGCTTACGCATAAAAGTTGGTGGGACAGTGTAGACTCCACCAATTCAAATGTGATAGGAAAATATTTTATCAAATTTCCGGAACTATTAGTGTCCACTACCAATAAATGGAATCAATCGAGTAATATATGGTTGCAGCGCATGAGTATTTTATTTCAGTTACCTTACAAAGAAAATACCAATACGCAGCTATTAGAAAAATACATTGTTAACCGCATAAACACCAATGAGTTTTTTGTGAATAAAGCCATTGGCTGGGCGCTGCGCGCCTATGCGTATACCAATAAAAAATGGGTAATTCGTTTTGTAAAAGACCATCCACAACTTTCTAATTTATCTAAACGTGAAGCCCTCAAACATCAATAATTATATGGAAGCCGCCACAAACAATAGTAGATTTCAAAAAGCAAGAAACTATAAAAGAAAATGGGTAACCATTAAAGCCGAAATAAAAAGTACCCTATTTATTTTAATAGGCATTGTAGCGGCGGGCTTTGGCCTTAACGGGTTTTTACTACCCAATAATTTTATTGATGGTGGCGTAACCGGTGTTTCACTTTTATTAACAGAGCTTACGCAACTTCCCTTATCAGTACTTATTATACTAATTAATATACCATTTATATTTTTAAGCTACTTTACTCTAGGAAAATCATTTGCCATTAAAACATTACTAGCCATCATTGGATTAGGGCTATGTGTTGCATTTGTTCATTTCCCAATTATCACCAACGACAAATTACTGGTAGCAGCATTTGGCGGTATATTTTTAGGCGCTGGTATTGGCCTTACGATTAGAGGTGGCGGTGTTATTGATGGCACTGAGGTACTCGCTATTTATATCAGTAAAAAAATGGGCGTTACCATTGGAGATATCATTATCATCATCAATGTGCTCATTTTTGGATCCGCCGCTTTTTTACTTTCTATCGAAGCCGCACTTTATTCGATGATCACCTACTTTGCAGCGTCCAAAACACTCGATTTTATTATTGAAGGTATTGATGAATACATAGGTGTAACCATCGTATCATCGCACTGCAAAGAAATAAGGGACATGATTGTACAAACCATGGGCCGAGGTGTAACCGTATACAAAGGAGCCAAAGGAGTTGGTAAAAGAGGCGAACGTGACGACATTGATATTATCTATACCGTAATTACCAGACTTGAAATCAATAAACTTAATACAGAAATTGAAAAAATAAGCCCTACTGCTTTTGTGGTAATGACATCTGTAAAAGATACCAAGGGTGGTATGATCAAGAAAAAAGCACACAAGCACTAAATACAAATGGCCGCACAAGTGCGGCCATTTGGCGGGTCAAAAAATTTTTGCCCTTACATTTTTTTAGCGTCTTCTATAAATTTAGCAAGTCCAATATCTGTTAGAGGATGTTTTAATAATCCTAAAATAGAATCAAGTGGACATGTGCACACATCAGCACCAGCTTCTGCAGCCTTAACAATGTGTAGCGCATTTCTAATAGATGCTGCTAATATTTCAGTTTTAAAACCTTGGATATCATAAATGTGACGGATTTGACCAATAAGCTCCATGCCATCCCAAGAGCTATCATCAATTCTTCCAATAAATGGAGACACATAGGTAGCACCTGCTTTAGCAGCAAGTATTGCTTGACCCGCACTAAATACTAGGGTACAATTGGTTCTGATACCATTATCGGTAAACCATTTGATTGCTTTAATACCATCTTTAATAAGTGGCACTTTTACCACAATATTTGGATGTATCGCTGCTAGTTTTTTACCTTCTTCTACCATGGTAGCAAAGTCCGTAGAAAGCACTTCGGCACTAACATCACCATCTGCCATTTCGCAAATAGTTTTGTAGTGGTTAGCGATGGCTTCTTCGCCTTTTACACCTTCTTTAGCCATTAACGTAGGGTTGGTTGTAACACCATCCAAAATGCCTAAATCGTAGGCTTCTTTAATTTGAGCGAGGTTGCCCGTGTCAATAAAAAACTTCATGGTTTTTCTGTTAAATGTAAATTCCCCGAAATAGACGGGGAATAAAAAAAAATGGCAGGCTACTCACATCGCACCGCTCAACCGCTTATCCTTGCTGTATTCCTACCCTGGGGAGGTTCTGCAGGAGCTGGTCGTGTAAGACCTGCCGGTGCAAAAGTAAGGTTTGCCCTCAATTCTCCCTAATTTTTAACGGATTAAATAAACCAAACTATCTGATTCCGAACTGATTTCGAGAATTTACCTTGGCAAAGCCAATTAACTCGTCATGACGGCCCCCTAATGACCTGTAGTAGTAAAATACCGTGTAATCGTTTTCGGTTTCCCAAAAATTACCCTCGGTGGGGGCAAAAGAAGCCGTGTAAAAAGGAGCCCCTTTTTCTTTAGTAAGATAGGTATAATTATAGAAACCCTGTTTTAATAGCAGGGTTCTGGTATAAGCACCAACACTTGGGTCAAATTCCATTTTTGCGGTATCCCCAAGGGTATGTCCGGTAAGTTGCCCCACCAAGTAAATTTCTTTGTTGGGTAGGGCTTTTAAACCAGCAGGTACGTAGGTGAAATTCACATAGGCATAATCTCCTTGCCACCAAGGGTTAATCAGTTCGGTACTCGCAATCGAAGTCCAGCCATTGGTGTCCATGTAAAAAACAGCCCGCTGATCATTTCTTGTAAAATCTGGTTTTACGGTAATCGTTACAGGATTTTTACTTCTATCTGTTCTAACAACACGGTCCGATTCAAAACGCAAACTTCTAATATCTACCCAGCGAAATTCTTTGCCGGCTTCAAAAACTTGATGCACATCTTCTGTGGAATATTCAAAATTTTTACCTCTAATAAAAGTAGGTTGTGTAATAAAGCCTGCGCCAGTATGGACATTGTTTTGTTCGATTAGGAGTTTGGTTTGTTTGGCGGGGCTTAAAATATTTAACTCTTTGGTGCCCACATTGACCTGTACTTTTTGATGCGTTCGCATAATGTCAGAACCATAAGGTTGCATGATACCAGCACCTAGCGTTACTTTTTCGTCAAGCACATACAACCTTTTTGTAAATGCAAGTTTTGATGTATCGTTGTCTAAAAAAACTTTTAAAATATAATTTCCACTTTTTGTAGGCACACAATTTTTTTCTGGGAGTAGCACTTGATAATGCACATAGCGTGTAGCAGAAACACTGGACACTCTGTACATGCTAATTCTATTTTGAGGAAAGCCTCCTATATAATCAAATGGATTTAACATAGCAGGTGTCCAATCAGCATTGCAAAGTTGAAACGTATAAAAATAATTTTTAGGAACACCCGATAAGTCATCAAAATGAAGCTCCAATGCATCCGAAGATTGCAGTCTTATAAGTGGTATAGATTGTTGATCGTTTTGCTGAAATAACAGTGCCGTTTTAATATTGGACATATAAATTTGGTCCGGAGCACGCTGCGCTTTGCTGGCTGTTACAACAACAAAGAGTAATAGTAGCCAACTGGTCCAATATTTATGGGATAGATTCATGCTTACAAAAATACTATTCGTAATTTTACCAAAACAACCTTTTTGGGCCTATCCTACCATATTGCCAAACGCATCGCTTTTAACAAGCAGCAAAGTTTTTCCAGATTTATCATCCGGCTATCGGTGGCAGCTACTGCTGTCAGCATTATTGCCATGATTATCACCCTTGCTTTTGTGAATGGCTTTCAGGAAAAAGTAGCGGATAAAATTTTTGGCTTCTGGGGGCATATACGGGTTCAAAAATATGAAACGGGCAAATCCCTCATTTCCGAAGAGCTACCGCTCACCAAAAACAAAGCTGTTGAAAATAGTTTGGCTACTGCGCCCGGTGTGGTATCCTATCAAAGTTTTGCCACCAAATCTGCGGTATTAGAATCCAATACTGAAATTGAAGGCGTGCTTATTAAAGGCATCGAAAAAAATGAAAACCATAGCGCACTAAAAAAGTTTTTAGTGGCTGGTAGATGGATGCAGTTTACGGATAGTTTGTACAGCAAAGAAACCATTGTTTCAGACGCTGTTGCAAAGCAATTGCAAATCAAAATCAACGACACCATCAAAGTGCATTTTGTTTCTACAAATACAGATGCACAAAAAACCTACCGCAAATTAGTGGTGGTTGGCTTTTACCATACCGGCATAGACGAGTACGATAAACTATTTATGATTGCAGATATTAATTTAATAAGACGCATTAATAATTGGGAACCCGATCAAATTGGAGGTTACGAAGTTTTTGTTGATCAATATCAAAATATAGACGCTATTAGTAGTGGCTTATCCAACGCCTTACCTTCAGAATGGATGAGTAAAAGCATCAAAGAAATTTACCCCAATATTTTTGATTGGCTCGACATTCAGGATGTTAATCGAAATGTAGTTTTTATTGTAATGGGTATTGTGGCCCTCATTAATTTAATTACTTGCCTACTTATTTTAATGTTAGAGCGCACCAATATGATTGGACTTTTAAAAGCGATGGGCGCTACCAACTGGACCATCCAAAAAATATTTATTGTATACGCTTCCTTTATAACCCTTGCTGGAGTTGGATTTGGACTAATTATAGGTGTGGGCATTTGTTTACTACAACAAGCCACCGGATTTATCACACTCGACGAAGCCTCTTATTATATTACGGTAGCTCCTATTAAAATTATTTGGTGGCAAGTAGCCGCTGTTTGTGCTGGCACTAGTGTAGTATGTTTTATATCTCTGTTTTTACCCACCCTACTCATACCAAAAGTGAGTCCAGTAAAAGCTATCGAGTTCAAATAAAAACAGCGCTGCAAACGCGCAAACAAACTATAATAATTAGCGCGTTAATTGAGCAACAATAATGCCTGCGGCGATACCGGCATTTAAAGATTCTGCACCACCAGATTTAGGAATGGTTACCGGATGTGTAATAAAGTCAATAATATTTTCTCTAATACCTTTTCCTTCGCTACCAATTACAAGTAGCCCTTGTTTAGGCGCTTTAGTTGTAAATACATTTTCACCTTCTAATAATGCACCATACACCGGAATTTTTACAGTAGGCATCCATGCTGCTAAATTTGCATAGTGCACCTGTACGCGCATAAAACTACCCATGGTTGCACCAATTACTTTTGGATTGTATACATCGGCGGTGTCTTCACTCGCTACAATTTGCTTTATGCCAAACCAATCTGCAGTTCTTATAATCGTGCCTAAATTTCCAGGATCCTGAATGCCGTCTAACACAATCGTTAACTGTCCAGTAGTATCTATTTCCTTTGGTTTTTGAGGCATCATGGCAACCGCTAATACTTGATTGGGCGTTTGAAGCAAACTCATTTTTTCAAGCTCAAATACCTCAACACGGGTTACATCAATACTAGTATCTGGTGACTCCCAACTATCAAGCGCATACACGGCTTTTAAAGGATAGCCAGCAGCAATCATTTCACCAACAAGCTTTACGCCTTCGGCTATAAAACAACCGGTTTCAAGTCTAACTTTTTTGTCGGACAAAGATTGGATATATTTGAGCTCAGACTTCGTTACCATCGTTATGCGTTTAGTAAGCAATTTTAATCATTTAGCCAGCACCCTTGTCACTATGGTAGTGATTAGTTTGCTAGTTAGTTGTTCCGAACAGCGCCGAACCACCGTTGTCAACTACCCTGTTAACAAGGCTTTTGTTTA
>Ga0209358_10000243_pt1 | contig 49391 bp, 51 predicted proteins | sample LauGreFa1BDMLBSN_2_FD_187574 | JGI IMG/M metagenome (GOLD analysis project Ga0209358, IMG submission 187574) | Freshwater lake microbial communities from Lake Michigan, USA - Fa13.BD.MLB.SN (SPAdes) (version 2) | ecosystem: Environmental > Aquatic > Freshwater > Lake | place: Lake Michigan, USA... | reverse complement strand
TGGCCCTGCGCTGAACGCAACAAGGTACTTGTACTTTTTGTGACAGGGGCGTACTCTCCGCTGCAATTCAACCTGCCGAGGAGTGCGCAATGGCTGCAGTCGCGACCGTCACCGCCTATGATCTTGCAGTCACTGCACCGGCAGCACGCCGAACCCGCTCAGCACCGCCACCCCGCCGCATCAACGGCGTTCCGGTCTATGAGCAGGAGTTCTGGACCAGCAAACAGCGCCAGGCCAATCCGCTGCATGAAGTGTCATATCGCGGCTGCTTCAAGCCGCAGCTACCCGCCTACTTCATTGATCGCCTGAGCAAACCCGGCGACTTCATCTACGACCCCTTCAGCGGTCGCGGCACCACTGCGGTCGAAGCCGCACTGATGGGCCGCAATGTCATCGCCAACGACATCAATCCGCTGTCGGCAATCCTGACGCTGCCGCGGCTGGAAGCGCCGCTGATCGCCAACATCGATGTGCGTCTGCGTGCGATCAAGGTCAGCGCCAAACAGAAAAACGACATCGACCTGTCGATGTTCTACCACCCGGATACCGAACGTGAACTGCTGAACCTGCGCGCCTATCTCGCCGAACGGCGCAACAGCGGCAAGGAAGACGATGCCGACCGCTGGATCCGCATGGTCGCCACCAACCGCCTGACCGGACACTCCCCGGGATTCTTCTCAGCCTACACGCTGCCGCCGAATCAGGCCGTGTCGCCGGAGAGCCAGATCCGCATCAATGAAAAAACCGGCAAGGATCCGGAATACCGCGATATTCGCGCGCTGATCCTGCGCAAATCCATGCAACTGCAAAGTGACATCAATGCGGCGGCACGCTGGCGCCTGCAACAGGCAGCAGCGAAGGCGATGTTCCTCGAAGGCCCGGCAGGAGAGACCGCGGACATTCCCGACAGCAGCGTGCAGCTCACCGTAACCTCGCCGCCCTTCCTCAATGTCGTGCAGTACGCCAAGGACAACTGGCTGCGCTGCTGGTTCAACAGCCTGGACGCCGAGGAAATCGGTGCCGGCATCACCATGGCCACCAGCGTCAACGAATGGTCTGCAGTGATGCTGCAAGTACTGTCCGAACTGCATCGCATCACCCGACCCAAAGGCTGGGTTGCCTTCGAGGTCGGTGAAGTGCAGCGAGGCTCGGTCAACCTTGACGAAGCCGTGGTGCCGCTGGGTCTTGAGGCCGGTTTCCGCTGCGAAGCCATCCTGATCAACACCCAGAAATTCACTAAAACATCGAATATCTGGGGCATCGGCAACAACGAACGCGGCACCAACAGCAACCGCATCGTAATGCTGCAGAAACCGGCCTAGTGTCTGCATCGGGCATCCCGCGGAACAGACTGCACACAATCACCCTGCCGCTGTTGCTGGCGGCGCTGCTGGCCCTGCCGCTGTGCGCCTCGGCGCTGGAAGGACAGGTCATTCATGTCGCGGACGGCGATACGCTGACCGTTCTCGATGACCAGCACCGTTCCCACAAAGTCCGCCTCGCCGGCATCGATGCGCCGGAACGCAGCCAACCCTACGGACGGCGCGCGGCCGAAGCCCTGTCCACACTCGCCAAAAACCGCCGGGTCATTGTCAGCGGCGGCAAAACCGACCGTTACCAGCGCCGCGTCGGCATCGTACGCGTCGCCCCGGCGGAATGCGCAAGCTGCACACCCAGCGTGGATGTCGGGCTCTTGCTGATCAACACCGGTTTTGCATGGCATTACCGTGCCTATGAACGCGAGCAGAGCCGTAGCGACCGGGACCAATACCGTCAGGCCGAAGCCGGCGCCCGTGCGCGCCAGGACGGGCTGTGGGCAGATTCGATGCCGACGCCGCCCTGGGACTGGCGACGTGCACGGCGGGACAGCCGGCAGACACCACACTGACACTGCACCAGAAAAGCGTTGCGGCTACACTGTGCAGCGTCCGCAATGAGGAGCACATCATGTTTGAACCGGTATCCATCCCCTTTGGCGCCAAAATGCTGATCAACACGGTCAAGCTCAAACCCGGCGTCAACTTTGACGACGTCGAACTGGCGCTGGGCGAGATGTGCAACGTGGTCAAGGCCACATACGGTGGCGACAAGGGCGGCTTCATCGCCGGCCAGGTGTTCCGCTTCTCAGGATTCGTATCCGATGTAGGCTCGATCAGCGCGCCCGGTGCCGTCGATGACCATGTCGCGATTGTGACTTACTGGCGATCCTTCGAAGAACACGAAAAATCCCATGCTGACCAGTTGTTCAATGCCAAATTCGCCGCACTGGCAGAGCTGTGCACCGATAGCCAGGAACTCGGCTATGAAATGCTGTGGCAGGGCGAGTCCGATCCCGCCCACTGATCACCGAACACGGACGTAAACCGGCCAGCCCGTATCTCCGTTAAGTCAACTTGATACCGGGATGGAGCTGACCATGAAGACACTGTCTCCCACCAAGCTGACTGCGGCAATGGTGCTGACCCTGCTTGCCGCCATCACCACAGTGCACGCACAGCAGGGGCGCGGCTGCGTCAACGACCGTTACGGCAATCCGCAATGCCCGCCACCCGATGGCCATTGCATGGCAAACATCAACGGAGACGTCCGCTGCTCGACGCCTCGCGGCGGCATCATGCTCGACCGCTACCGGACACCGGTATGCGGACCCGGGCAATGTATCGCCAACCGCACCGGCGACATTGTCTGCTCCGGTGCAGTGCGCGGGTTCTCCGCACTCAACATCAACGGTGAAACGGTATGCACCGGAGGCTGCGTGGCCGCGAGCGCGGATGTTTGCGCAGTGCCGGTGAAGTAATCACGGGCACATACGGTCAGTCGACGGTGATCTTGGCCGCCTTCACCACCTGCGTGTATTTGGCGATTTCGGTCTTGATCAGCGCGCCGAATTCCTCCGGCGTGCCACCTGCGGGCTCCAGCCCCTGAACCGCCAGCGCTTCGGTCATGCCCGGTAGTTTCAGTGAAGCCAGGATGTCCGCATTCAGCTTTTTCACCAGCGCCGCGGGCGTTTTAGCAGGCGCCAGTACACCCTGCCAGTTCGACACATTAAAACCCTTGACGCCGGATTCGGCGATGGTCGGCACATCCGGCGCCGCAGCCGCACGCTTCAGCGTGGTCACTGCGATTGCGCGCAGCTTGCCCTGCTTTACCTGCGGCAATACCGGTGGCATGGTGCTGAACACCAGTTGCACGCGACCGCTGATCAGATCGGTCATTGCAGGACCCGACCCCTTATATGGCACATGCAGCAGATCAGTGCCGGTGGCGAACTTGAACAACTCACCCGCCATATGCAGTGAAGAACCGGCGCCCGCCGAGGCATAGGTCAGCTTACCCGGGCTGGCCTTGGCCAGCGTGATCAGTTCCTGCACCGTTTTCGCAGGCACGGAAGGATTGGCAGCGAGCATGAACGACGAAATAGCAATTAATGCCGCCGGCGCAAAATCGCGCACTGGGTTGTACGGCAGATCGGCCTTCAACGCGGGCGTCTGCGCGAGATTGCCGACGCTGCCGAGGAACAGCGTATAGCCGTCAGGATTTGCGGTTGCGGCAATCGTCGCGCCTAGCGCGCCGCCGGCGCCGCCCCGGTTATCGACCACCACCTGCTGACCCGTCACTTCGGAAAGTCGCTGCCCCAGCGTACGCGCCAGAATGTCATTGCCGCCACCAGGCGGAAACGGCACGACCATACGCAAAGCCTTGCTGGGATAGTTGCCGGCCCCCTGCGCCTGCACGGCAGGCACAACAAACGCGACCAGGACCGCGGCGCCGATGATGGATAAATTCACGAAGTTCTCCTCGATTTGAAACGGCGCTCTGTCGCGGCACCGCTGGCACGCATTGTAGGTTCGCCGCCGGAGCGGCGGCAAGCACACTGCAACTACAGCGTAAAGGACATCAGGTCCTCACCCCACACCACCTGCCCCGTGTAGGTTTCGCGGATTTCCGCAAGCAGCCGCTCCGGCATGCCGTTCGAATCGATCCACGGACCGTGATGCGTTGTAACCAAAGTTTTTACAGAAGCATCACGTGCCAGTGCTGCGGCAAACCGCGGACCAGCCAGCCCGCCGGGATGGCGTGCCTCAAATGCAAACGCATTCAGGTAATGCACCAGCAGATCAGCGCCGGTCGCCAGTTCACGTAACGCAGCCGGCGCCCCTCCAGGTAGCGCGAGATTGACGTCACTGGTGTATACAAAGGCCTTGCCGCCGGCCTCAACACGGTAGGCAAAGCTGTCCAGATAGGGCTGAAAGTGCGGCACTTCACAACGCAGGATTCGCCACCCTTCAAATTCAACCATCCCCTGACCGGTCAACTCCGTTACCCGCGTGTCGGGCCAGGGCCGCGGCGGCGTACCGCCGCGCTCCTTGTAGGCACCAATGCTCAACGGGTGCTGTGTGCGCGACAACAGATCACGGCTGAAGGCGCCTTGTGGACCGAATACCCGGTCAATGAATTCCTGCGTGCCGGGGGGGCCGAAAATTCGCAGCGGCGGCGTGCCGTCACCGCTGGCATCCCAGCGATGGTGAAACAGCCGGATCACATCGGCGCAATGATCGAAATGCAGGTGGCTCAGAAAAACATGTGTCACATCCGTAGGGCGCCTGCCCGCCCCCATCAGACGCTGGAAGGCACCAGGACCATGGTCAATCAGGATGACATCGCCTGCAACCTCGACCAGATAACTCGATGAAGCACGCTTCAGCGTCGGTAAGGGACTGCCGGTTCCGAGAAGCGTAATCTTCATTGCTGTCATAAAGCCGCCGCACGCGCAATCGCGCCAGCATCCGGCAATGTTTCAACGGCCCAGCAAAGGCGGATCACCTCATCGGCCTGTTTTTTGGGCAATATGCCGTCGACCAGACCGCGGAATTTTGCTTCCAGATCCATGTCACTCATCGGCCGCTCCAGCGTGCCCAGTGCATGCTCAACATGGCGCTCAAGTTTTCGCCCGTCCTTGAGTGTGATGGCAATGCGCGACTGCACGCGGCCAATACTTTCATCGCGCTCGATGCGGACGCGCTTGCGCAGCGCCACAGTTACCGGATTGAGAACACTCTCGTCGCTGAACTGCGCCTCACCCGCCATGCCGCTATGCAAGGCCACCGCCGCAGCATGGAACACGCTGAACTTGCCTTCAAGCCCGGTCTGAGGATTTTCCTTGGCGGTCAGCTCGAACACGATTGGACTGACTTTCAGGTCAACGCTTTCAATCATCTCCGGCGTCAGCTGATACTCATTACGCAACTGGATACAGCCGTCAATCGTGCCCTGCACCACCAGACCGCAGGCAAAGGGTTTGTACATATTCGACGACAGCTCCCAGCGCTTACCCCATTCAGCGGTGATGATAGACGGATCAAATTTGGTCGACATCACCTGACCGAAGCCGCGCTTGGCTTCGATGCCCTGCTCGGAACTGGTGAAATTCTGCGAAGCGAGCATCGCCGCCATCAGGCCGTTCTGCGATGCCCGCCCCGGATGAAGGCTCTTACACATCGAGCCGAACATTTCACGCAGACCCGATGATTGGGTTGCAGCAATACCCAGCGCCCAGGCCATCTGCTGCTCATTGAGTCCAAGCAGCTTGCCGCTCGCGGCAGCCGCACCAAACACACCGGCAGTACCGGTGATATGCCATCCGATCGCGTAATGCTCCGGAAATACCGACAAACCGACGCGGCATTCGGTCTCTACGCCGACGACAAAGGCATGCACCAGATCGGCACCGCTGATGCCCTTCCATTCCGAGAGAGCCAGCAGTGCGGGATAGACCGGCGCACTGGGATGAATCGCCTTGGCGTGGGTGTCATCAAAATCAAACACATGCGAACTCACACCGTTGACCAGCGCAGCATGCAGGCAGTCCGTGCGTTCGTTGCGGCCGAGGATCTGCGCCTGCGGCTGCCCCGCAAAAGGCAATACGGCGGCGAGCATATTATTGATGGTTTCGTGACGCGAAGCGCCAATGGCACAACCGCACCAGTTGAGCAGCGCACGTGCTGCCTCATGACGCACGTCAGCGGGAACCTCTTCACGCCGCGACTGCACGATGTAACGCGCAAGGGTTTTAGTGACTTCCATATTCATAATCCCTGAAAACAATTAATCGGCTTTGACGCCGGACGCCGCAAGCACCTTCGCCCATTTCGCAGATTCGGACTTGATGTACGCGGCAAACTGCTCCGGCGTATTGCCAATAGTCGTTGCACCCTGCCCGGCCAGCTGTTTTTGTACGTCGGGCTGGCGCACCGCCTTGGCCGTGTCGGCATGCAGCCGGCCGACTACCTCGCGCGGGGTGCCCGCGGGCACCAGCAGGCCGAACCAGGTGCCGGCCTCAAATCCCGGAAAACCGGATTCGATCATTGTCGGAATGTCCTGCGCCACGGCCTGACGTTGCAGGCTGGTCACCGCCAGCGCTCGCAGCCGTCCGGCGCGCACCTGCTCGATCACCGACAGCATATTGCCGAAAAACACCTGGACATTGCCGCCGAGCAGGTCGGTGGTCGCCGGCGCACTGCCCTTGTAAGCGATATGCACCATATTCACCTTAGCCTGCTGCTTGAAGAATTCGGCAGCGAGATGCGGCAGCGTACCGTTGCCGGTGGAGGCGTAATTGATTTCACCGGGTTTGGCTTTCGCCAGCGCTATAAGATCCTTCACCGATTTAACGGGCATCGACGGATGCACCACGAGCACGCTGGGCACGCTGGCGACCAGAGACACCGGGATGAAATCGCGCTCCACCGAATAAGGCGCTTTGCTGTTCATATGCGGAATCACCGTGAGAATCCCCGCGGTCGCCATGAACACGGTGTAACCATCAGGAGTCGCCTTGGCCGCGACCTCGGCGCCGAGGATTCCGCCGGCACCTGCGCGATTATCAACAATGACCTGCTGACCCAGTGCTTCTGCCAGCCGTCCGCTGACCGCACGGGTGACAATATCCACGCCGGCGCCCGGAGGGAACGGCACAATGATGCGCACCGCTTTAGTGGGATAACCCTGAGCGCCCGCAAGTCCTGCAGCGCTGGTCAGCAGGACGGCAGCGATGCACCGTTGAATTGATTTCATATTCATTTCCTCAAAAAATAAAACGGCAGCCGGCACAGTGGACCGGCTGCCGCCTGTGCTGAAGCAATACCGTCAGTACACCATGCCCGCCGCCGCATCGCGCGGCAAATCCTTTTCCGCCTCGCTGAGCTGTTCATAGAAAGACTCGATATAGGCCTTGAAGGTCGTGTCATGGCGCTGCATTTCGATTTCGCCGAAATCGACCTGCGGCCGCGGCTGCAGGTCAAAATGATTGTAGTCATCCTTGCCGCGAACCAGGCTCGCCGGCATGCGACGCTTGCCGATGTAACGCGTTCGCGTCGGAATATAACTCAGCGCGATGCCAACGCGGCGCTCGTCGGAACGATTGGGTTGCGACTGGTGAACGACACAGGTGTGGTGCAGCGAAAACTGCCCGGGCTTGAGGATCGCGCGGTCAATTTCGCTCTGATCAAACCACTCGACAATGATCTGCCCCGCGGTATTGACGCTGTTCTTGATCAGACCGCTTTTCTGCTGCAACTGGCCGCGGATATGGCTGCCGACCGCAAACTCCACCGGCCCCGCATCGGCAGTGACGTTGCAAAGGGCGACCCATGCTGTCACATGATCAAAAGGCCTCAGGCCGAAGTAGGTCGAGTCCTGATGCCAGGCGGCAATGCCTTCACTGTGCGGCTCCTTGATAAAAAAGCGCGTGGTGTAGAGCAGGATATCCGGACCGAGCAGGTCCTCCGCAGCATCCACGATGGCCGGAGTACGCGCCAGCTCATCAACCCATTTGCACAGGAAATGCAGATTGCCGCGGTATTTCTTGTCGATCTCCATCAGGGATCCGCCGAGATGTTCCTCGGTCTTGCGCAGCTCTTCCCGGTAACGGGAAACATCCGAAGCGCTTAGTGCATCCAGCGGGTAGACATAACCGTCGGCGCGATAATCACGCTGCTGTTTGACGCTCAGTTTTTTCGGCATCTTCCCCTCCTGGAAAACTGTCGGTGGTTCGCTGTGCGCACAGCCTTTTTTTATTATCCCGCATTCAATATCACAATGCGGTCGTCATTCAGAGCTGCGGCAAGCTCATGCTAGTATAGTTGTGAAAAAAATAATACGCACAACCCCTCATCCGGCAAACCGCTCAACGCAGCGTAACGCCCGCCCATCCTGAGAACGACCATGACTATCGATTACCAGAAGCTGCTGAATTGGGATATTCCACAAGTTGAACAACAACTGACCAAGCGCGACACCATCATTTACGCACTCGGTGTCGGCCTTGGGGCAGACCCGATGGACCAGAATGAGCTGCAGTTTGTCTACGAAGAAAATCTCAAGGCGCTGCCGACGATGGCGATCATCCTCGGTTATCCCGGCCCCTGGCATGCCTCCCCCGGCACCGGCGTCACGCGCAGCCACGTCGTACACGGCGAACAGGGCTTCACCATCCACAAGCCGCTGCCGGTCGAAGGCAGCATCATCGGCAAGACCCGCGTCACCGCAGTACTCGACAAGGGCAAGGACAAGGGCGCGCTGCTGCTGACCGCCTGCGATGTGCGCGAAAAAGCCAGCAATGACCTGATCTGCACACTGACCTCCACCACCTTCTGCCGCGCCGATGGCGGCTTCGGCGGCCCCTCGGGCCCGACGCCGGCGCCCCAGCCGATTCCCGAAATCCCGGCGCAGTTCAGTTGTGATCTGCCGACGCTGCCGCAGGCCGCACTGATCTATCGCCTGTCCGGCGACTACAACCCCTTGCACGCCGATCCGGCTTACGCCGCGAAGGCCGGTTTCAAGGCACCGATCCTGCACGGCCGCGCCACCTTCAGCGTCGTCGGCCACGCGCTGGTGAAAAGCGTTTGCGGTTACGACCCGCTGAAACTGAAAAGCATGTCGGGCCGCTTCTCGTCACCGGTCTATCCCGGCGAAACCATCCGTACCGAAATGTGGGTGGACGGCAAAGTGGTTACCTTCCGTGCCACCGTGCCGTCGCGCGGCGTTACCGTACTGAATAACGGTCGCGCCGAGATCGCCTGATTTTTATTTAATAACAATTAGTTAACAACTGGTTATACAGAGGACATCATGGCAGATCCCAAAATGATGGAAGGCAAAGTGGTCGTTGTCACTGGCGCAGGTCGCGGCATCGGCGCTGCAATTGCGAAACTGGCCGCGCAAAAAGGCGCAAAGGTCATCGTCAATGACATCGGCGTCGCGCTCGACGGCGCCGGCGGCGACCAGACCCCTGCCCAGGAAATCGTCAACGAAATCAAAAAGGCCGGCGGTGAAGCTGCGCCCAGTTACGACAGCGTTTCGGATTTCACCAGCGCCGGAAAAATCATCCAGTGCGCAATGGATAACTTCGGCCGCGTCGATGCCGTGGTCAATAATGCCGGCATCCTGCGTGACGTGATTTTCCACAAGATGAGCGAAAGCGACTGGGACTCAGTCGTCAACGTCATGCTCAAAGGCGCCTTCAACACTGCACGCCACGCCGCCGACCATTTCCGTAAGCAGGAATCCGGTGCCTTCGTACACATGACCTCCACTTCCGGTCTGATCGGCGGCATGGGTCAAGCCAACTACGGCGCGGCCAAGCTGGGCATGGTGGCGCTGTCGAAAGCCATCGCCGTCGACATGTCACGCTTCAATGTACGTTCTAACTGCATCGCCCCGGTGGCATGGACGCGCATGACCGCGTCAATCCCGGCGAAAGATCCGGCAACTGCTGCACGCATCGAACAGCGCAAGCAGGTCACCCCCGAGCACAATGCACCGCTCGCCGTTTACCTGATCAGCGATGCTGCCAAAGGTGTCAATGCGCAGGTCTTTGCCACGCGCAAGAACGAAATCTTCCTCATGAGCCAGTCGCGTCCGCTGCGCAGCGTGCACCGCGCCGATGGCTGGACGCCGGAGCGCTGCGCCGAGCATATGTACCCAGCCCTGAAAACCGGCTTCTACAATCCGGTGGAGCGTACTGCCGACGTGTTCTCCTGGGATTCGATCTAAGCCGCGGGCACGTTACATTACGTAACCGCCTTGAACGACACCAACCGCGGTAAGGACCTTCCCTGGCTGCTCTGGCTGTGCGCCAGCCGCGCCAGTTTCACCATCATCTTTACCGCCTATTCGGCGGTGATGCCGCTGATCACCCCGGAATGGGGTTTGAGCGCCAGCCAGGCCGGACTGATCCAGTCGTCCTGGCATTTCGGTTATCTGTTTTCCCTTTTCACCATCGGCTTTCTCGCCGACCGTTACGGTGCGCGCCGCATTTTCCTCGCATCCAGCATCGCCGCCAGCATCACCGCGATGATTTTCGCGCTGTTCGCCAATGACTTTTATTCGGCGGCCATTCTCTACGGACTGACCGGGCTGTTTTCCGGCGGCTCTTACACACCGGGCCTGACGCTGATCTCGGAACGTTTTCATTCCTCCAGCCGCGGCCGTTCGATGGGCTTCTACCTCGCCGCCGCTTCCGCCGGCTACGCCATTTCACTGATCATGACCGGCGCCGTCGCCCCCTTCATCGGCTGGCGCGGGGCATTGATCCTCAACGCCGCCGGTCCAGTGCTGGGTGCGCTGATCGCCATCTATGCATTGCGGCATACGCCGAATGTGATTCACCCGACAGAAGACGGTAAAACCAAAGCCAATCCGATCCCGGTGGTGCTGAAAAACAAACCGGCGATGCTGGTCACCTGGGCTTATTCCTTCCACTCCTGGGAACTGCTCGGGCTCAAGGCCTGGTTGCCGGCGTTTTTTGCCGCATCCGCTGCGATCTCTGGCAGCACACTGCTGCAGGCCGCAAGCCTCGGCGCCGGCCTGACCGCCATCACCTATATCACCAGCATGGGCGGCAGCATCGCCGGCGGCTGGCTGTCCGACCGCTACGGACGCACCGCCACCATCCTCATCATGTCGGTCAGCAGCATGTCTTTGTGTTTTGCGCTGGGCTGGATGGTGCAGCTGCCGCTGTGGCTGCTGGTGATCATCGCGTCCATCCACAGCTTTCTCGCCATCGGCGACTCCTCGGTATATTCCACCGCAGTCACCGAACTGGTGCCACCACGTTATCTCGGCGCAGCCTACTCGGTTCGCTCGGTGATCGGCTTCAGCGCCGGCGCCTTCTCGCCTTGGGTATTCGGACTGGTACTGGATGCCACCCGCGCAGCTAAACCCGATGCCGAAGTACTGGCTTGGGGACTGGCATGGTGTTCGCTGGGTGCGGCCGCACTGTTCGGGCCGCTGGCGACACTGCGTCTTCGCCAAATGCCCGAAAGCCGACTACTGGCCAACGGCAAACGCTAAGGCTTTAGTTTCCCGGTTTGTTCCCCGCATTGCCCTGCTAAACTGCGCCCTCCCGGGCCCCATTGACGAGAACAACATGAAAATCACCAAGCTCGAAGTACACATCCTGCGCGCTCCGGACGAAGACCAGCGCCCGTTCTGGGTCAGCAATTTCATCGTACCCAAGGCCAATGAAATCCTCGTGCGCCTGCACACCGACGAAGGCCTCGAGGGTATCGGCATCGCCACCAGCTACACGCCGATCGAAGCCGCGATCAAGGCCTTCAGGAGCGGCATCGCCGACCAGATCATCGGAGAAGACCCGCTGGCGCCGGAAAAACTGCATCACAAGATCTTCTGGCTGACTGCCCAGAAAATCGCATCCGAAAAAGGCTGGACGCGGGAAGCCATCGTGCGCATCGCCGCCGCAGTGGACATCGCCTGCTGGGATGTCATCGGCAAGGCGGCAAAGCTGCCGCTGTTCCGCCTCTTCGGCGGCTTCCGCAATGTCATCCCCTGCTATGTCACCTGCGCCTATTACCGCGACGGCAAGGACATGGCGGAACTCAAGGATGAAGTCCAGATGCTCAAGGCTCAGGGTCACCAGGGCTTCAAGGCCAAGGTCGGCGGCGTCTCGTTGAAGGAAGACATGAAACGGCTGGAGCTGATCCGCGACATCATCGGCCCCGACAAAGAGATGATGGTCGACGTCAATCGTGCATGGGACCTGCCCACCGCGATCACCGCGGCGCGCGAAATGCTGCCGCTCAATCCGCGCTGGCTGGAAGAGCCGGTGCGCTGGGCAGATGACCACCGCGAACTGATCAAACTCGCGCAGCAGACCAATATCCCGCTGTCGGCCGGCGAAAGCGAACTCACCGCCTTCGGCTGCCGTGACCTCGTTGAAGACGGCGCCATCCAGATCCTGCAATTCGACTGCACGATGATGGGCGGCTTCACCACCGGGCGAAAACTGGCCGCGCTGTGCGAACTCAATCAGGTGCAGGTAGCTCCGCACCACGACTGCTTCATCCATGCCCACATCGTTGCCGGCAGCCCTGCGGGCTGCATCGTCGAATCCTTTACCGATCCGGAACGCGATCCGCTGCAGGCAGAACTGTTCCTGGATCCGCCGACAATCGCCAACGGCATGCTGCACCTGAAAGAACAGCCGGGCCTCGGATTGACGCTGTCACCCGCCGCGCTGAAAAAATTCGGCGAACAGATTCTTTAATTCATTCAAGCCTCTTTATCCGGAGATTCCATGCACGTCCCAGACGCACTGATGACCAAGCTGCTCAAGTCCTGGCACTTTCTCTACAAACGCGGATTCATTGAAGGCTTCGGTCACATCAGCGCCCGCCTGCCTGACGATCCCGAACTGTTCCTGCTGGCGCGCCATTCGCTGGGCCCGCGCGCCAATCCCGAAGATTTCCTGATTGTCGACATGAAGGGCCGCATCGTTTCCGGCAAAGGCGCAATCCCCGGGGAATATCCGATTCACCTCGAAATCCTGCGCGCACGTCCGGATATCGGCAGCATTTTCCATTTCCACGGCCTGCATTCGACGGCGTTCAGCACCAGCGAACACCAGTTGCGGGCCATCCATCTGATGGGAACTCTGTTCCATGACGGCATCCCGATTTACGAAGACCCGCGCCTGGTCAGCAATCCCGACCGCGGCGTGGCACTGGCCAAGGCGCTCGGTAGCCACCGCGCCGTGCTGCTGCGCGCCCACGGTGCCGCCATCACCGGTGCGGATGTCGAGGAATGCGTCGGCGGCACTTTCCTGTTCGAGGAAAATGCCCGGCGTGCGCATGCCTCAGCGAGCATGGGCAAGCCGATCTGGATCGATGAAAAACTGGCGGCCGACGCCGGTGGCGAGCTGCTGAAAAGCCGCGGACCGTTCAAACGGGTCTGGGCTCTGGTCGAAAGCGACCACGAGCAGGAGCAGTAACAACAGCGGCAACAGTAAAACCGCGCCTCACACAGTTTAATCGAAGGAGATTCAGATCATGTTTTTTGCCTCACGCCGAACCCTGCTGCCCGCCTTCGCAATGTTTATTGCGTTCAATGCAATGGGGCAGAGCTATCCAAGCAAGCCGATCCGCATGATCCTGCCCTTTGCCGGCGGCACTGAAACCGTTGGCCGTCTGGTGGCGGGCAAGTTGTCCCCGGCGCTGGGACAGCAGGTTGTGCCTGAACCCCGGCTCGGCGCCACCGGCAATATCGGTTACGTCGCGGCAGCAAAATCACCGGCGGACGGCTATACGCTGCTCATCGGTGCAGTGCCGCTGCTGACAAACCCCCACCTCAATCCCAAATCCGGCTTCGATCCGATTCGCGATTTCGCGCCGGTCGCGCTGCTGGCGACCATTCCCAATGTTGTGATCGTGCACCCTTCAGTTCCGGCAAAAAACATGCGTGAACTGATCGCCATCGCCCGCAGCAAACCGGGAAAGATCGCCTACGGCTCCGGCGGCTTCGGTTCGGCCAACCATCTGGCCGCGGAACTGATGCAGTCGTTTTCCAAGATCAAGTTCACTCACGTACCCTACAAGAGCGCGACACTGGGCATTGCCGGTGCGCTGAGCGGGGATGTCGACATGGTGATCGTGGTGATCTCCAGCGCCGTGCCTTTCGTAGAATCCGGCCGCATGCGGGCGCTGGCCATCCTCGACAACAAGCGCAACAGTTCGATTCCTGACGTTCAGACTTCGAAAGAAGCAGGATTGCCGGGGCTTGTCGCCATCAACTGGTACACCATCATGGCGCCAGCCGGCACACCGCGAGCCATCATTGACCGCCTGAATGCCGAATCAGTGAAAGCCATGTCTGCACCGGACATGCGTGAGAAATTTGCAGGGATGGGAGGCGACATTGCCACCGGCACGCCGGAGCAGACCGGCGAATTCCTGCGCGCGGAAAATGACCGCTGGGGCAAGGTAATTCGCGAGGCGAATATCAAGGCCGAATGACATCGGAGCAATAACTCCGGCATCAGATTGATTTGCCAAACTCTGGTCAGACTGACCAAAGCGAAGGAATGCAGGGAAAACCATCCGGGCACTCACCGAGAAAAATCGGACTCGAGCCCGGATGCTGAACCTCAGTCCGCTTTCAGCTCAAAAACCTTACCCAGCGATGAGGCCAGCTCCATGATGCCGACCAGCGTGGCGATTTCGACGATTTCAGCGGCATTGAAGTGCTGCTGCAACGCGCCAAAGACAGCGTCACTGACATTGCCCTGCCCTTTGACCATCGCCTCGGCAAAGGTCAGTGCGGCCGTTTCCTGCGGCGGCAGTTTGGCGTAATCCCCGCTGTTAATGATGGCGAGTTCCACTTCGGTGACACCGTGTTTCAGCGCATAGCTGCGATGTGATGCACCCGAATAATCGGAGCCGCGCAGCATGGCAACACGCCAGGCGATTTTTTCCTTGAACGGCCGCGGCAGCACACCGGCATCGAGCGCGGCATGGAAATAAGCACGGTGCGCCGTCAGCACTGCCGGCTGATGCGCCAGCGTGCGGTACATGCCGGGCACGCGACCGCGCGTTGCACGTAATTGGTCGAACACCGGCTTCAATTCTGCCGGTTCGTTATCGGGCTCTACTGGAGAAATACGCGCCATGACTGTCCGCCTTATCGGGTCAGATCGGGCAGCGTCATGCCAACCCCGAGCTTCAACGCCTTTTCATAGGCACGCGCCGCCAGTGCGACATCTTCAATCGCCACGCCCAGCGATTTGAACAGCGTGACATCATCGTGCGTGTTACGACCTTTGATTTTGCCGGCCACTACATCCCCGAGGCTGTGCACCTGATCCCAGGACAGCAGGCCTTCGCTGACCGGCACTGCCAGGTCTGTTGATTCATAACGCACCTGTTCGGTGTCATCAGTGGCTATGAATTTAGCTGCAGCAACCGTTGCGCTGTCGAGCTCGCGCCGGTGCTCGAAATTGGCGCCGATGGCATTGATATGCACGCCGCGTTTCAGCCAGGCGCCTTGCACTACCGGTGATGTTGAGGTCGTCGCAGTGATCAGCACATCCGCACCGCGCACCGCCGCCTCTTGCGAATCCACCGGCATTGCATTGATTTTATTAACATTTTTTACATCGGCGCAAAAAGCTTCGCGACTCGCTGCACGCGGACTCCAGACACGGATTTCGCGGATCGGCCGCACCGCGCAGACCGCATCCACCTGGGTGTGCGCCTGGCGGCCCGAACCCAGAACACCCAGCACTGCGGCATCCGGATTGGCGAGATATTTAGTGGCAATGCCGCTGGCCGCACCGGTGCGCAAGGCGCCCATCGCAAAAACCTGCACCACCGCACACAACTCGCCCGTCTCTTCGCGATACAGGCAGAACATGCGCCCGGCATTGCTATGGAACACCGCAGTGCTCGACACCTTGACGCCGTAATAACCGCGGTAGGACAGCACCGCTGCGGTAATGCGTAGCGTGCCGCCCTTCACCGGCGCGCGTACGCGCGGCACATTGAATACACCGCCGCGCCCCTGTGCGCCGAAAACCTCCTCTACCGCCGCGAGGGCGTCTTCCATGGTGACGAGCTGCCGGACACAGGCCTCGTCGAGAAACAGCGCATTGGACATTGGTGTTCCTGTTTATTGCGGGGTGATGCCTGCACGACGTGCGATGGCGCCGATATTGGCAATTTCGGTGGCGATACGGCGGTCATAGGCTTCGGGCGTTGTCGACACCGGCTCGGCACCCAGTGCGCGCATGCGTTGCTGGGTATCCGGCGCAGCGAGCGCTGTGGCGATTTCGCGATTGAGCCGCGTGATGATCGGGCGCGGCGTTTTCGCCGGCGCCACCATACCGCCCCAGGATTCAAACTCGAAACCCGGCAGTCCTGATTCCGCCAGCGTCGGGATATCCTGATAGACCGTCGAACGCTTCAGCGAAGTCACGCCCAGACTGACCAGTCGCCCGTCGCGCACCAGGCTGGCCAGTGAGGCCACCGGCGCCATGAAAAACTGCACGCGATTGGTCATGGTGTCGTTCATCGCTTCGGGGATACCCTTGTACGGCACATGCACGACATCGATTTTCGCCGCGTCCTTGAACACTTCACCGGCGAAATGGGTGCCGCTGCCGGTTCCGGCGGAACCGAAATTCAAAGCGCCGGGTTTGGTCTTTGCCATCGCGATCAGATCCCTGGCGGTTTTAACGCCGAGACTCGGCGGCACCACCAGCAGATAGGCCGAGCTGTACATCTGTGTGATGCCGGCAAAATCCTTGACCGGGTCATAGTTGAGCTTGCGCACCGCCGGTGCAATGACGTGCGATGATGAAACGCCGAGCAGCGTATGGCCGTCAGGAGTGGAGTCCGCGACGATCTTGGTACCAATGGCGCCGCCGGCACCGGGCCGGTTATCCACCACCACCGGCTGGCCAAGTGCCTCGCCCAGCTTGCCGCCGATCAGCCGCGAAAAAATATCCGGCTGGCCGCCGGGGGTGAAGCCGACGACGATGCGGATCGGACGATTCGGGAAATCACCGCCGCCCTTGGCCTGTGCGGCGAATACGCTGCCACTCGCCAACAACATAGAAACGGCGATCGCGGTTTTTTGCATAATCATATTTTTTAACTCCGTATAGGGTTCTGGTTACAGCCCGAGCCTGGACTTGAATTTGAGAATCTGTTCCAGCGTATTCTGGCCGTTCTGGTGCGGCGGCAGTACATCCCACAACTCGGCGTCGGGCATCAGTTCCTTGGTCGCCAAGGACGCGGATTGCGCATGCGAAGAATCATTGCCGGACAGAATAAGCGTCGGAATATCCATTTTCATCAGCGCAGCGGGACCGGCACCGGAAAACTGGGTGTCATTGAACAGCGCATCCCGCGTCTGCTCGCAGACCTTGAAATAACGGTCCATATCCTGCTTGACATAGGCAGCCGCGAATTCTGCGTCATGCACTGTGGGCGGTCCCCAGGGACCGATCTCGGCATCCTCCCAGAAACTGCGTTTCTCGGGCGCGCGTTTGACCACGGCGGCAAAACCGTTGGCACGCACGAAATCCATATGCCGCTGGAAATAGGTTTGCCCTTTCAGCAGCCAGCGGTAACCGCCCACCGGCCAGTGCAGGCAAAGCCCGAGGCACATCTCCGGATGACGTTCCGCAAAAGCGGTGGCCAGCGCCGCGCCCATGCAACTGCCGAGTATCAGCGCTTTTGTCTCGCCGGCGAATTCCAGCATCGCCTTCGCTTCCAGCACGTAATGATCCCAGGTCAGCGGCTCAATGCGCCCGCCGGAAAATCCCGCTTCGCGGCGGTCATAGGCTATCGCCTTGAAATGCTTGCCCAGCGTGGCCAGACCGTCCATCTCCTTCCATTCTCGCTTGCCGCCGGCCGCAGTCCAGCGTGCGATGGTCGAACCGAAACCGCCCGGCGCGAACATCAGCAGCGGCGTACCCTTGCCGACGATTTCGTAATTGATCTTGATGCCATTGATGGTGGTATTGGCCATGCCCTGCAGACTCCGTGATTGCAATGAATAAAAAAGTAAAGGTTATTGCCGCTGCTACTACGCTGGAATGATGGGCAGCAGCAGATACGACGGTTTGTCGCCGCCCGAATAAATGGTGTTTTCCGCACCCAGGTTGTAATCAGCGTGATAATGACCGTACATCTGGCTGCCGGCGCCGTCACGCGACTGAATGTCGATACGGATCTTGTGGCCCTTCTTGAATACCATGCAGGTCGGCCAGATTTCGATCTGACACTCGACGATCTCGCCGGGCGACAGCCACTGCCGCTCGTTGTGCGCATGGAAAGGCCGGTACGGCAGCGAACGCTCAGGATCGAGCTTGCGGTGCGAAGCGCGCAGCCAGCCCTTGGTTACTGCCGGCACCGACTGCCCCTGCTGACCGACTTCGCAGACATCCTTGCCATCGGCATCAATGTTACGCAGCGTCACCATGATGTCCATGTCCTCGGTCGAGCTCGACACCCATAGATTGAGCATCAGCGGACCGGTGACCTCGGTGTCCTCCTTCAGCGGCGGCGTTTCGAAGGCCACGCCCATCTTGTTCTGTGCCGCCAGCATCAGCGCGGTCGAAGAAGACGCCACACCGGCTTTGGTCACGCCGCTCGCGGAGTAACTGAGCTTGGATTCCTTCGCCGGCGCCTGCGTCGACAGCGAACCTTCGACGCTGTCAATGTCGGTGCCCTGTGCGCGTTCGATGTTGAGATGCATCTTGGTCCACTGCGTACGTTTCAGCGGCCATTCGTTTTCAAAGCGGAACTCATAAGGCTTGGTGCTGCCGCCGGTACGGATTTCGATTTTCACCGGCGGCTCATCCATGATGCCGCTGTCGATCCCCTTCAGCCAGTAATCGAACCAGCGCAGCTGGTCGATACGTCCTTCTTCCGAATGAAAGGGATGAAAGTGCGATCCCGTGTGCACCCGCAGCTTCTTGTGCTTGGAAGCGGCATTGACGAAGCCTTCAATATTTCCGCGCAGGTGCAGCGAGAAGCCGCCCCAGTTGCCGGCACTGAATACTGGCACCGTGATCTTTTCCCACTGCGCACTGCGGATGCGCCAGTAATCGGAGTCGAGGTTGTTGCTCATCCAGTTCCACAGCAGGTCGTTGCGGAACGCGTTGGGGTTGTACTCGCGCGGACGGCCAAGCAGATGGTGCGCGGTCTGCGTGTTGTGCCAGCTGGAGATGAAACCCATCGCGAAAATACCGCCGTGATAGGCCTGGTCGCGGTAGAGATCAGCGCGGCCTTCCCAGGGCAGGATTGCTTTCAGCGACGGTGGTTGCAGATTGGCGGCACGCCACTGGCAGTTGGCGTGATAAGACACACCCAGCGTGCCGATATTGCCCGAACACCAGGGCAACTTCGCCGCCCACTCGATGGCGTCGTAAAAATCGACGCCTTCCTGGTAGGAATTGGGATCGGACTGGCCGGGAGATTTGCCCGAACCTCGGGAATCTACACGGATCAGCGCATAGCCTCGCGGGCACCACCACATCGGATTTGCGGTTTCCCAGTTCAGATAGGGATTCGCCTCCTCTTCCAGATCCGCCGGCGGCCGCCACAACTTGTCCTTCTGGTAGGGGCCAATGTTCATCAGCGCCGGCACCTTCTCCTTGCAGTCAGGCCGCAGCACATCACAGTAGATGATCGCGCCATCGCGCAGCTTGATCGGAACATCCTTCTCGACAATCAGCTTCCAGTCCTGGGGCTGTGACATTTTTACGGCTTGTGCGGTCATACTGCGCTCCATCCGGTGAAGAGTTGTTAACGGATCGTTTTTAACGTTTATTGACGATGCCGAGATCGACCATCATTTTTTCCAGCAGCACATGCTCGGCCTCGAGGAACTTGCGGGTTTCCGCCGCACCCTTGAAATCGCGGCCCCAGGCATTTTTCTCCAGTTCTTCCTTCCAGTCCGGATCGTCGACCATGCGCGAAAACACGCGATCCCAGTATCCGGTCTGCGCCGCGGTCAGCCCCTTGGGCGCCAGAAATCCGCGCCAGGCTGAATACACCGCATCAACGCCGTGCTCCTTGAACGTAGGCACCGCGGCAAACGCACCGGACTGACGCTGCGGCGAACTGATACCGAGCACACGGATGCGGCCCTCCTGCAGCAGCGGTAGTGCATTGCCGACCGTGCCGGCCCAGATTTCCACATGGCCGCCCAGCGTTGCCGTCGTACCGGCGCCGCCGGAGGAATAGACCACGATTTTGAGCGCCTTCGGATCAATACCTGCAGCGCGGGCGATCATGCCGAGCACGATGTGGTTCTGGTTGCCTCGCGCCGGCGAAATGCCGAAGCTGACCGATCCCGGATCGGCCTTCAGTTTGGCCACCAGATCCTTGCCGCTCTGGATGCCCGATGCCGTGCGCACCCACACCGCCACATATTCATGCATGACGATGTTCAGCGGCGTGATGTCCTGATAACGAAGCGTGCTCAACCCCATGATCTGGTTGGTCACCAGCGCGGTATTCAGCGTTGAAATGTAATGGGCATCGCCAGGATGCAGGTTCAGCGAACTCCAGGCCAGCGTGCCGCTGCCGCCGGGCTTGTTGTTGACGGAGACACTGGGAATGCCCGGCACCGACTGCAGGTATTTCTGGATCACCCGCGCGGAACGGTCAGCGGCACCACCGGCGCCCGATGACACGACGATTTCAACGTTGCGTTCCGGCTTCCAATCCTGTGCATATACCGCCTGTGCGTACACCGAACACGCAACAACGCCCTGCAGCACGACGGCGTGCCCCAGCGAACGCAAGATCCGCCCCCGTAACCGGTTGTTCTGTTGAACCATGACTCCTCCTGTCAGTGGCATTACAAACCCGGTGCATTATAGAGAGAAGCCCGTCGCCTGAATGCACATCCGAACGCACATCCCACCAAGTCCAGACTACGGAACGACTGAGCGCCCAGGCACATTACCGCCTCATTTCCGCATCTCCATATGCTGGAAACATCAAAGAGACCCGTCGGGCTGCGGAGTAGAATTCGATACCCAAAATTCACTGTCACCCGCCATGCCCCTGTCCACTTTTACCGTCGAACGCGACGCTGTACGAATCGTTGTCCACGCCTGCGGCCAGGGCCCCCGCGTGGTGATGATGCCTTCATTGGGTCGCGGAGCCTCGGATTTTTTTGTGATCGCCGAACGCCTTGCGGCAGCCGGTTATCGCGCGCTGTGTCCTGAGCCGCGCGGACTCGGCGGAAGCCAGGGTCCGCTGCACGGCATCACGCTGCATGATTTCGCCAAGGACATTGCCATGGTCATCGAGCATGATGGCGGCGACCCCACCGTCGTTGCCGGCCATGCCTTCGGCAATTTTGTTGCCCGCACGATGGCGGCTGATTATCCGAAGCTGGTTCGCGCCGTGGTGTTGCTGGCGGCAACCCACACCTGGCCGCTAGCCCCAGAACTGCGCGACTCGATCAACAAATGCCATCAGATGGATCTGCCGGAAGCGACAAGACTGAAGCATCTGCAGCATGTGTTTTTTGCGCCAGGCAATGACGCCAGCGTCTGGCTCGGCGGCTGGGACGAAGAAGTGATGCATGCCGAGCGTGACGCCACCGAAGCCACACCAAAACCGGAATGGTGGACCGCTGGTACGGCGCCGGTGCTTGACGTGCTGTCATTGAAAGATCCGCTGTCACCGCCGGACAGCATCTACAACTACCGCGACCAATGGGGCGCGGACCGCGTGACGATTGCCAAAATCGACAACGCTGCTCACGCCCTGCTGCCGGAACAGCCGACGGCCGTTGCCGACGCCATCATCAGTTACATGAAACAGCTCGACACATGAAGTTGTTCTGGTCGTCGCGCTCACCCTTCGTTCGCAAGGTGATGGTATTCGCGCACGAATGCGGACTGGCCGGTCGCATCGAATGCACACGCACGCTGGTGGCGATGAACAAGCCGAACACTGATCTGCTGAAAATCAATCCCACCGGAAAAATTCCGACGCTGCTGCTCGATGATGGCAGCGCGCTGTATGACTCAACAGTGATCTGCGAATACCTCGACAGCCTGCACGACTGCGCAAAGCTTTTCCCGGCATCGGGCGCATCGCGCTGGACCGCGCTGCGCCGTCATGCACTAGGCAACAACCTGCTCGACAACCTGATGCTGTGGCGCAATGAACAATTGCGACCGCAGACTCAGCAGTCGCCGGAAACCCTGGCGGCTTTTGAAACCAAGGTGCGCAATGCCGTGTCCGCGCTCAACCGCGAAGCCGACGACATCAGCAGCACTGCCGTCGGCATCGGACATGTCGCCATCGCCTGTGCACTGTCTTACGCTGATTTCCGTTTTTCCCATTTGGGCTGGCGCACCGGTAACGAACGAGTTACCCGCTGGTTCGACAGCTTTGCGCAGCGCCCCTCAATGATCAACACCGCACACGTCGACCAGTAGCCCTGCATCACAAGGAGATTGCATGAACAGAAAACTGGCCTTATTGACGCTGCTGCTGACCGCGTTCTCGCTGCCGGCCGCAGCACAACAACAATATCCGGCGAGAGCCATTCGCATGGTCGTCGGTTTTCCCGCAGGCGGACCAACTGACATCGTCGCGCGACAGATGGCGCCGAAAATGTCCGAAGGCCTCGGCCAGCAGGTCATCGTTGACAACCGCGGCGGCGCGGGCGGCATGATCGCCACCGAACAGGTCGCCAAAGCAGCGCCCGATGGTTACACCATTCTGATGGGCACCATCGGCGGCGTTGCCGTGGCGATGAGCCTCAATCCGAACCGCGGCTACGACACGCTGCGCGACCTGGCGCCGATCACCCAGAGCGTCACCGTCACCAGCATTCTCGTCACCCACCCTTCGGTCCCGGCGAAAACGGTGAAGGAACTGCTGGCCTACGCACGCGCCAAACCGGGCAGCCTCAACTACGGCTCCTCGGGCAACGGCACCATCACGCATCTGGCCGGTGAGCTGCTGAAATACATGGCCAAGGTCAACATCACGCATGTGCCCTACAAAGGCGGCTCGCCTGCCCTGACCGCGCTGGTCTCCGGCGAAGTCGATCTGACCTATGAAAATAGCCTGATTATCACGCCGCATATCAAATCGGGCAAAGTCAAAGGCATCGCCGTCACCAGTGCCAAACGTTCCGCGCTGCTGCCTGAACTCCCGACCATCGCCGAAACCCTGCCCGGCTACAGTGCCAGCGGCTGGTACGGCCTGCTCGCGCCGGCGGCCACGCAAAAACCGGTTATCGCCCGCCTGCATACTGAAGCAGTAAAGGCGCTGCGCGCACCCGATGTCGTCGAACGGCTGTCGAGCCAGGGCGCCGAGCCGGTCGGCAACACGCCTGAAGAATTCACCGCCTTCGTCCGTAGCGAAATCAGCAAATGGGCGACGCTGGTGAAAGCCGCCAATATGCGCGCCGATTAAATAAACATCTTCAACAAAAATCGAACTCATGAATACGCTCCCGACCGCCCCCGACCTCTCCCGACTGCTCGATCCGCGCGGCGTTGCCGTTGTCGGCGCCTCCACCGATCTCACGCGAATCGGCGGCCAACCGATCAAGCTGCTGACCGAATACGGTTACAAAGGCCAGGTCTATCCGGTCAATCCCAAATACCCGGAAATCAAGGGACTGAAGTGTTATCCCGATGTGCTTTCGGTACCCAAGCCCTGCGACATTGCGCTTATCGCCGTTTCCGGCGCGCTGGTGCCCGGCGCCATCGAACAATGCGGCAAGGCAGGCATTCCGTTTGCTGTGATTCTGTCGGCCGGTTTCAGCGAGGCCGGTGAAGCCGGCAAGGAACTCAATGACAAGCTGCTCGCCGCAATCAAGTCCAGTGGTGTTCGCGTCGTAGGCCCGAACTGTCTGGGCGTACTAAACCTCGACGCCAGCTTCCGTCTGGGTTTCGGCGGTACGCTGCAACTCAAAACGCTCAAGCCCGGCCCCATCGCCATGGTCACGCAATCCGGCGGCTTCGGTTTCGGCGTGGTCGCCGTCGGCTGCTATTACGGTCTTGGCTTCAACCATGTGATCTCCACCGGCAATGAAGCCGACCTCACTGCGCTCGACTGGATGGAGTACCTGATCGAACGCCCGGACGTCGAAATCCTCACCGCCTTTCTTGAAGGCACCACCGAAGGCCTGCGCCTGCGCCGGCTTGGTGCGCGCGCACTGGAACTCGGCAAACCAATCCTGATCTGGAAAGTCGGCAACACCGATGTCGGCAGCAAGGCTGCGACTTCGCACACGGCACGCCTGACGGCAGGTTATGAACTGTTCCGCACCGCCTTCCGAGAAGGCGGCTTCATCGAAGTCCAGGACGTTGATGATCTGATTGATTACTGCAAGGCCTTCCGCGCGAAGAAACTGCCGCGCGGCAACGGCGTCGGTGTAATGACACTGTCCGGCGGGGCCGGCGTACTGCTCGCCGATCGCTGCACCGCGCGCGGCCTGACGCTGCCGCGGCTTACAGACAAGACAAGGGAAACGCTGCGCGGTATCGTTGTCGCCTATGCCTCGATTGAAAATCCGATCGACACCACCGCTCAGGGTTACAACGACAACTTCGCTTCGTACACCAAAACCATGCGCGAAGTGCTGGCAGATCCCAATATCGACTCCATCGTCGCGCGCTCGCCGCGCGGCACCGTTGCCCAGGCCTGGGCTGAAGGCCTCGTTGAAATGCTCAAGGGTGTCGACAAGCCACTGCTGCTGAACTGGCCGACCTCCCCCGACGACAACCGCGCCGCAATGGATTATCTGGAGCAGAACGGCGTGCCTTGCATGCTCGCGCCGGGCCGTACCGTCGATGCGCTCGCCGCACTCAATGATTTCGCCGGCAAGCGTCGAGTATTCGAAGCCACACGCGCCCGCGACGGAAAACGCGCCATTGCCAAACAGAAACTCGAGTTATCGGGTTCGGGCACGCTGGGCGAACATGCCTCAAAAGCACTGCTGCAGGACTACGGCATTCCGGTCACCGGCGAAAAACTGATGGCGCCCGACGCCGTGGAAAAACTCACGACCACACCGCTGCAATTCCCGCTGGCAGTCAAGATCGAATCCGCCGACATCCCGCACAAGACCGAAGCCGGCGTGATCCGCCTTAACATTACCAGCCTCGACGGTCTGAAACAGGCGGCCCGAGAAGTGCTCGCTGCCGCGAAACAATATAAGTCCGATGCACGCATTTCCGGAATTCTGGTGCAGCAGATGGCCACGGGCGAAGAGGTCATCCTCGGCGTCGTCAATGACACTCACTTCGGTCCGGTGGTGGCTTTCGGCCTCGGCGGCGTGTTTACTGAAATCATGCATGACGTGACCCACCGCTTCGCACCCTTTGATGCCGAAACCGCGAAATCCATGATTCACGAGATCAAGGGCGTCAAACTGCTGCAGGGTTATCGCGGCAAATCGCCTTGCAATATCGATGCGCTGGCCGACGCCATTGCGCGCCTATCGCTGCTGGCGGCAGACCATGCCGACCGTATTGCCGAGATCGACATCAATCCGCTGTTCGTCAATGCGTCAGGCGTCATTGCAGCCGATGCGCTGGTTGTTTTGAAGTAATGGATACCCCTTTCAAAACCCGCATCACCGATCTTTACGGCATTCGTTTGCCCATCATCGCCAGCGGACTGATGTGGCTTGCCGATCCGGTTTATGTCGCTGCGGTGGCGCGCGCCGGATTGATCGGCTTCATGACCGCGGCGAGTTTCCCGGATGTGGCCGCGTTGCGTACCGGCATACGCCGCTGCCGCGAGTTGAGCGCAGGCAAACCCTTTGGCGTCAACATCATGATCCGCGCCAGCCGTGATGGCACAGACCGTGTCAATCCGCTGATCGACGCAGTGATCGAAGAAGGTGTGAAGTTCGTCGAAACCGCGGGCAACAATCCCGAGGCTTATATCAGACGACTCAAAGATGCCGGCATCAAGGTGCTGCACAAAGTGCCGGGCGTGCTGCGCTATGTCAAAAAGGCAGAAGCGCTCGGCGCAGATGCAGTGACGGTGATCGGTTATGAAGCCGGCGGCCATCCAGGTGTCGAACCGGTCGGGAGTATTGTCGCTGGCGTAGCTGCTGCGCGTGCCGTCAAAATTCCGGTGATTGTTGCGGGAGGCCTGGGCACCGGCGAACAACTGGTCGCGGCACTGGCACTGGGGGCTGAAGGCGTGGCCATGGGCACGCGCTTTCTGGTGTCCGAAGAAATCTGGGCACATCGCCAATACAAAGAACGGCTGGTCGCGGCCGGTGAAACCGACACCACGCTGCTGCTGCAGAGCATGCGTAATACCCAACGTGCGCTGAAAACCGGCCATGTGGCGATGATCCAGCAGCTTGAACAGGCGCAACCCGTCGATGCCCAAGCCATCCTGCCGCATATCATGGGCACTGTCGGCCGCAAGGCCTACGAGACTGGCGAGGTCGAGAAAGCCATGCTGTCCTGCGGCCAGGGTGTCGTGTTCGCCGATAAAATTGAACCACTGGCTGCAATTGTTGATCGCATCGAAGCCGAAGCCCGCGTCGCGATGGGCCGGCTCAATACCCTCTACCGTCCCGGGTAGAGCTTCGAGGAGAAATCATGAAAAGCAAGTATCTGTTTTTGCTGTCATTTTCACTGATCGCCGGCATCGTGCAAGCACAGAATTATCCGGGCAAGACAGTGCGCCTGATCGTACCTTTTGCCGCCGGCGGCAGCACCGACGTAATCGCGCGGGTACTTGCGCCGAAACTCAGCGAAGCCTGGGGACAGCAGGTCATCGTCGACAACCGCCCGGGTGGCAATACCACCATCGGCACCGACATCGTCGCCAAGTCCGCGCCTGACGGCCACACACTACTCGTGACTCCGGCCCCCTTCACCGTCGTGCCCAGTGTGATGACCAAACTGCCTTACGATCCGGCGAAAGACTTTGAGCCCATCACGCTGATCAACACCACGCCGATGGGACTCGTAGTGCATCCGGGCGTGCCGGCGAAAAATCTGAAGGAATTGATCGCACTGGCGAAAACCCGTCCCGGCCAGATGAATTTCGGATCTTCCGGCAGTGGCGGCGTGCCTCACCTCTCCGGTGAACTGCTCAACACCATGGCCGGCCTGAAGATCATCCATGTGCCATACAAGGGCAACGCACCGGCACTGACCGACCTCGTCGGCGGCCATGTCGACATGGCCTTCAACGGCCTGACCTCGGTAATGCCCTTCATCAAATCCGGCCGCCTGCGCGTGCTGGGGGTCACCAGCATCGGCCGCACCGCCGCGTTGCCCGAAGTGCCGACCTTCGATGAGCAGGGACTCAAGGGTTTCCAGGCCGTGGCCTGGAACGGCCTGAGCGCTCCGGCACGCACACCAAAGGATGCGATTACCCGCATCCAGGAAACCAGCTCGCGAATCGTCAAATCGCCGGAACTCGCCGAGCAACTTAAGCGCGACGGCTCCGACCCTGTCGGCAGCTCCACCGCTGAATTCGTCGCCCACCTGCGTGATGAGGTGGTGAAATGGAAAAAAGTCCTCGACCGCGCCGGCATCAAATCCTTCTGAAAGAAAACCAATGAGCATCAAGATCACCCACGATGAAGGTATTGCCACCGTCCTTCTTGACCGTGCCGACAAGCTGAATGCGCTGTCGGGCGAGATGTACCAGGAACTCGCCGACGCCTTCACCGCACTGAACAATGACGACAGCGTGCGCGTCGTGCTGCTGACCGGCGCCGGACGGGCGTTCTGTGCCGGCGGCGATGTCGGCTCGATGGGCAATTTCGATGTCGTCAGCGGCCGCAAGCGCTCCAAGGGTCACCATCGCATGATCCTCGCACTGCATCACCTCGAAAAACCGGTGATCGCCGCAGTGCGCGGCCCGGCCGCCGGCATCGGCGCCAGCCTCGCACTCGCTTGTGACCTTGTCATTGCCAGTGAAACCGCTTACCTGCTGATGGCCTTCAAGAATGTCGGCATCCCGCCCGACGGCGGCGCGATCTTTTTCCTGACCCAGCATCTGGGCCTCGCCCGCGCCAAGGAAATCGTCTACAGCGCGCGCAAGCTGCCGGCAGCCGAGGCGAAGGATATGGGGCTGATCAGCAAGGTCGTTCCCGATGACCAACTCGAAGCCGCCTCACTGGCGCTGGCTCGCGAAATCGCCGGTTCTGCGACCTACGCACTGACACTGGCAAAACGCATGTTCCAGTACATGTATGTGCCAACCCTCGAACAGTTGCTGGAAATGGAAGTGCTGGCGATCTGCGGTGCACGCATGACCCACGACCACGTCGAAGGCGTCACCGCGTTCAAGGAAAAACGCAAACCGCAGTTCAAGGGCAAATAAGCCGCATTGCCATGACCGCCTGGAAAAAACAGACACTCGCCGAAGCGCTGGCCGCCGTCTCCACCGCTCATCCCCAGGATGAAGCGCTGGTGATTGCCGGCCATCGCCTGAGCTATGCCGAGCTGCGCGACAACGTGCGCGAAGTTGCACTGGGGCTGCGGGCGCTGGGCATCAACCGCGGCGACCATGTCGCAATATGCATGGGCAACTCGCTGGAATGGGTGGTGTTCTTTTATGCCGCGGCAAGCATTGGCGCAGTGACTGTACCGGTCAACACCCGCTTCAAGGCCGATGAAATGCTCTACTGCCTGAAGCAGGCCGACGTGAAGCTGCTGTTCATCGCCGACCGCTTCCTCAAAATCGATTTCATCACGATGCTGCGCGGTATCTGCCCCGCCGTCGATCAGAAGCTGCCCGACGCGGCGCTGCCCCTGCTGCAATCGGTGGTAGTGCTGGGCAAGGATGTGCCGGCTGGCGCCATCAGCTTCGCGGACCTGCTCGCCAGGGGCGCGGCGTTCGACGAACGCCAGCCGCCGGAAGTCCATCCCGACGACGTGCTGCTGATGCAGTTCACTTCGGGCACCACCTCCTATCCCAAGGGTGTGATGCTGTCGCACGACAATATGCTGCGCAACGCCGCCTATATATCGGCGCGTTTCCATCTGCGCGCGAAAGACCGCTATTACAGCGCCCGGCCCTGGTATCACGTTGCCGGCACCACGCTCTCGCTGCTCGCCGCGCTGACCACCGGCGCCCGCCTGGTGTCATCGCCGCATTTCGACGCCGGCGAAGCCCTGGTGACGATGTGGAGCGAGGAATGCACGCACACCTCGGGCAACGACACCATGTTCCTGATGCTGCTGAACCATCCGGACTTCGACAAATATCCGCTGAAGCTGCGTCACGGCTGGGTGTCCTGCGGGCCCGAAGTCTCGCGCAAGGTCGTAGAGCGCATGGGTATGAAGGGACTGGTGCAGGCTTACGGCCTGTCCGAGGCATCGCCCAATGTCTGCATGTCGCGTTACGACGATGATCTCGAAAAACGCATCAACGGCTGGGCACACATTCTCGACGATGTAGAAGTACGGCTGGTTGATCCGGAAACGAATGCCGTGCAGCCCGCTGGCAAGACTGGTGAAATCCTTGTGCGCGGCTGGAGCGTGATGAAGGGCTATTACAAGATGCCCGACCAGACCGCGAAAACCATCGATAGCGACGGCTGGCTGCATACCGGTGACCTCGGCATGATGGATGAAGATGGCCGCCTGCGTTTCATCACACGCATCAAGGATGTGTTCCGAGTCGGCGGCGAAAACGTCGCGCCAGCGGAAGTCGAAGATGTGCTGCACAAACATCCCAAGATCAAACAGGCACAGGTCATCGGCGTGCCCGACCCGCGACTGGTCGAAGTCCCCGCGGCTTACGTGATCCTGCGCGAAGGTGAAAGCGCGACACCGGATGAACTGATGGCCTGGAGCAAGGAACGCCTCGCCAACTTCCGCGTGCCGCGTTACCTGAAGATTGTTGAAGACTTCGAGAAGATCGGCATGACCGGCAGTTCGAAAGTGCAGAAGAACAAACTGCGCGCGCAGGCGCTGATTGATTTCAGCCTCGAGGACAAAAAAGCCTGAAACTCACAACACCGGGGTAACTTATAAGTTATTGATTTATTTATTTTTTCGTAACACCTGACAGCGCATCATGCCCTGTCGCAACGGAGAAACACTGCAATGGAATACACGCTTAAACGCCCCGACGGCTGCAACATTTTCTACACCATCGACGACTACACGGATCCCTGGCTGAAGGCCGAAACCGTGCTGTTCGTGCATGGTCTCGCCGAATCGGGTGAAGCATGGCGCGCCTGGGTGCCGCATTTCGCCCGCCACTACCGCGTGGTACGCCTCGACCTGCGCGGCTTCGGCCGTTCGACGGCAATGACCCCCGAACATGAATGGTCGATGAATGAGCTGCTCGACGACATCGAAGCGCTGATCCATCACATCGGCTGCGAAAAGGTGCACCTGATCGGCGCCAAGAGCGGTGGCTCGATGTCGCTGGCGCTGGCCGCGAACCGGCCGCAACTGGTGAAGACACTGATCGGCGTCACCCCGCCGATTCTGCCCGCAGCCGGCATCGACCAGTGGGTTGAGCACATGAATACCAAGGGCGTGGTCGACTGGGCCGCGCACACCATGCAGGGCCGCCTCGGCACCAAGGCCTCCAAAGCCGAAGTCGACTGGTGGATTCACCATCTGCAGGGCAAGACAGCCCTGTCGACGCTGCAAAGTTATCTGCGCTGGGTGCCCAAGCTCGACATTCGCGAAGACGTCAAACGCATCACCTGTCCGACGCTGATCATTACCACCACCGGCAGCGGTCTGCGTTCGGTTGATGGCGTCAAAGCCTGGGTTTCCGGTGTGAAATCGGCGCAGTTGATCGTCATGGAAGGCGATGCCTGGCATGCCGCCGGCGCCTACCCCGACCGCTGCGCCGAAGCGTCCCTGAAATTCCTCGCCGAACAGGCACAGCAATGAAACGCCCGCTGCAACTGATCGCCGGCCTGACCCTCGCAGCCTGCTGCGCAGCGGTGTCTGCGCAAAACTATCCGACCAAGACCGTACGCATGATCGTCGGTTACCCGCCGGGCGGCCCGACCGATGTGCTGGCACGCATCGTCTCGCAAAAACTCACTCAGGCCTGGGGCCAGCAGGTCATCGTCGATAACCGCCCCGGCGCCAGCGGCATGATCGGTGCCGAATTCACCGCGCGTGCCGCACCCGACGGCTATACGCTGCTGATGGTGCCGGTGACCTACGCCGTCACACCCAGCCTGTTCAGCAAAATGACCTATGACGTCGAGAAAGACCTCGCACCCGTTGCACAGGTCGCGGCCGCCCCTTTCATCCTGGTCGTGCATCCGACACTGCCGGTCAAAACGGTCAAGGACCTGATCACGCTGGCCCGTAGCCGCCCCGGTCAGCTCAACTTTGCCTCGGCCAGCACCGGTGGCATGCCCCACCTCGCCGGCGAACTGTTCAACAGCATGACCGGCGTGAAAATGGTGCACATCCCTTACAAGGGCGCAGCACCGGCCACGACAGACCTGCTGTCGGGCCAGATCACCCTGATGTTCAACAACATGCTGTCGGCGATGCCACAGGTCAAAGCGGGACGTCTGCGTGCCGTCGCAGTGACCAGTCTGAAGCGATCTGCTGCAGCACCGGAACTGCCGACCATCGCTGAAACCGTGCCGGGTTATGAAGCCAACGGCTGGTACGGCGCCTTCGCACCGGCCGCGACACCAAAAGACCTGATCAATCGGGTCAATGCCGAAATGAACCGCATCATGAAAATGCCGGATGTCACGCAGCGCCTCGCCGGCGACGGCGTCGAAGCGGTCGGCACCACCCCCGAGCAGTTCGGCGCTTACCTGAAGCAGGAAATCGCCAAATGGGGCAAAGTGGTCAAGGCCTCCGGCGCCAAAGCCGACTGAAGCCGCCCATCAAGGAACAATGATGAACTTCCACACCCGCAAACTGATCGCGGCCTTGCTGTTGTGCAGCGGCACTGCCGTCGCCGCCGACTACCCGACCAAACCGATTCGCCTGGTCGTCCCCTTCCCGGCCGGCGGCCCGGTCGACATCACCGCGCGCACGCTGGCTCCTCGACTCGGCGACGCGCTGGGCCAGCGCATCCTGATCGACAACCGCGGCGGCGCCGGCGGCGTGCTCGGCTCCGAAATCGTCGCCAAGTCGCCGGCCGACGGCCATACGCTGCTGCTGTGCACGACCGGCAACGCCATCAACGTCAGTCTCGTGCCCAACCTGCCCTATGACATCCGTAAGGACTTCGCGCCGGTATCGATGGTCGCGATCATCACCAGCATTCTCGTAGTACACCCTTCACTGCCGGTGAAATCGGTGAAAGACCTGATCTCATTGGCCAAAGCCAAACCCGATGCCCTGAGTTATGCCTCCACCGGTAATGGCGCCCCGACACATCTCGCCGGCGAACTGTTTAAGAGCATGGCCGGCGTCAAGATCGTTCACGTGCCGTACAAGGGCGCTGCACCGGCAGTCATCGATCTGATCAGCGGCCATGTGCAACTCTCATTCATCAGCGCTCCCGGCGCGATGCCACATGTCCAGGAAAAACGCCTGCGTGTACTCGCCGTCACCAACAGCAAACGTTCGGTGCTTCTGCCCGAAATCCCCACGATCAGTGAAGCCGGACTGAAGGGTTATGAGTCCGAAGGCTGGCATGGCCTGTTCACACCTGCCGGGACACCCAGGCCCGCGATTGATCGCCTGTACAAGGAAATTTCCACACTGCTTCGCGATCAGAAGATCAGCAGCCTGCTTGCCGCGGGCGGCGCCGAACCGGTGGGTATGCCGCCGGATGAATTCGGCAAGGCTCTGCACCGCGAAATCGAAAAGTGGGCCAAGGTCGTCAAGGCCTCGGGCATGAAGATGGATTAACAATGACTTACGGTTTTATTGAATTTTTTTTGAATCTTTAAAAGCAGCAGCGTGTTTTAACTGAAGAAAGGAAGCAGCACATGTCTGATCTCATGAAGCAGTCCCCGCTCGGCACTTATGTCGAGCACCTGAAAAAAGGCGAGCTCGCCTATCAGGTCTGCAAGGACAGCAACAAGCCGTTTTTCTATCCTCGCGCAATCGTGCCGGAAACTGGCAGCACGAACATCGAATGGCGTGTTTCAAAGGGCCTCGGTACTGTCTATACAACCACCGTCGTGCACTACAAGGGTGAAGCGCCGCTGAACGTGGCGATGATCGATATGGACGAAGGCTACCGGCTGATGAGCCGCGTCGAAGGCATCGACGCGATGGACGTCAAGATCGGCATGCGCGTCAAGGTCAAGGTCGTTCCCGGTGACGAGAAGACCCTGCCCTTCCCTGTATTCACCCCCGCGGGAGACGCCAAATGACCAACACGCTCAAACGCGGTAGCATTGCAGTCGTCGGCGCGGCCGAATCCGATCTGGGCCAGGTTGCACCGCACACCACCCCGGTCGATCTGATGGCACAGGCGACGATACGTGCCCTCGACGACTGCGGTCTCACACTGAAAGACGTCGACGGCCTGTTTGTCGCAGCCACCCAGGTACGCATGGGTCCGATGCAACTGGCCGAATACCTGCGGATCAAGCCGAAAGTGTTCGACGGCACGCAGATCGGCGGCTCGTCCTTCATGTCTCACCTCGCCCACGCACAGGCCGCCATTGAACTGGGCCTTTGCGAAGTCGCCGTGATCGCCTACGGCAGCACGCAGCGTTCGGTGTCACGCGCTGCTGCCAGCCCGCGCGAGTTCAATCCCTACGAGACGCCGTACCGGCCGATTCTGCCGATCAGCGCCTACGCGATGGCTGCTGCACGCCATTTCCATCAGTACGGCACCACCCGCGAACATCTGGCTGAAGTGGCAGTCGCCGCCCGTAAATGGGCGCTGATGAACCCCAAAGCCTGGGAAAAAGAACCGCTGACGATCGAACAGGCGCTCAATGCACGCATGGTGTCCTACCCTTTCACCGTGCGCGACTGCTGCCTGGTGGTGGATGGCGGCGGCGCCATCGTGCTGACCTCGGCTGCGCGCGCCAAGACGCTGAAGAAAAAACCGGTCTATGTGCTGGGTGTCGGCGAAACGCTGTCGCACGCCAACATCTCCAGCATGCCCGACTTCACTGTCACCGGAGCTGCAATTTCCGGACCGCAGGCCTTTAAGATGGCCGGTGTGACACAAAAAGACGTCAAGATGCTGTCGCTGTATGACGCCTTCACCATCACGCCGATCCTGTTCCTTGAAGACCTCGGCTTCGTGCCGAAAGGCGAAGGCGGCCGTTTTGTTGCCAACGGCGGCATCGCCCCCGGCGGCAAACTCGCGGTCAACACTTCCGGCGGCGGCCTGTCGTACTGCCACCCCGGCATGTACGGCCTGCTGGTTATGATTGAAGCCGTGCGCCAGGTTCGCGGCGAATGCGGTGAACGCCAGGTCAAGGGCTGCGATGTCTCGCTCGCCCACGGCAATGGCGGCGTGATGTCCAGCCAGTGCACCGTGATTTTCGGCTCCGAAAATACGCTGTAATGAGCAAGCTGTAATCTGCAGCAAGCGTCACAGACCGGGTGCGGAATACTCCGCATCCGGTTTTTTCACTACCGGAGGAGACCGTTTGTGAAACTCGAGCTGTACTACGCACCCAAGACCTGTGCGCTGGTGCCCTATGTCACGCTCACCGAAGCCGGCGCAGACTTCACCGTGCACAACATGAATTCCCGTTCCGGTGCGCTGAAGACCCCGGAATATCTCAGGCTCAACCCCAAACACAAGGTTCCCGTGCTGGTCATCGACGGGGAGCCTTTGACTGAAAACGTCGCCATCCAGATTTTCATTCACCGTCATTTCCCGCAGGCAAAACTGCTGCCGCAGGACCCGAAGCAGGAAATCAAGGCGATTTCGCTGATGGCGTGGTTTGCATCGACCATTCACCCGCACCTGACGCCCAATGCACGCCCTGAGAATTACTGTGACCTGCCAGGCTCGGCTGATGCGGTTAAACGCGCCGGCAACAAGCTGCTTTTTGAGGATTTCAGGATTGCCGAAGGCCTGCTCGCGGGACGCGAATTCTTTTTTGATCACTTCACCGCGCCCGATGCTTATTTCTTCTGGTGCTTCCGCCGAGCGATCACCTTCAAGCTCGATCTGTCGCCCTTCCCGAACTGCAGGGCTTTTGTTGAACGCCTTCAACAACGCCCCAGCCTGCAGAAAGTGTTGGTTCATGAACAAGCGGTTGAAGCCGAATTCACCCGCACTGCTCAACCCCTGAACTGAAAACAGCCATGCAAATCAAAATCCTGACCTCCAACAGCACGCTGCCGGTACTCAACGCACTGATCCCGGCTTATGAAAAAAGCAGCGGCAACACCATAGTCATCAGCGCCGATTCCGCCAAGGCCATGGTCGCACGCATCCGCGGCGGTGAAACCGGCGACGTACTGGTGCTTGGCAACGGCGCGGTAAAGGAACTTACCGAAGCCGGCTTCATCAACGGCGCCACCCGCCGTGGCTTTGCCCGCGCGATCGTCGGCGTCGGCGTGCGCAGCGGCACGCCGCACCCGGACATCAGCTCGGTCGATGCCTTTCGCAAGACCCTGCTCGCCGCCCGCGCCATTGCCCACACCGTGCATGGCGCCAGCGGCATGTACATTCCGACGCTGATCGAGAAACTCGGCATCACCGCCGAAATGAAAACCAAAACCGTAACCCGGCCAGGCGGCTATATCGGCAAGGTGGTCGTGGCCGGCGAAGCCGACATTGCCTTGCAGCAGATTCCGGAACTGCTGGCTGTACCCGGACTGGACTGCGTCGGCCCGGTGCCCGACGCCGTGCAAAAATCCTTTGAAACGTCGATCGCGTTGTTCAGCAGCAGCACACAGGCTGCTGCCGCGCAGACCATGGCCGACTTTTTCGCCAGTCCGGTGAATACACCGCTGTTTCGCGAAAAAGGCCTGGAGCACGTCACTCAATAATCAGGTCACCAGCCTCGAGGAGCATGCAATGACACTGAATACCCTGCACAGGGCCGTATTACTGGCCGCAGCATCCGGAATGATTGCCCTGCCGGCAATGGCCGCCGAGCAATATCCAAGCAAACCGATCCGTTTCATCGTGCCTTATCCGCCCGGCGGCACCACCGACCTCGTCGCACGCGGCATCGCCGGCAAGCTCGCCGAAAAATACGGTCAGCAGGTGGTCATCGACAACCGCGGCGGTGCCAGCACCATCATCGGCACTGACCTGATGGCCAAAGCCGCACCGGACGGTTACACCTTCGGCCTGATTACACAAACCACGATGTCGATCAATCCGAATGTGGTGCCGAAACTACCTTACAACACGGAGCGCGACCTCGCACCGATTACCCAAGTGGTTTATTTTCCCTATGTGATTGCCGCCCACCCTTCTACGCCGTTCAGCACCATGAAGGAAATGATTGCCCAGGCCAAAGCAAAACCGGGCACTATCACCTATGGTACGCCGGGGACCGCATCCACCAACCACCTCGGCGGCGCGCAACTGGAACAGCTGATCGGCGCCAAGCTGCTGCATGTGCCCTTCAAAGGCGCCGGCCCAGCGATTACCGCGGCGCTCGGCGGCCAGGTACAGACAGTCATTACCGGCGCAGCCACTGTAATTCCGCAGGCCAAGGCCGGAAAACTCAAGGTCATCGCCTTTGCTGCCGAAAAGCGCCATCCGAACTGGCCCGACATTCCATCCACCGGTGAAGCCGGGCTGAAAGGTTATGAAGCCGGGACCTGGTTCGGTACCGTCACCCGCGCAGGCGTAGCAAAACCGATTATCAGCAACCTCAATCAGGAAATCATCGCTGCGCTGAATACGACCGAGCTCAAGGCCAGCCTGACCGGCGCGGGATTCGATATCCGCACGCAGACACCGGAAGAATTCGGCAAATACATGGCGGCCGACCGCGCCCTGATCGGCAAGGTCATCAAGGTCGCGAACATCACACTCGATTGATATTGCTCAAGTTTTCCCAGTACAAAGGGGCTGTAGCCCCTTTTTGTTTAGATGTCAGGTGTATGCTCCTTGGTATGGAGCCTTCACGCAAAACAGACCATCAACCCGACCTGACACCATCCCATCTGATGTTGTTGCAGGAAATAATGGGACAGATACCTGTTCGGGTTTTCTGGAAAGACAGGGAACTGCGCTACCTCGGCTGCAATACCCTGTTTGCGAAAGATGCTGGATTCTCAGCCCCGGAAGACCTGATCGGCAAGGATGATTTCCAGATGGCCTGGCGCGAACATGCCGGGTTGTATCGGGCCGATGACTTTAAGATCATGTCTTCCGGCCAGCCAAAGCTGAATTACGAAGAACCACAATCCGCCGCAGACGGCCGCACGATCTGGCTACGGACTTCAAAGGTGCCGTTGCGCGACAGCAACGGCAAGGTGATGGGCCTTCTGGGTCTTTATGAAGACATCACCGAGCGCAAACAAGCTGAAGATGCATTGCGGAGCAGCGAACACAACCTCACGGAAGCGCAGCGCATTGCCGAAACCGCGGGCTGGCATCTGGATCTGGCAAGCGGCAAGGTGACGTGGTCGCATGAGATGTACAAGATGTTCGATCTTGATCCGGCCCAGCCACCGCCAGAACTACCGGCCTTTTCACGGTTGCTCACGCCGGACAGTTGGACACTGATGAGCGAAGCGTTTGCGGCGCTGATCAAGGAAGGCAAACCGTACGAAATCGAGCTCGAAACCGTTGGCAAAACGGGTAATCGCAACTGGATCCTGTCGCGCGGCGAACCGGTTCGCGATGCCAACCACGCAATTGTCGGCATCCGCGGCGTCTCGGCCAATATAACCCGGCGCAAGCAGGTCGAGATCACCCTGTACAACGCCAACCGCGCGCTGCGGGCGATCAGTTCCTGCAATGAAGCCATGTTCCGCGCCAATAACGAAACGGAACTGCTCAATGAAATTTGCGCCCTGATTGTCGAAATCGGCGAATACCGGATGGCGTGGATCTGTTACGCAGAAGATAACACTGAAAAATCCGTAAAACCGATAGCCAAGTATGGCGTCGAAGACGGTTACCTGGAGGGGCGCCAATTCAGCTGGGATGAGAATTCTCCTGCGGGTCGCGGCCCCACAGGCAATGCCATACGCACCGGAAAATCGCAGATCAACCAGAATTTTCTGACCAATCCGGCGCTCGGCCCCTGGCGCGAGGCCGCATTGCAACGAGGCTACCAATCCAGCATCGCACTGCCGCTGGCCGGCACTGCAGGCATTTTCGGCGCACTGATGATGTATGCACCAGAACCTGACGCCTTCAGTGCGAAAGAAGTCGCGTTACTGGAAGACCTGGCAAAAGACCTCGCGTTCGGTATCGAAACGCTGCGTACGCGCGCCGAACGCGACCGCATCGCCGATGAGAATCGACGCCAGATGATTGCCCAGCAGCAATCCCTTAAGGATTTCGTCAGAGTCATCGCTAGTACCGTTGAAATGCGCGACCCTTATACTGCGGGTCACCAACAACGGGGCAGCCATCTGGCCATTGCGATCGCCCGCGAAATGGGCTTGAGTGAACACACTGTTAGCGGCCTCGAACTCGCTGCCCTGGTCCACGATGTCGGCCAAATCAACATTCCCGCTGAAATCATGTGCCGCCCCGGCAAATTGAATGAGTATGAATATCTGCTGATCAAGCAACATCCGCAAACCGGCTACGAAACTCTCAAGGACATCCGGTGCCCGTGGCCGATCGCCACCATTGTTCTTCAGCATCACGAAAGAATGGACGGATCCGGATATCCTCAGGGCCTCAAAGGTGACCAGATACTGCCGGAATCGCGGATCATGTCCGTCGCCGACGTGGCCGAAGCCATGCTCTCGCACCGCCCCTACCGTCCGGCACGAACAATGGATGAGGTCATCGCCGAACTGGAAAGCGGCAGCGGCACACGCTATGACAAAACTGTCGTGGATGCCTGTCTGAACCTGCTGCGGAACAAAGGCTTCACCTTCATGGCCTGAGCAGCACCGCATCGCACACGCGCTCTCGAAATTCCCTCAGAGCTTGAGGTAAGCTATGGGTGCGATGAATCACACCGGCCTGCTATCCACTGCACAGATCTGGACCAAACTGTTTCAGGCCAACGGTATTGATGCCATGCATCTGTGGCGTGAGGTCGGTGTGCCTGCGGAAATCATGCAGGAAGGTCCGAACGCCCGCGCACCGCTGAAGTACCTTGATGCTGCGATCATCCGCGTCGCCTCGCGCGTACCCGATGAAGGCTGGGGTCTGAAAATGGCCCAATGCTGGCACCCCAGTAATCTCGGCGTGCTCGGCCATGCCTGGCTCGCCAGCTCGACGCTGCGCACCGGCCTCAACCGGCTGGCGCGTTACTGGCGCATCGTCGGCACCCGGGCCCGGATCGGACTGGAAGACGGCGATGCTGGCCTGACCTTCAGCTATGGACTGACGCTCGATGAACCTGCAGTCGCCTACAACACGCCCGACTGCTGGCTCGCACTGATTCTGGACATGTGCCGCGTCAACGCAGAATCGAAAATCTGCGCAGTACAGGCCTCGCTGCGCCGCCCGACACCCGCCAACCCCCAAGCGTGGAACGATTTTTACGGATGCTCTGTGCAATTCGCCGCCGCCGAAAACGGCTTCACGCTGTCCGCCGCGGATGTTGACCGCTTGTTGCCGACCTCCAACCGTCCGCTGGCCGGCGTACTCGACGGCCTGCTCACCGAACAGCTGGCCAAACTGTCGAAAGATGACGTGGTATCGCGCTGCAAAGCCGAATTTCTCGAACAGCTTTCCTCAGGAGAACCTTCCGCCGACGACATCGCACAACGGGTGCACATGAGCAGCCGCACACTGCAGCGCAAACTGTCTGAAGCCGGCACCACCTTCCAGAAACTGGCGGATGAATGCCGGCGCGATCTGGCTTTACGTTACATCGATGATGCCGGATGCTCGATCACCGACATTACCTTCCTGCTCGGCTTCTCCGGCCAGAGCACGTTCAGCCGCGCATTCCGCCGCTGGACCGGAATCAGCCCTTCGGAATACCGCCAGCGCCAGTCCCGCCCGGCATAACTCCTCCCGGCCAAAAGCCGGCATTCCCCCGCATTTCGCAGCGAATGGCGCCCAAGGCTAAATCCTTGGCGTCGCCGGTCAAGTCACCAAAGCCCCAGCCTGCAATTCTGCGTCTGTCGCAAACAGAGGCCGGATGGCCAACAGAAAAGGGGGTGGATATGAAACGATACTACCTGCAGGACTTGAGACAGAAATCCGTCTACTCCGGAAAACCGGAAGGTGCTTATCTGAAAACACCGCCATCTCCTTCGCATTGGGTTCCGGCGCAGTGGGCACATCGCAGGGTGAACGCGCGTTCGTTTACCGTCGAGCAAATCGAGGCCCTCAAAAAAGAGTGGCCCTATCTCGAAGGCTGTGAAATCGTTCCCGCCGAATGCAAAGGAACCACCAGATGAATTACCGTGTATTCAAACAAAGCAGTCGCGAACTGCTGGATTCACTGGAACTGCATCTGCTGGCAAGGGCCTACTATGCGGCATGGTGGCGGGTGCACAACAGCGAGCCCATTCTTGAACATGCGATCCCCAGCCTGGACCTGCTGATTGATTTTGAACCGGTGAAACCCCGCGCCGTACCAATACGCGCCACGCCGGGCAAAAACCAGCCGTCGTAATCCGGCAAAAGCGGGGATTTTCAGGGGCTGCGGTCGGCATAACAATGCGGCGGGGTCGCGGTAGAATTCCACCCGCCCTCGTCACTCCGGAAAACCATGGCCCCGTTATACAAGCTGATCACCGCAGTCCTGACTGTTGCCACGTTGGGTGTCACCGCCAGTTGCCAATCCACTACAACCGGCGGTACCGTCGGCGCCGACCGCAAGCAGTTCTTGCTGGTGTCATCCGAGCAACTGAACCAGATGGCTGCCAAGGCCTACAACCAGTTGCAGGCCGAGTCCGCGAAAAAAGGCACGCTTAATACCGATGCCGCGCTGACGAAACGCGTGCGCGCGATTGCCACGCGTATCACACCGCATACCCGCGTGTTCCGAGCCGATGCTCCTGCATGGAAATGGGAAGTCAACACCATTACCAGCAAGGAACTCAATGCTTTCTGCATGCCCGGCGGCAAGATCATGTTTTATTCCGGCCTGATCCAGAATCTGAAACTGACTGACGATGAAATTGCCGTGGTCATGGGTCACGAAATCGCCCATGCACTGCGCGAACACTCACGCGAACAGGTGTCGCAGGCGATGGCGGCACAGGCCACCATCGGCATCGGCGCATCCCTCCTCGGACTCGGGGATCTGACCGCCAATCTTGCCAACACTGCCTACGAAGCGCTGATCGCCACCCGCTTCAGCCGCAGCGATGAATCCGAAGCCGACCGCATAGGTCTCGAACTCTCCGCCCGTGCCGGCTACGACCCGCGCGCCGGCATCACGCTGTGGAAAAAAATGCTCGCCGGCAATGACGGCGGCCGGCCTCCGGAATTCTTAAGCACCCATCCGGCGGAAACCCGCCGCATCCAGCAGATCGAATCGCTGCTGCCAACAGTAATGCCGCTGTACGAAACCGCCAAACAGGGACGATGACATGCGCAAACTTCTGTTCTGCCTGATCGCTCTGCTACCGTGCCTAGCTGCCGCGCAGATTCCGCCGACTGCCGCCGAAGTTGCGCGCTACAGCGGCCTTCACGCCGCAGCCCATCGGGGTGATGTCACCGAGATCGAACGTCTGATCGCGGCCAAATCCGACCTCAATGCCCGTGACGCTTACGGCCGAACGCCGCTGCACGTGGCAACACATGCTGGAAAGATTGATGCCATCCGCGTACTGGCCAAAGCCGGCGCCAACCTCGGCCTGCTGGAGAGCGACCGTTATGACGCCGTCACCATTGCCTCAGTTGCCAACAATGAGGAAGCCCTGCGTATGCTGCTGTCGATCGGCGCCAGCGCGAAGCTGATCACCAGCCGCTACGACGGAACCGCACTGATCGCCGCGGCCCACCTGGGCCACGCCGGCGTGGTCAAGCAACTGATCGCCGCCGGCGCGCCTCTCGACCACGTCAACAACCTGCACTGGACCGCGCTGATCGAATCCATCGTGTTGGGCGACGGCGGCACGCGCCACACCGAAACGCTGCGCGCACTGGTCAGCGCCGGCGCCAACCTGCAACTCGCCGACCGCAACGGCAACACGCCACTCCGACTGGCGCAGGGACGCGGTTACAAGGCGATGGTGGAAATACTGGTGAAGGCCGGCGCTAAGCCGTAGCCGCGGCTTCCCGCTCTGCAGCGAGCTTGGTCTTGAACAGCCAGTCGCGGTAGTCGTCCATATCACCGTCAAAGGGCTGCAACTGCCCTTCAGAGACAATCAGGAATTCATCGGTGGTCGCGCGCAGCAAATGGCGGTCATGCGACACCAGCACCAGTGTGCCTTCAAACTGCGCCAGCGCAACGGTCAACGCTTCGCGTGTTTCGAGGTCCAGATGGTTGGTCGGTTCGTCGAGCAGCAGCAGATTGGGCCGCTGCCAGACAATCATCGCCAGCGCGAGTCGCGCTTTTTCGCCGCCGGAAAAATGGGTGATCGGATTCAGCGCCATTTCGCCGGGGAAATTGAAGCCGCCGAGAAAGCCGCGCAACTCTTGCTCGCGCACCCGCGGCGCGATTTTCGCGAGGTTCCACAGCGGTGATTCATCGTTGCGCAGCATCTCGACCTGGTGCTGGGCGAAATAACCGATCGCCAGCCCCTTGTTGAAGTTGGCGGTACCCGACAGCGGTGCCAGCTCACCGGCGATGGTCTTGATCAGCGTCGATTTGCCGGCACCGTTGATACCAAGCAGGCCGTAACGCTGGCCGCTCTGCAGGGAGAACTTGATGCCGCTCAGCACTTTCTTTTCAGTGCCATCTTCCAGTTTGTAGCCGGCGGACACATTGTCCATCACCAGCAGCGGATCGGGTGCACGCAGCGGCTCACGGAATTCAAACTGGAACGGCGCAGACACATGCAGCGGTGCGAGGTCTTCCATCTTCGCCAGCATTTTCATGCGGCTCTGCGCCTGACGCGCCTTGCTCGCCTGGGCCTTGAAGCGGTTGATGAAGGATTCGAGGTGCGCGCGTTCGCGCTGCTGCTTCTCAATCATGCCGGCGGCCAGCACCACGGCGGCGGCGCGCTGGCGCTCGAAGTCGGAGTAATGCCCGGCGTAACGCTTGAGTTTCTGGTTGTCGATGTGGACGATGACATTGACCACACCGTCGAGGAAATCGCGATCATGCGAGACGATGACCAGCGTGCCCTGATACTTCTTCAGCCACTCCTCCACCCACAGGATGGCGTCGAGGTCCAGATGGTTGGTCGGCTCGTCGAGCAGCAGCAGGTCCGACGGGCACATCAGTGCCTGCGCGAGGTTCAAACGCATGCGCCAGCCGCCGGAGAAACTGGAGACCGAATTCTCCATCTGGTCGTGGCTGAAGCCGAGGCCGTGCAGCAGTCGTTCGGCGCGTGAGCGCACCGTCCATGCATCAGCGTCAGTGAGGTCGGCATAGATCGAACCGATGCGTTCACCGTCATCTGCCGCTTCGGCTTCCGCCAGATCCGCTTCGAGCTTGCGCAGCGTGGTGTCACCGTCGATGGCGTAATCAATCGCGGAACGCTCCAGCGGCGGCGTTTCCTGCGCGACATGCGCGACACGCCAGCGCTGCGGGAAATCAACCTCGCCCTGATCGGCATGGAGTTCACCGCGCAGCATCGCAAATACGCTGGACTTGCCGGTGCCGTTGGCGCCGATCAGGCCGATCTTGTCACCGGGATTCAGAGCGACATCGGCGTTTTCAAGAAGGACTTTGACGCCGCGGCGCAGCGTGATTTGGGAGAAACGGATCATGTGGTTCTGCGGGAATGACAAACATACAAACGAAGGGGCGCATTCTACGCAGATTGCGTCTTCAGCGCCCGCATTTTTGCTGCCACGCACCAATGACTGACAGGTTTTATCTATCTGATTTCATTGAATCATTTATCCTGGCCGCATCATCGGCACCGCCACGCCCCGGGCACCTGCTGATATGCTGCTGAACCGCACGCAGCACGAAATGGTCTTGAACCCTTTGAATCCCGGGTCAACATGGAATACCGCAGAAAATGAAGCTTTACATCACCCCGGGCTCGCCTTATGCGCGCATGGTCCGCGTGGTCATCCTTGAAAAGAAACTCGAAGACCGAATCGAGATCATCCCGGCGCAGACCCGCCATGCGGACAGCCCTTACTACCGCATCAATCCCTCAGGCCGCGTGCCCTACCTGATCCGCGACGACGGTGTGGCGCTGGAGGAGTCGTCATTGATCTGCGCCTGGCTGGACCATCTGGACGGCAATCCGCTGTTTGAACTGCCTTCGGCTGAAACCGGATGGGAGGCGCGCCGGCTCGAAGCGCTGGCGCGCAGCATGACCGACGGACTGTCGGTGTGGATCCGCGAACTGGTGCGGCCGCGAGCCGAGCGCTCGCCGACGCTGCTCGATCACGAAGACCAGCGCTGCCGCCGCATGGCCGCTCTGTGGGAATCGATGATCGAACATCCGCTGATGACCGGAGCGCTGAATCTGGCGCAGATCACGCTGGCCTGCGGCCTCGGCCTCGAAACACGCAACCTCGACATGCAATGGCGGACCGGGAATCCGAAGCTGAGCGCGTGGTTCGACTGTCTCTCCGCACATCCCTCGGTGGCAGCCACCGCGCCGCCGCCGGCGTCATATACGAACCGTACATGACCATGAACGACGACCAGCCGCCGTCGTCGCTGCGCCTGCCGGTCACGGCGATTCTGGCAATCACCGTGCCACCGCTCGCGCTGGCCGCCTGGATCCTGCTCAGCGGCGGACAGCGCAGCGTTTATTTCAGTTCGATGTGGATACGCGCAGGCGCAGCGACGATTGCAGCGGGCACGCTGCCCTTGCTGACAGTGATTGTTCTGGCGAAGGTCGGCCTATGGCCGGACCCCAATCCCAATCCGATCGGACTGGGGTTGTTGTTTGTCGCTGCCGCCGTCCTGGCTTGCGTGCTGACCCTGATAGGGATTGTCCGCGTCGCGATGCAGTCCGACATCGATTGATCCGGCTGTAACCGCCGGACCGGTTTGTCAGCGCACGCCGAGCCGCCACAAGGTCGTCATCTCTGCCGAACGCGCCGCATGCAGCGGATCATTCAGGTCACGTGCCTTCGGATGCTGCGGGCGCGAGTTCTTGCTGTCGATGACCTGCAAACCGGCTGCCTCAATCATCCCGAGCAATTCGGCGCGCGTACGCAGTCCCAAGTGTTCTGCGATATCCGACAGCAGCAGCCAGCCTTCACCGCCCGGCTCCAGATGCGCAGCGAGGCCGTTGATGAAGCCCTTCAGCATGCGGCTGCCCTGGTCATACACCGCGCGTTCAATCGGTGCGCTGGGCGTTGACGGAATCCAAGGCGGATTGCAGATGATCAGCGGAGCGCGACCTTCCGGAAACAGATCCGCCTCGACCACTTCAACCTTGTCGGCATAACCGAGGCGCTGGATGTTGTCGCGTGCGCAGGCAATGGCGCGGGAGTCATTTTCAGTGGCAATGACGCGGGCGACGCCGCGCTTGGCGAGAATCGCGGCCAGTACGCCGGTGCCGGTGCCGATATCAAAAGCCAGCGTCTCCGCCGGCAGCGGCGCGCCGGCCACCAGCCCGACATATTCACTACGGATCGGCGCAAACACGCCGTAATGCGGATGGATGCGGGCCGTCAGCGCTTTGACTTCCACGCCCTTCTTGCGCCATTCATGCGCACCGATCAGACCCAGCAGTTCGCGCAATGACGCGACGCATGGTTCCGTTCCCGGACCCCAGGCCTCGGTGCAGGCTTCGCGCGCATCGGGCGCACGCCCCAACGGGATCGAGTAATCGGCATCAAACGGGATCAGCAGCATCGACAGCGTATGCGCGCGTTGTGCCTGAATCTGGCGATGACGATGAAAAGCAGCGCCGGGCGTGGTATCGGGCTCGGCCTGCTTACGCTTGGGTTTGCGCGGCTTGTCGACGCGGCGCATCAGCGCCTGCAGCAACTGGCGTGCGTTCTGGAAATCACTGCGCCACAACAGGCCGACACCTTCAGAGGCCAACCGGAACGCGGTATCGGCAGTCATCGTATCGTCAGCAATGACTACGCGTTTGGGAGCGGCCGCTCCATTTTCAGCGTGCCAGCGGGCCGAGGGTGGCTCCTGGCCTTCGGGTAAAAAAATCTGGGGATGTTCCATGAATTCACTGCTTTCCGCCGGTAAACGCCGGGGCCGGCACAGACGCAGAGTGCGCTGCGGGGCGAAGCATAACAGGCTGCCGTGATCCGCCCCACCAAAAAAACGGGGCCGTGATATCCCGTTTTTATCGATCACACAAACTAGGCATCATTGGATGGCCATGCACTGGCATCGATGGTGTCGCGATAAGCATGCCAAGTCGCATGACCAAGCACAGGGATCGTCACTGCAAGACCGAGCAGCGCCGTCACAAAACCGATTGCCGTCAACGCCACGATCAGCAGCGCCCACACCATCATTACCCTTTTGTTTCTCAGTACGGCATTGACACTGGTGACGATGGCGGTCACTGCATCGGCCTGACGGTCGCAGATCATCGGCAGCGAAAAAGCACTGAATACGAAAGTCAGCAACGCGAATATGGAACCGACGGCCGAGCCAATTGCGAGGAACATCACCAGCTTCCACGGATCCATCGTACCGCTGTCCGGAAAAAACACGTGAACCATCGAACCGGCACGCGCCCACACCAGGAACAGCACCAGCAGCGCCAGCGCAAACACCATGACATTGCCAAAGGCTTTGCGTTTCTCGACCAGGCAGCGGGCGATCGACGGTTGCTGACCGCGCTCCAGTTGACGGCTGATTGAATACAACCCCATCGCCAGGACGGGGGCGACAAACACAAAACCGGAGAGCAGGATCAGTGCCGACCAGTAACTGCCGACCCTAAGGCCGATGCCGGTAACGATCCAGGACAGCACGGCGATGACGATCCCATATCCCAGGCTCTGCCGGGGTGCGCTTCGGAAGTCTGCCCAGCCCTTGCGCAGCCAGTTGAAGGGCATATCCGTGGTGAGCTGACGAAACGGCGCCGCAAAAGGCAGCGGCGCCGTTTCATTGGGCTGCAACTGAACCTGTGCCTGACTGTCGGTCATCTCACCTCCCCGCACACTGTCAAACCGTTACTGCTGACCTTTCAGCAACAGCTCGACCACCTGCGGGGTAATGTCGGCTGCGCGCTGGTCCATCTGCTCCGGCGTCAGGTTGGCGATCGGGTGCGGCATCACCAGAAATTTCAGATCCGGCACACCCCAGGTGCGCGCCATCGCCTTGCCGGTCACCGTGAATACATGCGTCACGATGGAAGCCGACGGAACGCCGTTTTGTTCAAATACGATGCTGTCGAGCACACTGCCCGAGCTGCATGACCCTCAATCCCCGACGCCGGCGACGATGATGTCGCAGTTGGCCTTGTATTCAGCAACCATCTCCGGGCCGGGCGCTGAACCCGCACTTTTTTTCCTGCGGATCACATGCGACTTGGCGCCGTGCTCCTTCTCAAGGATCGCGGCAATGCGCATCAGCAGCTGGTCCGAGTTATGTTTGGTGTTGTCGACGAGGCCGATGCGCAGGCCTTTCAGCGACTTCGGCCGCGGCACGAAGTTGATCGTGCGCGACTTCACTTCAGTGGTGGGATCGTAGATCTGGATGCTCATCACAGTCTCCTGTTGTTATTGCATAAGTTATTGATAATAATAATTTATTTTTTTAAGGCTTTTTGATTTCGTAAGTCACGCTCTGCGAACCGTTCTTGCCGCCCCAGCCGGGTATATAGCAGGACTGAACGCCCGCCTTGCCACCAGCGGCGATCACCAGCAGATCTTGCGGCGTGTGCACCAGCGTCTGCATCGTGTTTTCGGTTTCGGCGGTCACCGGACCCGGACGGATGTTGGCGCGCTGCATCTCGGCCTGCGCCATCCTGGTGTTCTCGAACACATAGTTCTGCACATCTTCGCGCGACCAGCCCGCCTTTTGCATGATGAGTTGATGTTCGCCGGCGAACACCGTCACGTATTGCGGCTGGCGGTTGGTGCCCGCGGACATGCGCATCTGCGCGCAGGTCGTGGTGAGCACGCCTTCGGGCGTTGCGCTGAGACCGTTCGAGTATTGGTGCACGCCGAGTGCTGCAAAAATGGTCACCGCACTCTGCTCGGCCTTGAAGCCGCGCGTGGTGTGGAAGGCCGGCCACGGACTGTCTTCCTCGTTCTCGGCAATGCAGAACGTGTACTTGCCGGGATGGCCGAGGCTGCTGCGGTCCAGTACGCCGGGCGTAGTGCCGATCACGTTTTGCATCATCAGCCGGATGGCACGGCCGATCGTGGCATTGGCACGCCAGCCCTGACCAAACACGTTGTCGCCACTGTTCATGCCGATCTGCTTCGCGATCGGGCCGTTGACCAGCATGAATACCGCGGAACCGCCGGTGCTGGTCGCCGGGCCATGGTAACCATAGAGCGGATCGGCCAGTGCACGGACGGTGGCGATAATCACCGGCATGTATTCGGGTTTGCAGCCGGCCATCACCGCGTTGATCGCCACTTTTTCCGCGGTCACCGACACCTGGCGGTTTTCGATGAACGACAGTTGCTCGTCGGGCTTGAGGCCGCCGGCTTCGAGCATGGCTGCGATCCGTTCCGCGGTCGGCGGGATCACCGGCAGGCCGTCGGTCCAGCCGTTGGCGTAACAAAGCTCGATGGCACTACCCAGATCGTCGACGGTGTGCCGACGTGATTTCAGTTCGATCATGCTGCCTCCGGAGGACCCGCTCTGCGACGGGAATATTGGCGATCAGTCTACTCCAGTTCCCAAGCCGTTCTGCGACCGTCCACATCGCGAAAACACCGCAGCCACCTGCTCTTGATGCACCGCCAATAAGCCCGTCGCCGGGCACCAGCCCAACTCTGGTAACGTGGCGGATGAAACACAACAAAAACAACGAAAACCGCCATACCAAGGAGAACATCATGCTGAATTCCATCCGCCGCACCGGCGCCGTGCTGGCCATAGCGGCGCTGATCTGCACCACGGCTGCGACCGCCCAGACCGCGCCGAAAATCAAGAACACCGGTTACGAGCAGACCAAAACCGTGATGTATGTCGGCAACAGTTTCTACTACTACAACGACAGCATGCATTCAAAGGTGCTCGGTCTGAACAGCGCTGCCGATCCGCAGAACCGCAACCAGTACCGCAGCACATCGATCACCATCAGTGGATCGGGTTTCAACTGGCATGACATGGAATCGTATTTCCGCCCGAATGCCATCGCCTCATATTCCTTCGTCGGCGACAACGAGATACGCTTCAACAAATTCGACAAACCGTTCGACGCGGTAATCATGAATGACTGCAGCCAGTGTCCGGTGCATCCGCAGCTGAAAGGCATGTTTCATGAATACGCCGCGAAACACAGCGCAACGGTGCGCAAGCACGGCGCCAAGCCCATCCTGTTCATGACCTGGGCCTATGCCGACAAGCCGGAGATGACGCAGCAGCTCGCCGAGGAATACACC
>Ga0209358_10000242_pt1 | contig 49612 bp, 40 predicted proteins | sample LauGreFa1BDMLBSN_2_FD_187574 | JGI IMG/M metagenome (GOLD analysis project Ga0209358, IMG submission 187574) | Freshwater lake microbial communities from Lake Michigan, USA - Fa13.BD.MLB.SN (SPAdes) (version 2) | ecosystem: Environmental > Aquatic > Freshwater > Lake | place: Lake Michigan, USA... | reverse complement strand
AATACAAATAAAATATATTATCCACAGAAATCCTATGGATTTGCACAGGAGCCTATCGGCTCGCACAGTTACGAACTAAGTGAATATTTTGCACAAAGTACTTGAACCGTGTAATGCGTAGCATCCTGTGTGCGCGAATGCGCCTGTGGATGAAAAAAAACTCTAAACGTAAAAATATCGTCCACGGAAATCCTTCGGATTCACACAGGAGCCTATCGGCTCGCACAGTTACGAACTAAGTAAATATTTTGCACAAAGTACTTCAACCGTGTGATGAGATAGTATACTGTGTGAACGCAGTTCCTGTGGAAGAAAAAAATACACTCTAAATGTAAAAATATCGTCCACAGAAATCCTTCGGATTCACACAGGAGCCTAGCGGCTCGCACAGTTACGAACTAAGTAAATATTTTGCACAAAGTACTTCAACCGTGTGATGCGATAGCTTATTGTATACCAATTGAATTTAAAATGAGCTTAACGAATTTTAAAATTTACAATGGTAAATGCAGTAAATTAGATTCAAAAGCTTTAAAGAGTTTAAAGAATTAAAAGTTTCTTTTAATCTTTATTCAGAATAATATAAAGTAGGTAATTTAGAAGAAAACAGAATTATATCAATGGTAAATTATCTTCCTCAATATCAATTTCAATCTTTTTAAATTTTGTATTGGCACCTTTAAGTATATTTATCTTTTGTTTGGGCAATTTAAGTATCGTTGATAAATAAGCAACTAATTGTTTGTTTGCTTCTCCTTTAACTGGTAAAGCAGTTAAATGTATTAACCAACTACCATCGTCCATTACCTCAATTTTATTTTGATGAGCGTTGGGTTTAACTTTTACAAACTTAGTTATCAAAATTGTAAAAATTACTGAATGTTTTGAATTGTATTTAAAACTGTTGCTTTATCTGTTAAGCCTAAATTACTCCATTGCATTTTTTGGTTTTTATAGATATGAACCAATGGAATAGCCTCAATTTTTAAATGATTGGCTAACATAGGATTTTTATCAATATCAATTGTAATTAAACTTATTTTATCCTTATTTTCCTTTTCAATTTCCTGTAAAATTGGCTTTAATTTTTTACAAGGAGTACACCATTCTGCGTAAAAATCTACAATTACAATTTTATCTCCATCCAATAACTTCAAAAAGTCTTGGTAATTCATACCATTAGATTTAGACGAATTTGAGTTTCCGGGCGCAACAACAGGTAAATTTTCGGCATTCCATTTCAAAATTCCACCTTTTAATTCATATACATTATTAAAACCCATATTTCGTAAAGCTTTAGTAGCATCTTTACTTCGCCCACCACTTAAACAAAATACCATTACAGGTGCACTTTTATCTAAAGTTTGAACAACATTTGTAAAATCATAACTGGTAAAATCAGCATTAATAGCATTTTCGATTGTTCCACCACTAAATTCATCAGGTGTACGAACATCCAAAATTATAGGATTACTCAATTCGTTAATTTTATTTTGAAATTCCTTTGCAGATAAGGAAGCCGAAGAATTTTGTCCGTTAGTACACGCCAAAAAAGTAAACGAAAACAATATAATCCATAACTTATTCATAAAATCCATTTTTAAATTGTGAATACAAAGATGCAATAAAAAGATAAAAACTTATGTGCTTTAGGTTACAAAAAAACATAAGAAATAAAATAATCTTACAAGCATAGTTAACAAAAACTTAATGCATTGATAATTTTAAGTTTCCTAAATACAAGTAATAAATACATACATTTGTATTGGATAGATTCGCAGATGTTACAATCGGGCGATGTAATTAAACAAGAGAGTGCATGCTGGTAGCATGCTTTTTTTTTGCAAATAATTTAAATTACATTAATCGCAATTGTCGCTTAGTCTGTAATACCTCAGTCTCTAAAGTCCCAATTGTTGTTATTGTCCCAAAATAAATACTACTATTTATTTTTCACGCATGAAAATATTAATAGGCACACCGGATAAATGAAAATGCTCACGAATTTTATTTTCTAAAAAGCGTTTGTATGGATCTTTTACATGTAATGGATGATTGCAAAAGAATGCAAACGAAGGTACATGTGTAGGGATTTGGGTAATGTATTTTATTTTAATCATTTTTCCTCTGTAAGCAGGAGGTGGATAAGCTTGAACTATTGGTAATAATTCCTTATTTAACTCGGAAGTTGGAATACGTTGCGAGCGGTTATCATACACCTCTAGAGCCAACTCTAAAGCTTTTAAAATACGTTGTTTTTCGATTGCCGATGTAAAAACAATTGGAACATCCACAAAAGGAGCAATTTTTTCATGAATTTTTTTAGTAAACTCATTAATTGTATTGCTATCTTTTTGCACCAAATCCCACTTGTTTACTACAATAACAATCCCTTTACGCGCTCTTTCAATTAAATGGAATAAGTTTACATCTTGCGATTCAAAACCTAAAGTAGCATCAATCATTAAAATACAAACATCACTTTCTTCAATGGCATTAAACGTTCGTAAAACCGAATAAAATTCTAAATCTTTTACCTTATTCTTTTTTCTAACACCCGCAGTGTCAATTAATAATAAATCGTGGTTAAAGGCACGATAACGAGTATGAATTGAATCTCTGGTTGTTCCCGAAATATCAGTAACAATGTTTCTTTCCTGATTTAAAAACGCATTAATAATAGAAGATTTACCCACATTTGGACGTCCAATTACCGATATTTTTGGTAAATTATCTGTATTTTCAACTTCATTTTCAGGTAAAATTTTCACTACCTCATCCAACAACTCACCCGTTCCGGAGCCATTTACAGACGAAATATTGAATACCTCACCCATACCTAAATTGTAAAACTCAACTGCATCGTTTATACGATTGGGTGTATCCACTTTATTGGCTACCACAAAAATTGGTTTTTTTATTCGGCGTAAAACATCCGCAATACCTAAATCTAAATCGGTTAAACCAGTTGTAACATCTAATAAAAACAATACTACACTACACTCCTCTAAAGCTAAAATTACTTGTTTTTTTATTTCGTCATCAAATTGTTCTTCTGATGCGGCAACGTACCCACCCGTATCAATTACAATAAATTCTTTTCCATTCCATTCTGCTTTCCCATAATGTCTATCACGGGTTACACCACTTAACTCGTCCACGATTGCCTTTCTGCTTTCGGTTAAACGATTAAAAAATGTGGATTTCCCCACGTTGGGTCTTCCCACAATTGCTACTACATTTGCCATTTTATTCGATTATTTTTTAAGATAGGTAACCAAAACGCTTTAATTTGCGCTCATCTTGTCGCCAATCCTTATTCACTTTTACAAACAATTCCAAGAATACTTTTTTATCAAAAAACACCTCCATATCCTTACGGGCTTGCGAACCCAATTTTTTTAGATTATCGCCCTGATGCCCAATTACAATTCCTTTTTGGGATTCACGAGCAACATGAATTAAAGCTCTAATTCTTATCAAATTTTCTTCTTCTTTAAATTCTTCAATTTCTATTTCGATACAATACGGAACTTCCTTTTTAAAATTCACCAAAACTTTTTCACGAATAATTTCCGCAGCAAAAAATCTTTCGGGTTTATCTGTTAAAGTATCCTTATCGTAATAAGCTGGGCCCTCGGGTAAATTTTTTAAAATCCATTGCATTACAAAATCTACATTAGTTTTGTGTAACGCAGAAAGAGGTAAAATACTAGCGCCCACAAATTTACTTGCCCAATAATTAACACGCTCCTCCATTTTTTCCTGATTAATTAAATCAATTTTATTAATCAATACTAAAGTAGGAATATTTAATTTTTGTAATTTTTCGTAAGTAGATTCATGATTTATATTTTCCTCAAAAACATCCGTAACCACCAATAGCAAATCTGCATCCACTAAAGCAGTTTCTACAAAACTCATCATTCCTTCATGTAATTTATAGGCTGGATCCAATACTCCAGGCGTATCCGAAAAAACAATTTGGTAATTTTCATCATTTACAATCCCCATAATTCTATGGCGAGTTGTTTGCGCTTTTGAAGTAATGATAGATAATTTTGTACCCACTAATTCGTTCATTAATGTGCTTTTTCCAACGTTAGGACTGCCAATAATGTTTACAAAACCTGATTGATGTTTGGTGTTACTTTTTTCCACTTCTATAATAATAATGAGCAAAGATAGGAATTAAAGATGGATTAATGTGCTTTGTACTTATTTTAATACCAATTGTATTTTAAAATGAGCTAAACGAATTTTAAAATTTACAATGGTTAATGCCGATTATAAATTCCGTAGTATATTTTAAGGAGCTTGCGACATTAAAATAACTAACGGAAAAATTTAGATTAAAAAGTTTTAAGAGTTTATCAAATTAAAAGCTTATTTTAAGCTTTATTCGGTATAACTCAACATTACATTAATTAAAATCAAATAAAATTATTTTTTTAACTATTTTTGCGGCATGAATTACACTTATATTTTAGGAGGTATTGTTATTGCATCCGAATTTGAAATTGAGGAGTTAACACCAAGCCAAGAAAAAGCTGATGTTACTTTAAAAATGGGAAAAACTCCCGAGAATTTAGATAATACAGTTACAAAAAAAGTTTTAGTTCAAATAAATGCTAATGAGGTTTTATTACAAATACCAGATATTGCTAAATTTTGGATTATTAACGATAAAGTAGTAATTATTGAAGTATTACATCCTGATAAAATAATTGATGCACAAAAATATATTTTGTCCTTTATTTTAGGCGTATTATCTTTTAAAAAAGGATTTTATCCTTTGCATGGTGGTGGTGTTGTTTACAATGGAGAAGCCTATTTGTTTACCGCACATTCTGGTGCTGGAAAATCTACTACAATTGCAGGTTTACAACAACGCGGATTTACAGCTTTAGCAGATGATATTTGTAATTTGTATGTAGAAGATGAAAAAATAATGATGCATCCTTGTTTTCCTAGATTTAAACTTTGGGAAGATAGTTTAGAAATGCTTAACCTCAAAAATGTTGGCGAATATAAATTACGCTCGGATTTACAAAAATTTTTGGTTCCAGTTTTAAACGATTTTTCTATTACTCCTGTTCCTGTAAAACGCATATATTTATTGGTTGAAGATAGGGAGGGTAAAACTTTTATGGAGGAAGTAAAAGGAAAAGATAAAATGGAAATTTTACGCGCTAATAATTACAAGCCTTGGATGGTAAAAGCTTTTAACATTTTAAAAGAACACTTTGGATTAATGGGTTCCATCTCCAATAAAGTTGAAATTAAGAAATTTAACAGACCATTAAACAAAGCTAAATTAAACGAAATGTACGATTTTTTAATTGCCGACATTACTAATAATGGTAAATCTTAAAAAATTTATTTGGCTGGTTTCTTATCCAAAATCTGGTAATACTTGGGTAAGATTATTTTTACATGCGTTGCAAAATAACGCATCGTTGGAATCGCTTAATAAAATAGATTCTACAAATGGAATTGCTTCCTCACGTTTTATTGCCGATGAATATTTAGGTATTGAATCGGGAGAATTACCCGATAGTTTTGTTCAAACTCTTCGTCCGCAAATTTTTACAAAATGGGCAGAAAATCTTGCTGGTGACACTATTGTTAAGGTTCATGATGCAGCTTTTCATCACGGAACATTTACTTTTCCAAAAGAGGTTACCAAAAATGTAATTTTAATTATGCGCAATCCATTTGATATGGCTGCGTCATATGCCAATCACATGCAATTTTCTATCGAAAAAGCTGTTTTAGCTTTGTGTAACGGAAATAATTCATTGGCTAAAAACAATAAAAGATTAAACAATCAGCTTACGCAATATATGGGTTCATGGAGCGATTTTTATAACTCGTGGAAAAATGCTTACAGAAACGATTTACATATTGTAAGATATGAAGATTTAAAAAATAATCCGATAGAAATCTTTACTAAAATTGTAGAAATTTTAAAATGGAATTATTCGCACGAGCAAATTTGTGCAGCTATTCAAGCTGTTGAATTTGATAAACTTAAAAACTTAGAAGATAAAAAAGGATTTAAAGAAAAACCAACACATACCAAAAACTTTTTTCGTAAAGGTGAAGTAGGTAATTGGAGAAATGAAATTACAAATGAACAAGCAAATTTATTAGTTAACCGCCATTTTTATACCCTTTTAGAATTGGGATATATTGATGAAAATGGCAAAATTTTATTTTAAATTATGGAAAAAGTGTACAGCAGAAACAATGATTTTGTTTTTAATGAAGTAGATGGCGAATTGGTTATGATGAACCTAGAAAACGGCGCTTATGTATCTTTAAATGAAACCGGAAAAAGCATTTGGAACATTTTAGAAACCCCTAAAAATATCAATGAGATTGTAGAGCTTTTACTACAAGAATTTGAAGTTTCGGCTGAAATTTGTACTAAAGAAGTAAACGATTTTTTATTGAAAATGCTGGATAAAAATGTAGTTACAGCAGAGTAACAACAATTAAATTTAAAATTAATGCTTTTTAATACTTAGTAAGGTTTTGAAAAGCAAACTTTTAATAATACTAATACCAAATGTATTTTAAAATGAGCTTAGCGAATTTTGAAATTTACAATTGTTTATGCCGAAGCTTGATTAAAAAGCTTTCAAGAGTTAAACGAATAAAAGCTTATTTTAATCTTCATTCGGTATAACATCAATAAAATCAATTGATGTAGTGCATTTTAAAATCATTTTTTGAAACGGTTTATGCCATTTCTGCTTTGGAATTTGAGCTTGTAACTCTGTTTCATTTAAAAAAAATAGCATTAACTTTTCGGAAATAGTAAATTCTATTTCCATTAATTTATATCTACCATTTATTATAGATTTTTTATCGCTTAAAATTTTTAGATTATTTTTTTGGATAAATTGTAATACTAATGCTCTTGTATAATGTATATTTTGAGGTTTTACATTTAACACAACAGTATCGTCTTTAAAATCAACAATTTTATCTGAGTTTGTACATGATAAAAACGCCAAAAAAATGGATGTAAAAATTACATCTTTAAAAATGTTTTAATTTTTTTGTAAATATACTTTTTGGTTAAAATAAACTTGTGTTGCTAAACAAAAATCCAAGTGTTCTTTCCAATTTTTTGTTAAATATTTATGATTTTTTACCTGATGATTAACAGTTATAATGAGCTCATTTTGTTTAACTTCAAAAGTAATACTATTTATAAAATTGTTGTTATTTAACTCTTTGTTTGTTAAGTTATTTGCAACATTATAGCCCTTAGGAATATTTATTTTAATGGTATATGTTTTATTGTAATTAAAAAATAAATTACCCAACTCTGGATTTCGTTCATTATTGTTACATAAAATTTCATCGCCTAGTATATCTGCTATTGAAACAGCCAAATAGTCATTGTTTTGTTGTAATGCATTAGTAGAATACTCGGTAATATGAATTCGTTTTTCATATTTTTCAGATCGTCCTTCTTCTTTAATATTTAAGCTCCACAAACTATCCACAGGAATTCCTTTAGTTTGTAAAAACATTTTATAATTATGATACACAGTATCTAAATGTAATTTTTCGGCTTTTTTTTCTGCGCTTATTTCTTCTGATGTTTTTTTAGTTTGTGGATAAGTCGGACGAATTCCGGAATGTTTATAATCGGTTTTAGCAAAATTAATATCTTTAAACAATTCCTTTTGGTAAGATAATTTACCATAATTGAAAGCATAAACAGAATCTCGCACAAGTAATTTCCCATTAATTAAATCAATATTTACCTTTTTTTCGGAAGAAATAACATTATTATCTACATACTGCACAGAGCTTCCTAACCATTTAAGTTTACTGTATTTCTTTTTAAAATCAGTACTATACGCTAAAGAACCTTGGGTTTCGATAGGAATAAACTTGAGCTCTTGATGTGGATTTTTTAAACTTGGGAAAATGCGTAACCCTTCAATTTCAATAAAATAATGCACATCCTCCATGTCTAAAATTTGTGTGGGCAATTGATATGATTTTGGATAGGTAAACCCTATTTGATATTTCCATCTATTTGCTTTACAAACCTTTAAACAGTAGTAAAAAAATAAATCTATATCCATTTCTTTTAATTTGGAATGGTTAAACACTTGGTCTCTAAAAATATAAAATGCCGCCGCTACTTTTCGTTTTTCATCAGTATCCCGAATACCCCCAAAATTTGCAATTGTTGAGAAATATAAAATTTTATTTTTAAGCTCTAAAATTTTAGTGTTAGCCAAAACACGTTGATGCACATTTTTTTTTATTTGTTCCATATCAGCCATTTCATTAATTGCTCCAATTTTATCTGGCAATAGCAATTGATATTTAGGTAATTTATTACTGGAAATAGCCAGTAGTAACCCTGGATTTTTATGTACAATTGGGATATTAAAAGCCTCAATAGATTTTTCTAAATCTTTCAATTCTATCAAATTAATTTGCTGGTTGGTATTTTTTTGAAGTGTTTTAAACTTATAATCCGATGAAAAATATCTTGCATTTACCACAAAATTATTTTGATGTAAAACGCCAATCGTTCGATTGATAATTGGGTAAACAATAGCGTTATTAAAATTAAAGGATTTTGTTAAAGCATAATCTATATTAATTTTATACCAAAAATCAAGTATATCACCTTCCTCCAAATCTTTCAATTCCATTTTTTGGTATTGGAAAATCTCTTCTCTTTCGTTAAAAGTAAAATGAGTGGGATTATTTTCTAAAACATTATTATCTGGCGTAAATTTTACAAAATGTGTATTGCCATTTTTTTTAGTTATCAGTACGGTATCTTCCTTAAAGCCTTTAGCAAAATATATGTTTTTAAACACATCTACGCCATCCATATCGTTTACTAAAACTTTTTGTTTCATAAACAAATAAGACTGAGAATTTAAGGCTACAAAATGAAATTCTTGTACCAAAACCACTGCAGATTCTCTTTTATATTTTAATGGAATATTATTATCTGAAAATTTTTTAGAATAAACCGACAATTTTAAATCTACTTCGGAATTAGCCCAAAAAAAAGTAGGTAAACAACACAAAATAAGTACGTACAATATACTTTTGTTCATTCCAAATCTATACACCAAAAAAAATAATTTTTTACGATTTCCAAATATAAAAACCCTTTTTTGATTTTAACTAATTTTTAAGATTTAAAATAGCCGTATTTTTTAAAGTTGTTGGATTGGATAATTCATATTAAAGGAAAATTAATATCATTACCAGTTATTATACCCAAACAAAATATCAACCGTAAACGACAAACAATCAGTTGCCTAGCAAGACACCACAAAACCAAAAGTTCATCATTAGTTCGATTGTTAACAATCTGACTTTTAATAATCGAATCTCAGGTTTCAAAATATTTTTGAAAAGCATTTCGAAATTTATAATCTATAAATCCCTGTAATGGAGAAGAAACTAAGTGAATGCTCATTTATTTTTATAGTACTGCTTAAAGATATAATAAACTTATATATTTGGCATGATTTTTACTTAAAGTATATGTTTAATAATTTAAAATGAGCATATTTAGTAAACTAATTTCCCTACTATTTTTTTACTTTATTTTTGTTCATTTTTCTTTTGCGCAAAATTCTTGTTCGTTTCAATTAGAAAATGCCGATTTTGAAAGTCCGGTTATTACAGGCGGTTTAGCTTTTATTACCGAGGATAAATTAAGTGGTTGGGAAACAACAGCACCAGATAATACTATGGAGTTATGGGGAAGTGGTTTTCAGGGAGTTCCTGCATATTCGGGTAAACAATTTATCGAAATTAATGCTTCATATGATGCAGCTATTTTTAATGATGCAACATCTGTACCTGGAACAACTATTAAATTTGGATTTGCACATCGAGGCCGACAAGGAACGGATGTTATTGAATTAAAAATTGGTGCGCCTGGTGGTCCTTACACTTCTTATGGAATTTTTTCAACTGGTAATACAGCTTGGAAATTTTATACCGTTGATTACACTGTACCTGTTGGACAGCATAAAACTCGCTTTATGTTTGAGGTAGTATCAAGTGTTGGAGGACCTTCAATTGGTAATTTTTTGGATAATATAAATGTGGTAGATATTGATATTGAAATGAATGCTATTGGCTCAAGTGTGTGTGGTGAAAACAAAGGAAAAATTGAAATTACAGGTAGCAAGCCAGATGGGGTAAATTTGGAGTATAGCATTGATAATGTTAAGTTTCAATCCTCCAATGTATTCGAAAATTTACCATTAGGCACCTATAAAGTTTACATGCGGGCAAATGGAACTTGTATTCGAAATAAAACTGTTACCATTCCTGCAAGTAGTGGTTTAAAAGTTGATTTAGGAAAAGATATTGTATTATGCGAAGGGGAATCGGTTGTTTTAGACCCTAAAATCCAAGGTTTATCTTATTTATGGAGTACGGGCGAAACTACTTCGAGTATTGAAGTAAACGAATCTAAAAACTACTCTGTAACAGTTACGGATGCTAACAACTGTAATGGAACAGACGAAATAAATGTAACGGTTAATCCTATTCCAAAAGTAAATTTAGGAAACGATACTACTATTTGTGAAGGAACTACTCTTAAAATAGATTCAAAAATTAATAATGCAAAATACAAATGGAGTAACAACCAAAATACATCCAGTATTACTGTAAATTCGGCGGGTAAATATTTTATTGAACTAACGGATAGTAAAGGTTGTTTGGGCTACGATACTGTAGAAGTGAACATTCAACAAAAACCAACTGTTAATTTGGGGAATGATATGTTAATTTGTCCAACCGAAACATTAGTTTTAGATGCACAAATTAATAATGTATCTTACCTCTGGAACACGGGTGAAACAACTAAAACTATTATTGCAAAAAACACAGGCGTTTATAGCGTTGAAGTTACCGATATTTTTGATTGTAAGGCAAGATCATCAGTTAATATTAAGGCTAAAATAAATTTAAATTTGGGTAATGATACAACCATTTGTATAGGAACTAATTTAGTTTTAAATGCTAAAAATAATGGAATGTTTTACGATTGGAATACTGGAGAAAATACGCAAAGTATTACAGTAAATAAAGCCGGTAAATATTTGGTAGAAGTGAGTGATGGTTTAGGGTGTAAAATTTATGATTCGGTTATGGTTTTTGTTGATAGCATTATTAATCCTTATGTAAACTTGGATACAACCTTTTGCCAAGGTGAAATTTTAGCGTTACAAAAACATCAAAATTCATACAATTTGGAATGGGTGAATTATCCCAATCAATCTCAAATTACTATCAATAGTTCTGGTAAATACAAAGCAGTATTAAGTAATCAGCTTTGTAAGGATACTTTTGAGGTTAATGTTAATATTTTAGATACTCTAAAAGCATCCATAGTTCATTTAGGAGATTTGGATGTATATTGCTTTAAAACAGAAACTGCGAGCTTAAAAATTTTGATTGAAGACCCTACAAATTACACTTCTATATGGATGCATAATTCGTCGAGGGAAATAGAAATAGAAGTAACAGAACCAGGAATTTATACCGCACAAGTTTCTAACGGAACATGTATCAGTATAATTTCAACTAATGTTGTGGAACATTGTAAACCATTATTTTTTGTTCCCAATGCATTTACGCCTAATAACGATGATTTAAATGATGTTTTTATGCCTCAACATTCGGGTTTGTTTCAGGAGTATAAAATGGAAATTTTTAACCGTTGGGGCGAACTTATTTATACTACCAACGAATTAAATACAGGTTGGGATGGAAAAATTGCAGGAAAAGATATTCAAGCTGATGTTTTTGTGTATAAAATATACTTTTCGTATTTAAACGAAAAAGATTTTTTACATAGAGAAAATTTAGTTGGAACAGTTACAATGTATAGATAAATAATCGAGATTAAAATTTAACAGCCATTCTAACATTAATTAAGCGCTGGGTAAGATAATTGGGCACAGCATATTAGCGGTTAAGTACATCGGTAACCCATAAATACGAAATGGTATTATTAATATTAAGTAAATTAAACACTTCTAATCTAAACCAGATATCCGTAAACTTGTTTAACCCGCATTATTCATAAACTTGAAATTAAGGTATGATTTTCTTCAATATATTTTTGCGTTTATAAAAAATGACGATTTTTGAGGTTTGATACCGAATAAAGATTAAAATAAGCTTTTAATTTACTAAACTCTTAAAAGCTTTTTAATCTAAATTTTTCCGTTAATTATTTTAATGTCGCAAGCTCATTAAAATATACTACGGAATTTTAACAGACATTAACCATTGTAAATTTTAAAATTCGTTAAGCTCATTTTAAAATACAATTGGTATGATATGATTTTTTTTAATGTTCAAGCTATTTTTTAAACTTATTTTTGATTTTTTGTAGGCTTTTTCATTTAACGTGAGTTCGGTTAAAATTGAATGCTCAGAACGACTGAAAATAAACAGATTCAACTATTAAAATTGAAAAAATAGCGGGCTATTTTGAATTTTTTATAGGCAGAAGATGGGTGTTTTCAGTTGAAATTGGCTCATATCTATTCAAATGAGCCTTACATCTACTGCCTTAAATTTACTCACGATAGCTCGCTATCCCTCATTAATTCAAGATTGTAGCTGAAATGCTATTTGAATTCTGAGCCCATAATTTTAATCGAACTCACGTTAAATTACTAATGAAGTGCCTGTTATTCATTCCTATTCCTTTACTTTCTATTTTAGTATAGCATCGTTGTTTTTTGTGCCAACTTTTTGCTTGATAGTTAAAGTTGATAAAGTGTATCAGGAATACTATGGATGACCGACAAAAAAGTCTATATGTGAACTAATTTCTCATAATAGTTCATGGGTTTTAGAGGTCTTTATGCGTTAAAAACTAATTTTTTATTTGGATAATAACACAGAATCTCAAGTTAAATAAAAAGAAATAGAATAGTTTTGACAACTATACACTTATCGATTTTTTTTTAGAAATATGAATTTTCGAGAAAAGGATTTAACTAAAAACCTCTCGGATAATTTCTAATGATTTTGGAGTTTTAAAATTAGGGACTTGCATTTGGTAATAATGCAATAAAAAATGTAATAAATTTTGTTTTTCGGATTTTTGGAAGTTTCGTGTATTCAACTCTTGAAATAATTTGCAAAATAATGCCGTATGGTTTTGGTTTAAACACAATACTTCCTGAAAATTATTTTGTAATTCGCCAGATTGGATATTAAAATACAAACCATTTTCTATCAAAGGTTCGATACCTAAATAAATAGTTAGTTCTGCTAAAAATTCAACTACAAATCCATCGTTAAAATCTTCGTTTTCTAACTTTTGAATACTTGTATACAAAAAATCAAAAAGCTTTTCGTTACTTGCTTCTTCCTTTATAGTTAGCAAAATAACCTCGGAAATAAAAAACACTACTGATGTTTTTTTGATGTGGCTATACACACTTTGTAAGGGTAATAATGTTGAAATTTCTTTGATTTGATATAAGCTAACCGACTTAGAATTGGAAGAATATGTAATGTTTACAGGGTATAAAGGCTGACAAAATGCTAGAATATTACTTTTTTTTTGAATACCTACAAAAAAAGCTACAATACCATTTTTTTTGGTGTAAACTTTTAAAATTCGGCTATTGTGTTTATAATGAATTGCACCTAGCACAATGCCAATATCGGATACAATCATTTACCGTTGATAAATAAAATTTTAGTAATTTGGGTGTCGCTACCATCCGTATTAGAAGCTAAAACCAAATAAACACCCGATTGTACTTTTTTGCCAGATAAATCCTTTCCATTCCAAGAAACAAAACCCCCATTTGCAAAGGTTTCGTAAACTAAATTTCCTGTAATATCCGTAATTTTTATTTCGGCATTTTCGCTAACTCCTTTTATGGAAATATCACCATCAAAATTTGGCGGTACTGGATTTGGATAGGCGTACAATGGGCCATCATATTTTTTAGCTTCTACAGCATTTCCTTTGTATGTAACCAAACCTTTATCTGTAGCAAAAAACACTTCACCAGTTTGATCGTTTATACCAATTTTTAAAATATTATTAGAAATTAAAGGCGAATTAGTTGATGTAAAATGATGAATTGTGGTACGTCCATCTGGAGATAACAAATAAACACCCGAACCAAAAGTACCAATCCATTTTCTATCTGCACCATCAATGTAAATACAATTTAGCAGTAAACCATCTAACAAATAGGAAAAATTATTTCCATCTTCAATAATAATTTTTTCGGCATTAACACCACCAGAATTAAATGCATTTTGAGGATTTCTAACCACCACCAAACCTTCGCTTGTTGCCATCCACACCACATTGTTTTTATCAATTTTAATATCCCTAACTTCGTTACTTGGTAAAGACCCCGAACCCTCGTTAGTGGATAAAAAAGCAACTTTATCATCATTAGTATTAGCTAAAGTTCCGCCATCATCAAAAACAATCACACCATTTCTAAAAGATTGTATCCATTTATAACCATTTTGATCAATTGCTATACCTGTTAAATGTTGTCCGTTATCCACAAAATTACCTAAACGATAACTAAACCAATCTTTTCCATCAAAAGCAATTAAAGGTTGCTGAATTCTTTGTGTAGGCAAACCCGAATTTAATACCCAAAGCGTATTTTTACCATCGTATTTAGCATCCGAAATACCATGAAAAGGAAATAAATCTATACTTTTTATAATACTATTTTCGCTGTTATACAATTTTACAAACTCACCATTATTTACTTCAACTAAACCTTGTCCCCATGATGATAAAAATTTTTGAGATGGATTACGAGGATTTGGAGTAATACCTACAATATCAGCAATATTCCCTAATTCACCTTGTTTGTAGTGTGTCCAAGTATTATCACTTAATTTATAAATTCCATCTTTAAAGTTATTGTTGGACCAATTGGCACTAACTGCACCACCGGTAAACCACATTTCATTACCAATATTTGTGATGCCAAATACATTTCCAGTAGGAGGGCCATTAGGCGTAATTATTTTATTAGTCCATGTATTAAAACTTTCAATTAATCCCAAACGATTATCCGCAATCCAATAACGGTTGTTTGCCCAAATTAACATATTGGGTTCTGGGGTTAAAAAATTATCTCCATAGGTAAAAAAATGTTCGATTGGTGTGCCATCCGAGTTAATTTCGTAAGCAAAATTGAAAAAAGCTAAAAAAATACGATTATTGTCTACATTTATTTTTTTGAGTGTATTATTTTGGTAGTTAAAACTAGGGATAAATAAACTCCAATTGCCATTTTGGTACTGGTATAATTTATCTTGTTCCCACTGATTCACACTGATATTACATATAATTTTGTTATTACTGGTTACTATAGCATTATACACTTTTCCTGTTTCTGGGGAAAAATCTGTCCAGTTTTGAAAATCACTTAAATTACGATTTAAATCACCAATTCTAATTCCATTATCAGTAGCAGCAAAAATTGTATCGTTTAATATAGTAATTTGATTAACTTTTATAAATGTGCCTTGATTACCAATAACAAATGTGGATGAAATCTCTCGGCGTTTAGTATTGATTACAATAATTCCAAAACTGGTGGATAAATAAGCAAAATGATCTTTAATGAAAATGGAATTTATGGATTTATCCGCCTGAATAAAACTTCGGCGTAAATCGGGTAAATTAGATATTACATTGTTTTTAATTAAATCGATATTACCATTTTTATAGCCAATAACCATAGTTTCTTCGCTATCCAAATAAGCCATTGCCGAAATTTCAACATCGTTTAAGCCATTAATTTTGGTAATAGTTTCGATAGAATTATCCGAAAAATCATAAGAAAATACGCCAGTTGAAGATGCGCTATATACTTTAGTTTTAGATGCCGCAACTGCTATAGAATTTTTAAAAGGTACATGGATTTGCCAAGATCCTACTTGAGCAAAAATGATTTGTTGAAAACCAAAAAATAAAACCAAAATTTGTATGTATAAATTAAAATTTTGGCTATTAATACGATATTTATTCATGATATAACTATACAATTAGTAAACTTAAAAAATCATTTCTAATTTACACTAAAACCTAACTAAATTTAATTAAATTTATTGTTATATTTTGATTTTATACCAGAATTAGGCACTACTTTTTCACATTTAATCGTCGGTAAATATTTACACAGAATGCTTAATACTTTGTGTAAAATATCTATTTTCATCAAAATTTTTATATGGAATCTTTAAAAGACATTTTTAAACGTATTGAACTTGCTCAACAAGATATTGCCAACATTAGCAATAAAATAAATGCAAAAGGCGAAAAACTAGATGATTACGATATCAAAAATATATTATTTGTAGCGCGAGAATTATACGAAAACGCAGTGTTATTAAGTAATTATAAATCCATCGAAAAAAATATCATAGATGCTTATACTACAACTAAATCTCCTGCTGTAGAAGTTGTAGTTGAAACACCCAAAATAACTCAACCTATTGTTGAACAAGTTGTTGACGAAGTTAAAGTAATTGAGTTTTCAAAAGAAGAAATCAAAGAAATCACTCCAATTTCTACTATCGAAATAGAAAATAAACAACCCGTTTTTGAGGAAACAAAAATAGAAGAAATTACTTTGGAGGAAATTAAAGAACCCGAAAATATCATTGTGATTGAGGAAACAACTAAAATTATTGAGGACACAAAAAATATCGAAGAAATTGCACAAAATTTAGAAGTAGAAATCACACAAACCATTCAATCTTTTACCGCACAAACAACAGTTACAAGCTCTGCAAATAAAAGTATTTTTGAAAAAATTGCAGATGAAAAATCTGCAGATAATTCGTTGGCTAGTAAGTTAAGCAAAACCAAAATTAAAGATTTAGTTAACAGTATTGGATTAAATGAAAAATTCTTGTTTATTAACGAGTTATTTGATGGAAATAGCGCATTATATAATCAGGAAATTCAAGTTTTAAACACTCAAAATAACAGCTCAGAAGCTTTACAATATTTCCAAGAATTACAACAAAAAAACAATTGGGAAAAGGAAAGTAAAGTTTACGAAAAATTAAAAGATTTAGTAGAACGTAGATATTTATAAAATGCAATACGACCAACCCTTACAATTAACCCGAGGAAGCATTGAGGTGATTACTGGTGCTATGTTTAGTGGCAAAACTGAGGAATTACTTAGGAGAGTTTCCAGAGCTCATTTAGCAAATATTGAAGCTATTTTATTTAAGCCTGATATCGATACAAGATACTCGATTGAGGATGTGGTATCGCACGACAAGCGCCGAATGAAGGCAACTCCTGTACAAACTGCAATTGATATTTTAGGTTTATCTGTTGATGCACAAATTGTGGGTATTGATGAAGGACAATTTTTTACGCGAGAGTTGGTGGATGTTTGTATTAAATTAGCCAATGGCGGAAAACGTGTTATTATTGCTGGGTTGGATAAAAATTACAAAGGTCAGGCTTTTTCGCCCATGCCAGAGTTGATGGCAGCAGCCGATTACGTTACCAAATTACAAGGTATTTGCATGGAATGTGGAGCACCTGCTACTTTTACTTTACGAAAAGATAAAACACAAACCAACCAAGTATTTTTAGGCGAAAGAAACGAATATCTAACCGTTTGCCGTTCTTGCTTTTTTAAACACCATCCAACTATTCCTATATTGTGATTCATAAAATAAATTTAGTTACTCAGTTAAATATTACTTATGTTAAAAAATATGAACCTTAAAATTATGATATTGTTTTGTGGATTTTTAGGTTTTATATGGTCTTGTAATAAGGAGGATAATTTGGCTGTTGTGGATAATTTTGAAGTGGAGAAATATATTGGTAAATGGTACGAAATTGCAAGATTCGACTCTAGTTTCGAAAAGGATTTAAACCAAACAACTGCCGAATATAGTTTAGGCGAAAATGGTAAAATTATCGTTATAAATAAAGGGTATAATTTTAAAAAAAATAAATGGGAAACTGCAAAAGGAAAAGCCAAATTTGCGCAAAGTAAAAATTTAGGCGATTTAAAAGTATCTTTTTTTGGACCGTTTTATGGTCCTTATAAAATTTTATTTATTGATGAGGATTACAAATATGCTTTAGTAACCAGCGGATTAGATTACCTATGGATTTTATCTCGTGAAAAAACTATTCCCGAAAACATAAAATCAAAGTATTTAAATCACGCTAAATCCTTAGGTTTTAAAACCCAAAACCTAGTTTGGGTTCAACATTAAATCATTTTATTACTTTAACCGCTGGAGTGATTAGGGTGTTGCTTTTTAAATTGGCTCTATCCGTTGCGTAAATTTCAAAAGTGAAGTTTTGTGTATTAGTTCCATTGGTTATCGCCAATGTGCCTAATTGTATATTAAATTTTCCGGCAATGATAATATCCGATCCATTAGGTGCTAATTGTGGAATTCGGTATTTAGAAACTACATTCGTTTGTAAGTTTTTTACAAATAAATTATCAATATCGGGATTATTTTCGCCTAAATCGCCATTTTCATCTCTGTATTCAATAACAATTTCTACTGCATCATCATTTTCTTTCGCATTTTGGGGAGAAATGGACACAAAACCAAGTACAGGCGCTAAATTTTCTTCTTTTTTTCCGCAAGAAACTAAAATAACACAACAAAAAAGTATAATTTTTAATTTAATCATAAATATCTTTTTTTATTTAGGATGACTTCCCGGAATTACAATAAACGACCAATAATTTTTAAACCAGCTGGGAGATAAATCATCCGGACTCTCGGTATCTTTAACATGACTACCATCATTAATTAAATAACGCATGTAAATTACTGTGTTTTGTGGAAAATTTTTAGCTACAATACGGTTATACCAAATCCCTTCATCCACAGGTAAAAATATTGAGTTAACAGTGGCAATAGGCGATGAAAAATCGTTGCGATTGGTTGAAAAAATTACACGGGCATTTTTTAAATCCTTTAAAGCGGTTTCGTCATCTGTAATAACTGGAATATGAATAAACACTTGGTGCGTATCTAATATTACCGAGCCGTAACCCATTTTATCCACTCTGTTATTTTCTTCTGTTAATACTTTGGTGTTCCAAACTAAAGGAAATCCTTTATCTTCTATACCATAAAACCACTGAAAAACCGGTTGTGCATTGGGTTTATTGGCTACATTTCCTAAAAAATCCTTTGCACCATCATCAATCCATTTTTTAATAGCTGCAATATCTGCATCGGGTAAAGCTCTTCCAATATTATCCTGTGGCATACGGTCGTTAGTGTTTACAAAACAACAATTGGTAATTCGCTCATATAAAACTGATTCCGCAGAGTTAAAAGGAACTACTCGATATTTAAAAGAATTTTGCGCGTTATTTTTTACTATTGGATGATAAACTAAGGTGGAATAAGTGGACATTAATGTACTAAAATCGGGCTCGAAACTACCATCGTGGCAACCTGGGGTTCCGCATTTGGGTTGTAAAATTTTATGATGAATATTGCTTAAACTGTAAATATCCTCATTGGTAATGGTGGTATCAATTAAATAATCAACCGTATCAAAAGGGTTATTTACATCGGGCTTTTTATAACACGAAATAGCCACTAACAAAATTGCTATACTACTTACAATAAAGGTTTTATAATGCTTTAATAACATATTTTTACTTTTAAAATTATTTAATGGCATCACTTAAAACTTTACCTTTTACTAGTCCTCCCGGAATAGAATTTTTAAACCCTAACAAATCGGCTATGGTAGGTAAAATATCAATTGTTTCACCATAGAGTTGGTCGATGGTTTGATTGTGATGCACCACATTATCTGGACCGCAAATTAGGCAAAAAACCTCCCTCGAAGTATTGTCGTTCGTATGATCCAAAGCTTTTCTACCATAAGCATCTACCAAAGTATTGGGCTGTAAATTTCTACCGTGTTCGGGCGCTACAATTAAAACGGTTTCGTTGGCTAAACCAGGCGTATTTTGTATGGTATTCCACAAATGCGCCACTCCCCAATCGGCACGGCGCAATAAATTACAGTATTGCGTAAAATCGCTATGACAAATATCTACATTTTGCATATTTAAAACCAAAAGTTCTGGTTTAAAGCGTGTTAAAACTTTTTCGGCATAATAAATATTGCGTAAATCGTTATTCACATCATACCCAAATCCCCAATTATTGTACTCGGCACCTTGTATAGCATCTTGAAATAATTCGTCGATAAATTTTTTAAGTTCTATTCGTTCCTCTTCTGTATTGCCTAAATTTTCAATTCCTGTAAATGCTGAGCTACTAAAATTACCATCACAAAACTTTTTTAAATCGGCTGCAATTTTTTCTTGATCGGTTGGGAAATTTTTTGGATTACCAATAGCATTGTAACCATTTGCACTAATCATACCAGTGGCTTGAATGTGATTTGCACCATATAAAGCCCCGTAGCCAGGATAAGAACTGTAATTTAACAATGGGTACGGACCTAATGAATCCGAAATCCACCAAGCATCCGTAGATTTTGCATCCTGTTGGTGTTTGCGATAATATTCAAATAAAGTTGGATAAGGTGGATTGGCTCTTAAATTTAAAGTAGTATCGTTGTATCTACCCGTTAAAGCCGTAACATGTCCGTTAAAATGCCCAGTAGGACCTTCTTTAAATCGCATCTCCTTAATTAAAGTCCCCACATCTTGTAATCTGTAATTAATGGGCGAGGCAGGCAAAACTTCATTAATGCCACTTTGAGCACTAAAACCACCCGAAACATCTTTAAACAAATTGTGCATTAAGTTACTTTGGTTTTGATGCACCGATTCCATATTGCGCACACCACCCGCAAACAAACAAAATACCACATGATTCACTTTTCGTGCCCCAGTACTTGCAAACAATCTTCCGCTAGGTAAAATATAAGGCATTGCAAAAGCTGCTCCCGTTGCTAAACCTATTTTTTTTATAAAATCTCTTCTTTCCATAATTTTAAAAATTACGATATTCGTTAGAGGTTAGCAAAGCCAAAAAAATAACATCTGGCGTTAGGCTTGTATTTTTTTCAATCATTTGAGTAAAATACCAGGTTTCTTGCTCATTAGGTAATCTGTTGTAAAAGCGTTTAAAAGTAGAATTTACAAACTCAGGAATATCCGCACGCATCTCATTATTTGTGGGAATTTTTGCGTTTGGTTTATTTAAAAAATTACGAATGATTAAATCTTCAACCACTTTAACATCGCCAAACGAAACGTACGTTTTACTTAATTCTTCTAACAAACTGGTGGGAATGGTGGTTTCAAAAATATCCTGATAAGCTATTGAAACATAAGCCTTACTATTTTTTACATTGGGTTTATCTGCCCCAACTTGCGTAAGGTTTACATCCTGAATTTGATATACCACTTTGCTTTCCTTCACACACGATAAAAAAAGCCAAGCGCTTAAAAATATACTAATATTCCTCATATTTTTTATTTAATTCCCATAAATTCTTTACTAGCCAACAAATCGATTTGTATAGGGGTATAATTTTTATTTGTAGCTAATTTAACCGAATAAAATTCGATTTCGAAACTAGTTGGATAACGGTAAAAATATCTTTCAAATAAAGTAATTATTACACCTTCGTAGTATTGTTTACTACTAAAAAATATATCTTGTAAATCATTTTTGTTTTTACCACTTTGCAGTAAAAAAACCGATGGCGCACCATCAAACAAACTTTTCCCAGTCTCTAACTCAGCAACAGTAGGGTATCTAAATGCAAAATTTTGAAACAAGGAAACCACAAAATTTTCGCTACCCATATTAATCTCATCGTACAAAGGATTATTTACACATAATAAATGTAAATCGGCTGTAGTAATTAAATTATTCATCCATTTTTCGGCTCCACTTTGTAAAGCTTCCAAACGCTTAATTTCATTTTGAAACAACTCAATTTCAAACTCATTATTGGTGGTGGTTATAATAAATTCATAAATCCCTATCTGATTGGCAATTTCGGTACTATCCACCCCATTTAAATAATCGGTGCGCATAATATTTACTTCATTGGTAAAATATAAAGGTTTAGTCACCAAATCAGCAACAAAAGTTTTGCGTAAATTTTCGTCTCTTGGATTTTCACGCAACAAAACAAAAGCCTCATTTAGCTCGGTAGCATTTGCTTTTTTTCCCAACAACGATATGTAACATTTTTGTATATAATTTTCAATTACAATATCTTCAACAGTTATATCGGGCGGTGGAACATTATCTTTTATCCATATTTCTTTTTCACCACAAGACCATAAAACCGAAATAAGAATTAATAAATATAATTTGTGCATATTTTTTACTTAACGAATATTAAAACGCATAAAATTAATTTAAGTTGCTTGATATTATATAAGTTAAATTTTATTATTTTAAAAATAAAAATATATCTTTGTTTTAAAATTTAAAAAATGACTAATAAAAATTTAATTTTAGCCTTATTATTAAAAGGATTTTTACCCATTGTAGCCCAAAATTATTTAGGGGATAACTCTAAATTCTTATTTAATAATGATGTAGTAAATTTAAATGCAACTGGAGCCGGAACAGCTCATTTGTATCAAGTACAAAACAATTTTGCAAATACTACTTTTAAGTTTGAGCTACACTACAATTATAACCCTAGCGCCAGTAATTTTTTTCAGTTTTATTTTGCGCCAATAGATAGTGCTCAAAATCAAATTCCAACCAATGCTTTATTATTTACGATTGGCGAAAATGGCAACAACGATGCATTATGTATTTGGGAATGGGAAGGAAGTAAATGGACCGAAAAACAACGATTGGGAAACGCTTGGTTTGCACGTACAGGAAAAATTATTTTGGATATAAACTGGATTAACGATAGTATTTACCTTCATGTACAATCTGCCAATAATCATTTAAAAACGCAATATTATTATCCCAAACAAACCCTAAAAAAATTGGTACAATATGGTTTATTTAGCAAATTTACTGCAACTAATGCCAAAAGATTATCTAATATAAAAATACATGCGCAGGAGTGGATTTTGGATGATAGAGCTTTGGAAATTGTAGGAGATGTATTGGTTTATCCAAATAAAGCGGTATTTCTGGTAAATAAAATTGTAAATGAAATAATAATCGATAATTCTTTTTCTCCAAATACCACTTCCCAAATTAAAGGCAAAGAAATTACTATTTATTGGGACTCTTTAAAAAACTCTTCACCTATTTTTTTTACTTTACAATGTACTGATGATTTTAACTTTAAGCATAGTATAAACATCCAAAATAATTGGCATTTTCCTCAAAATAAAGATTTAATAATTACCGAATTGTTATTAAAACCCAATACACAAATTCATCCACACTTACCTGCACCATTTGTAGAAATTTACAATGCTAGCGAGCAAATAATTAACTTAGCTACTTTAAAATTAATTGTACGAGATACAGAAATTATATTACCACCAAAAAATATTTATCCTAAACAATTTATAACCTTCTCTGCACATCCTTACAATAATCAAAATCATAGCACTACCAATTTCCCAAGTTTAGTTTTATCTAGTACTGAAATAGAAATTTGGACTTTTGATCAATTGATAGATTATTGGCACGCAATACCCGATGACAAAGATTTACTTAAAAACTTAGGTGGATTTTCGTTAAATCGATTGGGGAACGGACAATGTTTTCAAAACAAAAGTATTTATTCTAATAATAAAAATGGCGCAAGTATGGGTTTGGCAGATTGGAAAAATATACAAGCAAATTTATCTTACCCTATTCATAAAATTTTACACCTACAGGATAGTTTATTTGAAATTCAAATTCAAAACTATTTAAGTGATTTAAAAATAAAAAATATCGAAATTTATGATGAAAATAAAAAATACACTATCCAACAAATTAAAGGAAAAAGTATACGATTTTATTACTCAGATTCATTAAGCATTCATGCACTTACATTAAAAATTGAGGCGGAAAATTGTGGTGAAATCATAAATTCTAAGGAGACTTTTACATTGGGGAAACCTAAAGATTACGCGCCGAAAAATATGATAATAAACGAAATTATGTTTGATGCTGTAATCGAAAATAATAATTATATAGAATTGTACATTACCGATAAAGCTTGTTGGAAAATTAACGATTTTAGAATAGGCACATGGGAAGAAAATGCTATAAAAAGTATTTGTTTAATTGGAAATCCTAACGAATTAATATGCGGAGGAGACTACATGATTGCCTCTGCAACAAAACAAGAAATACAATCCGATTTTCCAGAAATAAACTCTAAATATATAGCACAAAGTAATTCGTTTATTTCGTTAAAAAACACTGGAAATACTATTGGATTATGGTTTAAAAACAGCGAATTAGTAGATAGTATAAGCTATCATGAAAATTTACATCATAGTAATATTCAAAACACTAAAGGAATATCTTTAGAAAAAAAATCAAATGGAAAATGGGGTTCGGCAACTTGGGAGCAAAAAGGAACTCCTGCTGGAAAAAATTCGGGTGAGTTTACCAATGTGGATAATATTATAAATAGAATTCAAATATCATCCTTAATTGTTCCTCAAATAGCTGAATTGCAAGATTTAAAAATTGAAATTGGCGAATTGGATGCCGATTATACATTAAGTATGAATTTATGGAATTTTAATGGTATATTGATGCAAAATATATACAATCAATTTCCTATTCAATCCAACGAAAAATTAAATGTAAACAGTTTAAATTTCCCTCCAGGAATATATGTTTTACAAGTAGAAATAATAAATTTAGAAAATGCGCAAAAAAATAGCTTTAAAAAAAGTATTACATTTAATTAATTGGTTTCATTAATTTTGCTCATAAAATATAGATATGCAAAAAATTTATACAATATGTTTATTGGTTTTATCTAATACATTTATGACCTTAGCTTGGTATGGACATTTAAAATTTCAGGAATGGAGTAATTTTAAAAAAATTGGATTATTTGGTGTGATTTTAATAAGTTGGGGAATTGCGTTTTTTGAGTATATTTTTCAGGTTCCTGCCAATAAAATTGGATATAAAGGAAATGGTGGTCCGTTTACATTAGTAGAACTTAAAGTACTCCAAGAAGTAATAACCTTAATTATATTTATGATTTTTAGTGTATTGGCATTTAAAAACGAAACGTTTAAAATCAATCATTTAATCGGTTTTATTTTTTTGGTATTAGCCGTATATTTTATCTTTAAAAAATAAATTAACTGGCTTGTAATAATTCATTACTAGCTTTAGTTGGTAGTTTTACGGTAAAAAAATGATTGTCATTTTCGATTAAAACATTGTCTTGAAAATACTTATGATATTGTTTGTAAATGTATTCCAAACCTAAACCTGTTGAAGATTCCGTATTACTTTTTAAATTAATTGGATTTTGAATAATAATACAATCGTCTTCAAATTTAATATTAATAATTAAAGTATATTTTTTAGATATCACATTGTGTTTTATAGCATTTTCAACTAAATTTTGCAAGGTTAAAGTAGGGATGGATAAAGGTAAAACTTCTTTAGGTAAATCAATATTTACTTGTAAATTATCTTCAAATCTAGATTTTAATAAAAAAACATATCGGTTTAATACATTTATTTCTTCTTCTATAGTAATGAGTTCTCTGTTGTTATTTAACAAAATGAATTCGTACAAATAAGCTAATTCTGATGTGAATAAAATTGCTTTTCCTTTACTTTCTGGAACAATACTGGTTAGTGTATTTAAAGAGTTAAACAAAAAATGCGGACTAATCATATCGTGTAACACTTCTTTTTGCAAAGATTTTATTTTAGTTTGCGTAGGTTTTAATTGCGATCTAATTTGCATATACTTTCCATTCTCAATATTAATTAATATCCAATTAAAACTAATTAAAGCAACAGTATTATGCAAAATAATAATGAAATAGCTATTCATCATCCATAAACTTTCTTCAACCAACAAAATGTAATTTAAACTTAAAGAAAAAGGAACTACTAAAGCAAAAAATAAATCGTATGGTATATCTGGAAAATAACGATAATACAAGGATTGAAAAAATATTTTTTTGTCTCTCCAAGATTTAAATATTTTAAAGCCTTGCACAAAAACAAAGGAATGCAAAATTGCAAAAACTATGGTGTAAATCCAATGTTTAGTTTCCTTTATTTCACTAAAAAAATAAGCACACAACACCAATAATAGTATGTGTATGGGTATTACTAAACCATGATGAATAAATAAAAATTTACTTTTTTTTATCATCTAACAATTTGATTTTTTGTTTTGGATAAATGTAAGATTAAATCAAATATATGAGATGCGATTTTACTTGCTTTTTTTGCATCGATTTTATCTGATGTATCATAAATCGTATGATAATCCGAATGAAAACCACTAAAGAAAAATATGGATGGAATCCCTTGTAAATGAAAATTATATTGATCACTCCGTTGGAATAAATCCTCAGGATGATCTAACAAATTATAGGTATAATCCAAAATCAATTTTTCCCCATTTTTATTTACTTCTTCATTTGCTAAATGTAATTGATTGGATATAAAATTACTTCCTATTACATAAATATAATTACTAGGAGGATTATAATTAGTATCATATCTTCCAATCATATCCACATTGATTACCGTTTGAATTTTTGATAAATCTAGTGGAGGATTTTCGGTAAAATATCTCGAGCCTAACAAACCTTTTTCTTCCGCTGTCCACCAAGCCACAATGATATCCTCTTCATTTTGTTGTGGTGAATTTTGTAAATTTTTAATTTTTTGCGCAATACACATTAAAGCTGCTGTTCCCGAAGCATTGTCATCTGCACCATAATAAATTCCTCTTTCAGTTTGTCCTAAATGATCATAATGTGCAGATAAAAGTGTTGATTTACCAAAAGAGTTTTTTCCCTTTAAAATTGTATATATATTATATCCATTAACAAACTGTGTGTTCTGATTAGTAAAAGATATTTTTTTATTTGTTTTAAAAAATTTTTGAGCGAATTGATTATTCATTAAAATTATAGGGAAATCATGATAAGTTAAATCTTGTTTTAAATAAGTTTTTTTATTATTAGTCGTGAAATCATTGGTTTCAATATTGGTACTAATCATTAAACCTAAAGCGCCATTTTGTTGAATAAAATTTTCTTCCTTAATTAGTTCATCAATCCGCTTATCACTTTTATTATCCACTTCAAACAAAAGCCATTTTCCTTTAAATTTCTTAGGATTACTTTTCCAATCTTTTGTTGTTTCTAATTTTAAAATTTTAGCACTAGATAAATTTAATGGATTTAGTTTTCCAGTTTTTTTTCCTGAATAAATATAAAAGTGTTTGTATTCCTTTAGAGTATCTTTTTGATGATAAAAATAACTTTTGCCATTGTAAATATTTACTAAAGGAACATTTTGAATATAAAAAGGAATGTTACTGTTTTTTAATTGCATAATAATATAATCTTTAGCTAAATCGCCGCCCAAAGTTCCAGCTTCTCTACCTTTAAAATCTGCGGATGCTAATTTATTGATATATGTTTGTAAACTATCTGGCTGAATAGTGTACTGTGCAAAAGAAAATACAGGAAATAAACAAACAATAATTAATCTAAAAATAAGTTTTAAATTTCTCAACATAATAAAATTAACAGCACTAAGATACAAATTTTTAAAAGTATAATCCAAAACCAAATAAATGCTCACAAACAAAAAAAGCCTAGTTTTCACTAGGCTTTTAAATCAATAAAATTAAAACTATGCATTATCCAAAGCTTCTGCACCACCTACAATTTCTAAAATTTCGGTAGTAATAGCAGCCTGACGAGCTTTGTTGTATTGTAACGTTAAATCTTTTGCTAAAGCTCCCGCATTATCCGTAGCTTGATGCATAGCCGTCATACGCGCCCCATGCTCACCCGCAACAGTATCTAATAAAGCTTTATAAAATTGTGTTTTTAACGATTTAGGAATTAAATCTAAAATAATTTGTTCCTTTTCTGGCTCATAAATATAATCAACAGCAGAAGTACCTTCATTTGCGGTAGGGACAATAGGCAACAATTGCTCTATTTGTACCTCTTGTACAGCTGCATTTACAAATTTGTTGTAAATTAAAACTACTTGATCATATTTTTGATTTAAAAAATCGGCAACAATAGCCTCCGAAATAGCCGAAGAAGCGCCAAAGTTAATATCATTAAAAATCTCCAATTCGATTCTTGAAACCGGAACACCTTTAATTTTTAACCATTCGCCAGCCTTTTTACCAATTGCCAAAACATCAACATTTTTACCTTGTAATTTGTTTTGAATTTGATTTAAAGCCGCTTTAGAAACAGCCGAATTAAAACCTCCACACAAACCTCTATTAGAGGTAAAAGTAACTACCAATACATTTTTAACCGCTCTTACTTCGGTGTATTGTGCAATTGTATTACCCTCTACAGAAGAAGAAACATTTCCTAAAATCTCTTGTAATTTTTCGGCATAAGGACGCATTCTTGTTATAGCGTCCTGAGCTCTCTTTAATTTAGCCGCAGATACCATTTTCATGGCACTTGTAATCTGCATTGTTGATTTTATAGAAACTATTCGGTTTCTGGTTTCTTTTAAATTTGCCATTTATTCCAAATATTCTTAGTAAACTATTAAATAAATTTTGCAGCTACTTCTTTAGCAACTTTAGTTAAAGTATCCACTACCTCATCCGTTAATTTACCCGCCTTTAAATCTGCTAAAATATTTTTATAACTGTTATCTAGTACTTCTAAATACTCGTTTTCAAACGCTTTTACTTTGTTTACAGGAACTTTAGTAATTAAACCATTAGTTCCCACAAAAATAATTGCACACTGTTTTTCAACTGTTAAAGGTGAGTTTTGATTTTGTTTTAAAATCTCCACATTTCTTGATCCTCTATCAATTACATTTTTAGTTGCAGCATCTAAATCCGATCCAAACTTAGCAAAAGCTTCTAACTCTCTGTACTGTGCTTGGTCTAATTTTAACGTACCCGAAATCTTTTTCATCGATTTAATTTGTGCCGAACCACCCACACGAGATACCGAAATACCTACGTTAATTGCCGGACGAACACCTGAGTTGAATAAATCGGACTCTAAGAAAATCTGACCATCTGTAATCGAAATTACGTTGGTAGGAATATACGCAGATACGTCACCCGCTTGAGTTTCGATAATTGGTAAAGCCGTTAACGAACCACCACCTTTTACTTTTCCTTTTAAGCTTTCTGGTAAATCGTTCATCTGAGAAGCAATCTCATCTGAAGCATTTAATTTTGCAGCTCTTTCTAATAATCTAGAGTGTAAATAGAATACGTCACCAGGGTAAGCCTCACGACCTGGAGGTCTTCTTAATAATAAAGAAACCTCACGGTAAGCAACTGCTTGTTTAGATAAATCATCATAAACAATTAATGCCGGACGACCTGTATCACGGAAATACTCACCTACTGCTGCACCTGTAAATGGCGCGTAAAATTGTAATGGAGCTGGATCTGATGCATTAGCTGCTACAACTACTGTATATGCCATTGCACCTGCTTTTTCTAATGTATTCACAATCCCTGCAACTGTTGAACCTTTTTGTCCGATTGCAACATATATACAAAATACAGGCTGACCTGCTTCGTAAAATTCTCTTTGATTGATGATAGTATCAATAGCAACTGTAGATTTACCAGTTTGACGGTCGCCAATGATTAACTCACGCTGACCTCTACCGATAGGAATCATAGCATCTACCGCTTTGATACCTGTTTGTAATGGTTCGTTCACCGGCTGACGGTAAATAACCCCTGGAGCTTTACGCTCGATAGGCATTTCGAATAACTCACCAGTAATAGGACCTTTACCATCAATTGGCTGTCCCATAGTATCAATAACTCTACCTACCAAACCTTCACCAGCTTGGATAGAAGCGATTTTTTTTGTTCTTTTCACAATAGAACCCTCACGAATTCCTTTGCTACTTCCTAATAATACTAAACCTACATTATCTTGCTCTAAGTTTAATGCAATTGCTCTCATCCCATTTTCAAACTCCACTAACTCACCTAACTGCACATTGTCTAATCCGTATACACGAGCAATACCATCACCTACTTCTAGTACAGTACCTACTTCTTGTAATTCTGCTTGGGTTTTTACTCCAGCTAATTCTTGTCTTAAGATTGCTGAAACCTCTGCTGGTTTAATCTCTGCCATTGTTTATAATTTATTACGTGAAAATTTATAATTTACTTAAATACGGATTATAATCAAATCCTTTTTTTAACTTATCTAATTGTTCTTTAACGCTTGCGTTTACTTGTTTATCGCCTACCGTTAAAACAAAACCACCAATTAACTCTTTATCAAAAACTTCTTCTAAAACAACTTCTTTATTTAAATTTTGTTTAACTAAAGCAGTAATTTGATTTTTAACTTCGGCACTTACACCATTAACCGATTTAATTTGTGCTTTTACAATATTTTTATGCTCGAAATATAAAACTTCAAAAGCATTTAAAATCTCTACTAATTTGTTCGCCCTTCCTTTGCTAACGATTAACTGTAAAAATTTATCTGTTAAAACCGCAATTTTACCTTGAGTAATCGCCTTTAAAACATTTAATTTTTTATCGTTTTTAATCACCGGGCTATTTAATACAATTACCAAATCTTTAGATTCGGCACAAGTAGCACTCAATAAAGCAACATCAGCTTTAACCGCCTCTAAAGCGCCGGTTTCTACTGCTAATTGCAATAAAGATTGAGCGTATCGTTTACCAACTTTAGTTGTATTCATTTGCTTTACTTGTTTAGTCCTAGTTTAAAGTAACGTCGTTTACTACATTGCTAACCAATGCATCTTGTTTTGATTTTTCTGATAATTCAGATTTTAAAATACGCTCTGCAATTTCGATAGATAAACCAGCAATTTGATTTTTAATTTCGGTAATTGCTTTATTTTTCTCTAATGCAATTTGTTGTCTGGCTTCCTCTAAAATTTTACTAGCTTCTAAATTAGCTTGATCTTTTGCACCTGAAACAATTTCTTCTTTAGCGGCTTTTGCATCTCTTAAAATTTGATCTCTTTCATCTCTTGCAACAGCTAATAATTTCTCGTTTTCGGATACTAAAGTTTGCATTCTTGATTCTGCTTCAACAGCAGCCTCTAATGCTTTTTGTATATTATTTTCACGAGTATGTACTGCACCTAAAATAGGTTTCCAAGCAAACTTTTTTAATAAAACTAATAAGATAATAAAGACTAATGCTGTCCAAAACATCAAACCTTCACTAGGGATAATTAAATTCATAAGTATATAATTTATTTTTTAATTGCTACTTTTTGTAATTAATTTTAAAATAAAAAAAGTTTGGAGCCAACCGCTCCAAACTAATTTTTTTAGCCTTGTAATAAAGCAACTACAACACCAAATAATGCTACACCCTCGATTAAGGCAGCAGCAATAATCATTGCAGTTTGAATTTTACTTGCAGCTTCTGGTTGTCTTGCGATAGATTCCATCGCAGAGCTACCAATTTTACCAATACCAAAACCAGCTCCAATAACAGCTAATCCAGCACCAATTGCACCTAATGACATAATATATAGATTTAAAATTAATACTTAATTAATGATGATCGTGGTGTTCGTGTTCCTCTACCGCTGTACCAATAAACAATGCGGATAACATTGTAAATATGTAAGCTTGTAAAAAAGCAACCAACAACTCTAGTGCGCTAATAAATAATCCCATTGGGATAGATAAAGCCGACCATCCTGCACTTTTATTCAAAAATATAATTCCAATAAACGCTAAAACAACAATATGTCCTGCTGTAATGTTTGCAAACAAACGAATCATCAATGCAAAAGGCTTAGTTAATGTCCCGATGATTTCAACAGGAATCATGATTGGATATAATGCTTTAGGCACTGGCGGTAATAAAATGTGTTTCCAGTAATCTTTGTTTCCGCTAAATTGTGTGATAAAATAAGTAATTAAAGCCAAAACAATTGTAAAAGAAATGTTACCAGTTAAATTAACTCCTCCCAAAAACGGAATTAATCCTAATAAATTAATAATCCAAATAAAGAAAAACGCCGTTAATAAATAAGGCATATATTTAGCATGCTTATGCTCTCCAATATTAGGAATTGCTACATCATTACGAACAAATAATATTAATGGCTCCATAAAACTTTGCAAGCCTTTAGGTGCAGAGTTTACACCACGAGATTTGTAAGCTTTACCCACATTAAAGAAAATCAAAATCATTATAATAGTTGCTAAAAACAATACCGAAACATTTTTAGTAATGGAAAAATCTAACGGACGAGCATTATTTGGATGACCGTGCACATCAAAATTTAAAACGCCATTTTCTGTTTTATAAATTTTACCATGAAATAAAGCATAATTACCATCTTCAGTTTGCGCATATTTTTCAACACTAGCTTCTCCATGATGGCCATGTAAAGTATCAATTTTAGCTACCGAAAATCTATCCGAAGAAAAAACTTGTAAGCCATTATCCACTAAAATAATTGGTAAAGCTAAATGAATTGCCTTATCTCCTTCACCATAAAAATGCCACTTATGATCATCCACAACGTGATGTAAAATAAAAGCACTCATTTCACTACCATTGTCTATTTCCCCTTCTACTACAATTGCCGAAGCAGAAAAATTAAATAATGTTACTAAGGCAAAAACTAAAGATAAAATTCTATTCACAACCATCAGATAATAATTTATTACTAAAATTCTATTACTTACTGTTTATCAAACAATTACAAGTGAAAATTGTTAATAAACCAAATAATAATCTTTAAAATTCCTAAAAATTTCGTGCAAAGGTAAATAATTAATTTCAATTAAATCCTTAAAATTTTCATTAAAATTAAGCGAATTCGATTTTTTTTAAGTGTTTATTTTAATTGCACTAAATTTTCAAACAATAGCCCTTATAAAATATTGAACATATCTATAAATTTCTTTTAATACCAATTGTATTTTAAAATGAGCTTATCGAATTTTAAAATTTACAATGGTTAATGCCGAAAATTTAGATTAAAAAGCTTATAAGAGTTTAGCAAATTAAAAGCTTATTTTAATTTTTATTCGGTATAACTCTCATAAGTAGCTCATACCACTTAAATCAAATAAAACAAAAAAGGGCGAGTGTTGCCACTCGCCCTTTTTAATATAAAATTAAATTATTAAGCTTCTTGAACTTCGAAAGAGATTTTAACATCTACATCTCTAAATAATTTAATATCAGCCTCAAACTTACCTAAGTTAGTTGGGTTACCGCCAATAATCTTAATTGCTTTTCTATCCACTTCAAAACCAGCAGCTTTAATTTCGTCAGCAATTTGAATATTATTAACTGAACCGAAAATTTTACCATTTTCACCAGCTTTAGCCTTAACAACAACAGATAAATCTGTTAATTTTGCAGCTAATGCAATAGCTTCTGCTTTTAATTTTTCTTGTTTTTTAGCACGTTGTCTTAACGTTTCTGCATGCATTTTTTTTGCAGAAGGCGTAGCCAAATCTGCGAAACCTTGAGGAATCAAATAATTTCTTCCGTAACCTGGTTTAACCGATACGATATCATCTTTAAAACCTAAAGGCTGCATATCTTGTTTTAAAATTACTTCCATAGTTTTAATTATTTTAAGTTATCAGCTACGTAAGGTAACAAGCTTAATTGTCTTGCTCTTTTTACTGATTGAGAAATTTTTCTTTGAAATTTTAATGAAGTTCCTGTAATACGACGAGGTAAAATTTTACCTTGCTCGTTTAAAAACTTTAATAAGAAATCAGGATTTTTGTAATCCACATGTTTAATCTTAGATTTTTTAAATCTACAATATTTATCTTTTTTAACCTCGATTGAAGGAGGCGTTAAATATCTTACTTCAGAATCTGACATAATTAAATTATTTAGCTGTTTCTACTTTTTTGTTTTTAAATTTTTCATTGAATGCAACTGCATGTTTATCTAACTTAACAGTTAAAAAACGCAATAAACGCTCATCTCTTTTGTAAGCAATCTCCAATTCTGCAATCACAGAACCATCTGCTTTAAACTCAAACAAATAGTAAAATCCGGTAGACTTTTTCTTAATTGGATAAGCCAATTTTTTCAAGCCCCAATTGTCTTCATTCACTATTACGGCACCTTTTTCTTGTAAAAAGGTTTTGTAATCTTTTACCGTTTCTTTCAACTGATCGTCGGAAAGAACTGGCGTCATTACAAAAATAGTTTCGTACTGATTCATAATAAAATTTTAAAAATTAATAATACCCGCATTTAAAAACGGACGACAAAGATACTATTTTTTTTTATTCACAAAAACATTTTAATTATTTTGTAAGGTATATAACTAAATTTTAATCGTACACAACACTAACAACATCAAAGAACTAAGTGTTTTTTTATATATTTGTCGTCTAAAATTATATAAAATGGCTAAAATAAAAGTTGGAATTGCTGGAGGTGCTGGTTATACCGGCGGCGAATTAATACGAATTTTAATAAATCATCCAAATGTAGAAATTACTTATATATACAGTACAAGTAATGCTGGAAATCCAATTTACAGAGTACATCAGGATTTAATTGGCGAATCTGATTTAGTGTTTTCGGGAGAATTAAAAGAAGTAGATGTATTGTTTTTATGTTTACCACACGGAACTTCTAAAACTTTTTTAAAAGAACACTCGATTGATTCTAACACTAAAATTATAGATTTAAGCAACGATTTTCGTCATTCGATTAAAAACTTACAAGCCGATAACGATGGTTTTGTTTATGGTTTACCCGAATTCCAAAAAGATAAAATTGTACAAGCTACTAAAATTGCTAATCCTGGTTGTTTTGCTACAGCAATTCAGTTAGCTTTATTACCTTTAGCAGCTCACAATTTAATCAAAGATGCAGTACATGTATCTGCTATAACAGGAAGCACAGGTGCTGGTAGAACCCCAACAGATAGCTCACATTTTAGCTGGAGAAACGGAAATATAAGTGTTTATAAACAATTTAATCATCAACATTTATCCGAAATATCGGCAACTTTAGCTTTTTTACAAAACGGATTTAATCAGCCTATTCATTTTATTCCTTGGAGAGGTAATTTTACACGCGGTATTTTAGCGAGTGTTTACACGCCATTTTCGGGAACTATAGATGAAGCAAAAAAAATATATACTGATTTTTATAAAAATCATCCTTTTGTTCATTTTGTTGATAAGGATTTGGATTTAAAACAAGTTGTAAATACAAATAAATGTTTATTGCAAATTGAGTTACACAATGGACAAATTTATATTCAAAGTGCAATTGATAATTTATTGAAAGGCGCTAGCGGACAAGCCGTACAAAATATGAATATTATTTTTGGCTTAGAAGAAAATATTGGATTAAAACTTAAAACTGTTGCTTACTAAAACTTAAATTGTAGTAATTGAAAAAATTTGCATTAATTGGAGCTTCTGGATATATTGCTCCTCGACATTTAAAAGCTATAAAAGAAACTCAAAATACTTTATTGGCAGCATACGACCCCTTTGATAGTGTGGGAATTATGGATAGCTTTTTTCCTAATGCTGATTTTTTTACTCAATTTGAACGTTTTGATCGCCATGTAGATAAATTAAAACGAAATGGAAACCCTTTGGATTATGTTGCCATTTGTTCGCCTAATTATTTACATGATTCCCATATTCGTTTTGGTTTAAAAAATGGGGCAGATGTAATTTGCGAGAAACCATTAGTATTGAACCCATGGAATGTAGAGGGCTTAATGGATTTGGAAAAGGAAACCGGAAAAAATGTTTACAATATCTTACAATTGCGTTTGCATGATAGTATTATTACATTAAAAAATAAGGTGGATAAGGCACCAAAGGATAAAGTTTTTGATTTTGATTTAACCTATATTACCTCTCGCGGAAAATGGTATTACACCAGCTGGAAAGGCGATGTTCAAAAATCTGGAGGAATTGCTACCAATATCGGCGTACACTTTTTTGATATGTTAGGATGGATTTTTGGCGATTTAAAACGAAATGTAGTACATGTTCATACACACGACAGAGCAGCTGGTTATTTGGAATTTAGCAAAGCCAGAGTGCGTTGGTTTTTAAGTATCAATGCAGATACTTTACCCATATCTGTAAAAGAAAAAGGCAAAACTACCTATAGAAGCATGACTTTAGAGGGAGAGGAAATTGAATTTAGCGATGGCTTTACCGATTTACACACCAAAAGTTATCAGGATGTTTTAGCAGGAAATGGCTTTAGAATCAGCGAAGCATTAAATGCTATAAAAATTGTGCATGAAATTCGAAACATACAACCCATTGGTTTACAAGGCGAATATCATCCTTTTGCTAACTTACCTCAACATCAACACCCTTTTGATTTAAATGCCAAATAGCAAAAAAACAAAACTACTAATGTTTCAACAATAATTTATTTGTATTTTCGTTGCTTGGTATTGTAAATTACTTTAATACTGAATTTTATATTTTGAAAAAGTTAATCATCATATTAGTTATTTTACTTACTTACTCTGTTACTAAAGCACAAGTAAAGTATGTAAACGAATTTTTAAATATTGGCGTTGGCGCCGAAGCTTTTGGTAAAGGGAACGCACACATTGCTGGTGTACAAGATGTTACTGCTGGATACTGGAACCCCTCTCAATTGGTTTATTTAGAAAACAACTTAGAAGTTGGTTTAATGCATAGCGAATATTTTGCTGGTTTGGCTGCTTATGATTATGGTAGTGTTGGATTTAATATTGATGATAAAACTGCTATGGGTGTTACTTTTATGCGTTTTGGTGTAGATGACATTCCTAACACATTAGATTTAGTTGATGCCAATGGAAATTTTAATTTTGACAGAATTTCAACTTTTTCATCAACCGATAATGCGATTTTAATCTCCTATGCACGTAAAACTAAAGTTGAGGGACTAAGTTTAGGTGGAAACACAAAATTGTTGTATCGTAGGGTTGGAAGTTTTGCGAATGCTTACGGTTTTGGTTTTGATTTTTCGGGAACTTATATAAAAAATAATTGGCGATTTGCTGCAGTAATGCGTGATGCCATTGGAACTTTTAGTGCTTGGCGATTTAATACTGATGATTTAGAAGAAGTATTTTTACGAACAGGAAACGAAATTCCAGCCAACTCTATCGAAACGGCTGTTCCAAGATTAATTTTGGGAAGCAGTTATAATTACAAAATTGACGAAGATTTTGCTGTTTCTCCAGAAATAAATTTGGATATTACTTTTGACGGAAAAAGAAACGTTTTATTAAAAACTGATTTTGCAAGTGCTGATATTCGTTTTGGATTACAAGCCAATTATCGAAAGTTAATTTTTTTACGCATGGGTATTCAAAATATTCAACAAGAGCAATTTATTAGCGGCAAACAACAAACTACTTTTCAGCCTAACATTGGCTTAGGTTTTAGATTAAAAAAAGTAGCTATAGATTATGCTTTAACAGATATTGCCAATCAATCAGCTGCATTATATTCTCATGTATTTTCTTTACGAATTGGGATAAATAAACGACAATGATAAAATTAAAACTAACATCTTTATTTTTTCTTTTAGTAGCTTTTTCCAGTTTATTTGCACAGGAAAATTCTTGGATTAACTATAATCAAAGTTATTATAAAATCCCTATTACCAAAAAAGGTGTTTACCGCATTAGTTTTCAGCAATTGGTTAGCGCAGGAATAAATGTTACGGCGATTAACCCTTTAAATGTTCAAATTTTTGCAAAAGGAAAAGAATTGCCAATTTATATACAAGGTGAAAACGATGGAGTTTTTAACTCTAGCGATTTTATTGAATTTATTGTAGACAATATGAATGCAGATTTAGATAATAAATTATTTTCTAAATCAATCGACCAAGGAAATCCTTATGTGTCAATGTTTTCAGATACAATTAATTATTTTTTTACATGGAATAACAGCACCAATAATAAAAGAATGGAAGTGGAAACAGATGTAGATTTTGCTAATTACACACCTTTAAATTATTGTTTATATGAAGTTAATATGGTTCACAACAACCAGTTTAGTGGTGGTGTCTTAACTACTTTTGGCTGGAGTGTTCCTGAATATTCAAGCGGCGAAGGTTATTTAGGCACAAATATAGATTTTAAACAAACTAGAAATTACACTCTTAGTACTCCTTTTGCTTACTTAAATGGGCCGCAAGCTACTTTGGAAACCCGAATTTATGGTAGAAGTAGAAACATACATCAAACTCGTTTATTAATTGAGAATAATTTAATTAATGACACAACTTTTAACCGTTATGATGGGGTAGAAATAAAAAAAAGTTTTTCAGCTAATTTATTAAAAAACAACACTATAGTTTCCTACATCAATCAGTTAAACAATAGTACTAGAGTAGATAGAACAGCTGTTTCATTTACTAAAATTACTTATCCACGAACGTTTAATTTTGGAAATCAAAACGAAATGTGGTTTCAAATTCCAGCCAATAATTCTCTGGCTAAGGATTTTGTAATAATCGAAAATTTCAATCCAAACAATTCAACCGTTCGTATATATGATTTAGACGCTGCAAAACGTATTGTAGTTCAGCCAATTGCAGGAACTTACAGAGCATTAATACCTAACTATAATTATGAAACCAGAAGATGTTTAATTACATCAGAATTTATGGTGCAAAATGTAAGTTCATTAACTCCCGTTGGTGGAAATTCATCTCGATTTGTAAATTACAACGAAATGGCGCAAAAAATTAATGAACCAAATTACATCATTATTACGCACAACAAATTACTAAATGCAGCACAACAATATGCACAATACCGTAATCAAAAAGGTTTTAAAACTTTGGTATTGGATATCGAACAATTGTATTTACAACATTCATGGGGTATTCGTAAACATCCTTATGCTATTCGTTCTTTTATTTTAGAAATGTTTAATCAATGGAATATTCATCCACAATACCTATTTTTTATAGGTAAATCTGTAAATGCATCTGTGGCTAAAAACAATACATGGTACGAATTAAATTTAGTACCTACATGGGGAGTTTTGGGCGCAGATGTAGGGTTTACATCGGGTTTAAAAGGTACTCAATTAGAACCCTCGATACCTACTGGCCGACTTGCAGCCAATAATCTAGAGGATGTTTTGGGATATTTAGAAAAAATTAAACAACACGAAAGCAATCCTCCAGCCGAATGGATGAAAAACATTTTACATTTTGGTGGCGGACAAGATGCAAGTGAGCAAAGTACTTTTAAAAAGTATTTAGCGGGTTACCAAGCTACTGCTGAAGCTCCTTTTTTTGGAGGTAAAATCCATACATTTTTAAAAAATAGTTCGGCACCTTTACAAATTAATTTATCTGATTCTGTTACTAATTTAATTAACAATGGAGCGTCCTTAATGACTTTTTTCGGACATGCTTATGGAAGTAATTTTGATCAAAGTATTGATGAACCCGAAAATTACAAAAACTCCGGTAAATATCCATTTTTAATTGCTAACTCGTGTTTAATTGGTAACATTCATACGCAAGATATAAAAACCGGAAGTGAACGCTTTGTTTTGGCAAAACAAAAAGGAACAATTGGTTTTTTAGGTTCATCATCGCTAGGTGTAACAACATATTTAGATATATATACCAGTGCTTTTTATCGACATTTTGCAAATTTAAGCTATGGCAAATCTATCGGTGTAATTGTGCAAAATACTATTAAGGATATTCAGGTTCCTGATAATGAATTAAGTAGAGACGTTTGTTTACATATGACTTTACACGGCGATCCTGCTGTAATAATGAATACTTTTCCAAAACCAGACTACAGTATTGTTTCCTCAGATATCAATTCTACACCTCAAGTTTATACTTCACCAAAAATTATAACTACAGAAATGGATTCGTTTGATTTACATATTATTGTAAGTAATCTTGGTAAAGCACAAAACGATACTTTTGACATAACAGTTACCCGAAAATTTCCTCAAAGTAATCTTACAGATTTTGTTTTAGAAAAAACCGTAAGCAATATTTATTACAAAGACACAATCGTTTTTAGATTTCCTGTTGATTTATTAAATGGTGTTGGAGTAAATATTTTTGAAATAAAGGTGGATGGTTTAAATTTAATTGATGAAATAAGTAAAGTTAACAACAATGTTAATTTTCAGCTTGAAATTTCAAGTTCTAATATAAATCCTATTTATCCTTACGAATATGCAATAATATCCGATTATCTGCCAGTTTTAAAAGCATCAACAGGTAAAGCTTATGCAACTTCGCAAAACTATATACTTGAAATTGATACATCATATGCATTTGATTCACCAATAAAATTAAGTATTACCAAACAAAGTTCTGGAGGCGTTGTAGAATGGAGTCCGGAGGAATTTCCCGAACTAAAAACATTTTTCCAAAAATTTAATTCAACCAATCAATTAAATAATGCAAATGTATTTTTTTGGCGGGTAGCAAAAACTAACAATTTAAATTGGAAATCTACTTCGTTTCAGTATGTTCAAAATAAAGTTGGTTGGGGGCAAGCAAATTGGGGTCAATTTTCAAAAAATCGTTTTGATTTCATGAATTATAAAGTTCAACCACAAAATCTAAATTTTATCGAACAAACCAAAACTTTAGAAATTACTACTCATGCTAATGGTAATTTACCTTATAGAGAAAATATAAAATACAGAATTGATGGAGCAATAGTAGCAATGAATTCATCAAGATGGTTGGATATGCTATTTGTAGGGGTAATTGATAAAAAATCTTTAAAACCTTGGAATAGCCAAGAACATGGAAATTTTGGTCATGTTAATTTTGTTCGACCAGATTTTGTTCCTGTTTGGAATACTTATAATTTTTATTTTCAGATGGACCATATACCAAGTGTAGATAGTTTAATAAGTTTTTTAAATTATGTGCCAGATAGTAATTATGTATTTATGTACAATTTTCGAAATCCTAATCTGAGATTTTGGTACAACAATAATTCTCCAATTGGATCAAAACTTAAAAATACAATGTCCAACTTAGGATCAAATGTGGATTCTATTGCAAATTATCCATCCAATTTTCCCTATATCTTTTTTGCACAAAAAGGAAATCCAAGTAGCGCAATAGATGTTACTGGATTAAGCAACCAAGATTTTATCCAATTTGTAAAACCTTTAAAAAATAATTGGTTAGATGGTTCGATGTTTTCCACTAAAATTGGACCGGGTAAAAATTGGAAATCCTTACATTGGGAAGTAAACCCAGATGAACTTAATAACACACAAGACACAACTAAACTATTTTTATATGGTTTACAAGATAATGGCACAGCGGTTTTGCTATTAGATACCATTGCAAAACAAGGTGATGTTTTGAGCTTAGAAAACTTAAATACACAACAATACAAAGAGTTGCAACTACAATATAATTTCGTTGACCCCAAGGAACGTACACCATCCAAACCTATCCGTTGGCAAGTAGTACATGATGAAATTCCTGATTTAGCCTTAAATGCATTAAAAATAAATTCTTATAAAACAAAAGACACCTTACAACAAGGTGAAAGTTTATATTTTATAACTGCTATTCAAAATATTTCAAATGTGGAAATGCCAGCATTTTCGGTTCGAAACTGGATTATAAGCAACACCTCTTCTAAAAAAAATAGTCAGAGTAAAATGATGAAAAGTTTGACTCCAGGTGAGGTGATTTTTGATACTGTTTATGTAGATACTAAAGATTTACAAGGTTTAAATTCCTTATGGTATGAAGTAAATCCTAAAAATGGCAGCTATGATTGGCAAACCGAAAAGCACCACTTTAACAACACTAATTTGTTTTCATTTTTTATTCAAACAGATAAGATAAATCCAGTTTTAGATGTTTCCTTTGATGGAATCAGAATATTAAACGGTGATATTGTTAGTGCACATCCTGAAATTGTTATTACTTTAAAAGATGAAAATTCATTTTTAAAATTGGATGATCCATCTTTAATGCAAGTATTTATTAAATATCCTCCCAACTTTGGAGATTCTACTGTATTAATCCCCGAAAGTGCATACTCTTTTATTCCTGCATCTGGATTAAAAAATGAAGCGAAAATTGTATTTAAACATAAATTTTATCGCGATGGAAAATATGAATTAGGAATTATGGCTAAAGATAAATCACGAAATATTTCGGGTAAAGGACATGCTATTTACGATTTAAAAATTCAATTCGAAATATTTACCAAAAGTACTATTACTCAATTAATTAATTACCCAAATCCATTTTCAACAAGCACACGTTTTGTTTTTGTGTTAACTGGCGAGCAAATCCCTGATGAAATTAGGATTCAAATAATGAGTGTAACAGGTAAAGTAGTGCGTGAAATTAATCAGGATGAATTAGGCCCTATAAATATTGGTAGAAATATTACAGAATTTGCCTGGGATGGAAAAGATCAATTTGGTGATCAATTAGCAAATGGCGTATATTTTTATCGTGTAATTGTTAAAAATAACAACGAAATTGTAGAAGAACGCCAACAAAACATCAACAACGCAAGTGTAAAAGGAAACATGAGCGATAAACTCTTTAAAAATGGATACGGTAAAATGTATTTAATGAGGTAAAAATCTTTGCTATTCTATACGTGAACCTTTGCCAACTTTGCATGAAGGCTTAACGAATCGTTTTTTACAACGTAGAAAACTAAGTTTTTCACAAAGTAAACTAAGTAAAAATTCTTTGTGATAATCTTCGTTTTCTTCATGGTTTAAATTCACTCAAAGAATAGAAGAAACCACTTTGCGAACTTTGCGTGAAATTCCGCACGCAACCTGCCAAGTTGTCGGCTTTTTGCCAATAATGAGAAATGATTTAAAAGAAAAATGACAGATTTTCAATGAATTTAAGATAGAAATAATAATATTCTTAATGGCATATTCATTGACAATACACCAACGTCAATCATTAAAAATTAAATAAAATGGGAAAAATTATAGGAATCGACCTAGGAACCACAAACTCTTGCGTTGCAGTAATGGAAGGAGCGGAACCAGTTGTTATTACTAACAGTGAAGGAAAAAGAACAACGCCTTCGATTGTAGCTTTTACAGAAAATGGCGAAAGAAAAGTGGGTGATCCTGCAAAACGTCAGGCAATTACAAATCCACATAAAACTATTTATTCAATTAAAAGATTTATGGGGAATAATTACGACCAAGTAACTAACGAAATTTCTCGTGTACCTTACGAAGTTGTAAAAGGGGACAATAATACACCTAGAGTTAAAATTGAAGACAGAAACTATACTCCTCAAGAAATTTCGGCAATGATTCTTCAAAAAATGAAGGCTACTGCTAAGGATTTTTTAGGAACAGATGTTACCGAAGCGGTTATTACTGTACCAGCATATTTTAACGATGCACAACGTCAAGCTACTAAAGAAGCAGGTGAAATTGCAGGTTTAAAAGTTAGAAGAATCATTAACGAACCAACTGCCGCAGCTTTAGCTTACGGTATGGATAAAAAAGGGCAGGATTTAAAAATTGTTGTATTCGACTGTGGAGGTGGAACACACGATGTATCTGTATTAGAATTAGGAGATGGCGTTTTTGAAGTAAAAGCAACGGATGGTGATACACATTTAGGTGGTGATGACTTTGATGATGTAATTATCGATTGGTTAGTAGCAGAGTTTAAATCCGAAAATAATGTGGATTTAAGTAAAGACCCAATGGCTTTACAACGTTTAAAAGAAGCTGCAGAAAAAGCGAAAGTGGAATTATCTAGCACAACTTCTACAGAAATCAATTTACCATATATTATGCCTGTAGATGGTATCCCTAAACATATTGTGAAAACATTAACTCGTGCTAAGTTTGAACAATTAGCAGATAGTTTAATCAAAAGAACTATTGAGCCTTGTAGAAAAGCACTAAAAAATTCGGGTTACTCTGTTAGTGATATCGACGAAGTAATTTTAGTTGGTGGTTCAACCCGTATTCCTGCTATTCAAGATGCTGTAAAAGCATTTTTTGGTAAAGAGCCTTCAAAAGGAGTAAATCCTGATGAGGTTGTAGCAATTGGTGCGGCTATCCAAGGTGGTGTATTAACAGGTGATGTGAAAGATGTATTGTTGTTAGATGTTATTCCGTTAAGTTTAGGTATTGAAACTATGGGTGGTGTAGCTACAAAAATGATTGAAGCAAACACAACAATCCCTACCAACAAAAAAGAAGTTTTCTCTACAGCAACGGATAATCAACCATCTGTAGAAATAAACATCGTACAAGGTGAGCGTCCTATAGCTAAGGATAATAAAAGTTTAGGTAAATTCCACTTAGATGGAATACCACCAATGCGAAGAGGTGAGCCACAAATTGAAGTTACTTTTGATGTTGATGCTAACGGTATTTTAAATGTAAGTGCAAAGGAATTAAAAACTGGTAAAGAACAAAGTATACGTATTGAAGCTTCTTCTGGATTATCTGATGAGGAAATCAAAAAAATGAAACGTGAGGCTGAAGAGTATGCAGAATCTGATAAAGTAGCAAAAGAAAAAGTAGATAAATTAAATGCTGCTGATGGTTTAATTTTCCAAGTAGAGAAACAGCTAGAGGAAATTAAAGATAAAATTGATGCTGCAAAAATTCAGCCTGTAAAAGATGCTATTGAAGAATTGAAAAAAGCGCATGCATCTCAAGATTTAGTTGCAGTTGAAGCAGGAACTCAAAAAGTAAATGAAGCTTTACAAGCTATCCAAGCAGATGTTCAACAAGCATATCAACAAGCTCAAGCTGGTGGCGCTCAAGCTGGCGCAACTGAAAATGCAACTGAAAACAGCGAAGTTACTGATGTAGATTTTGAGGAAGTAAAATAATTTTAATAATCTACAAAATACAAAAAAGGCTGTCCTAAATGGACGGCCTTTTTTAATTATAAACCATAATGTTCGGCTTGATGAGATGATTTTTGAGTTTTAATCAACCCAACTTTTTATTTATCCAACTTTTTAATTTTTGATAATTAATTTTTTGATTATTATTTAAAGGTAATTTATCTACATTAAAATAATAGTGCGGAAGCATGTATTGTGGTAGATAATTTTGCATGTTGCTTATATTTATTTCTTTATCGTTTTCATAAAACAAATACAATTGATTATTTTGATAAATTACAACATTGGGAATTTTATACAACTGATAAAATACTTTTTGGATTTCATTCAACTCGATACGGTAACCTAAATGTTGAACCTGATGATCTGCTCTACCTCTAAAAACATACATTTCGTTTTCAAGTGCAACAACATCACCCGTATTGTAATATTTTACATCATCTATACACAAAAAAACTTCATCGTTTATGTGTAAATATCCGTTAAATACTTGTTTTCCCCCTACCCATAAAACATCTTGTATAATTTTAAATTTTGTATTCTCAAAAGGATAACCTATAGGCAAAATTTCGCCTTCATCCCAGTATTTTTCAGGAATATCATTTAGATTAATTTGTGAACAAACTATGGTTGTTTCTGTTGGCCCATAAGCATTGTAAGTTTGTGCATTTGGCGCCATTTTAATCCATTTTTTGGCTGTTTGTACATGTAAAGCCTCGCCACTAAAAAAGCAATATTTAAGGTTAGTAAAATTAAGCTCGTTGGCAAAAGGACTTAACAATTGTGCTGTACTGGGCACATTGCTACAAACATTAATATTTTTTTGCTGAATAAATTGAGCGATTTTTAAATATTTTGTTCCTTCGTTAGGCAATAAAAATAATTTACCCAAAGAAGAAAAACATTGTGTAAAAACAAAAATAGATACATCAAAGTTTAACGCATAAGTTTGTAACCAATTCCAATTTTTTCCGAAAGTAATTTCGGGATGATTTTGGTAATATTGATGAAAACTGATTAGATTATCCCATGAAATAGGCACTGCCTTGGGCACGCCGGTACTTCCAGAGGTAAAAATTACATAGGCATTTTCACTTTTTTGTGTAGGAAATATTTCAATTTCGGTTTCGTTTTTACACTCTTCCCAAGTTAAAATTTTAGAACATTTAATCGTATTTAAAATATGATTTTTTCGCTGTACAGGAGTATCCGAAGTTATGGGTACATAAGCTTTTTGTGCCAACCAAGTTCCTAAAATCAAGGCATAGCTCTCTAAATTATTATCGGCTTGTATTGGTATGTATAAAAAATCAGGATAATGTTGATTTACATACCCTGCTATAATTTTGGCTTGTACATATAGTTGGTGGTAGGTTAAGGTGTTACCAGATGCATCCTCGATAGCAACAGAAGGGTTATTATTAAAAGAGTGCGCCCATAGTTGTAACAACTCATTTGTCATATTTGGTTTTTAATATGAATTCAATTAATTCACCACTCCTCTAAAATACATCAAAGCTTATGTGCTTTGCTCCGCTTATACCAATTGTATTTTAAAATGAGCTTAACGAATTAAAAGCTAATTTTAATCTTAATTCGGTATTAATATCAAACCTCGCTTCAAAGCGAAGATTTGCAATACATGGTAAAAACAAACTACTAATAAGCTCTAACGTTTTTTCCTTCAATATAATTTATAAAACTTTGATTCACCACTTTATTTCCACCAGGCGTTGGATAATCGCCCGTAAAATACCAATCTCCAGTATGGTTCGGACAAGCTTGGTGTAAACCTTCAACCGTTTGATAAATAATTTGTACCTCCGCTTTGGTATCCTCAGGTTTTAACAATTCGCTAATTTTTGCACTAATTTCATCATCGGTAAAAGGTGCATAAATTTCTTTCACGTAATTTTTAATATTTTCTTTTGGATAAGCAATTTGTTTGATACATTTTTCGTACACTTCGTTGATTATATGAGATTTATTTCGTTCTTTCAATAAATTAATTGCTGCCTGAAATGCAATAAAATCTCCTAATTTTGCCATGTCAATTCCGTAACAATCAGGATATCTAATTTGTGGAGCAGAGGAAACAATTACAATTTTTTTAGGCTCTAAACGGTCCATGATACGCAAAATACTCTTTTTTAACGTTGTACCACGAACAATGGAATCATCAATTAAAACTAAGTTATCCTGATTTCTATTAACTACTCCGTAAACACTATCGTAAACGTGCGCAACCAAATCATTTCGTCCGCTATCTTGCGAAATAAACGTACGTAGTTTTACATCTTTAATTGGTATTTTTTCGGCGCGTACACCCCATTTAAAAATTTTATCTAAATCTTCTTTGGTAATTTTATCACCTAAAGCTAAAATTTCTAGCTTTTGTTTTTCGTACAATTCGGCACTTAAACCCTCAATAATTCCGTAATAAGAAGTTTCGGCAGTGTTAGGAATATACGAAAATACTGTATTTTGGTAATCGTGATTAACCGAGTCTAATATTTTAGGAACCAATAATTTACCTAACATTTTACGTTCGCGGTAAATATCTCTATCTCCACCTCTCGAAAAATAAATACGCTCAAACGAACATTCTTTTCTTTCTTTGGGTTCTAAAACTTTTTCGATGGAAAAATCACCATCTTTTTTAATAATTAAAGCATGTCCGGGGTCTATGCTTTTAACATCGGTATATTTTACATTAAACGCGGTTTGTATAGCTGGGCGCTCGCTGGTTACAACAACAACTTCATCATCTGCATAATAAAAAGCCGGACGAATCCCGTTAGGGTCTCTTAAAACAAAAGCATCACCATGTCCAATTAAACCACACATTACAAAACCACCATCAAATTCCTTAGTTGCACGTTGTAAAATACGTTGAATATTCATGTTTTTACCAATTAAACCTCCAATTTCTCGATTGTTGTATTGGTTTTCTTTTTTGTATTTTTCGAATAAATCTTGATTTTCAACATCGATAAAATGCCCTATTTTTTCCAAAACCGTAACCGTATCCGATTTTTCCTTAGGATGTTGTCCTAGGTTCATTAACAAACCAAATAACTCATCTACGTTGGTTAAGTTAAAATTACCTGCTAAAACTAAATTCCTGGTTTTCCAATTGTTTTGGCGTAAAAAAGGATGACAATATTCGATATTTGTACCACCAAAAGTTCCGTATCGTAAATGTCCTAAAAGCAATTCGCCCATAAAACTTACATTGTGTTTCAACCATTCGGGATCTTTTAATTTAGCGGGGTCTTTTTTTTCAACCGATTCAAAATTAGCATGAATACGTTTAAAAATATCTTTAATCGGTTGATTGGAATTGCTTCTATAACGAGAAATATAGCGGTTTCCCGGTTCAATATCTAACTTAATTGTAGCTACACCAGCACCATCTTGTCCGCGGTTATGCTGTTTTTCCATTAACAAGTACAGTTTATTTAAACCATACATCGCTGTTCCGTATTTTTTTTGATAATACTCTAATGGTTTTCTTAATCTAATTAACACTACACCGCATTCGTGTTTAATAGCATCACTCATAGTTTTTTCAATGTTAGATAAAACAAAGTGCAAAAATATCACAAACTAATTACTTAGCCCTACATTTTTATATTTTATTTAGTAAGTGTTGATATGTATTTTTTATTCTCCATTACTAATTTAAAAAAGCATTTATTAATCTTCATTAGATTTAATATCCAATAAATTCTGTGGAATTATTCGTTGAAATTATATCAGTAGGGACTAATGTTTTTATTTCCCCTTGTTTTCGATTACTTTATATTTTACAATTTGTTTAATTAGTTGAAAAGGAATTGGTTTATCCAAAGGAAATTGCACCTAACCTTTCCCCTGTTTATATTTCGAAAGTTCGTTTTGAAATTTTGTACGAATGAGACTAACTAAGTTATGTAAGTAAGAAATAGTACCAAATATCAGAAAATTTAGTACAAAGCAGATTATGATACCTGCTTCTGAATAATTCAAAATATCTCCTAAGTAATTTATCAAAGCAAATTTGTAAAGAGCAAAAAGAATGTATTTTAATTTTTAAAATTCATAATTTACTAGCCTAACAACCTGAGTTCGATTAAAAAAGAGTAATCTGATTAGTGTATTCTATATCAAATTTTATAGATGGTTTTTTAGGGAAAAAAGAATAAGCAATAAGAGCTGAAATAGTGTTAGAAATAAAATTTTCAAAGGATCTATGTCTGGAGTGTTCAATTTGGCAAATATTCTTTAATTCGTCGTTAATAGTTTCAATAATAGATCTCTTTCTTAAAAGAATTTTATCTTTTAATTCTAGTAAACAATTTTTCATTTTATTTCTAATTCCAGTAATAAGATGGATTCCATCAATAAATAATGTTTTTGCTAAATCTTTCGAAAGATATCCTTTATCTCCATACAATTTTCCGTATATTTTTTTCAAAAAAGCATCACTTTTTAAAGGTTCTCTATCATCACAATTTCCTTGAGTTATAACGAAATTAATAATCTCACCTCTCTCATTTACAATAATATGCAGTTTAAAGCC
>Ga0209358_10000241_pt1 | contig 49760 bp, 56 predicted proteins | sample LauGreFa1BDMLBSN_2_FD_187574 | JGI IMG/M metagenome (GOLD analysis project Ga0209358, IMG submission 187574) | Freshwater lake microbial communities from Lake Michigan, USA - Fa13.BD.MLB.SN (SPAdes) (version 2) | ecosystem: Environmental > Aquatic > Freshwater > Lake | place: Lake Michigan, USA... | reverse complement strand
CTTACCCTGAGGGATCTCTTGTAGACCTTGTATTAGCAAACGGCAATGTAGATCCTTTGGCTTTATGTAAATATAAGATTGCAAGAATAACCGTTAGCTTTGAAAACTTACCCTACAGGATTGTATCCAGTTTAAAAGCATCTTCCAATTTAGGGCAAGACGAATTAGCTCATGATGTTAATACAACTTTTTTTAGAATGCCTACTGCGGAATTCTTAAGTCTTCCTTTTGGTGCATATCGTTATGTTGATGCAGACCCTGAAAAAAGACATGTAGTTCAAGGAAGTAATATGAGGTTGATAGCTCAAGAAGAAATTCTCTTAAGCTGGCATAGAGTTCCATTTATACCTGACGCAGTAAAGTCAGCTATTGGTTCTGTAAATGATGATTGGTTTCCTATTAGTCATCTTGCAATTTCAGATGCTCAAGTAGACGTAAATTTAAATCAAAGATTGTGGGCTGCTCCAGGAACCTTATTGCTTACTAATGTAGAAATTAAACCTTACAAACATTTTTTTTCTCGTCGTGTATATGATATTAATTATAAATTTAAATATTTTCATGCTACGGAAATGTTACCTGACGGTTCTTTAGAACATGCCTATTCTAGTAAAGTTACTACAACAGCCTCTGACCCTTGTGACCCTGCAAGCAGAGATAGAAAAACTTGTCAAAGACAAGCTAAAGGGCATAACTACTTTTTAAAATATATGTTTGTTAATGTAACAGGCAAAACAACTAATGATCAAAAGAAAACAACAACCGTAGATGGAGTTACTACAACTACTACAACAAGTACTTCTACTCCTTTTTCTGGTACAACTTATCAAACTTGTGCGATTTCTGGATCTTTACAAAAAAATGAAAAGTGTGATCCAGCAAAAAACACAGCGTTGTTTGATTACGAACTAATAACTCACGATGGTTGTCCTACTGGAAGACCCGTTTATTTATCAAGTGATTTTTACAAACTATTTTATGCTCCAGCTAATACAAACAATAGTTGTAGTTTAGGGCCTCTTAATCAGTTTCACCCTGCGTTAACCCCAACAACTCCTGTATCCGGACAAAGCCCTAGTCTAGTTGTATCTCACACTCATAGAGAGTTTTCAACTACGATTAACGATGCTCAACAGCCTACCTTTGTAACACCTACTATTACTAAAGCTAAAACCCCTAATAACCGTTTGAGGAAATAAAATGGCAAGAGAAACTCCATTCCCAACGTACAAGGCTGGGGATACTATTTTAGCTTCCGATTTAACACGCATAGCTCAAACAACTAATAACCTGAGTGCTCAAACAACCGGAATAGGTATTCATTCTTTACGAAGTAGTGCAGGAGCTTTTCACGCTCACGAAAATCCTAGACCGTTTATTTATGCTAAGATTACAAAAAAAATTGAGGTAACCGAAACCCCTTTATCAGGTTCGGGCTCAGGCTCAGGCTCCGGAGCTAACAACTGTCCAGACAATAGTTCTGGTGCTTCGGGAACTTCGGGAAGTGGAAGCGGTTGTACTCCTACAAGTACAATCATTCATAAATATAGTTGGCGACAAATGTATGAACAAGATGGGAGTCTTTACGATCCTATTGGTGATGATTTAGTTTTAAGTCCTACTATGGCAGGCTCTGCAGATCGTTTAGAAGAACCTCAATACTATTGGCCTGCTTACGAACTTAACAATCGCGATGTAGACATCGATACTGTAGTGCAACTTTACTTTGGTTGGGGCCCTTGGCTCTATTTTAACCTAGGTGGTTTTGGTGTAGGAGGCCCTGCTTACATTGATGTTATCACAAACATTTGTCCTATCTTTGAAGAAGTCGAACCTTCTATTGGCCTAACCCGCCTTGATACTGAAAACGGTATTACTGGAGGGCCAATTACAGCTCAAGGAACTATTCGTCTTCAAGATACTATCAGCTCAGCAGGAACAACGCTTTCCGGTATCTCTCAAGGTACGCAGTTTAAAACTGCTGATAACTCTTTACAACTTTGGATTAACACTCAAGGAAGAATCACTAAAGCTCTTTCTGCAGTTAACGCAGCTCCGCCACAATCTGTAATACGATCTTCTCCTATTTTGTTAAACATTCCACCAATGGCTTCGCAAAAAAGTTTTTCTCTAATGAAAATTGAGCCAGGTTGTTGGGAAACATTTGAAGTCCGGTGTTCAGCATTTGCTTCAACATTAGAAGTTCGTTGCTTAGAAGATACTCACTACGGCTCATTTTCTATGACTAATGCTTGTTTTCAAATTGAAAGCTTTGCTTTGTTTGAAATACGAAGAAACGAAACTACAGAAGATTTATATCTTTGCTACCGCCCTATTACTTTTGAAGCACATCAACTTCAAATAAAAGCTAAGTACGATTTAAACGAAACTACTTTTGTTAACACGGTTATAGAAAACAAAGATCAACTGCTTGGCTTTATTTCTCAATTAGACCCAGAACGAAACTGGAGATCAAAATGAACACAGCTAAAGTAGACGGATGTAATGAAGTAGCTTTTTCAATGACGCGAGGAATTAGCTGGGCATGGACTGTAACGGTCACCGATGCTCGAAAAAAAATTCAATCGTTGTCTAACTACACAGCCAAAATGGATATACGTTCTGCTCCTGTTTATCCGGCAACACAAGGAGCACTTCTTTACCGTCTTAATTCTGTAATAACAGTAGGCCAAGGCTCAATCTTAATAACACCAGAACTAGGGAAAATAGCTTTAAATATACCTACAGTTGCATCTTTAAACTTTGCCGAGGGTTGCTATATCTATGCCCTTGTGATAACTTCGCCGACCAGTGAAAACTATGAAATATTAAAAGGTAACTTTACAGTAACCTCACCGGTAACCAACCCATGACTTTTGATGCAAACTCACTACCGGCTGGCCCTCCTGTTGTACAGCTTTCTACCGAAGCATACCATGTAGTAGTACAACAAGAATCCTATTCAATTACGGTAAATAGTGTTGGCCTACAAGGCGAAAAAGGAAGCACAGGAAATACTGGGCCTGTCGGCCCTGTTGGCCCACAAGGCCCTGCTGGGGGTTCTCCTAATTACTTAGCTCTTTTGTTAGATGTGGATTTGGCCGCAATGAATCGTAGTGACGAACACTATTTCAAATATAATCCTAACACAAACAAATGGACATCAAACGATGTGTACAACGGAGGTAATTTCTAATGGCAACTAGACTTAGAATTAAAAGAAGATTACTTGGTGGTGCTGGTGCAGGCTCCCCTACCGGCCTATTAAACGCTGAACTTGCCTTTAACGAAAATGATCGCCTTCTTTACATAGGTATAGGTGATGACGGCACAGGCTTATCTACCAACGTGATTCCCATCACGGGCCCCGGAGCTACGCTACCCGACTACACCAGCAACGCTTTAAAACTTCTTAGGCTTAACTCCACAGCTACCGCTATTGAATGGGTTGCCCCTTCAAGTCCTGGTGTTAATTCCGTATCTGTTACCGTACCCTCAGGGTTTACGGTAAGTGGTAATCCTATTACAGGAACTTCTGGAAACAGCACAGGTGTAGGTACTATTGCAATCTCTTTGCAAGCTCAAAACAAAAATCTTGTTTTCTCTTCTCCTACGTCTGCTACTGGCACTCCTTCCTTTCGTGCATTAGACGTGTCAGATATTCCAGTATCCTCTATTCCTTTAAATACCCTTGCTGCCCCTACAGCCAATATAGACTTAGGTGGAACTTACACGCTTACCAATATTCCAAATCCAACTTCACCTCTTCATGTAGTAAATAAACAATATGTAGATGGCTTATCACAAGGCCTTACTGTACATACGCCAGTAGTTGTAGCGACCTTATCTAATATTAATTTATTTAATGTTCAAACTATAGATGGAATCGTTGTAGCTTTAGAAGACAGAGTATTAGTTAAAAGCCAAAGCAGCTCTATAGCTAACGGTATCTATGTTGTAAAAGCAACTAATTGGGTTCGAGCTACAGACGCAGACAACGCAGGAGAATTACAGTCTGGAAGTTTTGTATTTGTAACCTCAGGTCAAATTAATGGTAACAGTTCTTTTGTTCTTACTAGCCCAGGAACAATTATACCCGGTGTTTCAAACCAAGAATGGGTAATATTTTCTACTGCTGGTTTACTTAACGCGGGTCAAGGCTTAGTAAAAAACGGAAACATCTTAGATGTAATTGGTGGTGCAGGCATTGCTGTTAATGCAGACAACATTGAGCTTACAGGTCAAGCATTAGCTTTTCATAACTTAGCATCAAACGGATTAGTAACTAGAACAGCATCTAACACTTTAACTTCTGTAACCATAACAGGAACTACAGATCAAATCACCGTCACCAACGGTTCGGGTGTTTCCGGCAATCCTGTTATCAGTTTAGCAAGCACTTACAAAGGTCAAGCTAGCATTACAACTGTAGGAACTATTACAGCAGGCGAATGGAAATCTACTACAGCTCCTGTTGGAGTTGCTTACGGCGGAACAGGATCAACCTTTTTAGGAAACTTAGGGGTGTTAGTTGGTAACGGAAGCTCTCCTGTTACTGCTGTACCTAAATCTAATGTTGATGGTTCTGTATTAATCCAAAACGCTACTGGAGTTCCTTTCTTTAGTAATATTTTTGATGGCGGTATTTTTTAAAGAAAGACCGATGTAATGCCCGACGATCTTAATAGGCGAATAGATAACAAGCTAGAAGACAATTGTTGTGACTGTGACGAATCAAAAAATCCGTCTAGTGGAGTTTGCCCTGCTCCACTAGAGCACATGACTAACTGGCGAACAGAACATACCCGCATTCGGTTACCCGAAGATAACTTTGCCTTCCAAATACAAACCCAAAAGATTAATCCTAACGATTGCAATTGCGATCCCATCGTTCAATCTTGCTGCTACAACCTTAACGACATTCCAGATGTAGTCTACGCAGATTTTTTTGTAGATCGAACTTTAGGAAACGCATACCCCTGTCTTCGCCCTCAAGAAGGAAGGCTAGGAGCATTGCACTCTTATGAAATGCAATACCAATCCGCCTCAGGAGGGCAACAAGGTTGCGTAAAATCTAGAGTTTTTAGTAGGAATGGTATTATACCTTATGATATTTTTTGCCCTGTTTTAAATCCTAATTTAATATTTTTTAAAAACGATGGCCCGTCTTTTGCTAAATTTAGTTTTCCGTTAAAAAAATTATTAGAGGCTGTAGGCGGTTCTTTAGCAGAAGACAAACGCTATGTTGACAAGTTTACCGTAGAGCTCCGAAGAGACAGAACTTTTGATAGCCACGCTCTTCCCCAAACCATATCTGCCGTTCGTCATATTTACGATATAAAAGAAGGTCTAAACGGAGAAGGCTATCATTACTTAGGGTACTACTATCGAGAAAACTGTGCTCCTACTGGAGTTGTCTGGTCGCGTCAACCTCCCTTAGACTTAGTAACAGATATCCCGCCTTGTGAGTACACTCAATTAAAAGCAATTGATTGTGTTCCAAAAATGGTGTGGACAGGCAAAGCTAAAACTCCCGGTGGTAGAGAGATTCAAATTTTATATTTTTGTGATGGAGTAGATTCTTCTACCGGAGCGAACACTTTTAAAACTATGATTTTTCATTTAGATGAAATCAAAAACGAATGGGGCACCTTTAAAGAAAGAGACTTTTGGAATATCTTTGAAAAGTTTGAACCCCAATACGATTTAGGCGATTGGTGGAGCTGGCATGAAGACCGAGATTGGGCAAGATTTTTAATGTATGATATTTGGCCCGATGAATATTTCTTAGATCCTAAGCAAGATTATAGGGTAATGCAAAATTACAATTACCTTTCTACAATTGGTTATAGAGAATGGATTGTAAAAGATGATGAAACTTGGACTTACTACAAAAACTTATCCATACTTTGTAAAAACTTATATTCTGAATATTGTTCTAAGCGGGGTTACTATGTTCCTCCTCAAGAGTCAGTACAACTAGACGCTCCCCATCAAGCTACCACTATTCGCCAGATGGCTCCATTTTTTAAATTAGATTGTGAATACCCTTATAACGACAATCTTGGTATTCGTTTTGATCAATACAATCCTCCTTGTTATACCCCTATTCTTGGAACCGCTGAATATCCAACAATACTGGATGGGTACGAATGGGATGATGATTACGTAGAAGATCAACCTCAAAGTTATGACCCAAGTTTAGTATGGGCAAACTACGATCCTGTTAATGAACCTGGATTTAAATATTGGCATTACGATGCAAGAGTAAAGCCCGCTAAAGGGCCTTATATGAAAACTTACAAAACTAATGGTATGCGAACTACAAAATTACAACCTTCTTCTGCAGCAGACTATACATCTACTCATGATGTAAGCTGGATAACTGCTACAAAAAGAGAAACTTTTCAAGCGTTATATTATGCTACCAATAAGAAAACAAAATATTTTCTTAACAAAAGACAACCAGAAAAAGCACCAATTCTTTTAAAACTTTTTGGTCGTTGGAATTGCCCTTGGACTACACCATCTAGATATAGATCTTTGTCTACTTGTGGAAAAATATCTTTCCCAATGTATTGTTCAAACAACGGAGTTAGAGATACACAAACGGCTAACGCTACTTGTGTTGTTTATAAACCTTATTACTCTCCACCGTTTTACAAAGTTCAAGTTCGTTACAGCCTTAAAGATAAACCTGTGGAAGAGCACCCTTCTACAGCTAGATTATATTGCCCTAAGCTTCCAGAAAGTTTTTTAGAAACAAGACTTGTTGAAGATATAAGTAAACCAACAGGGTATCGTACTGAATTTGTAAAACAGATTGCAGACTTTCCTAATGGCATTTACCCTAAACATCTTTTTGTAACTGTAGAAAAAACTTTAATCAAAGCTTCTGGAAGAAATAACATGCGATGGGCTTACGATGCAGATATGTCTTCAGGAAGCCCTAAATGGAATGTAGCTCATGTGTTTCCCTCTAGTCCTATTTACAAAGAGTATTTAGACAATGTTGGCCCTTCTGGCGGAGTTCCATGGTTTGAACCTAAAACTATAAGTTCAAAATATACAGACTTATTTTATCGTGTAGGGTTTGTTGGAGCTGTAGGGACTCCAGAAAACCTTACTTTAGTTTATGGAGAATGGCGAGATCCAGAAACTTTTAAAAAAGAATACGACAGGCAATACTACACCCTTGAAGCTAATATGCAGTATTTAGATACTACAACTTTTTATGATGATCTTGTTGTTCAAATGCAAGTAACTTCTACAGATCCAAATACCCCTGCTGGAACAATTACTGTAAGTTCACTTCAAGAATCTTTTACAGGAAGTTCTTATCATCGGTTTACAAATCAAGATTTAGAATGTCCTTATTTAGAGTTACCATTAGTAACTTACAAAACTTGTTTAGATTTTGGGGGATTATACGGAAGTGATGGTTGCGTTTACTTTCCTTATATTAGCCCTATTGGAGAAGAAAGTAAAATTGACAACGACTATTTAAGTCCTTTCCGTCTTATTACTCCGCCGGGCTGTAATACTAAATTAATTATAACAAACCACTCTAACGAATGGGCAAGTGTAGGAGGGCTAGCATACAGCAAACTAGGTTACAACAATCCTCATTTAGGGGTTTATACCCAAGGTACAATTATAGGGACGTCAGGAGTTATCGGTGGTGCATTAAGATTTAAAAATGGAGCTTATAACATAGATTTTGGAGGAAGCGGTTCTCCAGGAAATAGAGAAGAGCTATATATTTATGGGCCATTCAGACCTAATGTTACTAATGCCTATGATTGTGACGAAAGCGATTTGCAAGCAAGCTTTATAGAAGGTGTTACTGTTTGGCCTTATGCTAAAAAACCTTTTGGGTTTTTAAGTCCGGGGCAATGGGTTGACGGAAGTGCATCTCCCTACGACTATAATTGGATGGATTTTAGATTGTATGAATTGTTATCAAAAAGCAAAAACACTCAATACCCCTACAGAATTTTAAATTTAAATTGGGTTGCAGGAGGCACTTGTGATACAGCTTTAGGTTCTCTTGGGTGCTTTGATGGAATGACAGATTTAAATGATAAAAGCAAAATGCCAAGATTTGTAACAGCTAACGCAGAATCTTACGGATCATCTGTTTGGTCAAAAGAAGTACAGTATGATACTTTTATAACTCAAAGTGTAGAAGTTCCTGAGCAAACAGCACCTATTTATATAAATGGGCCAAATGGTCTTGAACAGCGTCAAATTCTTTTAAAGGGCCCTAACGTAACGATGGCTACAGATGCCTATAAATCGTCAGGCTGGTATGATCGAGAACTAGCACAAAATATTGAACTTTTTAAACAACAACTAAACTCCGATTCTTTTTGTAATGTAGATACAGAAGGAACAATGCCTACAATAAACCACAGAGTTTTATATGACATGTATAGTGTTTTAGACACAGTTCAAATTCGATACGACGATATTGATTTAGTTTACAATCAAGACGGCTCATTTACTATAACACTTACTCCTTATTATGTAGATAGGATTGTTATAGATAGAACTCAAGTAACAACTATAGATCAAGTTCGACCTCTATCAGAAATTGTTAGTCCTCGTTATGTTTACCCTCACGGTTTTTATTTTAAATGTATTGTTACTGCATAACTCATTAGGGCTATATGGCAACCAATAAAAAAAATTCTGTTCTTGGTATACGAGTAGATCGCACTCGCGTTTTTATCTCTCCCACTTTTATGCAAGATCCTTATTGCTGCGATACTAAACGCTGCGATGAAAACCCTACAGACAAACATGATAATGTAGTAGCTGCTAGTATTTTTAATCTGAATTTAAACGGTGAAAAAATTATAGATGCGGTTTTTGTTTCAGCAGGGGAACGAGTATTAGTTAAAGATCAAAATGAAAAAAAAGAAAACGGTATTTACATTGTAGAGCAGGGAGCTTGGGCAAGAGCTAGCGATGCCAAGACTAACGGACAATTGAAAAAAGGATCTTATGTCTTTGTAGAAAATGGTGCTGCCAACAAAAACTCAAGCTACTCTCTTGTTAATGCCGACCCTATCCTTATCGGAACTACAGAGTTAATCTGGAATCGATTTTCATCTTTACTAGATAACGAAGAAGAACTCGCAACAACCAAAGTAGTAAACTCAATCTACGAAGGTTCAGAGAGTGTTGAAATCTTAATGAACCCTAGTTATTTTTTTAACCAATTCCCTCAACCTGTCTCTTGGCTCTACCGTTTGATTCATGCAAGCAAAGAAAATTTTGATATAATGACTCCCAATCATTTTACTAACACAGCAGTCTCAAATATCTTTCGCATGAATTTGTACCCTACAGAATCAGTAAATGATGGCATTACTTTGGTTTGTGAAAACGGAACAGATGAAAAAGTAGGAACAGTATGGGCTAGGCGAAACCCAGACAAAACAGAAATTGTTTTACGCTATTGGGATATAACAGGAGTAGAGCCCTTTTTTCTTTTTTTAGATTACCTTGCGTTACCTAATTCTGAAGGAGGTGGTAAACGACTTCCAGACGGATTGTGCTTGTCTAATTATACTTGGTCGTTTAACCATAACAGAAACACGCATGACGTAGAGTTTTCGTTTGGCATTTCAAAACTTCCGTTAGGTTCTACTCTTTCCAAGAACGGATTATTAAACATACCTTCTTTTCCTGTAGAACCTGACGATTGGTTTGTAGGGGTTCTTATCAAAGACAAAGTAAAAAACCTCCGTTACGAAGGACGCTTTGATATAAAAAGTCGAACCCCTGACTACGCTAACAACGGAGGTAAGAGCGGAGCTTTAGATTTAAGCTTACAAAATTATGCATTTGGTAGTTGCGAGAATGTTCGCCTTACTGCTAACTTTGAAGTGAACTACAACTATAACGCTACTCGTTCTATTACCGTCACAGGGGGTGTTCCTCCTTATCGTTTTAACTTTTACAATGCTTTAGACTATACTTACAAGCCTACTGCGTTTCATAACCCTGCTAATCAAAACCCAGATTGGTTTGGCTACTGGTACTTTGAACCTGGCAATGTTGATCCTATTACTCAATTGCCTGTTTCAGTTTGGAAAGAAGATCCTACCAGTAAAACCATTGATTACCGTGATTACGATATCAACTCTTACAAAACTAATTACAAGAAAGATCAATCCGTCAATCAAATATATCCTTTACCTTCAACCAACTTTGGAGTAAAGCCAGAACAATTCTTGTTTACTCAAGTAAACGAAAACACAATTTTGTTTGTTATGCATAACCGTGGATACCATGTGTACGGACATACAGAGCATGGACGCTGGATAAAGCAAACATTAAAACTTCGTGTGCAAGATAGTGCAGGCAATCGAGATGAGATTGAAATCAATATTAACAATTGTACTAAGTATGAAAAAGTTTGGACATTAGACGAAACTTACTATACCGAACGAGTTATTGAAAACGGAGTTAACGAATACCTTCCAATAGAAGAACAACAATATGAAATCATGAGAGTGTATGATCGTTCTTTTATAAATGCTTATGGTACTTTTTATTTTAGAGATACCTTTAAACCTCAATTAGTTCACGAGTATTTGAAATATAACTATTGCGGATACGGAGCTAAACCACGGATTGTTAACCGATGAAAAAAACTTTTATCATCAAACCTACTGTTACATTAGAATCGCCTCCGGCAATCCCTTGCCCTTTGCGTGTGCGAGTCATTCGGGGTTTTCATTTAATCAAACGCAAAGTGTTCTTAAGAAAATTTAAACTTATTTACAAACAAGCAAATGATCAAGGGTGTTCTTTTTCTCAGATTGTTACAGACACTAATTCGTCTTTAAGTCCTAACATAAATCTAAACAGCAATAAAAGAATAGAAAGCGTTACGGTAAAAAGCCCCGGTCTTGGTTATGTAAGCGTACCTGTCATAAGTATTATTGATACTTTTATAACAGGAAGAGATGCTGTTGCATACGCTAGGCTTGGTGTTTTTATGGTAGACATAAGAGAGTCAGGTAAAAACTACACCTCCCCTGTTCTTACTTATACTGTAAATGAAAACGTAAGAATGAGAACTAATCCGGTTTTACAACCTGTAATTGAAGAAGGGAAATTTACTTCAATACGAGTCCTTGACCCCGGAAGTTTTGAAGCTATACCTTTTAACTCTTCTTTTCCTTTAGATTTTACAATAAAGATCAAAGACACTTCACGTCCTAATGACTTAGAAGATGTGGCTATTCTTAAAGCGTACTTTGGTATTACTGAAGTTGTTATGGTTTCTAAAGGTTTAAACTACGTTAACCCTATAGTAGTTGCAGATAAGAGCAAGCTATCTGATGTACCTGAGTTAAAAGCAAATGGATTTGCTAATTTAGATTCGGATGAAATAGAAAGTTTAACTCTTAATCATCCGGGGTTTGGTTTTGTTTCTAACCCAAGCGTAACCTTTGAAGACAACACAGGTCAAAACGGTGCAGCATCTAGCAACTTAGAAATACTACAACTAGCTATTATTAATCCTGGTCGTTATTACGATAAAGTAAAAGTTAAAATATCTGGAGGTGGTGGAGAGGATATTGTTTTTGGAGACGAGACTACAGACAATCCGGGAAAAGTAACCTCTGTAACCCTTGTTAATGGAGGGTCAGGATATGATGAACCGCCTGTAATAACTATCGAAGGTAATGCTCAGATAAGCATTACTATTGAAGATGGAGTTATAACTTCAATTGATTTGATTTCGGGAGGTTCTGGTTATTCTAAAAACCCTGCTATTACAATAACAGCTCGAGAAGGTCACGGTTCTGGAGCTGTTGCTACCGCAACAGTAGAAGAAAAAGTTGTAGGGCATGTTCAAAAAGATAGTCTTGGAATCATTACTTCTATAGCTCTTTACAAAAAAGGAACATTTTTTAGCCAACCTACAGTTTCTATTGAAGACATAGGCGAGGTAGGGTTAGACGGACAAATAGGAGCTGGAGCTATTGTTTTAGTTTCTATGACTATTAAAACTTTAATGGTAGAAAGCCGTGGAACTCTTTACGAAGACCCACTTGTTATCATAGATACTCCTCAATCTAATTTACTAAAAACAGATCAAGCCCGAGAATTCTTAGTTAAGTACAACGGTTATAGTAAACGCTACCCTGAGCTTACCCGCCTTTTTGAATTCCCTCTCTACGGAATATCTACAATGTCAGAGGGTATCTTAATTGATACCGTAGGAAATATTGAAACCTATGAGTTTACTAGCAACTGTGCTTCCTCTTTTTATAAACACACGGTAGCTTTTGACATCATTAGTTACGCTAATGTTGTTTACACCGTTCAAGGCAAATGGGATAAAACCGAACGAAAATATATTGAAGTTAAATTAAAAACTTTTCGTTTTGAAACAGACATTGGAATCTACGACAACTTGAATTTTACCTATGTAACCTTTCAATTTTACCTTCCCCGCAACATGGGAAAAGGTCAAACTGATATCTACAACGAAAAGATGACAGATGAGTTTGCAGTCCCACCTGTTTTCTGCGAAGAATTTTTTGTCCTTACAGACTACTGTTTTCATTTTTATCCAAAGCCTGTGCAAACAGGGAACGTAAATGATCCAAACTATATTGAAAACCAATATGTCCCTCAACTATTTCGTCCTGTTTTAATCGTGGGTAAAGTGGTCGCTAACCCTAAGTTCACCAAAATATTTAAGTTTGTGTACGGCATTGATGCCATTGAAATAAGAGAAAGGTATTCTATAGCATGAGCAATAAACTAAGACCTTGCACTTGCGATAAAGTTCCACTCAATGGAAAGTTTGCTTTAGGTTATTGCCGAGCCTGTTACCTTTATTGGTTTGATGATGAGTATGGCAAAAGGTGGGGGCGAGTCGAAGGCGATCAAAAACCTAAGTCTGAAACGCGAAAAGGGATTCCTATCAAATCTCTTGAATCTAACCAAGGAAACATCTCTTTTAGCCCTAATGCAGAACTTGGTAACCCCACACCCAAAGTCCATTTAAACCGATCTTTACCTTGTGTTAGTTTAGGCAATGTAGTAGATCGTAGCTCTTGCAATTGCCCTATGAAATTTATACACCATTGCGAAGTGCATCAATTCTGTCATCGCGGTACTCATTACAGCACAGTCAAGTCTTGTCTTACTTGTTTAGAATACGAAGCTGATGTTCCTTAAGGACTAAACCTATGACTAAAAGTTCTGTAGGTGTTGTTTTAGGTTGTTACGCTTACCCTAAGTTAGCGGAAGTGCAAATCAACCTCATTCGCTTTCATTGTGGGGATATCCCAATATTGATTTCAGATGATTGCACACCCGGTTATGCAGACCAGCAGCCCTTCACAGACTTTGTACGCATCTCAAAAACCTACCGCAATGTTTTTTTATGGTCAAACCCCATACGCTTAGGACATGGAGGGGGCGATCTTACCGCGTTTTACTCCGGTATCTTCTGGGCTAAAATGAATGGATTAAAGTGGGTGGTCAAATTATCACAACGCTTTATGTTTGATATGCACAATTGGGCAAATCGCTGGGTTTCGGAAGTAGAAGGAACAGGCTTTAATCTTTCTACCCAGCCTTGCTTGCAAGGAAAACACGACTTTAAACTAAGAACAGAAGCTTGTTTACTTAGAGTAGAGCCTTGGTATGACGCTGAGGTTTTAAATAGCTTTTATCCTTTTGCTATGAATTCAGATCAAGTATTAGAATACTTCTTTTTAGATATGTACACCAAACACTTTGGCCCTAATTTTCACTACACTTCTTTATTTGGCCCTCAAAGATATCACAAACATCAAGATACTTTATGGCATTGCTCTTCCTCTAAAACAGAATACCAAGAAGTTGCAAACAGGTTTGGCTTAACTTTAGACCGCCATTTTGATTGTGAAGGTTGGCAGCATTGGAAAGATTACCTTCGGTAGCTTGCGTAAAAACCAAGGTAGCTATATAACAATGTGCCTAAATATTACTAAAAGCCAAGGTTTACAATGCCGGTTATATTTAAACCTAAACGATCTTTTGTTCCAGGTAACGTCCCTACGAATTTAGATTCCGGGGAAATGGCTGTCAATGTACCTGACCGCAAAATATGGGTTGCTGACAATTCTAATGTCCCCCGATTAATGATTGGTACTCCTGTAGCTTTGGGAGACTTAGCCGATGTTGCTATTACCTCACCTAACACATCAGAAGCTTTAACTTATATGAGCGGTAAATGGACTAATGTTAACACCTCCGTTCTTGACGGTGGAAATTTTTAAAAGGATTCTAACTCATGGCAAATACTATTCGCATTAAACGTCGTTCTGCTATTGGGGCTTCTGGTGCTCCCCCTCAGCTTGCTCCTGCGGAGCTTGCGTATAACGAAAACGACAACACTTTATACTACGGGTATGGCGACAATAGTGTAGGCTTTTCTACCTCAGTAGTTCCTATAGCGGGAACTGGGGCCTTTATGACAACTACTACACCTCAAACTATTTCTGCTGTAAAAACTTTTTCAAGCATTGCAATCACCGGAGGAACAATTTCGGGCATCACCGACCTTGCGATTGCAGACGGAGGTACTGGAGCTTCCACGGCATCTGGAGCTAGAACTAATTTGGGAGCTGCTGCTTCTGGATCAAACGGTGACATAACTTCACTAACAGGATTAACTACAGCACTAAGCATAGCTCAAGGTGGAACTGCTTCTACCACGGCAGCGGGAGCTCGCTCTAGCCTTTCAGCAGCCGTCTTAGGGGCTAACAATGATATTACATCTATCACAGGGTTAACTACAGCTTTAAGTGTTTCACAAGGAGGCACCGGATCAACTACAGCTTTAGCTGCAAGAACTTCTCTGCTTCCTTCTTACACAGGAAATGCTAACAAAGTTGTAGCTGTTAATAGTGGTGGAACCGACATTGAATATATAACACCTAACGCAGGTACTGTAACTAGCGTAGCGTTAACCGTTCCAAACATTCTTTCTGTATCTGGTTCTCCTATCACTTCTTCCGGAACCTTAGCTATTAACTTAGCTTCGCAAGCTATTAACACAGTCTTTGCAGGGCCTAGTACTGGATCTAGCGGAACTCCAAGTTTCAGATCTTTGGTTGCTGCTGATGTTCCTGCCCTTGCTTACCTTCCTTCTTCTGGCGGTACTGTATCTGGTGCGTTAGTCGTAACCGGAAATCTAACAGTTCAAGGGGCTACCACTACTATTAGCTCTAGCACATTGACTGTCCAAGATAAGAACATCGAACTAGCAATGGGTTCTTCCACCGAGGCCGCGGCTACCGGTGGTGGCATAACTCTTCACGGTGCTACAGATCACACAATTATCTATACCACAGGAACGGCTTCCTGGGATTTTTCTGAGCATGTAAATCTAGCCGTTAACAAAACAATAAAAATTAACGGCACAACCGTTCTTTCTGCAACGGCAATCAACGGTGTGGATATTGACGGAGGTACATTTTAGTGCCTAGTATTTGCGTTTCTGGTGCTGGAACAACGGCTTATAACGGAACATACGATCTATATACGGCTGATGTATATCGAAAAGTTGGAGCAACTACGATACAGATTGCTTACAACGGTGATGATATATGGTTTTTTATTAATGGTGCTGTTGAGGGCTATACAAACGGAAGTTCTAATGCTACACCACCCCTAACTGGATGGAGTGTTGCTGGAAATGGAATTTCACCAGCACCAACAATAACAGAAGGTGCTTGCAGCACACCTACTCCCACACCCACACCTACTCCTACTCCTACCCCAAATACAATAAGAATAAAAAGAAGTAGCACAACTACTTCTGTTCCCACTTCGCTTTTAGAGGGTGAGCTTGCAGCAAACATAATTGATAAGAAAGTATGGATAGGCGACTCTACTAAAACCCCTGTGTTAATTTCTGATTATAATAATGTTGGTGGATCTGGAACAGTAACATCAGTTGGATTAACTGTTCCTACTGGATTATCAGTAGCTAATTCTCCTGTTACAACTGCTGCGTCATTAGATATAACTTTGACTGCTGGTTACGCAATTCCTACAACAGATTCTCAAACAGACTGGGATACAGCTTATACGCAAAGGCTTCAATGGGATGGTGGGGCAACAAACCTAGTAGCTGAAACAGGCAGAACAAGTTTAAACCTTGATAATGTTGAAAACACAGCACTGTCCACTTGGGCTGGTTCAACTAACATAACTACAGTGGGAGCTGTAACTACTAAAACGCTTGCAGTTACTCCTGTTGCTGGCACAGGAACACAAAGTCCTTCAGTTATTGTTACTGCTCCTGCTCACACCGAATTGACTGCTTCTACAGAATCTAATGACTTAAATATAAACTTAGCGAGAACTGCACAATTTGCGACTGGTGCTTTGACTCTTCAAAGGGCAGTTAGAATACAAGCTCCAACTTACAGTTTTGTTGCAGCAAGTACAATAACCACTGCTGCTACTGTATCAATTGATTCTGCACCTTTGGCTGGTACTAATGCAACTATTACTAATCCTATTGCACTTAGAATAACTCCAAGTTTAAGTGCTGGAATAGGGATAGTAATTCAAAACTCTAGTGTTGGTCACTCAGGGGCATTATTACGAGCACAGAATTCTAGTGGAACAGCACTATTTACAGTGGCAGGTAATGGTGCAGTAACTTTAGCCACGGCTATACCATCTGGCGTTGGTGGTACACCTTCCACATCATTAACAGTTAATGGTCCAGCTTTTTTCCAAGTTGCAGCTTCTGAAATTACAGATGTTCTTTTTAATTTAGGTAGATCATTTAGCTTTGTAGCTGGTTCAATTGAAACCCAAAGAGCAATACGAATAACTTCTCCAACATATACATTTGTAAGTGCAAGCACAATTACAACCGCTGTAACAATGCAGATTGATTCTGCACCCAAAGCAGGACTAAATGCAACACTCACCAACGCTTACGCACTTCGTGTTTTAACAGGCACTGCTGCTGGCGTTGGTATAGTTATTCAAGGTGCAACTTCTCAGACTGGTGATTTATTCCGAATACAAAACAGCACTCCAGCCAATTTGTTTGCAGTAAATAACAATGGGTCTTTAGTTTTATCTCCTTACGGAACCTCTGCTGGTCAAACTAACGAAATACGCTTTTTAGAACTAGCAGCTAACGGAACAAACTATGTAGGGTTTAAAGCTGGAGATAGTATAGCAAGTAATGTTATTTGGACATTACCAAGTACTGATGGTACTAATGGTCAAGCCTTAACTACTAACGCAAGCGGTGTCTTATCGTGGTCATCGGTAGGCTCTGGAACAGTTACATCAATTGCAACCACTTCCCCAATAACAGGGGGAACAATAACCGGAACTGGTACGATTGGTATTAATGCTTCAAGTGAAAATACTGCTTCTTTTGTTGTACAACGAGATGCTTCTGGAAATTTTTCTGCTGGTACAATTACTGCAACATTGTCTGGTAACGCATCAACAGCTACATCTGCAACTACAGCAACATCTGCAACTACCGCAACTAATATTGCTGGCGGGGGTGCTGGTCAAGTTCCTTACAATACTGCATCTGGTGCAACAAGTTTTCTTGCTGCTGGAACAGCGGGGCAAGTATTACAATCAAATGGATCTTCTGCCCCAAGTTGGGCAAGCGTAGCAACAGGTATGCCTACTGGGGCAATCATTCCTTTTGCAGCAATTTCTCCACCAACAGGGTATTTGTTATGTGATGGATCTGCTATATCTAGATCTACATATGCAACTTTGTTTTCTACAATAATACCAAGTAGAGGATCAATTACAGTAACCATCGCATCTCCAGCAGTAGTAACATTGTCAGCACACGGATTTCAAACAGGTGATATAGTTTACCTTACAACTACCGGAGCTTTGCCAACTGGGTTAGCAGCAAATACTTTGTATTATGTTATTAATGTTACATCTTCTACTTTTAGACTTGCAACATCAGCAGCAAACGCAGCAGCATCTACAGCAATTAATACCTCAGGAACACAATCTGGAACGCACACGCTATTTCATTGCCCATATGGTTTAGGAAATGGTTCAACTACATTCAATGTTCCTGATTTAAGGTCAAGAATTCCTATTAATGTGGGTCAAGGTTCTGGGCTAACAAACCGCACACTTGGGGGTACAGTTGGTGCAGAAACAGTTGCATTATCTACCGCAGAATTAGCATCTCATAATCATACAGCTTCTGATGGTGGTCATAGTCATCCTGCATCATCAGGAAATCAACTGCAAAATCACCAACACTCTTTAGATAGAGCAGTATGGACTAATAGCGGATCTGCCCCATACACATTTACTGGTGGTGGTTCAAACATTGCATTACAAACACCAAATACTGGCAATGAATTTCAAGTGCATCAACACAGTATTACAGTTAATACTGGTTATGCTAGTGTTAGCATTGGAAATTCTGGATCTGGTTCTGCTCATAACAATATGCAGCCTTCAATTGGTCTTAATTACATTATAAAAACATAGGGGATAAAATGGAAAGTTTGAATGTTCTTCTTACTCAAAAAGTAAATTTGACTCTTAATGTCTTAGAAGACTTTTACAATGTGGCTTTAACAAAAACCAATGCTGATGGTGTAATGAGAAATATTTATATGCCAGTAGAGCTAAATTCTCCTGACGGTTTATATTTAAAATCATTGGTTTCTAAAGTTTGGAACTATATTCCAGATGCAGAACCAGATGCTTTATCTCAAGCAAAAGCAAGGAAGCTGCAAGAAATAGATAGCCAGTGGACTGCTTTAGAAAAAACAGGATGGGATTCAGGCCAAGGTTTTAACTTAGGTATTGCTTCTTCTGATGTGGCCTTATTGGTAGGGGTATTTTCTTTGGCTAAAGAAGCAGCAGCAATGGGTCTTCCTATTCCGTCAATTATAGCTATGAATAATTCAGTAGTTAATTTTTCAACTATAGACGAAATGACTCTTTTGCTACTAAGATATGGTGCAGCAAGATCGCAGATGTCAGAAGATTTTGCAGCAAAACGCAAAGCTGTAGAAGCAGCAACAACCATAGAAGAAGTAAACGCAATTATATAAGGATGCAGGATTACGATATGGCAATAAACTATTTGACAGTATTGCAATTTCCTTACGGTCATAATGGAGAACTTAAGCCAAGCTATAACATTGACACATCTTACTTAGTAGAAGGTCAAGAAGTTCATCATAATATCATGATTGAAGTAGACTCAGAGCTTGGAAGTATATTTAAAGACCTTACAGAATTGATTCAAGAACACATTGAAAAAGTAACACCTACATAGTCTGTTGCCCTAGTTGAGTAAAATCAAAGGTTCGTTTAGCATAAGCTTTCTAAAGGAGAGACTTATGAAACTTTTTTCCTTGGTTTTAATAGGCTTGTTCCCCCTTTTTGCTTTTGGTTTAGATCTAGACTTACCTAAAGAGGTAAAGGCTAAAGTAGGCGATTTTGTTCAGATTAATTCTAAATCTGCATCTGACGTAGAATGGTACATTGTTGATCCGGGCATCCAGTTTCTTCCCTTTGATTTGCTCAAAGATAAAAAGACCGCAATACTCTTTACCTTAAACCCAGGTAAGTATCGCGTTCTAGCTTGGACAGCTAAAGACGGCAAGCCAACCCCTGCTTCTCTTTGCGTTATAACTATTGAGCCTAATGATTTTGTTCCGACTCCTATACCTGTACCTATAGAACCTACAGTATTAGAAAAACGATTTAAACCTTTTTATCAAAAAGATCAAAACCCAAACAAGAAAAAACAATTAGAACAATTACAAAAGCTTTTTGCTCAGCTTCAGACCTTAAGTCAAGATCCTATCGTTCTTACTATTGGTGAGCTTTTTAAAAAAGGATCAGAGATTTCATCTAAGCTTTTAGAAGAAAACGGATTAAAAGATTTACGAGCAGATTTAAATCTATACATGGATGAAACTTTGCCTCGGCTTGCCAATCAAGCTTTAGATCAAAAGACCAGAGATTTATGCTTTTCTGTATTTGGTGAGATGAAAACAACCTTAGATAAAATAGGGGAATAACTTGAGTTCTTATACAAACGAAGAGTATGACAAATTAAAAAGTGTTGGAGGTCGCATTTCTATACAAGGTGCAGACAGCCATTGGAACTTTGGTTGGGTTCCGCCTGAGCAGCGTTCAGAGCAGCAAAAAGAACAAGACGCTAGCTATCAAAAAGCTATGCCAGTCTTTGCTATTGAAGGAGAAGAAGAACCTAAAGACCGAGCGTTTTTATGGGACTTTGCTTTAAAGGCTAACGGAGGAAAACACTTTACGGTGTTTCACCAACAAACAGGCTCTTGCGTAGGTAACGGGCTGGGTCAAGCCTTATGGTATTTATCCGCGGTGGAAGTTCATCGCTTACAAGATCCTGAGCAAGTCATTCTTCCGTTTTGGTTGTTACCTTACGGACGATCTAGGTTATACGCAGACATGGATAACCATGGAGAAGGGTCATTTGGTTCTGCTGCAGCTAAAGCTATTGCTGAAGATGGTGTAATTCCTTTTAATCTTGAAGGCTTACCTCAGCCTGTAGATAAAGATGGTTTGACTTGGGGAGCCGAAGCCGAGTTACATTGGTCTAAAGGAAGCATTATTCCTTCTAAGTGGTTAGAGCTTAGTCGCAAACACTTAGTAAAAACTACCGCAAGAATACGAACAGCCGAAGAAGCAAAAGCTGCTTTAAGAAACTACTATCCTTTAACTTGTGCTTCTATGTTTGGGTTTAGTCCTATGACTCCCGAGGTTTCTGGAACTCCTCCAGTACGAGTTGTTCAACGAAGAAACGATTCATGGGGACATCAAATGTGTTGCATTGGATGGTTAGATCATCCTGAGCATGGAGACCTTTTTTACATTCTTAATAGTTGGGGCAAAGCACTTCACGGAGTCCCAGCAGGATATTACAACGAACCTCAAGGTGGGTTTTGGATTAAGAAACGAGAAATGGATTTCATCTGTAGAGATGAAGTGTTCGCCCTATCTCAATTCCAAGGCTTCCCTGCACAAAAGATTTCTTGGAACTTTTAATAAGGGGTATCCTATGGATTGGTTTACAACCTTGGAAAAGATAGGTTTGCCAGGTTTTATTTTAGTCTTATTGCTTATTGGGTTGTGGAAGAGTTTTGTCTGGGCAAGCTCAAATATTCTTTTGCCCTTAACAGAAAGACACATTTCTTTCTTAGACAAACTAGAAAAAAATTTCGATCAAATTGATACAGCAATTCAAAAAATTGCAGAGTGCCAACAGCGTATGGTGACAAAGATTGTTTGTTTAAACCCTAAGGAGAATATTTTAAATGATTAATTACCCTGACAGTTTACCTACTGATGCCCTTCTTGTAATCGTAGATCGCCTTAGAGGTAAAGCTAACGATTGGAATTCTGTAATTTTAGCTTCATGGAATCTTTTAGGGTTTGCTCTTTCGCAGATTAGCTTAAACAGCCCTGACCGAATTTTAGAAGCTTACGAACAAGCTAACAATATCTCGATTGAAACTGAAGAACAAGCAGCAGATTACCTTGAAACCCATTTATCTACTTCTGTTTTGAATGTAGAAGGAAAAGCTCCCGTTCAATTTAGTAGTGTAGTTTTGTTGATAGTGGTTAAACTAATCACAAAGTTTATTATTAATGTATTATAATCAAAAGCCCCGGTTCAAACGATCCGGGTCTTGGACTAAAGTACGAAACGATTTTATTAAACTTCATCCTGCTTGCATGGTATGCGGGATTACAAAGTATTTAGAAGTACATCATTGTATCCCAGTACACCTTGACAAAGATTTAGAACTTTGCCCCCATAACTTAATAACTCTTTGTGAAGGGCCTTGTAATTGTCATTTTGTGTGGGGCCATCTTCTTAATTGGAAATCTTATAACCCTTCAATAAGGGAAGATGCAAGGATCTTTGCAGAAAAAATACTAAGAAGACCATTTGGACGAAGGAGCTGATTGTGGAATCTTTACAAGAGTGGGTGCCCTTTCTAGAAACAGTTGGCCTTCCTGTGTCTATTTTGTTAGCTTTCGCGTGGTGTTCATACAAAAGTCTTATATGGCTTGGCGAATACATTTTAATTCCTGTGACTACTAAGCATATTGAATTTTTAAAAAGCGTAGAAGCTAGTTTAAAAACTGCAAATAAAGTAAGCCAAGATTTAATAGACGTTCAAAAAACAACTTTTACAAGATTAGAAGATATAGAAAAGATGCAAAAAAATATTGAAACTTGTTTACAGAAAATAACAAACTCTGAGGAAAAAATTATTTCTTATATTCAAGTCATTCAAGAAAGAATGACAAGGTAACTTTACCCCAGCCGTGTAAAAGGAGTTAGGTATGATTTCAGTTTTGATTTCGGTGGCGTTGATGGCAGGAGAACCCGCAGACTTAGTTCAAGGTAAGTCTTGCATTTCAGGTTGGTGTTCTTCTTCAGTAAGCAAGAAAGTTACTACTACTAAAATAGTAGAAACAAAAACTTGCAATCACTCAAGGAAGCGTTCTTTGAGGTGTAACAGAATTTCAAAGTCTTGCAAATCTTGTCGTTAATTAGATAAGGACTTAAAGCTTTTAGGTTGAACTTTAAACAAGATTGATCTAAAAGCTTTATGTATTAATATGAAAGAAGCTCTTGGCGATTACTTTAAAGCTGATGTTACCTTGCAACCTGGAACAAAGGTAACGGATATGTTTACCTCTCTTGCAGAGATAATCCGAACCCCGCTTGAAGTTAAAATTTACTATCGCTCTTTGTTTGATCTTTGGAAATACGGATGGGTCAAAAATGGAAACACCCTGTGGAAAGTAGAAAACAAAAACCTTACCCTTACTAACATAGAACAAACTACAGAAGAAGAATTACCATCCTACACCGTGACCTTAACCTCTGCCCCAATTGCAACTTTACAAACCGAACCTACCCCCGATGAACGAACTTACAGTATTTTAAAATCCTTTTTGAAGTTAAACAAATTATGAGCTTTTGGAAAATTTATAAAAGACATTGGTCTACTAGCACTCACAACAAAGAGGGGTACATATCCCCTATGAACTTAGTTGGAGGTGAAGAAGAAAGCAATGCTATGTATCAATACAATACATACCTTGCTCAAGGTCTTCTTCCTCATCATACTTTTTTAGATATAGGGTGTGGATGCTTAAGAGGCGGGTATTTAACTCATCTTTACCTTAATGATAATCATTTCTACGGATTAGACCTTTCTAAAGACTTACTAGACGCAGCTAAAGAACGAGCTAAGAAACCAATTCATTTAACTCTAAACGAAAACTTTAAATTTAAAGATTACTACCCTAACTTAACTTTTGACTACTTAGGTTTATGGAGTGTTATTACTCACTTAGAGCCCGAAGATACAATTGATCTGATTAAGAATTTAAGTCTAATCATGCATAACGATTCCATTTGCATTGCTTCTATTTTTATATCTTCTGCAAATGATATAGAAGGGACTGTAGATAAAAAGTTATATCCGGTTTCTTATTTGAATAAGGTCTTAAACAAAAATGGGTTTAACGATCTAGAAATTCTTGATGACCGTAGGAAAACAGAAAGCCAAACTACAATCAAAATTACAAAAGTTAAAGCTTAAACAATTTGCTTTCAAAGAGCGTAGCCACTCCTTGGTATTGCTCCGGCTTCAATCTAAGATAGTGAGAATGAGTAGTAGACAATTGATCATGTTCTCCAATGTCTTGTAACAGCTTTCCTTCTACACCGTTCTGCCCTAAAAAACTAATGGCGGAAGTCTTTAAAGCGTGAATGTCTATACTGCTTCCGTCAGGGTATCGTCTAGGTATATTTGCAAATGCTAAATCTTTATGAAAATCACGGGTTAAAGTTCTTCCTAAATCAAAAATTTTACTTTTAGCTTTAATCTTATGCTCTTTAATCCAGCGTTTTAAAAGCGTTGCCATACTAACAGGTATAGGTTTAGATAAAATTTTTCGTTTCTTTACCTTGTCTGCTGCAAAGTTAGCACAAGGGTAAGGCCCATCTAGCTCTAAATCTTGAGGAGTAAGTGTTAAAGCAGCTCCTATACGAGACACACTAGTAAACAAGTAGTAGTAAAGTAAGGCTCGACAACGGGATTTGTTCTTTAAGTAAGTAGTGTACTTAGGGGTAAAGCTTCTACCAAAAAGTTTACCTGTCCTACTGCGTTGAAAAAAAGGTCGGAGGGTAGTGGCTCGAATGAGCTTTTTGATTTGAAGTATAGTTAAAGGTCTGCGAGCCTTTACCTTTATCCCGCGAAAGCTTTCTATAGCTTTAAACTTGTTCTTTAACCAACAACCTTCTTTCTTGCACCATTGCCCAAATAGTTGCAAGTATCTTCTACACTTATTCTTCGTTGTGGCTGACCAAATATTTCCGGTTTTTGATTCTTTTTTATCTAATAAATCAAAAACTTTATTAGTGTTGATCTCTGAAAGAAAAGTGAAAGAAGGATGGCGAAAGAAATCTTTTAACAGGTAGCCTACAGCCTTGACATGCTTCTCACTTCGACTCTCGCGTTTAAACCCTTTAAGAAATAATTCAAGCAAAGCTTCAATCTTATGGTGTTCAGAGTCAGGCCTTAAAGAGGGAAGACCAAGGCTTTTGTTTTCTTGTTGTTTGTTATACCGTTGCAGATAAAGGTAAGCTGCTTCTTTAGAAGTAATACCTTTTAAAATACGTTTCTGTTTTGTTTGACCAGGTAAACAAATAACAAGGCAGTAAAACGGAGACTTCTCTAAGACCTTCTTTGCACCCGGAGTGTTAGCCAGTACTCTTTTCCCCTTTAATATCCACCGAGCCCTTATTACTCGTTCTATGTATGCCATTATTACATCTCTTTGGGTTACCGTTTGGGTTACCTTACTGGGGTAATCTTGTCCCTTAATGGCTATTATGGGACTTCTAAAGGGTAATGCCAAGGTTTTGTTTAAAGACTATCGAATGTTAGTTAAAGGCTTGTTTTAAAGGGGTTTAAAGGTATAAGAAAAGAAAAGATTTGCGTTAGATAAAACTGGGGAACTAGGATTCGAACCTAGACGAACTGCTCCAGAGGCAAGTTGTTGACGTTCATTTTACTAACGCAAGTTCTTTTCTTATATAGACTTATGAAAAATGTTACAAACTATTTAAGTTATGGGTTACCGTTTGGGTTACCGTGTTAAAGCTTGTTAGTAAGCTCTGGTTGTTCTTCTGTACGCTTAACAAAGGCTATAGTATCCTCTACTTCTTCTGCACTTAAGTACAACTCTACAGGGCTATTATCAAACGCTTCTCCGCATATGTCAAAGTAAGCCGGCTTGTATTCGTTTTGATGTTTTTTCAAAAGCGTTACATTGTAAAGCGTTTCTTTTTTACCTTCAATTTCAATAGCCTTAACTGCGGGAGCTTCTACAACCTTTAAAACTACTCCTGGCTTTACATAATTCATTTCAGAAAATCGCATTGAACTCTCCTTGTGTATAAAAAAAGGAAGCGATTAAGCTTCCTTTGTTTCCATCTTCTTGATGAACGAAATTATTTACCAAAACATTACTTTTTACTAGGGTTTGCCTAGAGCTAACCGCTCGCTTGCGTATTGACTGCAAAACTTTTTAACAGAACAATAGCTTTCACATTTGGTTTTTTCTCCCGGCCTTACTTCAATGTAAACTTTGTTAACTCCATGCTCTTGGCCTAATCCTTCTTTCTCTTTATTAGCTTGATCTTGAGTCATGCATAAAGACAAAGCCGACTTTCGTCCTTCTTTCATTACTGCGTATACTGTAGGCTTAGACCATTGTTCTTCTTCTGTACATAAAGGTAAGTTTAACTTTCCTTCTGAGTGCTTTTTTACTTGGGCTTCTAATAAGCTTTGTGTTTTATCGTTATCCCACAATTCTAAAGGAATAACTTGTACTGGGCTTTGAGGATAATCGGGCTTATTCCTTGCTTCTCTTGCTGACCAATCACGCAAGATAGCAACTACTTCAATCTTTTTTACTTGATGTCCTTGCTTGCGTAAAAGGTGAGCGTAAGAGTTAAGTTGGTTTGTCCAATCTTTATGTTTAGAATCAAAGACTAAAGTCCAAGCTGAAGTTATTTTGTAATCTTGAAGCAAACCTTCTTGTTCTACAAAGCGGTCAAACTGTCCACTAACCTTCCAACCTAAAATATCTTCAGACAATCTTGTTTCAGTAAGGGCCGTTGTATCCGACCTGCGTAAAATCTCATGGATACATTTTCCAAACAAAACCCAAATCATCTCTGACGCGTCTTGAGTGATTTGATCTGCATACTTACTTTCAAGTTCTACAACTCTTGGTGATTTCCATAGGCTGGTAACACTAATGTCTGAAGACCCCTTAGAGTAATCGTCAAAAGTTATTGCTTTGACTAAAGACTCTGGGAGGTTTTTATAATTTGTAATCTTCATCGGATTCATTCCTTTCTTTCTTTTCTTTCAAAAGCAAATTGTATTCTTTAAAAGACTTGATAACTTTTTCTAGATTTTCTATACCAACAGCTTTCTCTAAGTTTTCAGTAATGATGTCTGCAAGTTTAGTGTTGATATCAAAATTCAAATGCCTTAACAAATGATCGCCCTTGTACAAAAACAAAACCGGAACACCTAATTTTCGTTTAAGATTTTTGATTTTTTTGTTACTTAGTTTGTAATACAACTCCTTTATGTTTTGTTTTTCTATACCAACTAAAACGCTTTCTTTGCGTTCAAAAGAAGAATTACACAACTCTCTATACTTAGCTGCGAGTAAAGAGTCCCCGCTTACCACGAGAAACCCTTCAAGAGCTCCTTTTAAAGTTCCTGACTTTTTGTATTCGTCCATAGCTTTATCAATGTGAGCCATGTAAGAGATGTACAAATCGCCAGAAAGAGTATTTAGAATGGTGTTTGCATACTCTTCAATCGATGTCATTGAGTTTTGTCCTTAATTAATTTTTGAAGATTTTCTGATGGAATTCTTACGCATCGACTTGAGAGCTTGACTACCTTTAGTTGCTTTGCCAGGATTAACCTGTCGATTGTTTTTGGGGTTACAGATAACCAATCGGCTGCCTGTTGCCTTGTTAACATGATTTTTTCTACCATTACTTGGTTTCCTTTTTGGTGTGACAAAAGGTAGTAGAAATAAATTCCTGCACTCCTTTGCCTATGAAATCTGAAATGGTATCTACCACTACTATGGCAAGGGTTAAAACAAGCTCTCCCACAACAGTCACTCCTACTTTAGCGAAAACCATGATTTGCCTCCAATTCGTTTAATGAATGATTCTTTAATCTGAGCTAAAGACTTTTCAAGATCGTTTTTAAGTTTTTCTGCATCTTGTTTTAATTTTTCAAACTCTTTGTCACAATGTTTGCTTAATTCTGTTTTGTTTTTTTCAGTTTGTTTTGTTCCGTCGATTTGGATTTGCAAAGATATACTTTGGGATTCCATGTCTAGCTTTTCCAAGCTATTTTTTACTTCTGTGGAAAGTTTGTCAGAAGCTTCTTTAACTTGAAGCATCATTACCTTTTTGATTTCGTCTTCAATAGCCATACAAAACTCCTTTTTAAAAAATTAAACTTCTTGTTCAACCTTACTTTCTTGTTTAGAAATCGAACTAAACGGAATAGGACTCAAACCTCGAAACAAAGATCTAAATGTAGGAGGCTTTTCTTTAGTAATCATGGCAAGGGTTTCTGAAGCTAGAAGCCCTTTAAGTTTACAAATAGCTTTAGCTAAAAAGATTTTAAGATCTACTTTGCTTGTGTCAGGGTAAGTCAAAGCATAACATCTTGCGTTTGTTGAAAGCTTAACTAAAATGACACGAGTAGTACTTAGAAATGTAACCTCATGTTTGCGAGACCAGATAAAGCTTTCTTTGTTTTTTTCTGTTAAAGCATCACCTAGATCTACAATCTTTTTTTGAGGGAGTAAAATCCAAGCATCATAAAAAGTAACTGTAGACTCTGTTAAAGACTCTTCATGTAAAACATCATAAACATGGGTAACCAAAAAGACTTTTGTATCAAACCCTGTATACAGTACGCATCCAGTTAAACCTTTTTGATACACTTTTTTGTACCATTGCGTTTGAATAGGTATGTTTACAATGTTACAACTTCCGTTAACCGGAATTTTTGTAGTAGGAGAACTAGGAAAAAACTGATGACTAAAGTGGCTGAAAGGATAACAAGGATCTTTTGCTAACTCTATAAATTCGTTTCTCTTAGTTTGTTGTTGGTCTGTTTTATAAACTGGTACATATGTACCCCACAAGTCTCGAATTTGAGGGCAATCATTTTGAATAAAATCTACAGCTAAATCTAAATGAAGAAGCTTGTTCATGCTTTCTCTTGAAAAAAAGCAAAAAGATTTATACTTAAAAGAGAAATCTATCATAGCAAAGGAAGGCTTTTCTACATTTGTCCAAACTAAAGCGTTTGCTAAGCTAAACTTTTTCTTATGATCTATCCATGATTTGCATACAATCGATTTTCTTTTTACTTTTTTTTGTTTTACCTTTACAGGCTTTGGACTTGAAAATGTACTTACACATTTTTTAATCCAATTAAAAGTAATTCCTGTACACTCAGGAGAAGTTTCAAACAGATTTTTTAGTTTTGTAATCGAATTCATTATAGCTCCATATCTATTGTGGTACCCCATGCAGGGGGCGATCCTTGGCCATAGCGTAAAAACAAAACATCTACACCAGGATCAGCAGGGTATTCGGAATAACAATCGGTAAGACTAACAATCAAATCGGGATCAGAGTCTAAAGCTTTATTGATGGCATCAACATGAGAAGTACCACCACCACCTACAGCTTTTGGTGCCCATATGTCATCGGGTTCTAATAACTCAGTCTTGTTTACTACTGTGTCATGCCACAAAACTGTAGTCTGCTTTTTATGTTGACTTCTAAAGTCGTTAACTTCTGAAGCAAAAGCGTTCAAAAGCTTGTGATCAATACTTCCTGAGGTATCAATTAAGAAGACTACACCACCCATCTCTTTACCACCTAGCGAAGGAAGATGATACTCAGGGTAGAAACGCCTGTCGGGTTTTGTCCACACCGTTTCGCTTTTAGAGAACCGTAAAAGGTAGTCTTGCAACAAAGATCGCCAATCAATTTTTGTTTTGTTTTCTTTAATGAGCCTTGTCAAACTAGCAGGAACAGTACCACGCATAGAAGCAGTTTGTAGTGCCATCTCTTTCATTAGTTCGACAGCAGATTCAGATTCTTTAATTTCTTCTTGCGTACCTTTGCCAGGATAAAAGACTTCTCCAAAAGTCTGAGGACAAACATAGATAGAAGAACTTTGATTTCCAGTTAATGTAGCTGCTTGTTCTACTAGCTCTGCATTTTCTACATCATCATTTTCATTGTCAGGGCTAATGCCAGAATCAGAATCAGAGTCGGAACTATATTCCCACTCGGAATCTGAATCAGAATTGTCTTCATCTGTATCAGTATCTTCTTCTTTGTCTTCTTCTTTATTTTGAATAGGTACTGGAGCAACATTGACAGGTACCGGAGTTTGTGGAATTCCGTTTTTGGGATCTTGAAGTAACTTGTAATACTCCTCTGCTGGAAGCCCTAAAGGTAAGTTTGCAAATTTTCCTTGACCCGGAAAAAGGGCTCCGGCTGGGAGCTTTAAATTTTGCTCAATACAAATAGGGTTGATAGCTAAATCAACTGCAACATTCCAAAGGTCTTTGTCTCGACCTCCGACGCGAGTATGATGTAAAAGAAGCACATGCCAAACTTCGTGAACTAAACATCCAATCAATTCATCGTCTGTAAGACCTTCTACAAAGCTTTTATTATAGATAATCTTTTTGCCATCTGTAGCTAGTGTGCTGCAGTTCGATTCCACAATGTCCATTTGCATAACACAACTGGAAAAGAAAGGAGCTACAGGGTTTGGGCTTAACAATAACTTAGTTATTGCTCTGCTAATTTTTTCTTTTGCAGACATAGTTCTCCTAAACTGGTTGAGGTTGATGTTGTGTATCTAACATTAAAATTGCACTAGTGATTGTGCCTTGAGTCTGGCTAATCAATCGTCGTGTATTTGTAAGAGTTAAACCTAAAATGTTTTCATAATGAAGAGCTTTAGCTTCAATATGATCCAAAAGCTTAAGCTTACTTTGTAACGCATTGTTCTTTAAGTCACCTGAGTAGACTTCAGTAGCTACGGTATTAATCTTCTGGCTTAGCTCGTCTAGAATGCCTTCTAACACCACCTGTTTTTCTTTCTCACCTAGCTCATGGTTTACATGGTAGATTCTAACAGGGCTATTTTTCTCTAACTTCTCTGAAATGATTCTAAAGATTGTCATAGAATCTTCTGAAAGCCAATAGATACCACCGCAAGACCTTAGACTTGTACCCATTAATCCGTTAGGTACTTGCATGATGATATTTTTTAAACTTCTAGATACGTCATTTGGTGTGAAGTATTCATCTAAATCTGCATACACTTTATTAACATTGTCTAATAAAGTTTGATCTTGATTGGTCATGATGATTTTGTCACCCGACACACTTAAAAAGAACGAACGAAGATACTCTCGATCATTTTGCTCTTGGCCTTTTTGTTCTTTTAATACTTCATATCCTCTTGCGTTTAAAGGACGGATCAAAAACCCGTCCTTCTCTGCATACAAGAATCTTAAAGCATCAAAGAGTACTGTCATTTTGGTTCGCCCTTTTGGAGCAAACTCCCTTAATCCGCATTCTTCAAACACGGGAGTAAGAATGTTTTTCTTAACAGAAGCTGAATCCCAAAAAACCAAAGAGCCTTTTCCGGTAGTAGTCTGAATCATTTGTATCTCCTTAAACTGTACATACACTTTTAACAAAAGAAGAATTTTGTTGAAGCCAAGTAACAAATTCGGGAACTTGTAACAAAGCAATTTGTTGATAAGTCTTATCCGAGATTTGATAAGATCGAATAGAAGCTACGCTCATCTCGTTACACCCTTCTGTTGCGTATCGAAGGGCGATCTTAGTTGCAGGGACGGCATACTTTTTACAATCACGATTGACGCGACTTGCAAAACCAGCCATAAGTGCGTAACGAGCATCTTGCTTCTTAGGTAAAACGCAAGTGTCAGGGTTACTCATAATGTCATTGAAGTTGATTTCATTGAGCAACCTATGAAACGCAATAAACGACGGAGTAACTTCCTTGCCAACTAAACCAGAAACGATATCTGGCAAAATAGAGATAGGTGCATTCTGATAAGCACTAACCATTTCCCAACTTCGTGGTGAAGCAAAAGCGTCTTGATCTTTACTAGGGTCAAAGGTAGACAAATGCTGAGGACTAAAATTGATGTAGCCTACAATAGAATCCCACAGCCCTGAAGAAGTTGCATACTCTACCCAATCTTCATAATGACTTTCAGCTTGGATATGTACAACGCGATTTTTCATTGCACTAATCATACGACTAGCACCAGTACGATCTGTCACACGATTGCCGGCAAGAATGATGCGTGTTTCGTCTTCTAGTTTGTGATCTCCAAACTGATAATCGTAAACAGCTTGAAGGGCAGCTCCTTGGATTTCTGGTCTAGCTTGAGAGAACTCGTCAAAAAGAATAACAGTCTTAGGTTTCGTAGGAAAGAAGCTAGGCTTTAACCAGCGTAAAAAGCCATCTACATTAACAGGAAGCCCACGAAGATCAACAGGGTCAAGAGTTGCCAATCGAACATCAACAAAGTCATAATCGTTTTCATCAACTACCTTTTTGATGATTTTAGATTTTCCAATACCTGGCGAACCCCAGATCATCAATGGAACTTTAGTCTTCAAAGACTCACGAATAGCTACTTCTAATAGTTTTGGACGCATAACTACGCTCTCCTGTTTCTAGTTAAATCAGTTGGTACTTGGTTGTTAAAGTTGATCGTAAAATAGGAATAGTCTAGGGTGTAATCCTTGACATACATTTTGTTTTTAAACAAAAAGTTTTGAAAATACTCTTCTAGCATTAAGACAAAAGATTGTTCTGTGATTTCAATATTGCAAATAATGCTGTTAAATTTTAATTGACACTTAAAGTTAGGTAAAAAATTTCCATAACGCTCAACTTTTAAAGTGACATCTAAAGGATTAGTAAACGAAAGTTCTCTGCTCAGGCCGTACAGCACAACATCATTAAGTAACAAACCTTCTACATCGCTATCGCCAGAATCTGAATACTGCATTTTGATTTGCAATGTGTGAACATGAAAAGGAAGATCAACCTTTTCTGCAACACGATTTACCTCCACTACATTAACCATGTTTCGACTCCTCTCCCCGTTAAAGTACATTTAGGTAATAATTAGTCAATACTTTATTCTTCTTTTTTCTTACCTCCTTTCCAATTACACCCTAAAAATTTAAAAATAAACTTTTAAAACCAAACAGATCTATAACCCGATAATGGGTAAAAGTTTAAGTAAAACTTTATTTTGAAATTACTTACAAAACATTGCGTTTAATTATAATGCGGATCCATAAACCCAATCCCTGTATAGGGTTACAAAAAATAAAAATTGAAAATCAAAAGCTAAAAGAAGAATTTGCAATCTATACGGATTCATAAGATGTTTATCTATAAAGACTTACGTCAAATTTTATGTAAATCCGAGTAATGTGTTTGCATACAAAAAGGCAGCTTAGGGGAGTCACCCTTCTTTTAAGGTAGACAAAGCTCTTTCTTGAACTACGATGTTGTTATGATTCTTTATTATAAAAAATAAGGAAGGGAGAATTATTTATATTTATGTTAACTCTTAAATTTAAAATGAACTTTTTTAAGTATTAAGTTTTTGTTTTCTTCGCATAGCTCAAGGTGTCGGTTCGCCCTTGCGGGCGACCTCCACCTTTCGCTTACGAATAAAACAAATTGTCAGTAGGGGGAATACCCGAGACTACGCAGCCCCAAAAAATCTCTTCGAATAATTCTAATTTGAACAAATCATCTTTCTCTGGTTTGTACGACACCAAAGCAAAACGATCCGTTTTAGGATAAGTAGGATTGTAGCTTAGGTAATGAACTTGCTTGGCTCCTGTTACCAAGGCTTGATGCTGAAGCTGTGGTACATATTTTTCGGGTACAGAGTTGTTTAAAGCCAAATCGTGATCTTTTTTACCTGGGCATTTGATTTCAAGAATGGTACGGCTAAAGGGTTCCCAACCATCAAGACTGGCTTTTATATAGTCTTTGGTAGCATGGAACGCACAAAGAGGGGCAACAGACTTCTTTATCCAATTGACATACCAGTTACGCACATCACCTTCTAACACCTGACCCCTTCGCATTCGTTCGTTAACCCACACAGATCTTTCTTTAGGCACTAGCTCTCCGCGTTTTTCCTGCCATAAAGTGTGACGATCTCTATCAAAATGCTTACCTTTAACAATTACAGGTGCATCACTTGAACCGATCCCGAAGGTTCGCCAAGCAAGCCATTCGGTAGACCCCTGTTCTAAGGTAACGCATCTCATAATTTTTTATTTAACTGAGAAATAAATTCTTTGTTTTTTTCAATACTTTCCACAATAGAAGTGATTGCAAAATTAAAACAATCTTTGAGAATATCTTCTTTGGTTTTTAAAGATAGCTCAGAGACTTTTGTTAACAAAGCAAACTCTTCTGTAGTAAAGTTTACCCCAACTAAAGAATTAGAGCTATTAGCTTCTAAAAGTAATTGCTCGCAAGCTTTCCTTACAGAAGAAGAAAAAGAGATATGCTGTTGCAACGCATATCTATCCATTCGTTTTGCTAAGTCTTTAGTAAGCACAATAGATCTTTTTTCAATATCGGACATTATTTGCCTTTTCTCTTTACAAGAGATTTAACCATTTTAACAATTACAACTATTTTAAATCTTATTCGATTCAAAAAAACAAATCAATAAATATTATTATTTAAGTAAGAATTTATTATTGACAAATTCCTACCACGCTGTAAAGTATGTGAAGCAATACCTTCTCCTAAAAACTTTACAACGAGAACACATGCATACAAAACAAACACCTATCCAGTTTCTAAACTCTGTAGAAAAAAGTACCCCTTCTCTTTGTGATATAGAAATTAGCCCTCAAGTGTGGGAGCAAGCTATTCGCTGGAATTTTTCAAGACTGTCTCTTGGAGACCAGCTTGATATTTTATCCGAGTTCATAGCTTTTCTAGCCCTAACACAACACAAAGAACAGGAGTCTTTATGAACAACTCGTTAATGCCTATAGGCGAATTTGGCGATGAGTACGAAAGTATTGAACGCATTGCTAATCATTTCGTTCAGTCAGGTTATTTTAAGGATTTGCGATCTGTTTCGCAAGCCGTAGTTAAAATTTTAAAAGGAAAAGAACTTGGTATAGGCCCTTTTACTGCAGTAGATCAAATAAATATGATTCAAGGAAAACCTTCTCCAAACGCTAATCTTATCGCAGCTTTAATACGAAAGAGCAAAGATTACGATTACGAAATTTTAGAGCATACAGAAACCGTTTGCAGGTTACAGATCCTGCGTCATGGAAAACCTAATGGGCCTCCAGTTGAATTTACTTACGAAAACGCAAAAAAAGCAGGTCTTACTAGAAACGCAACCTACCAAGCTTATCCAAAGAATATGTTGTTTGCCAGATGTATCTCTAACGCTTCTAAGTTTGGTTGCCCTGATGTGACTACTGGACTCTATGTCCCCGAAGATTTTGAAGACACACCTTTGTTAAATCTTGTTGAGTCAAAAAAACCAAGCTCTGAAGTTTCGGAATTGTTAAAACTCGCAATGGAAACCGACACAACACTTGAAGACATAAACCTTGCGTTTGATTCAAGTTTTATTGAATGGAGTTCTGTGTGCAAAGATCAAGAAAAACTAAGTCAGATTATGAAATTTCTCTTTACGAAAAAGGAGACTCAGGGCTAGACACTTGGGAACAACCTAGAGTTGGCCCTGGTCGCCCACGAAAAATTCAACAAGAACAATTTTCCACGGGAGCAGTTCGCGATAGTCGTGACAAAAAAGGTAGGTACGATCTGCTTCCGTGGTCAGTATTGCGTCTTCTGTCCGAAAGGTTTGAAGAGGGAGCCAAGCGTTACGGTGAAAGAAATTGGGAAAAAGGACAACCTCTTTCTCGATACTTAGATAGTTGCCTTCGCCATCTGTTCCAGCATTTAGAAGGACGAACAGATGAAAAACACGGGGTCGCTGCCCTCTGGAATTTGTGTGCGTTAATCTGGACAGAAGATGCAATTGAAAAAGATTTATTACCCAAAACATTGGACGACCTTAAAAGGAAAAGTCCATCTAAAAAAATTCGGGAAAAGTGAGGGGGACGAATTGTGTCGTACTTCTCTAGTTTGCTGGGGCTTTTCCCGAATTTTACTTCTCACGCCCAGTGACAGTAATGCTTAACAACAAGGAAAAAATCATGAGCGAAAGACTTTACAAAGAAAACAAAATCTACCAAGCAACTGTTGTAGGGCAATTGCTTACTACCTCTAAAGGTGGCGATCCTCAATTCAGATTGGAGATCGAGTTAGAAAGCATCTTAAACGGTAAGTCTGTAGATGAGGGGATTACAGAATTAAATGACGAGCTTTGTGCAAACAAAGTAATCTTCTTTACCTTTAATCCAGAACCTTCACGCATGGCTCGCTGTTTCCGTGACCTAACTATCATAGGTCTTAACAGCATGGACATTGCCTTGCTTGACGAAGACAACCCTAAAGGTCTAAAGTTAAAAGGTAAAAAAGTTTTAGTGCGTCCTCGTTATAGTGCCGACCCTACAACCGGCGGAGAAAATGATTGGTGGAACTTGGTAACACCAGCCGTACCACCTAAGAAAATCTCTGCGGATATCTTAAAGAAATTTAAGAGTGATAACATTGAAGCGTTGACTGAAGCGTATAGCATGAAAGATCGTAAAGCTGACGCAACGGTTCCGTTTTAAGTAATAGGTTTCTTATTGATAGCAGGGAGGATGCTCTTCCTCTCTGCTATTTTTTTTGCCTTACACCCCAAAACAAGGTTCTTTATCATGGATGATAACTATTTTGTAGACAATAATATCTCTGTTAATGATACCGAAAACTATCCTTACCTGTTTAAAGTTTTACAATCCTTTCCCAAAGTTTCAAAAGTTGGCAATGGCTGGAAAGCGTGTTGTACTTCTGCGTCACATAACTCTGGTAAAGGCGACAACAACCCAAGCCTATCCATATCTATAGGGCCTAACGGAAAAGTCTTAGTCTTCTGCTTCTCAGGATGCACTACTGACGAAATTGTTTTTGGAGCAGGCTTAGAAGTTGCCGATTTATTTTGCCCTGCATTTGAAGACCCTTATCCACAACAATCTTCTTCCTCAGAAAAATTAGAATACAACCCTCTGCTTACTGAAGTTTACGAAAAGATTTTAGAGCTAGCTCCTATTGATGACACTAAAATCAAAAGCCTACATGAACGCGGTTTTACCAAATCGTCTTGCAAGAGTTTGAACTTTGGCACAATTCAAAGTACACAAAAGCTTTCCAGCCTACGCACTAAATTAGTAGAGATGTTTGGCGACAAGCTAAAAGAGATACCAGGATTTATAAAAGACAAGACTGGAATAAACTTTGTGGGCAGCGACCTCAAAGGATTAGTTATACCTCTTCGAAACTTAAAAGGTAATGTTGTAGCTTTAAAAACAAGGCGACCTCAGGGCGATCCTAAATACCTTTTATGGAGCAGCCCTTCCGCCAAAGCATTTACTACGCTTCATTTCCCTTTAGGGTTTAAGCCGAGCACTTTAATCCGCATAACTGAAGGGGAACTTAAAGCAGAGCTTGCTCAAGAGAAAACAAAAATCCCTACCATATCTATCAGCGGGGTAAACCAATGGCGAGCTGTGTTAGATACCCTTGAAGAAATAAAACCTAAGCAAATTCTTATTGCTTTTGACTTTAAGGATGTTTTAGAAAAACCACAAATCAAACACACCCTATGGGAATTTGGAAACGAATTAGTAGCAAGAGGTTTTCAAGTTGGTATTGAAACTTGGAAAGACACGTCCTGCAAAGGTATAGATGACGCTCTGATGGAAAGCCAAGAAATTGTCCCTGACTGGAACTATTTCTCGCAACCTATTTATGTATGCCCTTCCATTGAAGAAATGAATTTCCCTAAAATAAAAGAAGCCGATCCTTTTCCTTTGGAAATCTTACCTCCGTACCTCAAAGACTTTGTACAAGTACAATCTAGCTTAATTGGTTGCCCTCAAGACTTTATCATTGCCAGCTTGTTTTGTTCTTACGCTAGGTCTTTAGGAAGCTCAAGAGCCGTTAGCTTTCGACCTGGCTGGTTATTGCTAGCTAACTTGTATATGTGTGTTGTTGGAGATCCGACTACCGGCAAAACTCCCGGTGCTCAGATAGCACTCAAACCTCTATTTAACTTTCAACAACGAGAAAGAAGACGATTTCGAGAAGATGTATCTAAATACGAAGACGCTATGTTAATTTATAAAACAGAACTCTCTGAAGGAAAAACAAAAAAGGCTTTACCCAAAAAACCCAACAAGCCAAAAAACAAACTACGCATTTATACAACAGATGTAACAACCGAAACCCTTACTAAATACCTTTTTGAAAATTACGAATCTCGTGGCAACGCGTCTATGCTAATCTTTATAGACGAGCTGGTAGCTTGGTTAGATAAAATGAACAAGTACACAGGAGGTGTAGGATCAGACCGCCAGTTCTACATGTCAACCTATTCTAACAGCCCGATTGACTACGGTAGAAAATCAACTGAAGAAGATTTTTCAATCCCCTACCCTTCTCTTACCGTGTTAGGGGGAACTCAGAAAGCAAAACTACATCACCTATCTGCCGATATCAAAGAGGAGCTTGGCAATGATAATTTGGACGACGGATTTTTTAGTCGAATGCTTTTTGTATATCCTACTTTTGTAAGATCAAAAAGAACCTTCACTACTCCACCTGCGTTTAATTTTGAACCGCTTTATCATTCTTTACAAAAAATCTTAATGCTACGACCTACATTAGGTACAGGTGTAGATACGGATGAATACATGCCGGTTTGTATTCCTATAGATCAAGATGCTCAAGAAGCTTTTTGTAACTTTATTAACGCAGACATTGAGGAATTAGAACAAAAGAAAATTCCACTTAAGCTTGAATCTAGTTGGTCAAAACATGAAGCAACCCTTGCCAAACTAATTCTTATTCTTCATGTAATGGATCTGTCTTACGAAACTACTGCCGACCTTGATGTTTCCATCAAACTTGAAACAGTCCTTAAAGGTATCAAGGCAATTCAATATTTTCGCAGCCATCTAATCAAAGTCTATCAAGTAGTAAACCACGACCACATCGAAGAAAAAATAGAGCAATTTATTATAAGTGCTATTGTTGATTACGAAGGTAAGTTTCCATTTCACGACCTTTACCGTAAACGACTGTTTGGGGTCAAAGATAAAGAAGACGCTCTCAAACTTTGTAAGCTTGCAGAGCTACGAGGCTACGGCAAACTAAACTACCATCGTTCCAAAAATTCTAAAGAACCTCATGTATTCCAATTGCCACAAAGCAGGATAAGAGTATGAGCAATTTATTTACCACACCTACAGAAATCAACTACAATGGTAGCCCACTTAACTTAGGTATTATTGCTTTTGATACCGAAACAGAAATGATTAAGAATGACGGCAAAGTTCCAGAGCTTGTACTTTGTTCAGCTTCAGACGGACATCGCACCATCGTATTCTCTAAGAGCCAACTCCTATCGTTTTTTGAAGATCACAAAAACCATCACTTTGCATTTCATAATGCAGCCTTTGATGTGTTAGTTCTTGCTCCTTATTATCCCGATATATATAAGCTTGTTGATAACCATCAAATTGGCGACACCATGATATTAGACATGCTGTTGCGTTTAGGGGTTAAAAAGAATGAACTCGATGTTAACGACGCTTCAGTCTTCCCACGCAGCCTAGACAAAGTTGCAGCAACTTTTGGAAAAGAACTAAGCATCATAAACCTTCCAGACAAAGCATCTCCTTACAGGACAAGGTTTGCAGAGCTCTTAGGTATTGATGATTTAAACTTAGCACCTAAAGGTTTTATAGATTACGCAGCTTGTGACGCGTCAACCACCGTAGCGTTGTATCGGCTTATGGAAAAGAAAGCCTTAGCTCTGTCTAACGAATTTGAAATACCTGAAGATGTAATTCAGAAGTACGGCCCATTATCTCACTTCTTGCAAGTTAAAGCAGCTATTGCTTTATATCAAATATCACTTAATGGAATGCCTTTTAATATTGAGAAAGCTAATGACCTCGAACAAAATTTAAGAAAGAGTCTTCTTAATGATATTTTGTGGATGGACGAAAACTATCCTGGACTATTTAAAAGACAAAAAAAAGGAGAACAAGGTTTTGTTATAGCTGCAAAATCTCAGCTACCGGCAATGAATACATCTTTGTTGCGTAAAGAGTTAGAGAATATTTGTGTAGAACTTAATATTGAAACCCCTAGAGCAGAAGGGAAAAATCCAGATTTAATAACAGTTAAAGGAGCAGCATGGAAAGACTTGCGAGATCAAGATCTTTTAATCGATAAGTTTGTCCACTTCAAGGATAAGTCACGAATCATTGCTTTCTTTGATATGTTTAAGGGTGAAGAGATTCACGACAATAGAGTTCGTTCCCGTTACGGTATCCTAACAAGAACCGGACGAACCTCCAGCTCCAATGTTAACTTGCAAAATATTCCAAACAAATACGACTTTAAAACCATTTTTCAGCCTACTAGCAAGTACCTAGTAACTATTGACTATGCTGCCATTGAGCTTCGAACTCTTGCTTATATTTGCGAAACCTTGTTTGGTCATTCAGTTATGGGGGAAAAGATACGGGCTGGAGTAGATCTTCATTCATACACAGCAGCTTCAATTAACAACATACCTTACGAAGAGTTTGTTAATAATAGTAGTGACAAAAAATTTAAAAAATTACGACAAGAAGCCAAGGCTGCAAACTTTGGTTTTCCTGGTGGATTAGGAATCGACACTTTCATTGTTTACGCTGAAAGCACTTACGGAGTAACCTTTACTAAAGATCAAGCTGTTAAGTTTCGAAACAACTTTCTTAAGAATGTCTTTCCCGAAATTGGAAGATACTTGCAAGAGGATTTACTTACAGACCTCAGCCAGAACTTTGGCCTACCCTTTGAAACCTGTGCTAAAATCCTTGCTCAGATTTCCGTCACTCCTAAACTAGGTGCTAATACCATAGCCTCCGTCCTTAAGAATCCCGGCCACGCAAGTGCAGGCAACCGTAACAAAGTACACGCTGTTTTGGAACAGCTCTTATTTTGTTCTCCCAACCCTGCTGCTAACCTAAAACAAATGATCAAAGATTCAAAACTTAACCCCGACTTATACGACCTTGTGTTCTGTAAAAATGCTGTCACCGAAACAGGAAGAATTCGCTCAGGTTGTGCATACACGCAATCCAAAAACACTCCTTTCCAAGGCCTTGCATCAGACGGAGCCAAACTTGCCTTATACCGCTTGATTAAATCGGGATACAAAGTCTGTGCTTTTGTTCATGACGAAGTAGTAGCAGAAGTAAATTCAGAAAAAGAGGGCTATGAAATCAAAAAAATAATGGAAGAAGAGATGGCTTCTGTTATGAATCACACTATGCCGGTTGAGTGTTCTTTAAAGCTTTCTACCTGTTGGGAAAAGTAATAATTTATTATTGACAAATTCTTACCTTGTTCCTACCATTTACATAGATGGATCTACAACCGCTGAATGGAATCTGTTATGCGGGAGACACTAAAGCTATAACTTCTCAGGGAGCTATAGCTTTAGAGAATTTAAATAAGAAAACCCTTTTAGAGTTTTTAACTCCTTGGGGTTTTAAGCCCGGCTATGTTGTAGCTCGAGGACGCAATCGTTGTCGAACCTTAACTTTAAAACGCATTCCTAATCAAAGTGTTTACCACCCTTTCAGCCCTACAGTTAGAATCGCACCTATTACTCATGGCTATGTAGAAGGCGACAAACTAAACACTTCTCTTACATTTTACAAAACAGATTTTGACCAAGGGTTTATACACGGAATGGTTCACCGTTACGGAGTTCCTTACGAACCCTATTATGGCCATCACAATATTCGTAAATTTAATTACGGATATCGTATCAAGAAAAAACAAATTCAAACTCTTCTTCCTGTTCTTAACGCTCGTCATAATAGAGAAGTTGTTATCGATAGTATGTCAGATTCTGATTTGTTTATTCGAACAAGTTATAACTGCAAAGATTTTCCTGTTCCTGTATCTTGTGAAGGGTATCACTCTGGTTTCATACATGGTTTTTTCTCGTTACCTTCACGGGCCTCATATCCTTCTAACCGTTTTCGTTTGTACTTCTATGATTCTCTTGATCATTCTTTAAGCAATTACATTTTAGGTCATGCTTGTTTTGCAGGTTGGCTAATAAACCCTAGCTTTAACCATGAACGATACCAAGTATTTTTTGAAGTGTTGTTTGATGAATACTTTATAATCAACAAAACAGAAGTTGAATCAAAAGAAGTAGAAACCTTTTGTCCTGTTATCGAAGACTTCCCTTCCTTTATTGCTTATCCCGGTTTTTCTCTTCTTTGTTCTCCAAAGCCTGTTGTTAAACACAAAAACTTTATTCACTTTTGTGTAGCTGATGATACTTTAATTCACACAACAGAAGGCCCGCAGCAAGTCAAACAGCTAATCACCAAGAAGTTTAAAGGAATCTCCCAAGCTCTTGATCGTTACCCTACAAAAAAGCCGGGGTTCTTTTCCCCGTGTCAAAAAGAATTGTACGAAGTCACTACAGAAGAAGGCTTTAAAATCAAAGCAACTTTAGATCAAGAGTTTCGTACTGCGTTCAATCCTAATATGCCCCTGTTTACTATTAGTGAATGGGTTAAACTTTCTGAGCTTAAGGTAGGAGATAGCGTTCAGCTTTCTACTCATTTGCCACACTCTTGGTCAGGCCCTTCTACCTTTTCTCATGGGTGGTTATTAACTGCTTTAATGTTTCACGGAACCCTTGACCCTATAGACGGAAGTACACTTACAGGAAAAGGTACAATCCACTTTAAAGATTACGACTCAGCTTTCTTTTTACCTTTAGCTCGTAAGATTGCTACTTATAGTCTTCCTTATCGTAGCAGTCACGAGAATGCCAGAGTCGTTAACTCAATCACCGATGGTTCGTTTTACTCTGTAGCCAAAAAATTTAGCCTGTCCTTAAGCCCCTTCTTCCTTTCAGACGAAATTGAATTCACCTCTAACGATTTTTACAAAGGCTTCCTGCAAGGGCTGATGGACTTCACCGCGAATCTAGAAAACGAAAACAAAATCATAATTTCATATCCAAGATTTACAGCAAAAAACTATAAAGCAATCCAACGAATGTTTTTACGAATAGGGATTAAAACAATTTTCAACAAAATGTCTTTGTCTATGGACAAAGCCAACCTAATAAACTTTTTAAGTCAAACAGGGTTTACACACCCTGAGGTTACTAAACGCTTCAAACATCTTGTTCCTAACTGGGACTATCAACCAACAGGAGAACACACAGCAAAGATAAAAACAATCAACCTAATCGGTAGATACAAAGTATATACAGCATACCTACCAACCTTTGACGGGAACGGATTCTTACTTCGAGGACTTAGTTAGGATGTACAACCATATGAAAAGTTTATTTGCAGGCATTGATCCAGGACTTAATGGAGCATTAGTTATTATTGATGGACAGACAGACAAGATTGTTTTTGCTAATCCGCTTCCGCTTATAGACAGCCCAGAAAAAACAAGGAAAGATATCGACTCATTGGCTCTTACTATGTATCTAGAAGCTTTTAGAAAAGACCTTCATTGTCTTGCTTTAGAAAAGGTTCATGCTCGACCTATGCAAGGAGTAATTAGCACCTTTACCTTTGGCAGGGTATACGGAAAGATTATGGCTTGCCTAGAACTTTTAGGTATAAGCCACATTTTTGTACCGCCTTCGGTATGGACTAAAGCTTTGCTTCCAGAAGGCATTCAAGATAAAAAGGGTTCTATTGATTTCTTTAAAGCTCGCTGGGAAAACTCCTACCTTTTCCCCGGAAAAAGAAAGCTACCTCACGACGGTATCGCTGACGCGGGGTGCCTAGCGGAATTTGCAAAGATCGATTACTATTCCTCCTCTGCGTTTAACCCTTAAAAGGAACTACCTTATGAGTGAAATTATTGACCTAGAGTTTACAGAAGCTACGGATAAGATTGCTCGTCTTTATCCGCCTGCTTTAAGCCGCTTCAAAAAAAACTTAGAGTCGTCTGGCTTTAGCTCTGAAGAATCGTTTGAGCTGGTAAAAATATACCTCAAGCTTTTAGTAAGCCTGGTATTTGAAGCAGACGATATTCAAGAAGATGATGAAGACGAAGACGAAAGGGAGTTCCCCCTATGACTCAAATTGATTTCCTATGTATCTTAAACCAAATCAAGTTGTTTCATTGGAACACTAAGTCTTACGCAGCTCACAAAGCGTTTGCTAAAGCTTACAAAAAGCTTGAAAAAGATATTGATGCGTTTATAGAAATGTGGCAAGGCGAATATGGTTTGATGCCTACCGGCTCTTTTGAAAAACAAGAAGTAAACAAGAATGACGAAACAGGAATAGCGGTTTTTTTTAACGACACTCAAGATTTTTTATTAATTGATGTACCCCAGAATATCAATAAAGATACGGATAAAGATTTGATTAACAAAAGGGATGATTTACTGGGATGCCTTTCAATTTTAAAATATCTTTTAACCTTAAGTTAGAAGACAAAGTGCAAGACCCTACTTCGTTAGGTCGGTATTTAGGTGACGAATATTTTTCCTTCTATGCGGATGAAGGGAATATTTTAGATATTTATCACTTAGAAAAAAACTCTGGAGCCACCGATCTCTGGAGCCTTTCTGAGATACGAAGGATTGCAAACTTTACTTCTGTAAATTTACTTATTGTTTATCGCCACGCAATCCCTTTAGGTTACCTAGCTTACACTATTAAAAAAGGCCGAGTTAGTTTATGGACTTTAACTATCCATCCTAAATTTAGATTAAAAGGATTAGGGGCTAAAGTAATCCAATGGTTGGCAAGAGAATACGACACTTACGACATGGCCACTACCTTAAGAGAAAGCGATTTAGGCTCACAGATTTTCTTGCGACAAACCAATTTTATTTGCGTTAAAACACTTAAGGACACATTCGCTTCTCCGAAAGAAGATGGATATTTTTTTACTAGGTTAGCAGAATCACTAAGGTGACCCTTGAGTAAAATAAGCCTTTGCCCTAGGCTATGCTTTCTAGTTCTATAAACCCTTATCGGGAACACCCCTTCTTAAAGAGAAGAGAGGGTAAAGGGAGAGGTACATAAAAAATGGGATTAGACTTACCAACACCAGAACAGCTTGAAGAAGCTCAAAAAAGAATGCAGGTTATGAACCTTCGCATTTCTGGTTGGTCAATGCCTGAGATATCAAACCTATTACAGATCACCACTAAAGAAGTCTATGGTATTGTCTTACAACAATTACAAGAATGGACAACTCTTACCCGTGAAATGACGGAAGAGATGCGAACTCTTGAACTTGAAAGGCTAGACGCTTTCTTAAAAAACCTTTGGCCTAAAGTTGTTATGGGAAGCCCTAAGGCTATTGAAGTTGCACTAAAAATAACAGAACGGAGAGCCAAGCTTTCTGGTTTAGACTCCCCAGAGAAAGCCCAGATTCAGATTGAATCTACAGTTCACCAGCTTAACCATACAGAACTTCTTGCTGAGTACTCTCGCCTAGGATTAACCCCTTCCGCTCCTCCGCTCCTCGACTTGTTACCTGGAGAGCTACCACCAGTAACACAACATGAATAAAGAAGACTCCACTTCAGAGATGAAGCGAAAGCTACAATCAGTCTACCTTCTTGCGGAAGCAGCGTCCTGCCATTCCTTTAAGAACTACATGAACCATATTGTCATTGACTCTAAGCCTGACGCTAAACCTTTCAGAGCTGTAGCAGAACCTTGGCAATGGACACTCTACAGCCGTCTAGCTCCTATGTTTGAAAAGACTGCAGGAGTTGCTACCGATTACAAAGGCCCTATGTCTTCCGCTATCGTTCTCCCTAAAGGCCACAACAAAACAGGGATGCTAGGTTCTATTGTAACTTGGTCACTTGCCTTTGCCCAACGACAGATCCTTGGTTACGCTTTTGCAGCAGACCGTGATCAAGCAGCCCTTATTCGATCTAGTGCAGAAAGGGAGTTAGAACTAAACCCTTGGCTACAAAAGCACATTGAGATTCAAAACTACCGACTCTACGGTAAGCACTCATCCTGCTTTGAAATCCTATCTGCTGACGCAGCTTCCTCCCACGGTCTACGTCCCGACATCTTAATCTGCGATGAAGTAACGCATTGGCCCGAACGAGGTGCAGAACTCTTTCACTCTATTCTTACTTCACGAACAAAGATTCCTAACTCAACTTTTCTAATAACCACTAATGCAGGCATCCTAAACTCTTGGCAACATCAAGCCTTAGAAAAATTTAAGACCTCAAGTAACTGGTGGATCTATCAATCACCCGGAAAGCTTGCCTCTTGGATCAACACTTTAGATCAAGACGATATGCGTAAAGTCCTACCGCCCTCCGTTGCCTCTCGCCTTTACGACAATATGTGGGTGTCCTCCTCCGTAGCTGGAGAGTTTGCCACCCGTGAAGAAGTAGAACGCTGCATTGACTTTGACTTAACCCTTCAACCCAAAGGCAATCCTGAGCTATCGTACATCGGGACAATTGACTACGGTGCCACTCGCGACAGAACGGTCATGTGTATCATGCACACCGACCCTTTAACTAACAACATGATCATTGACCGCATGGATGTACTTCAGGGCTCACGGGATAACCCCGTCAAAATATTTCAGATTGAAGAGTGGATTGAAACCAACCGAACCCTTTTTGATTTCTCAGCTATCATCATTGACCCGTGGAACCTTGAAGGAGTCTTCCAAAAATTCCAGGGCTACCTCCCAATGGAAAAGTTTGAGTTCCGTTCGGGTAAAGGTAACCAAGAACTATGTGTTGCTCTCCGCAATGCCATAGTTCAATCAACCTTGAAGTGGTACAGGGGTTGCGGAATGATCTTGCTGCCCTCCGGTGAGGAAGACACCCTTGAAAAAGAATTGCTTAACCTAGTCATCCGGCAATCGGCTAACGGAATTCGCTTTGATCATATGGGAAAGCACCATGACGATAGAGCCTTTGCAGTTTCTATGGGAGTCCTTAAGCTAATTCGTACCTCAGGCAAACGTGAATTTCTTTTGGGCTCAACCGAAAACGATGGGTGGTTTTAAAATGCACCAACAAGTAATAGATTTTTGCACCAAAACAAAAAACAAACACCCAAACTACTTTGAACAAAAAACAGTTTTAGACATAGGCTCTTACGACGTTAACGGAAACAACCGGAACCTATTCACAAACTGCAACTATCGGGGGGTTGATACTTGCGAAGGAGATAATGTAGACATCATCTCTATCGCCCACGAACTTAGCTTTCCATCAGAATACTTTGACACAATCATTTCTACAGAGATGTTAGAACATGATCCATTTTTTTATCGCTCACTACCCAAAATGTTTCAATTACTAAAACCTCAAGGGTTATTAATAATTACTTGTGCGGGCCCTGCTCGTCATATTCACGGAACTCAATGGTGTAATGAACCCGCTTCTAACCTCTCTGCTATCAAAGGCCTTAGCTTTTTTAAAAACTATTACCGTAACCTATTGCTTGAAGATTTTGAATTTATTCTAAACCCTCAAGCAAACTTTTCTTCCTACTCCCTTACATTACAAAACAACAATACCGATCTTTACTTTAGCGGGATTAAAAAATAACTTACGGAGATCCTCTAGTTATCAAACCCGTAAGGCAACCTCCAAGCAGGGTTGCAAGAAAAAGAAATATAGGCCCACATATTTTTAAGGCAACATAACCTAGCCCTAAAAACACAGCAGCCACACAACCCCACAAAAACATTAAGCCCGACAAAGCAAGGAAAGCCAAGATAGGATGATCACTATCTTTCCATGGCCCTTTGTTTTTACTCATCGTTTGCCTCCCGGAAACCCAACTCCTGTTTTTTGTTTGGGAGGTAAAGGTATAGTTTGTCCACGCAAAAAATCATTCTCTGTTGTTGCTTCAAACTTTGCTCTTTGATTAGGAGTTAACTTAGGAATAGACTCTTTGGCCAAGCCCACAATTTTTATTTGCTCCCTACGGTTAACCCAAACCCCAGATACAACAGAATGATTTTCAAGGTCAATAGTCTTTTTACTTCCAGTAACTTTTATCGTACAACCAACAGGAGCAATTAAACCTAAATCATCAATACTTATTAACACAGCATTCTCTTGTTTTGGTGCATTCGGAGTATCCGTTAACAATAGAACTCTCCACGATCCTGCAACAGGTTTAGGGTTTTGCAAAATGTAATACGCTCGTACATCCATTACAAACTCTTCTGGTTCTTGAAACCCAAACAACAAAGCTAAAATCCACACCATAACTTAACCCTCTTAGACAACTTGTATGCTTCCTTAAAATACGCTTTAAGGAAATAATAGCCCGACGATAAAAGAACTTTTATATGTTGCATCCTTGATTGCCCCCACATAATCAGGAACTTAACAATGGCTAAAAAGAAACAAAACACTTCTTCTTCATTCAATGAAACGGTCTTTCACTTTAAGCCTGCAAATCCAACTCAAATCAAAGTAGCAAAGGACTACCCTACCCACGACCTTATCTTTTTAACTGGCCCTGCTGGTACAGGAAAGACTCATTGTGCTTTAGCTTGTGCCTTACAAGAACTTTTAGCTGGAGAGAAAAAACAAATCCTAGTTGTCCGTCCCATCGTTGAAGTGGGCGACACCCTTGGCTTCCTTCCCGGAACCGTAGAGGAAAAAATCTCCCCATACTTTGACCCTATCCGCAGGCTAATCAAACGCTTAACTTACAAGCTTCCAGAAGAAGCCGTTCTTTTTCAGCCTCTTGCATACATGAGAGGCGATACTTTTGAAGACACCGTTCTTTTTTTAGACGAAGCACAGAACGCATCTTATGCTCAACTTAAAATGTTTCTCACTCGCGTAGGGAACAACAGCAAAGTTCTTATCTCTTGCGACCCAAATCAAACTGATGTGAAACCACACAACCCTGACAAAACTTCTTGCGACATACTTAGCGTAATGAAACGATTGTCTTCATTATCTACTGCATGCACTCATACCTTCTTAGAAGAAGAATCCCTTCGACACCCTTTAGTAAGGGAGGTATTAAAACGATTATGAAACCTCCTATTGAAACAATTGCAGGCTACATATTTATTTTTGTTGGTGGCTTCTTAGGACTAACAAGTATTCCCTTAGGCTTAACATACCCAGGCAAAACCTTTGGCACAGAATGTATAGGATTGTTTTTGTTTGCCTACGGTTTGTATCTTTTAATTAGAGTCTAACCGTTATGAAAGAATCAAAAAAAAATACCACGCATGCCGGTGAGCCTGTGTGGTTTATGTGTGAACTTACTAATGAATGGTACTGTGCTATTCATGACAAATCTGCAAGGTCATGCTCCTGCCCTGACATAGAAGACTGGCCCTTTGACCCTCGCACAGGCAACCCTATATATCCACCAGAGAGAGGTATGGCTCTTTAGTTCACCCATATTAAAGGCTGACTACACTATGCGATACCTACTATGTTTTCTATGCGGTGCTCTCTGGACAATGTTCTTAACCTTAGAAAAACACTTCATATTTAAAAACAAAATACTAGGTGCTTCTCTATGTGCATTTATCATTGCCATACTTTCTGTATTCTTGTTTAAGTATTACAGCACTCAAGACGATATACTTGAAGCTATAGCTTACGCAAGCGGAGGTGCCTGTGCTACTTTTACAGTTCTTACTTTAATGCAAAGCCATAAAAAGAAATAGGTGTGCAGCAAAACGCTACACACTCAGTCTATTTTTGTTTTAATGCTATTAGTTTTTTACATTATACATTTTCATCTTCTAGCTCTTGAGCTTCGGTAGAATCGATTTCTGTTGGTTCCGATTCAAATTCTTCAATGACTGATCTTATTGCTGGGCAACCATAGCTACTACCACCATCACAAACTACTGAAGCTAAGTAAGCAACCCTTGCGTCTTCTAAACTTGTTCCACAATACAATACCTTTGTACTCCAATACGATTCGTTACGAGGTTGAAAGCTTTCAGTATTTCTAACTAAAACTCTGTAAATCGCCATACTCTAAACTCCTTAAACAGTAAGAACTAAACCCTTAGCCAGTATTAGACTACCATACTCAAAAGCCAATGCAAGCATGGCAGCAGATTACCCAAACCCCCAACTACTAATCTGTAAGGTATTAGTAATTGGTATGGCAAACCCTTATAAAAATAGGCTTTGCTGTATGATCACGAAACAGATTTCGGGATGATGGGTAGAGGGTCTAGTCTATTATAAAACCCTTCGTTGCATAAATTCCCTGTGCAATTTAAACAACAGCAATGGCTTTC
>Ga0209358_10000239_pt1 | contig 49862 bp, 56 predicted proteins | sample LauGreFa1BDMLBSN_2_FD_187574 | JGI IMG/M metagenome (GOLD analysis project Ga0209358, IMG submission 187574) | Freshwater lake microbial communities from Lake Michigan, USA - Fa13.BD.MLB.SN (SPAdes) (version 2) | ecosystem: Environmental > Aquatic > Freshwater > Lake | place: Lake Michigan, USA... | reverse complement strand
AACTAGCGGAACATCTGGCACAAGTGGAACTTCAGGTACATCAGGTACTAGCGGAACTTCAGGTTCTAGTGGCACGGATGGTACATCAGGAACTAGCGGAACATCTGGAACATCAGGAACATCAGGTTCTAGTGGTACGGATGGTACATCAGGAACTAGCGGAACATCTGGCACAAGTGGAACTTCAGGAACATCAGGAACTAGCGGAACATCTGGCACAAGTGGAACTTCAGGTACATCAGGTACTAGCGGAACTTCAGGTTCTAGTGGCACGGATGGTACATCAGGAACTAGCGGAACATCTGGAACATCAGGAACATCAGGTACAAGCGGAACATCTGGTTCGAGTGGAACAGATGGTACATCAGGAACATCAGGTACAAGCGGAACTTCAGGAACATCTGGCACAAGCGGAACTTCAGGAACATCAGGTACTAGCGGAACTTCAGGTTCTAGTGGCACGGATGGTACATCAGGAACTAGCGGAACATCTGGAACATCAGGAACATCAGGTACAAGCGGAACATCTGGTTCGAGTGGAACAGACGGTACATCAGGAACATCAGGTACAAGCGGAACTTCAGGAACATCTGGCACAAGCGGAACTTCAGGAACATCAGGTACTAGCGGAACTTCAGGTTCTAGTGGTACGGATGGTACATCAGGAACTAGCGGAACATCTGGAACATCGGGTACTTCAGGAACATCTGGAACAAGCGGAACATCTGGTTCGAGTGGAACAGACGGTACATCAGGAACATCAGGTACATCAGGAACATCAGGCACAAGCGGAACATCTGGTACAAGCGGAACATCTGGCTCAAGTGGAACAGATGGCACATCAGGAACTAGCGGAACATCTGGAACATCGGGTACTTCAGGTACATCTGGTACAAGTGGAACTTCAGGAACTAGTGGAACATCTGGTTCAAGCGGAACTGACGGCACGTCGGGTACATCAGGGACAACAGGTACTTCTGGTACGAGCGGAACATCAGGTTCTTCAGGAACAACCGGAACAAGTGGTACTTCGGGAACTAGCGGAACTTCAGGTACATCTGGAACAAGTGGAACTTCAGGAACTAGTGGAACATCTGGTTCAAGTGGTACAGATGGCACATCAGGAACAAGTGGCACATCAGGAACAAGTGGCACATCAGGAACAAGTGGCACTTCAGGTACAAGTGGAACATCAGGTACATCTGGTTCAAGTGGAACAGACGGTACATCAGGAACATCTGGCACAAGTGGCACTTCAGGTACTACGGGCACATCAGGTACTTCTGGTACGAGCGGAACTTCAGGTTCTTCAGGTACAACTGGCACATCAGGTACTTCTGGTACGAGCGGAACTTCTGGTTCTTCTGGAACAACTGGAACATCGGGAACTAGCGGTACAAGTGGTACATCAGGTTCTTCAGGAACAACTGGTACAAGCGGTACTTCTGGTACGAGCGGAACTTCAGGTTCTTCAGGAACAACTGGTACGAGCGGAACTTCTGGTACGAGCGGAACAAGTGGTTCTTCAGGAACAACTGGAACATCAGGTACTTCTGGTACAAGTGGTACATCAGGTTCTTCAGGAACAACTGGTACAAGCGGTACTTCGGGTACGAGCGGAACAAGTGGTTCTTCAGGTACAACTGGCACATCAGGTACTTCTGGTACGAGTGGTACATCAGGTTCTTCAGGAACAACTGGTACTTCAGGTTCTAGTGGCACGGATGGTACATCTGGCACAAGCGGAACTTCAGGAACATCAGGTACTAGCGGAACTTCAGGTTCTTCAGGAACATCAGGTTCTTCAGGAACAACTGGTACTTCAGGAACATCTGGCACAAGTGGAACATCAGGTTCTTCAGGAACAACTGGTACATCAGGTTCTTCAGGAACAACTGGTACAAGCGGTACTTCGGGTACGAGCGGAACTTCAGGTTCTTCAGGTACAACTGGTACAAGCGGTACTTCGGGTACGAGCGGAACTTCAGGTTCTTCAGGTACAACTGGAACGAGCGGAACTAGCGGTACATCTGGTTCCTCAGGAACATCAGGTTCTTCAGGAACAACTGGTACTTCAGGAACATCTGGCACAAGTGGAACTTCAGGTTCTTCAGGAACAACTGGAACATCAGGAACATCTGGCACAAGTGGAACTTCAGGTTCTTCAGGAACAACTGGTACAAGCGGTACTTCGGGTACGAGCGGAACAAGTGGTTCTTCAGGAACAACTGGTACATCAGGAACATCTGGCACAAGTGGAACTTCAGGTTCTTCAGGAACAACTGGAACATCAGGTACTTCGGGTACGAGCGGAACAAGTGGTTCTTCAGGAACAACTGGTACAAGCGGTACTTCGGGTACGAGCGGAACAAGTGGTTCTTCAGGAACAACTGGAACATCAGGAACTTCTGGTACGAGCGGAACAAGTGGTTCTTCAGGAACAACTGGTACAAGCGGTACTTCGGGCACAAGTGGTACATCGGGTTCTTCAGGAACAACTGGTACTTCAGGAACATCTGGCACAAGTGGAACTTCAGGTTCTTCAGGAACAACTGGTACATCAGGAACATCTGGCACAAGTGGAACTTCAGGTTCTTCAGGTACAACTGGTACAAGTGGTACTTCGGGCACAAGTGGTACATCAGGTTCTTCAGGAACGAGTGGAACGAATGGTTCATCAGGTACAACTGGTACATCAGGAACTTCAGGTACAAGTGGTTCTTCAGGTACAACTGGTACGAGCGGAACTTCAGGAACTAGTGGAACATCTGGCTCTTCAGGTACAAGTGGAACAAATGGTTCATCCGGTACAAGTGGAACATCCGGTTCGTCAGGGTTGGGAACTATAAACAATAACGTAGATAATTACGTATTGACTGCTACAAGTACCGCTGGTGTAATTCAAGGTGAACCAAACATGAGATTTGATGGAAGTACCTTGAACATAACAGGAAGTACAAACATGACAGGTGACTGTGTTGTAGGTTCAGATGGCTCTGGAAACCTTACAGTAAATGGTGCGTTTACCGCAGAATCAAAGTCTTTTGATATTCCACACCCAACGAAAGAAGGGTTCAGATTGAGATATGGAGTATTGGAAGGTCCTGAACATGGAGTATACTTTAGAGGTGTAGTAAATTCTGAAGTTATCGAACTCCCTGAATATTGGACAGGACTTGTTCATCAAGATAGTTTGACAGTTCAATTAACACCAATAGGAGACGATACAATCTACTTCCTTGTTAAAATCGAAAATAATAAAGTGTTTGTAGGTTCAAACTCAGGAAAATTCAACGTGGCTTACTTCATACAAGCAGAACGTAAAGATGTAAACCCACCATTACTTGAATACACACCGATAAAATAAATTAAAAAGGGGAAGTTAATCTTCCCCTTTTTTTATCTATTATCAATATAAACCATAATTTCCCGATAATAAGGAATAAAATCATCATTCCATATTCTAGATGTTATATCAAAACCATCTGCAGATATAATTTTGAAATTTGTAAAAACTCGTAGATATACATCTCTAAAAATTTCAAACTTATGTTTCATCCAATTTTCACCCAAGTGCCATTCTCCTGAAATTTTTCGAACGTTGTTTTTAATCCAAAATAAGTTTTCAATATTAAAAATATCATATTCTCCGGTTTCACAATCAGTTTTAAGGAAATCAATTTGTTTTATATTGTAATCCTGAATAATCTTTTTGAAAGTAGTTGAATATAATTTTCTTTCATTAGAATTTTCGAAAACATATTGAAAAGTAAATTCTCCAACTTTATCTGATACCCCTTTATTAATTTGTGTCACATTACCATGGCGTGTATTTTTTACCAATGTTTGGAACTCTTCATAACTTGGTTCGAAAGCAAAAACATGGGATGGATTCTTATGGAGAACTGAATATGTGAAAGGACCAAGACTTGCACCTATATCAAAGACTACATCACCTTCTTCGACTTCGAAGAATTTTTCATAAATTTTATCCTCAAAAATTTCTTTTATCAATGTCTCTTTGAAACCATCATAGCATTTAGGTTCCCATATAAAATTTTCTAAATTCATATTAAAATGTTTTGTATTTGTTTTATAATCATTTCCGATGTTATAGATTTGTGGCACTCAAATTGTCTTTCGGTGCCTTTGTGAACAGGACACCAATCCCAATCCCCTTTATCGAAAGTAAATTCAGAATTATTCCAACAACCGTTACAAACTGAAAGATTTACAATTCTTGTGCAATTTGATTGAAATTCATGGTCTGGTTTTGTGAAATTACTAATCATTACAACATGTTTACCTAATCCCCATGCGAGCCAACTTAATCCACTCGATAATCCTATAAAAAACTCACTGTGATGGATAACGTTTATTGTATTTTCAATTGAAGTGTCAGATATTTTTGTTTGATTTTCAAATGGATTATCTTCTTTGGAAACATTTATAACTTTATATCCTTGATACACCAAATAATTTATCAACTCTTGCCATCCTTCTCTCGTCCAAAATTTACACCCTGCCGTAGAGTTTGTGGCAATTGTTATATACTTTTCATTGTACGGTCTTTCTTTGATTTCAAAATGTATTTTCGGTTTTATTTCTTTAAAGTCTAATCCGAGAATATCTGTTGCCGTTTTTTGAAGTGGAATAAGATTCGGGGATGTAGGTTGCATATCTGTATTATAAAACCAACCTAATTTATACATACCGTGAATATTATTTACAACATTTCCAGGTTTAACAAATTCCAATTCAGGGTAAACCTTCTCAAATAAATGATTCCAAAAAGTAGAAACCACAACTTTACATTTATGAGTGTTCCTGAATTCTTCCGCATATGGAATCCAAGAAATTGTGTCACCTAACGATTTTGAATCGAAAGCAATATAAACACGCTTATTTTCAAAATTTAAAATGTTTTCATAAACTAAAGAATCATTTTCCCATACTTTAGTATGCCACCTTGTAAAATATCTTCTATTTAGTTTCACCCAAGTATTGATTGGTAATATGTTCTCATAGTGTAAAAAACCCTTTTCATCAAAAAATTGAACTTTGAATTTATTATCACTTCTACCCTGTAATTCAATAAAGGGTTGTTCAATGAAATATTGTGTAACTGACAATTTACTTTTGAAATATTGTTCTCTAATAGGAATATCCAAAGTTTTTTTGTAAAACTCCGAATATTTGAAAGCAAAGTCTTTTTCTTGTCCTTCAGGTATTTTGTATTTGATATCCTTACTTATTAATGATAATAATTTCTCCTTCGTATTTTCAATATTATCGTCAATTGGTTCAATGTATTCAGTAAACATGTCCAAATACTGAGGTAAATTTCTACACAAAACTTTTAAACCGTAAGAGATTGCTTCCCTCAGTACAAGTGGATTACATTCCCAAGTCGAATTGAACATAAAGACATCTGCTGCTTTCATAAAAGTATCTATGTCTGAGCGTTCACCCCAAACTTTGATATTCATAGGAAGATTTTTCATAATTGGTCCCCAATAGTCCTTGAAGTTTGGCGCTTGGTTTCCTATGAAATGGAAAATTATTTCAGGATGGTCTTTTTTCAGAAGTTTTGCTATTTCCACACCCTCACCCTGATTTTTTCCTTTGGTCCAAAGACCAACATTAATAACGTGTATTTTGTCTTTTCCGAAACCTAATTCTTTCCTGGCCGAATTTCGTTCCTCTTGAGTGAAAATCTTTTTTTCAATCGGAAATTCTATGTTTTCACCGTAGGAAGGTGTATTTTTGAATGTTACATCTCTGTGGTAAGGAGTACAAAATGCAAAAGCCTCGGGGTAAAAAATCTTATGTTCCTCGGGATTGAACCAAACGTTATGACAGGTTTCAACCATCTTCCAAGTTCTATCATTTGAATAAAGTTCACGCATCAAGTCTGGTGGCATTTGGTTGAAGGAATCAAAACCTTCAATCATTTCCTGAACGTGTACAATATCAATATTATTACTTTTTATTATTCTCATGAGTTCGAATTTATCCGAACCAAGAGTCCAAAACTTATCTTTATCAATAATTTCAATTATTTTATTTCTTTGAACAACATAAGCTTCTCCGTAACTCTGATATTCTACTACGTAAATTTCAAATTCAGGACAGTATTTTTTTAAAAGCTCAATTTTTTTCAGAAGAAAACCTGGCATGCCACCCGTCGATAAATGAGGTGCAACAAAAAGGATTTTTGTGTTTTTATTATTTTTAATTTGGTAAGATTTTTTATTGTAATTTTTGATTTCCTCAACCATTTCTTTCATTTTTTTCGGATTCTTCTCACCGTGGAAAAATAATAAATGTTCTTTATCTTGAGGTGCCCTTAACCAATCACCGATATGATTAATAACTCCCGGCCCTTTATATCTAACCTCCTTATACATTTTTTTTACCGTATCTACAGTTCCATTAACATAAATGTAAGGTAGACCTACGTGTATATTTTTTTTCCAAAGGAGAACGTTAGCAATTGTTTCTTCATTGAAAGGGGCATAATAATTGATATCTTCCCAAATAGTAGGATGATTGCACATCTCATACCACTCATTAATAAAATCATAGTTTTGTTGACCCGCAACAAAATAACCACTTTGTCTGTAAACTCTTCTATTTGATTGGTCTACACCAAAAAGTACACAGGCGTTATGCTCAAGAGTTGAAGATAATCCACCACCATAACCGCCTCCACCACCTTTACCGTAAAGAGACATAAACTCATAAATCCCTTCGACAAAATATGGGACTGAAGAGTTATTATCAAACAGAGAAAAGATGTTGTCTACAAATGGTGTCGCCACAGAATCCGAGTCAACGTAACATATAGTATTTGCGTATTTTTCTAACGCATCCTTAACAATAAGGGGTCTCTGTATAAGAATTTTATAAATGTTGGAATTTCTCCTATCTATGTAAAAATTATCATTATCATAAGTGAACATTTCATTCGAAACATCTAAAATATCACATTCCCAATTTATAGTCATTGTATTGGGAACGTTTATTTTTTTATTTGAGTTCAACAAATATATTATTATTGGAGTTTGACTGAATTCTCTTATTGATTTGGCACACTCGGTTACGATATCAAGATAATTTTCTGTTGAATATAAAACATAAGATTTTTCCTGTTTCAATGACTTGTAAAAACTTTGTTCAATAACCTCATCGTAGTTTTGAGACGTTAGTTCATTGTCTGAAAAACTTTCGGACTGGGAAAAAATCATCGGAATTGTAACCCCAAAATCAAATTTTTTATGATTTTCATAATGAACAAATTTATATTTTTCTGATGAACAATCATTTAGAAACATATCTATTGTGCATTTATAGAGCGGATGATTAGGATTCAAAAAGTTTTTCAATTCATTATGAATATGGCTTATAATTTTTCTTTTATAATAAAAGGATTGTGTACACAACATTTCTTCAAAATAACCATCCGTTTCCGATTTGATTTCAATTTTTGTTCTTGGTAAAAGTTTTGTACCTAAAGCAACTATGTCGTACCTATCTTTGATAGTTTTCCAATTATCAAAAATTTTATCAACCTGTCCTAAAGAAGTACTATTAATTAATTTTATGTCATCTTCAAAAACAACAATATCTTGAATATCGGAATCCAAAACATTTTCAAACATTTTGAGATAGGAAGCGGTACATCCAAGTTTTTTAAAATCAGTTTTTTTCATTATTGTACCTGGAAAAACCTCATAACCAGAAAAACCTAATTCACTCAAAAGAGAAGTACATTGTTCTAGTCTGTCCTTTCTTTCGGGTAAATTTAAAATAAACCCTTTATCAGCTATTTTTTTACCTTTATAATATAGACCTGATTTTACTATATTTTTTTTGGGTTCTTTAACATATTCCTTGAGTTTTTTTATCATTTCCTCCATCTTATCTATTCTTTTTTCCCCGTGAAAAACCAATAAGTTTTCTTCATGAGACGGTATTCTAATCCATGGCCTGATATGTTCTTCAGTTCCTGTGAATATAGAATTACCATAAATTTCATCGATTTCATCTGACCCGCCATTTACATAAACATAAGGTAAACCTTCGAGAAAATTATATTTCCAAAGTAAGACGTTCAATATAGTTTCCTCATGAAACGGAGCATACCATTCGAAATTTTTTAATACCTTGGGATGGTTACACATCCAATACCATTCTTCTAAAAACTCTACAGTATTTTGACCTGCTACAAAAATATTGGTAGTTCTGTATCTCTGTCTGACATATTGATTTATGCCAAACAATTCACAAACAGGATGTTCCAAAGTTGTACTCAAATCATCCCTACTATCGGCACCACCTCTAGAACCAACAAAAAGGTAGTCGTAAACACCTTCAGTTGCGTAAGGGTATGATTCATTAGTATCATACAAATCAAAGACCCTATCAATGTAAGGTGTTACAATTACATCACTGTCAATATATGCAATGGTTTCAGAATAATTTAACAGAGCGTGTTTGGTTATGTTTGGTCTTTGAATTAAAAGTTTGAATATTTTTTCATTTGACCTATTAATATAAAAATTGGCGTCAGAATCATGATACATATTTCCTTTATCATCACCCAAGTCGCAACTCCAATTTATTGTTATAACATTTTCGATATCTAACTTCAAATCACAATTTAAAAAATAAACTATCACCGGTAAATCACTGAATTCCCGAATTGATTTTACACAAGTTTTGACAATGTTATAATAATTTTCATTTGCGTATAATACAAACGATTTTTCAAACTTAACTCCCATAAATTAATAGTTTTTTTTCACCGACCAAGTTCCGAACCATTCTTTTGTCAACGTTAAATCGTAACCATAATCTTCACAAAACTCATCAACTGCTGGATTTACACCGAAAACTCCATGATAAAAATTTTGTGCCCAAATATGTTTGTCTTTTTTATTTGGTAAAAAATTTGGGTCATTGTACCAATCTAAATTTATGTAATCATGACCACAAATATAACCTCCAATCTTCACTTTGGGATACCATAATTTTATATCTTGTACGACGTAATCATACGCATGATTAGCGTCGATATAAACGAAGTCTAAAGACTCATTTTGAAACATTTGGGACGATACTTCTGAAGAAGCTCTTACCATTATTGCTCTATCCTCATAACCATCAATATTTTTCATGGCTTCCTTATATATGTCTTCTGATTGTAACATGTGATTACTTGAATCTATGTAACCATTTTGAAGACCTCTCCAAACGTCTATCATGTATAGTGTGCCGTTCCAATTTTCGAGTATTTGTTTAGAGAATGAACCTTTAAATGTTCCAATTTCCGCACCTTTACCATTAGGAAACTGTTCACAAATTTGTTTTATAAGTTCGACTCTGTTCAATTCTATTTTTTTCATTTTTTTAAATTTTAGTTATTGTCCCTTTATTAATAAAATAGTCTTTCGACTCCTCTGTTAGGTGAAACTCTTTCAAATTTCTGAAACCATTTTCTTCTATCATAACATTTATTTTCTGATTCATATTTATCGGAATCATCATCCAACCTCCACTACCCAACTCAAAAGGATTACCTTCGTCAACAATGAACTTTACCGACTTATCGTTACAAGAATGATTATAAAGCCATAAAAAGTAAGAACCATTCTCTTTATCTGATATTATATCAACAAAAGTGAAATTGGCAATTTTGTTGATTTCACTATTTTTAAAAAAATCTTTGGAAGAATTTTTTATAATTAAGAAATCTGATTGATGAATAGAAAGTTTTTTAAAAAAAGTTTTTTCTAACGTCCACGACATACCAAAATTTTCAAAATCTTCTAAATTGTTGGGGAGTTGGATTTTTTCTAAAAAGTATTCAGGGGTTCCTGCAAAAATGAGAGATTCGTATATTTCACTTTGTTCGTTGATATGATTGAAAAATATCATTTTTTTACTATTCACAATCATTTCGTAGTGTAAATTATTTAATAAATGAGTATCATTTCTATCTATTAGATTGTCAAATTCTAGATAAAAGAAAAAATTATAATTGAGTTGTTTAGCCAAAGACAAACCATTATTTATATTTCTACAAACAGCTATGACGTGACCATTTTGCTTGATATCAACTCTGAAATTTTTGTATGTTAAAAAAAAATTTGGTGTTAAGTGAAATGGTTCCAAAATATTCTCACCGTCATAAACCACATAATTTACCTTTTCTTGTATATGTTTTGCAATCGGAAAATGAGAAGTTATCATTAAATCATAGCCCAAATTTGAAAGTCGTTCAACACAGTCTAATAGTAAATCTTCTTTTTGTTTAGTGTTCGGGAAGGTGCCAATTATGATGATTTTCTTCATTTCAAGATGTTATTTTTTTTAAAACTGTTAATCCATTGTTATTTACTCTTTTTTCCCATAAAATCCAATTTTTATTTAACAATAAAAATTCATCTATAGCAGGTAATAGACCTTTCGGTAAGTTGGTTTCTTTTACAAAATTTTTTTCAGAAATTTCTAAAATTTCATTTGATGTACCAAAACTTATTGTATCATGTAGTATTATATATTTTTTTACTTTTTGGTGATGTCTATATAATTCCTTTTTGAGTTGTAAATAATCGTGCCAAGTGTCAATAAACAACAAATCACATTCAGGGAGATTGAAAGTCAAAGAGTCATGTTCGATGAAAGTAAAATCAATGTTAGTATCTTTTACCGAATCATAAACTTCTTGAAGATTACCTCCAAAAAAAGATGGATTGTAAAGGTCCAAACTAATTAATTTTTTTGGGTTACCAGCTAAAAAGGCCCATGTACTAACAATTTTTCTAACTCCCATTTCACAAACAACATCACATTCCTCTGTGTATTTTTTTAATACAGGAAGATGTTCGTTAATGTCAGATTTGTTTTGACAAAAAAAATTGTATTTTTCTTTGATATACGAATTCATTTTTACTTTTTTTTTTATTATTTGAATTATTTTATTGAAAACTTGTACAACACTTGGATGACAAGTAAATTCAGGTTTTCCCTCTAAACACTTAACGAGGGGAGGTACACCTCTTATTGAGCCCCATTCTTTTACACCATAAATCATATTGGATGCACAAGAAATTTTACACTCACCATCAACATAATGGTATTTGTACTCTTGTGTTCCTTTTCTAAATGGGGCTCTTAACTTCCAATTTATTGAACTTCCCAAATGTATAATCTCACAGTCACTCGTCCCTGCTAAATGAAGCATTCCAGAATCCATGGTAACAGTTGCAATCGATTTTTGCATTAGCCACCATGTCTGTGAAATATTTACCCTGTTCATAAGATTGGCTCCCAATTTAATCGGGAAGTCAAACACAGGTTTTTGTGTCATATGAAAACCAATTTCACTTGAAGATTTTCCCATTGATATTACAGGTACTCCATAGTCATTTAACATTTTTGTAAGTAACTCCCATTTTTCTGCTGCCCAAGTTCTTGATGCCCAAGTTTGAACAGGATGAATCAAAACAAAATTTTCAGGAAGATTATCTATTGGTTCCCACTCATCAGGAATAAAATCCATGTCACACTCCTCGGGAAGTAATTGGAAACCAAGTCCCGCAGCGTGAAATTGTCTTATATCCATAACGTTGTGTCTCAACCCAAGACCATAGGGGTTTTCCAGATTCGGAACAAAGCTAGTTAAGAGTTCATATGTTTCTGATAAACTTTCCCTCGATGTTTCCCTAGAATCAAAAATTTTATCAACGTATGGGTTGTTTTTGAATATGATTGGATGTTCGGTAAGAACAGATATCTTTCTCCTGTAAGCATAATAAATCTTACGTAGAGAGGGGGTGGCACATATACTGTCACCCAAACCTCTACTCAAATGTAAATCGAGAAGGGGCAATTTCATTACAGAAATATAAAAAACGGTTGGAAAAAATCTATTAACAATGTAAGAAAACTATTTTTTCTTGACTGGTTTTCTAGAATCTTTGTTTTTGTAAAGTCTTAATAATTTCAGAGAATCTTGGTAATGTTTTTCTGCTCTATCAATCTCATCTAAATTGGCAGAGTTTTCGCATACCATATTGTATTGTTGTTCAGCTTCCTGAATAATCTTCTTTATAGTTTTAAGAAGTTTCATATAACATAAATATAAGTCAGACCTCACTTTATTTGTTTTTTCACACAACTATATTTTGATTGTATAAAAATAACTTTCCTGTTATTTATAGAGAGTAAAACTATTGAATGGCCTGTTTTTTTTACGATGTATATGTTGACGCTGCGGATTTAGCACTTTCAGATGATACTAGAGTTTATTACGATTATTATGATTGTGATACAGGTTTATCTGCTTCCACTAATTACACATCGGCAGGTACTTTCAGTAATGCAATTTGTAATAATACTAGTTCGGGTATAGTTACTTATTACATATTAGTTTCAGGTACCCCAACTTTACCACCGAATGGTAGTAATGCTACTGCAACACTGAATACTTGTGGAATCCTACCGTCACCAACCCCTACCCCTACATCTACAATGACGCCTACCGTAACGCCAACAACAGGTATTGGAATATACATTGTAACTGGTGTAACTTCAAACTTTTTTACATCAGGACCTTGTCCGGCATATACAGACCAACAAGACACATATGATTTTACTTTATACGACGAAAACGGGTATCCAACTACTTTAGGATTCAACGTAAACATAGGATTATCGGGAACATCATTACCCTCTGGTGGCTCCCCGACCGCATATGGACAAACAGCAACAATAACTTCAGGCTCGAGTTCTGCTTCCACTACGGTCTATGTAACTGAAAATAGTGGATTACCGGTTTGTCCTGGAACTTCCACAATAACCATAGATACTATCGCCGTAGATACTTCAGCATCAGGATATAAATTTATTTTGGCGGCAATTGGACCTGTACCTGGACCGCCAGCTGCTAGTCCTACTCCAACTCAAACTCCAACACAAACTTCCACACCTCCAGTCTCACCAACTCCATCTCCTACAGGGGATAATTGTGTATGTTTCGAGGTAGTCAACGATGTAGGACCAGGTTCAAATTCGTTTACTTATTTGGACTGTAATTATAATCCTCAATCAATTATTGATTATCCTGCAGGACCAGCAACTTACGTTTGTGCTATTTTGGGTTCTGAAATCGCGATTGGCTTAAGTTATATACAAGTTGATGATTCGAATTGTGGAGGTTGTATTGAGGGTATAACACCCACACCAACATCAACTTTAACTCCAACTCCTTCGGTATTTTCACACGGTATGTGTGCATCAGGAGGAACCTCTTGTTATGATGTTTGTGGTTGTGTAGGGGTAAGTTTTTACATTTATACTACAGGGTCAACGATAAATGTTGGTGACCATTTTTATCTTGACAGTGCTTTGACTATAGACGCTCCGTTTGATTACTATAGTGATGGTACAAACTGTTATGAATATCTTTGTTCGAATAATGGATTAAACACCGCCTATCTATGTTCAATAACCGCGTGTTCCAGTTTACCGACACAAACACCCACAACCACACAGACTCCAACAAATACAGAAACGCCAACACAGACTCCAACAAATACACCAACAAATGACTATCCATGTAGTGCTGGTAGGTTACCTTTTACAGGGGAGTCGGTAACTTATGGTTCTCTAACAATTTCTGGTGCTGTTGTTGGAGATGTTGTTACCGCTACGACCGCAAACAATACATGTAACATTAACATACCATTTGACACCAATATTTTGGTTGGATTCAATAATAATTCTTATACCTACACTTTACAACTTGATGGTTTTTTCAATAATTTAATCTTCGCGGTCGGGAGTATAGATAGTGGAGAACCAATTAATATTAGTACAAACTCACCATCAAGCGAGTTGATTGGGCTCGCGGGATGTAATTATTCGATTTCAGGTAATATAATATCACCAAGTCCTTCAGCGGCACATCTTTATGTTCAAGTTTCAGGTTCATCTTCTTATGATGAGGTTGTATTTTCGGGTAATGGTGCGTCTGGAATCATTTTGGGAATCTGTACGGACTCATTAGTCACACCAACCCCGACCCCTACCACAACTCTAACCCCTACAATAACACCAACAATTACTCCAACAAATACCCAAACTCAAACACCGACAAACACAGAAACGCCAACACAAACACCAACAAATACACCCACAGAGACGCCAACTCAAACAGAAACTCCTACCCAAACACCATCCGAGACTCCGACAAACACCCCGACAGAGACACCTACAAACACGCCAACCCCATCAGAAACTGCTACACAAACACCTACACCAACTTCTACACCACCGTCAACACCGGGATATATTGTTCAGTTTCAAGATTGTACAAATGCTTCAAATATTTTCAGATTTACTAATGTTGGTGTTACATTAACCGTAGGTACGGTTTATTTGATTTCCGATAGTGATGATTTTACAGGGTGTGCTGAGGTTGTTACTTCGACAAGTACAGGTTCGATATATGATGGTACAGGTGTCACTTTCACTGGAACTATAGGTTGTGGTGACCCTGTATGTCCGAGAGCCTCTACGAGAGCTGCTCTCCTTATTAAATGTTCTGATAATACAGTACATTATTTCAGTGTCGAAGAAGATACTGCGTTTGTTGGGGCGGCATATCTTTACAATGGAGAATGTTATTCTTTTGTAGAGTTTTCAGGTCCTGGTGGTCCTGATATAGGCTCACCTGACTTCCAAAATTGTGCAACTTGTCAATCAACACCAACACCAACTCCTAGCTCTGCTACCCCAACTCCGACACCGACAGTGAGCGCTACTCCAAACGCTTGTGGTTATAGTGTTTTTTGTTTAAGCACCACTTTCCCTTCTCTTTCAGGATTTAGCGGAAACTATTATTCGGCAGGAACATGGAATGACAGAGTTTACTATTCAGGTGATGGTGTGACTGCGGGTTTTATATATTGGAATTCAGGTTATACAGGATATTGGTGTTTATCAACAGCACTTGATGGTACATGTTATCTCCAAGGCTCAACCCCTTGTTATTCTTCATGTCCAGATTTTACAAACGATGTTTGGACATCAGGTATTTGTCCAACTCCAACACCGACTGGTGTTGATTGCGCTCCTTTCAACTTCCTTGCTTATTTCGATTGTGATTGGGAACCTCTTCCAACACCTACGCCAAGTATACCATGTGATGATTTGGATTTCACATATGTAACTTTCGATTTGACCCCAACCCCAACTCCAACTAACAATTGTGGAACTAATGGGTTAAGTTTCTCATTGAGTGCTTACACACCTTCTGTAACTCCAACTGTAACACTTTCGCCAACGGTTACACTCACAAGAACGGTACCTGTTGATGGGGCGGTTACCTTCGAAATTTTAGATGAAACATTCTTCTGTGCTTCGGCTAAGGTATTGATTGATTGTTCTACAGGTGAAGAAATCTATACATCAGATGCTCTTGTTTATGGAAATACACCAGTTGTAGTGGGAGTCACAATTCTTGCGATAGCTGACGGTGTTTATAGATGTTTGTACTATGATAGAGACGATGATAACGTTTCATCTAACACAAATATCGACTCAATTTTGTCAATCACAACTTGTCAAACATGTTCAACTGTTCCAACTCCAACTCCTACAACAACAACTACTTCTACCCCTACAACCACTCCAAGTCAAGCAACTCCAACACCTACGCAAACACAAACTCAAACACCTTCACAGACTTCAACAGTCGGAACAACCCCTCCACCTACGCCTACGCAAACGGCAACACCAACCGCTTCTAACACGCCAACACCTTCAATTACAGCCTCCCCATCGGCAACACCTAATTATGTCTACGTATATCAAAGTTGTTACGTAATAAGTCAAGGTTCACCTTACGTCACTCAAATTATTCAAACTCAAAAGATTTCAGGAATTAACGTTGAGGGTACAATTTTCAAAGACAACAGTGGTAATTGTTGGAGTTATGTTGGAAGATTCGAAACTTCATATATCGCACCTCCGACAGTTATCCCTATTACTTGGACAGGAAATTATTTTGGAAGCATTAATTCAACAACCACATACCCTGATTGTGAGCAGTGTTCTGTTATTACAAATCCAGGTTGTGTAACAATTTATTTTAATGCAACAAGATGTGACAATGGTCAAAATGTTGTGGTAAGTGCCTGTGACCTAGGTTCCAATCCGTTATTGACTCTCACACCTTTTGTTGGTCAAACTCATGGTGTGATAAACCCATCAGGAGACGACTTCTGTGTTACGTTGACATCGATAACAACAGCTCAACCACAATCATTCGCAATTGCTACCGCGGCATACACAAGTTATACATGTCTTACTTGTCCAATTTATAAAGTATATTACGCTAACGCTTGTGACGGGTCAGTTCAAAATATTTTAATCTACGCCTCATCGACATCTACGACTCTCAATGTAGGTCAAGCTGTTACAATTGACACTTCATCTATTTGTTATACAATTGTAAGTTACGAGGGTGTACTCATCGAACAAAACGTAATCCAAGGAATAACTCCACAAATTCAGACAAGTTATGTTGATTGTCCTGAATGTATTAATTCACAAATAGGTAGTGGGTTCGGAGGTTTTGGAGGTGGTGGAAACCTTTCTTAATACATGACAACGTTTGAAAAAATTATTTTGGATGATAGAACATTCATCTACAAAAGAGGTATTGTAGAGACAAATGTTCCGTGGACAAAACCCTCATACGAAAAAATCAAAGAATTTTTAGAGATAATCAATAACTCCACAGAAATATTCAAACAATATGAATGTTATTTGATAGGAGGTGTTCTTTTCGATTTCGAAAAAACATGGGATGTTGATATTGTAATGACAGGACCAATATCAGATTATGATACACTTGAAAGTTACATGAACATTTTATACGACATCGCTTTCAATCAATTTAAACTTCTTTTAGATATACAGTGGTTGGATGGAAAGATTCCCGAAGTCACCGCACAACAACTCATGTCAAGTGATTTCATTCCAATCAAAAGAAAGTATGTAAAGATTGGATACGCCTACAAACAAATCGGAACTGAAATTTCAGAAATTGATTTAAGGAATAAAGAAGGGGTTGTAAAAAAATCAGAATATTTGATTGAAGGTGAACATGATTCATATCCAGTATCAAAACCGAAATTGGTGGAGAAAATATTATCAAGACCTGAAAAGACCATGAGAACCATGTTTGACATTCATACATTTTTACACACAGATAAACAATATTTCTTACAAAATACAAATAGGAATTAAAGTATTTATTTGAAATGGCTATTCAAGTTACAGTAAACGGAATCACAGGGTCATCACCATTTGATATCTATATCTGCCAAAGTGGTGGAACAGGTTGTTTTTACATCACAGGAACAACTTTAACGTCATTTGTTTTTGATATACCACAACCCTACGACAATCAAACTTCTTATATGTTGAAAGTTGTAGACAATTATGGTTGTGTAATAACCGGGGTAACATCAGTATAATGGCCACAGAAATTAGTATATTAACTTTAACTGGAAACACCCCTGTCGAGATTCAATATTGTAATGCATCAAGTGGAAGTTGTGTGACAGTGGCTACAGTATCCTCTGTACCATTTACATTCATCGTTCCGAGTCCTACGGACGAAACAGATTTTGTAATTAAGATTGTTGATGTTCAAGGATGTGAATATGGAGAAACGGTTCTTGTGACCCCAACACCGACACCATCTGTAACACAAACAAATACACCAACGCCAAGTTTGACACCAACTAATTCCGCCACACCAACAGTCACCCCTACCAATACACTTACCCCAACTACAACAATTACGACAACTCCAACATATTCACCAACACCGACAACTACCCCTTTCTACGCGACAAACCTTAAGGGTCAAACATTACATACCTCGGCTTCTTTGGCTTGTACAGATATAATGACATCCACTTATCTCTACACTTATTTCACTGAAGCAACAACAATGCCAGTTGTTTCTGCTAAAATTTATCAGACAGCAGTTGGACCAACTCTTTTCAACCCTTTCAATGGCGGAAACAAATGGCTTAAGATGAATTGGAGTGGTACACTTTACGGAGTTCAAATCGATAGCGTAGGAACAATATTAAGTTTCTCTGGTTGCTAAAATCTATACAAAAAATCTTAAAATCTTATAATTATAAGGTATAAGAATTAATTAATGGCGGTAACACCTACACCTACTCAAACGCCTACACAAACTCCTATTGTTTGTGGTAGTGGTATAACTTCAGGAGATTATTATTACTATGATTGTTGTGGTAATTTAATTTCAGGTTCAGTTGATGCCGAAACAATAATAAGTTTAGATTATTCCAAACCTTATAATGGTGTAAAACTATTGAATGTTGTTGCCACAACATTTTGTCCAACACCGACACAAACAAGAACTCCTACGGAAACACCAACTGTTACACCCACACCTTCGATTACCCCTACAAATACGATGACCCCAACACCCACACTTACATCGTCGCCAACCCCATCTAACTCACCTGTTTATTCTCTGAAAAATGAATGTGATGTGTTCACTCTGTTTGATATGGGAGTAAGTTGTTCTGTTATTAAATCACCAAGCTCACCCACCGCGAGAGATGGTATTTTGACTTTAAGGGTAACTGGTGGGACAAGTCCATATTCTTTTTATTGGTCTAATGGACAAAGAATAAGAACCTTGACAAATCTGGGTCAGGGAAGTTATGCGTGTACTGTGGTTGATTACTATGGTGATTATACAGCCAATACGATTTGTACATTATTTGCACCGAGCCCAACACCAACTACAACTCAAACTCCAACACCTACACTCACACCTTCGCCTGTTTGGCCGAATTTGTGTTTAATAATTACATACCCAACAGTATCTTATGGGCCTTTCCAATTCTATCCATCAGGAAATCAAAATGGAAGACCAAAGTGGGTAAGTGGAACATTGACACTTGCTTGGTCTTTGGCAAATGCAAGATGGGAGATTACACCATGGACCGCAATGCCAGGAATACCTGTGAGTACAGATATCTCAAGAATACCGCTAGCATCTTGGACAATCGCAGGAGGGCAAGGAAATCAACCACAAATATCAATGACACAGGGAAATTGTCCAACTTATTTACCGCTTACAACTACAATTAATACACAAAATACATCTTGTTCAGGTACATTGAATTGCAATGGAAGTATAACTGTTACAACTCAAGGTGGCCTCGCACCATATCAATATTCTATCAATAATGGTAACACATTCCAAGCAAGTAATATTTTCAACGGATTATGTAGTGGTACTTACACAGTTATCACAAAAGATGCCTTGAATAATACAACAAGTAGAATTGTTACTGTCGGATTTACATCCGCACCTGTAACTTACACAATAAGTTCGTATCTCGATTTCGTGACCTCTAACGGACCTGATTCAAGAACTGCGTATTGGTACGTTGATGTTCAACCACCATTACCACTTGGAACCACAATTTCATTTACTCTAAATGTGAATGACACTGTAACAATATCACAACCAGGTAACGGTACTGCAGTTTCAAGTACTTTAGTTTATAAGGGAACAAGTCTACAAAGTGCATCAAATTCGACAACAAATGTTGTGAATCAAAACAGAGCAGGATGTAGTCCTTATACTGAAACTATAAACTATACAGGTCAAACTTATAATCTCACAATTACTGCGGGACAAACCGTAAGTGGAACTTCAACATCTACATTAGCAATTACAAGTGGTCAAGTTGGTCCTAACGGATGTACGACTAGAGTTAATGAAGTTATTGAAGTATCGGTATCCAACGCTGTTGTAAGTGGATGTAACTGTTGTAGTGTTGACACGGTAACCGCACCTCAAGGAATCAATCTTACGAAGTCATTTGGTTCAGGAGTTAATCAAAATCCTCTCCCAATTGTAAATCCAGGACAACCACAATACTTTCCATATGTAATGGGTCTTGGAATGGGTCCTTCAGACGCATGTTTCAATTTACAACTTCAGGAAGCTAAATTAATCAATTCTGAAATATTTGGAACTGGTGTTGCGGTCTACCAAGGTAGTCCAAATAACCCGACTTTGGCGGTGGGATATTCATATTGTACTGACAACGCAGGACAACTTTATGAGATAGTTGATGGAATTGTGGGATTACCAACAGGAAATTATTGTTAAAACTATAAAAAAGATATTTATATCTGATGGCATACATTATCAAAGACACTTCGGCACTTATAAACACCAGACTAACTGATGTTGGAAGAAGAAATATATCACAGGGTAACTTCAACGTTTCATATTTCCAAATAGGAGATAGTGAAGTAAGTTATAGTGCAGTCTCAACAACTTACAACAATACAAGAAACAACATTTTGATGCCAGCTTTCAACGCTCAAAATGACACAGGGTCACCACAGTCCAACAAACAAAATGTTAAATACCCATATTTCGTTTCAGGAAATCAAGGTAATACATATGGGATTCCTTTCATGGATAGCCAAATTCAATCTGTTTATAATTCAGCGGGTGAAAAAGGATTTTTTGTAACTGGGGGTACCCAAGGGGCATTTACAGCACAAACTTCGTCAGCCTATACAATAACCTCTAATTATATTGTTGACATGACTACACTATCAGGTCAAACTGGTATGACTATAACTTTGGACACATCTATTTGCGGAGCCACAACGGGAACTCCATCAGTGAATGATTTTCTAACGATTTTATTGAATCCGAATCCAACGTGCGGCTCGTTAGGAAACTATCCTGTTTTAACATATAGAATTCAAAGTTTAGACCCAGCAACTGGTACTACAGCAACCACTTTTAATGTTACTTTGGATAGAGCTGTGCCTAATGTTGCCCTTTCAGCTATGACAGGACAAGAATGTAGAGTTCTTATTTATCCATCAGGTATGACAGTGCTTTATGATTTCAAAACACCTGCACCTTTTTGGGAAACTGATACAATAAATTTCGAATCGCCTTGTGATGTTTCCAATAGAGAAAACACTCTTATTTGGAATATGAATATACCTTGGTCAGAAAACCCTGCAGGGTTGTTTGATACAATGAACGAAGGGTATAGTAATTTTGGTTCAGCCACATATATCGGAACAAAAGAATATTTGGGGTATCAAGAAAATTCTGGTCAAACAGACACAAGCGAAGTATTTTATTATAATTCATTTGATGAAAAGGTAGTTGTAACACCGAGAAATCAAAAGGCGATTGCGATTATTCATTATACTAACCAAGACATAGACAATGTTTACGGTGAAAAGTTCTCTACAATACCTTTTGACCCACAAAATCCAACAGATTCTACAGGTTTGGCGAGACATTTGAGTCTTACTATACCAACCTTGATGTGGCACAAATCAACAGGAAATACTATGGGAGAAACATTTTACATTGACCCCGTGGGTTATGACTTGTGCTACCCCTATTATATCAAATCAACTGAAAATATCGACATGAATGACCCTGGTATAAGATATTTTCACCTTTGGGACCTTAATGCCGATAGTAATGGAAATCTGAACAGAGTCGGTAAAGTTTTTCCAGACCAACAAATCATCATTTTAGATGACGAAGAAATAGTTGCAGCCTTGTCTAATAAATCAAACAGAAACTGGACTTTACCAGCACCGAAATTATCTCTACTTACACCAAATACGTGTTTTTCTAATAACCAAACAGCAACAGGATTATTTTCAGCTTCAACTGAAAGGTTGTATGTTACATACAGATTAGATAATACAAATGATATACTAGCAGATTCGCTTCATTGTAATTATTATACTGTGTTATCGGCGGATACCTCTGTTACAGCCAATACACAGAACGCGGCAGTCAGATTTGGTCCTGAATTTCCATTCTTGAACCCGAACTTTGGTAGTAATTTTACAGGATTCACCGCAAACAGTATGAAACTAATTGTCCAAATGGTTACAGGAGATACTAAACCTTCCCCTACAGGTTGGTACGAAATAGATGTAACTTCTGAATTTTCAGGTTCAACCGTTGGAGGATATCTTACACAAAGCGGACTTACAGGAACTACACTCCAAATTGATTTAGCTTCATATCAAGCGGCCTTGACAACAAATTCAGATTATAATTTGGACGACTATATTCGATTAACCCCTTTGAATTCACCTGAAATTCTAAATTTTGGTGATGAATATTATTTCTATGGAAACTTCACAACTGACATAACAGCCACAATTTACGAGATGAAATATCTCATAACACTTGGAAGAAACCAATTTACAAATACTTCCAACCCAACTTGGACATCAGGTACAACAGCTTATGTCACAGAAATTGGTCTTTACGATTCAAATAAAGACCTTATAGTTATATCTAAACTACAATCTCCTGAAAAAAGACAAGGTATTCAGCAGTACGTAGTTAAGTTAGACTTTTAATTTATGGCAAAACAAATAAAGAAAGATTCCCCAAAAGTTTTGGGACTCGACGTGTCAACCAAAACTATTGGATGGGCACTTTTTGATATTGAAACTAAAAATCTTCTCGAATTAACACACGTATCGCCTAGACCAAAATCAACAACGGACCACAAAATTGAAGAACTTCTTTTGAAAAGCGGAGTTTTCCGAAACAAATTACAAAATTATGTGGGGCTTGGGATAGAAAGGGTCGTTATTGAAGAGCCACTTCTTAATTCTAATAACGTTTGGACTGTAGGAACTTTGATGAGGTATAATACGTTAATATGCAAAGAAATTTACGATGTTTTAGGAGTTATACCCGAATTTATTTCTACATATAATTCAAGGAAATTCGCCTTTCCTCACCTTGTACAAAAAAATGACAAAGGTAAATTTGTACTTTTTGGAGGTTTTCCGAAAGACATAGATAAAAAAGTTATAATTTGGGAACTTGTTGCAAAAAGAGAACCACAAATAACTTGGCAATACACAAAGAACAACACCCTCAAGAAAGAAAATTATGACCAAACAGACGCCTATTGTGCGGCTTTAGGTCTCATGAAGATGAATGAAATTTGGTAGACTCCAAAAATTTTCTTATCTTTGTGCTATATGGAATTGAAGTGTCTTAAAAACTCCGACGTTTTTGCAACAAAGAAAGTCGCTTTCAAATACCTGACTGTTAATTTTTCCAAAGAAGACCTCCAAGGTGAATTAAGAGTTGTTGGTTATAGACACTATAATTGGGGGGCACAAGAAATAGATATCGAATTCAAAGGCAAATTTTTGGTAAAAACCCGAGGAAAAAATGTATGGGTCGATTTGGAAACCTGGCAAAATCCTCGATATTCAAGAATAAGAATGAATCGAATCTTAAGGAAAAAAATCTTTGATACCCTCAAACATCGGGCAAGACTTTTTAGTATAAAACTTGAACATTATTCATCAATAAAAAAAATAAAATGGATTTAATAAAATTAGTTGGATTAGTTTGGTTTACTCTTTTCCTTATATCTGCAGTATTTTTCATTGCAGGTATCTTTATTGAGAAAAATTTGAGTGAAGAACATCCAATCATGAAATGGTGGAGAAAACATATTGTTTCCCCCGACCCCGAAGACGAAAATTGGAAAAACCTTCAACCTTGATTATATTTCCAATATGTCAGATGAAGTAGAAGTATTAGTTGAGCTATTGAGGGAGTTTCTTGGTAACGAGAAACAACATTATGAATCGAAACAACAAATTTCTTTTGACTGTCCAGTTTGTGCAGAAGAAAAAGGTTTAGATGAAGGTGATGGGAAAGGTAACCTTGAAATAAACTACGGTAGACACGTATACAAATGTTGGGCTTGTGGGGAGACGCACGGAACACAGGGTGCTCTTGGTAAATTATTTGATGGATACGCATCAAAACAACAGAAGAAAATTTACAATCTTGTTAAACCCGAAGAGTTTAAAAAGGAAGATGCCAAAAGACCTCGACTTCGTTTACCCGAAGGTTTTATTTCTTTCAAAGAATCCAATCCAAGATTTATTCCTCACATCGAGGCATACAAATATCTTCAAAGTCGTGGCATCACAGATGAAATAATTGAAAAGTATAAGATAGGATACACCGTTAAAGGTGATTTTGCATACAGAGTTGTTGTACCATCGTACAATTCTGAAGGGGTATTGAACTATTATGTTGCGAGAGCTTGGACATCAAAAAAGATGAAATATAAAAATCCAACAGTACCCAAAGACGAAATAATTTTCAATGAAGGATTGATTGATTGGAATAAAGATTTATACCTCTGTGAGGGTGTTTTTGATAGTTTCTTTCTTGACAACCCTTTAGTGATGCTCGGAAAAAAATTGTCAAAACTTGCTTTTTCTGCAATATATGACAAAGCCCAAGGTAATGTTATCATATGCACGGACGGTGATGCTTGGGAAGACGGGTTAAGTATATTTCATGAGCTTAACGGTGGTAGGTTATACAATAAAATAAAAATTATAAAACTTCCAAAGGACAAAGATATTTGTGATTTGAGAGGTCAAATCGAAGAATACTACTATGAAATTAAATAAAATAGCGGAAGATATACGAGAGATTATAAATAAAAAACAAATCGAACTGGGGTTATCATTCCAAGAGGAAAGACACATTTATACCATGAATGGGAGAAGTGATTGGCCATCTGTATCAAAAGTTTTAAAAAAATTCTATAAACAATTTCCGACAGAGGAAGCGGCTTATAATAAAGCGGGAGGTGACCCACAAAGACAACAAGAATTAATCGAGGAGTGGGCGGCTGCTGGTGTATATTCGACTAACCTCGGAAGTAGAGTTCACTATGTTTTGGAAAATGAACTCGTCAAGAAATTCGGTTCATATAAAGAAGTTAGAAAACCTATATTTGAATGTGATTTGACTCAACTTATGAAAAGTGACAAGATGATTGTTGCGGGTAAAAGATATCTTGAGTTATTGGAACAAAGAGGTGCGGTTTTGCTTGATACGGAGATGGTTCTCGGGGACCCAGAGTTGGGTTACACCGGACAACCCGATAAGTGCTGGTTAATTGAAAATAAAAATAAAGATGGATATGGGTTGTTGATTACCGATTGGAAAACAAACAAACCAAAGAATTTTCAAGTGAATGATTTTACAGAAAGTATGTATAAACCGTTTAACAAATGGCCAAACACTGCACTTGGTCACTACTATATTCAGTTACCACTTTATGGTAAGTTGTTATTAAAAATGTTAAAAGGTTCCGAATATGAAAATGTAAAATTATTGGGGTGTGTTATCTGTCATTTAAGAGAAGATACTCAATTTGAGGAATTTAAAGTACCCAAAGAAATTCAAGACATTGTTCTATCCATGGACATAAAGAGTTATTTGGAAAAGAAATAAAATTTTGTTATTATTTTAGTTTAAAAATTTATATTATGGATAATTTAGTTGCACCCCACATTAACATCAAAGAGTGTCCCACTGTAAAGTGTGAAAAATGCGGAGGAATTTATTTCAAAGAAGCCCTCTATCTTAAATGGGTATCAAAACTTCAAGGAGCGGCTTACGACCAACCCGTACCTTTCCCTATCTACATGTGTATTAAGTGTGACCATGTTAATGAAGGATTCAACCCTTTCGAAAAAGAATCAGAAAAAATTGTATCAGATGATAAATAAACTTATTCATTTTTCAGACCTACATATAAGGCTATTCAAGGACCACGACTTATACAAAAAGATTCTTGAACAGGCACTTAAAGAATGGAGTTCTATCAAACCAGACAGAATTGTTTTTACAGGTGATTTTGTCCATTCAAAAAACCAAATGACTCCTGAACTTGTCGAGTTCGTTGCTTGGGTACTTAATGAGTGCTCGAAAATTTGTAAGACAATTGTCATCATAGGAAACCACGACTTCTTGGAGAACAACCAAAGTAGGTTGGATGCACTAACTCCAATTATCGATTCATTGAAAAATGAAAACATAGTTTATTATAAAAATCGAGGAGTTTACGAAGACGAGAATATTAATTGGTGTGTTTACTCTTTAGTGGACCATAACATTCCACCGGAAATTATTAAGTCTGAAAGAAAAAACATTGGATTATTTCACGGACCAATTCAAGGTCTCTACACAGATATCGGATATAAATTCGAAGATGGATTCGAAGTAAGTAAGTTTAAAGGGTGTGATTTGGTTCTTTGTGGTGACATACACAAAAGACAAATATTTGATATACCGGGAGGAAAAAAGGCTTACATGGTCGGTTCAACTATCCAACAAAATTTTGGTGAAACTATAAGAAAACATGGATATGGTGTGTATGAGGTTTCTAAAGATGAATATACATTTATAGACCTACCGAACCCTAAACCCTTCCTTTCTTTTTACATCAATTCTTTCGATTGTCTTACAGAAGGAAAAGAAAAATTGGTTAATTATTAAGATGGAAGTCAAAGTGAAACTTACAAACGAAGAGCATAAAGACTTGGTTGCTTATTGTAACCTTAATGACCTTCTTATAAGTTCAGTTGTCAAGGATTCCTTTACAACTGGTTTCAATATTGAGAGATATGGTTTACTAAACGCTAATCCCGGTCAAAAACAAATAGAGAAAGAAAAAATAGTTGAAAAAAGAGTCGAGGTTCCGGTTGAGGTAATCAAAGAAGTTGTGAAGATAGAATACGTTGAGGTTCCTGTTGAAAAAACAATCACTAAAGAAGTACCTGTCGAAAAAATTGTCGAGTTGATTAAAGAGGTACCAGTCGAAAGAGTTGTTGAAAAGGTTGTTGAGGTGATAAAAGAGGTGCCTGTCGAAAGAGTCGTAGTCAAAGAAATTGTTAAAGAAGTTCCCGTTGAGGTTGTTGTAGAGAAAGAAGTTAAAGTTTCCGATGACACACAAATAAATGAGTTATTGTTAAAAATACAACAACTCGAAAATCAACCACCAAAAGTTGTTGAGGTAATAAAAGAGGTCCCGGTAGATAAAGTTGTAATACAAGAAAAGATTATAGAGGTAATCAAGGAGGTTCCAACAGAGGTCATCAAAGAAGTAATTATAGAAAAGGAAGTGGGCGGAATCGATAAGTCAAAGATGGAAGCGCTTCAGACAACCCTTATGAAAATAAGACAAGAGAACATAGAAAAAGACAAATTAATTCAGCAATACGAAAAAACAATACAGGATATTCAAAGTATTGGAGAAAAGAAAGCAATTTATTTGAAAGGTTCAAATTTAGATAAAACACTTTAAAACAATTTTATGACACAATTAATTTTATGGATGATTATGACTTATGGTATAAGTAACATCCTCGTTTATGGAAGCATTTTCAACGGACCAAGAAACAAAATCAACGAGTGGGCGGCAAATGAGTTTACGCCTTTGAATGGGTTTTGGGTATTTTTATCTGACATGTTAAAATGTATGATGTGTACACCAACGTGGGTTGGATTTTTCTTCGGAATTTTCTTATATTCACCAGTCCATAATATTCTTGAAGTGACTCCATGGGCTTCATGGTTCTTTGATGGAATGTTAGCATCAGGTTCTACTTGGGCAATAAATTCAATCATAGAGTGGTTCGAAGAAAATAGACCAAATAAAAACAACCTTTTATGAAATTCGAAGGGGAATACATAATCAAAATCAAACTGAACGACATCTTCATGCCTTCAGACCATTCTTCAACCGAACTAAAAGATAAAATCAAACAAGAGGGAAGAAAAAAAATTAATTCTTATTTAGCCAACTCTTTGTTTGACCCTGAAAAAAAAATTATAACTGAAGAAATTAATTTCAAACTAAAACAAATATAACATGCCAGCATCAAGAAAAAGAGGTGGAGCGAAGGCTCACAGAAAAAGAATCCAAAAAACTAATGACGTTAGAAAAGCGCAGCAAAGTGCCGCACAAAAACTTTTTAATGAGGCTATGAAAGCTCAAATTGAAGAGTTAAGAAAAAAATATGAAGCCGAGTCCGGTAACACAGAAAACCAATAAAAATGGAATGGGATTTATTTCACCCATTCCCAGAATTCAATTATTCCAACATGGCTAGTAAATTAGATGTTGCTACTTTGGAGAACCCCAACGTGCAAGTAATTTGGGAAGATTTACCCGAGAATTTTACACAAGAGAGAATTAAGTCTGTGAAGCAGTATTTCATGAAGAAATATGCTTCTTCAAATGTCAATGTGATTACAAAGGTTAAATCCACGGATGAGACTCAACAAACCATAGATGTTTCAGTTAACATCATGGATAAAAACTATCAAAAGGAACTTATCAAAAGTCTTTTGGAGTTAAAAAACCAAGGACAATACTATGACCAAGTTATGAACATCGACTTGGCTGTTGAGAACAAGATGATTCAAAATGAAATCGAAGTTACCCCATTCAAAAAATGGTACATCAAAAACATCGAATTCAGTAACTTTTTATCATTTGGTGAAAATCAAAGATTGGATTTTGAAAAAGTTAATGGTATCACAGTGGTTGAATCTGACCCTCCAAATTTCGGGGGTAAAACTGTTTTAACTGTTGACCTTTTGATGTTTCTTTTCTTTAACACAACTACAAAGACACAAAAGGCTGAAGAAATTTTCAATAGATTCACTGACAAGAATAAGGTTACAGTTAAAGGTGAAATTTTAATTGATGGTGAAGAATATGTCATTGTAAGACAAATTGAGAGGAAAAAGGCTAAATCAGGAGAATGGAATGTGAAAACTGATTTGGATTTCTTTAAGAAACTTGCTGACGGACAACTTCAAAATTTCACAGGTGAACAAAGGAAAGAAACGGAAGAGTTTATCAAAAATTCAATTGGAAATATCGATGATTTTTTGATGACAATTTTGACTACAGCCACCAACCTTGAAGATTTATTGGACGCAAAACCAACCGCAAGAGGACAAGTTCTTTCGAGATTTTTAGGTTTGGAATTTTTAAAAAAGAAAGAAGAGATTGGTAAAGAAATTTATTCTGAATTTTCCAAAGGAATGTTGTCAAATGTTTATAATACTGAAACGTTAAAACAAGAAATTGTTGATTTGACACAGGAGATTGATAGTCTACAAGATGAATCCTCTCAAGCTTCAAAAAACATTTTGGACGTTGACAAAAGACTTGAGAAGGGACAAGACTATAAGGATGACTTATTGAAGAAAAAATACAATGACCTTGACCAAGAACTCGTTACCTTAAACCCAATTAAACTCGAAGGTGAAATCTCTGAATTAGCAAACAAGGGTGAGGCTCTTAAAAAAGATATTAAAAATATCAAACTTGTTGAACCTAAAGAATTTTATCATGAAGATAAACATGATGAGATTAAAGAGGAGATGAAGAGGATTAACGGTGAACTAGTCCTTGCCCAAAACAAGGTTGAGGAGATTGAAGAACTTGTTAAAAAGTTTGGGGATGGTATTCAGTGTGAACACTGTGGTGTCAAACTTATGGAAGCTGCGTTAACTAAAAAGAAAATTGATGAGTTGGGTGATTGGGAGAAAAAGGTTGACAAGTTATCTAAAGAATGGAAGACCCTTGATTCCAAAGAGAAATCCTACACACAACTTAAGAAGGATTTTGATGAGTATGAAAGAAACAAACTCATCAAAGACAAATATCAGTTATCGCTCGAATCAAATGATTTAAAACTTGGGCAATTGAAGGAAAAGTTAAAAAGGTATCAAGATGTACAAGATAAGATTAAGAAAAATAATGAAATTGATGCTCAACTCCTCAAAGCTAGCTCAAGAATAGATGAACTCATTAACGAAAAACGTGGTTACGAAAGAATTGTTATCTCTAACGGAGAACAAGTGAAGAATTATTCCTCACAGATTGATAAGAAAAAGGATAACATAATCAGAATTGCTGAAGAATTTGAAAGAGAAAGAATATTCAAAATATATTTGGAAGTTTTTGGTAAAAACGGAATTTCCAAAAGTATAATGAAAACTATGATGCCGTTGATTAACCAAGAATTACAAAGGTTATTACAGGATTCTTGTTATTTCAATTTGGAAATTAGAATCAACGAGAAAAACGAGGTAGAATTTGTTATGATAGATAATTCTACTGGTGTTGAAAAACTTATGATTTCTGGTTCTGGATATGAAAGAACAATTGCTGCCATGGCTTTGAGAGCTGTGTTGAGTAAAGTTTGTTCGTTACCCAAACCAAATATATTAGTATTTGACGAGGTTTTCGGTAAGATAAGCAACGAGAATTTGGAAATGGTAGGAGAGTTCTTCTCTAAACTCAAAAACTATTTCGAGAAGATTTTTGTCATCACCCATAATCCACTTGTAAATAATTGGGCTAATCATGTTATTAAAATAACAAAAACTGAGAACATTTCTAAAGTTTCACAATAATTGATTACTTTTGTTTATGCAGATTTTTCTACCATATTCAGATATGAAAAAGTCTCTACAAACTCTTGATAACAAAAGACTTGGAAAACAAAGAGTGGAGACCTACCAAATCTTGTCCGCAATACTCAAAAGACCAAAATTGGATGGTACACCATATAAGGGTTGGTTGAATCATCCTTGCACTATTATGTGGAAAGATTATGTACCGGCACTCAAACTATACCTGAATTATTCTATCACGGAATGGATTGAAAGAGGTTTCAAAAATACCATGACTTTTGAGTCAAGTATTCAAGAAAAAATTATTCTTCCACTCTTTTTAGGAAATGAAAGATTTCATTCTTCTCACAGGGCTAACCTTTTGAAAAAAGAACCTGAATTTTACTCCAAATATGGTTGGTCTGAAAATCCAAGTGACCCTTATGTTTGGATGGATAAAGAAGGTAAATGGTATGAACAACACTCCGGTAAACAAGGGAGAGTCTATTTTTAATATGGAACTTTATAACAGATATAATGAATCAAAAAGTGCGAACCTCGATAACAAAATTGAGGTTTTGACTGACATTATACGTCAGTATCCAAAAGTAATTGATTATATTTTCAATAGAATGGACACTTGTTTCGGTCCTCATATTGTTTATTTAGTTCATATGAAAGTAGGGGGTACCGACATGATTAAGATGGGGTATACCAAAAACACAGTTCAAGGAAGATTTGCAGAAACAAGATATTCTGGTAGAAATACAATCGAGATTATAGAGGTACTCAGGGAAAAAACCTTACAAGCTAAAGCCGCGGTCGATTTTGAAACAAGATTGAAAGAAATCTGTTTACCCTATAGAATTGTTACAGATTTAACCTTACCTGGTAAAGGAGAATTTATGGATATAGAATACAAAGAACAAATCGTTCTTGAGTATGATAACCTTTATCCAAATTTTCAAGAAATTGTCGGACTCAAAGCTCCTAATTAAAAATAAAGACATTAACTTTGAAAAAAATTTAAATGAAAAAATACCTATTAATCCTCTTGGGAAACTTTGAAGCCGAACTTTGTAATGAAATTGCAATTACTATTTCCCCAATAGTTGATTCACCTCAACTCAAATTCCAAACATCACAAACCTTCATAATCATGCATTTTGCCTCTGAAGTTGACAGGGAGGAGATTTATGAGTTTCTACACGCTAATCTTTTTGATAGAGTTGGCTCGTTCATTTTGACAGAAAATAATGACAATATGTCAGTTTACATGCCTGAAGATATAAAAGCACATCTATTTGATTTAGAAAATCCGAGTGCAGATGTAGTTATCGATATAGACTTGAAAAAGGTAAGGGATTACATCGACTCACCTGAAACAGAAGAGGATGAAGACGACTTCGTGGCACTACTTTTGGATAAAATCAAAAAGAAAGTGAAAAAACCGAGTTTGGATAGTTTACTCGAAAAGATTTTATCTGAAGGATTCGAATCACTTACACCTTTTGAAAAAGACATGTTAGACGAATATTCTAAAAACTAATATATGAAAGAAAAAACATCTATTCCGATTAATCAAGAAGAAATTTCAAGTTATCTTAAAGACATCCGTAAACTTACCGTGATGACTCCTGAACGCGAAAGAGAGTTATCCGAGAAAATGTTGAATCCAAAAACCTCTATCACAGAGAAAGAGGAAATTAAAAAAGAACTTTTAGAGGGAAACTTGCGATTTGTTATCACAGTTTCCAAGCAATATCAAAACCAAGGTTTGGATTTTTCTGATTTGGTTGCTGAAGGTAATTATGGGCTAATGAAGGCAATCGAAAACTTTGATTGGTCTAAAAAACTTCGTTTCATTTCTTATGCGGTATGGTGGGTTAGACAGTCCATTTTACAGTCACTAAATGAAAATGCCCGTACTATTCGTCTCCCCGTAAACGTTGTACAAGAACTTCAAAAGGCAAAAAAGGAACTAGAAAATGAAGGTGTCGAATTACCCGAAAAATTTGTTAACCTACCTTATACGGTAGATTTAGATAGTCCCTTGAATGAAGATGGAGACACCCTTATGGATGTTCTTATCAACCCAAATGCCGATGCTGCTGATACCTGTATGAACACAGAGATTACTCTAAAAGACAAGTTAGTTGAAATGCTTGACGTTTTGGATGAGAGAGAAAGAGTTATAGTTGAAGATTATTTCGGTTTATCGGGCTCAACAAGAACCCTTGAAGATATTGGTAACGATTTTGACCTTACAAAAGAAAGGGTAAGACAAATCAAAGAGAAAGCTTTGAGAAAATTAAGAAATGAAACAGGAACCTTATTTGATTATTTGTGATGAGAAATTGTTTGGTAATCTACATTGGTAATGGGTATTCTGAAAACGTAACAGTTTACGACAAATCATATACTTACTCGGTGGATATGAGAGATAATTTCAATAACCACCAAGAAAAAATATTCGAACCACTTAAAAGGTTAGGTTACAAAGTTGATACTGCACTTCTAACCAATAAACATGAATATTACCAAGATTTTGTTAATTTTTATAATGCAATAAATTTGGATTATGATGATTTTACTGATGGTGATTTTGAAATTTTAAAAAGTTTTTATTTTTGGAGAGACTCAATTCCACCAGGATGGTTTACTAGTGGTGGTCGTTTCTATAAATTAAAAAAACCAATACCTCAATATGAAACCTATGTAATTGTAAGGGCTGATGCACATTTCATCATGGGTATTCATGATTTGAAAATTGATTTTTCTAAAATGAATTGGTTGTGGCCCGAAACTGATTATAGAGTCTTCACCGATAGAGATGAGTATCTCAAAGTAAAATCCAGTGATTGTTGGTGTTGGGAAGATTACAATCGAGTTAACGGAAACGTACTTAATATCATACCGAATAAATTTTTTAACGCCTATTCCAAATATATTTGGATGGAACACATGTCTTTTACATATATGTTAAGAGACCTATATCCTTTAGTCACACTCAATGACTTAAACATGATGTTAGGTTACGATAAATGTTTGGTTACCGATGTAAGATTTGCCGAAAATCCTGTTTATACTATCAACAAAAAAATCGTATCTGTAGATTCTGACGCGAACATAAATAGATACGGGGTCAAATCATAGACCCATAAAAAAACTACAATTGAAATAAAGGGTGTATTTATAAGATACAACTTTTATAATTTAAGGTTGTACTAAAATAATAGTTTTATGAAAAAATTTATTCAAAATAATTTTACGGTTATAGTGCTGGTAATTGCACTTTTATCTTTTTTCAAAAGTTGTGGCGACTCACGTGACATTTCAAAGATTAAGAAGGAGATTCAAGCAATCAAAGATTCAACTTTCACCAAAGACGAGATTTTAAGAGAACTTAAGATTTCAGGACTCGAAGCTGAAAAAAGAATGATTCAGGCAACTGACAGAAAACTTTTGGATGTAAGAAGACAAACTGAAATCGAAGAGGAAATAAAAAAATTAAACAAACAATAAAATGAATTGGATACAAAGAAATTTCAAGACCATAATTTATGCTGCTTTTTTGATTCCAATCATAACTGTTGCGATAGTTTCAATATCTCACGTAACAAAATGGTATGGTTTATCAAATCCAGTAAGTTGGGCAATTTATTTATCTGTTGGTATTGAAATTGCGGCTCTGTCAGCACTAGCAGCAATATCTGCACAAATGGGAAAGAAAGTATATTTTCCTTTTATAATTGTAACTTTAATTCAATTTATCGGTAATATATTCTTTTCATATCAGTTTATTGATATAAATTCTCAGTCCTTCAAAGATTGGGTTGATATGGTTGACCCTGTAGTAAGTTTCCTTGGTGTTGAGTCAGGTGACCCTGTAGGGCATAAAAGATTTTTGGCTCTCTTTGCAGGTGGAATGTTACCTATAATTTCACTTTCGTTTCTTCATATGTTAGTTAAATTTGAAGAGGAAGAAAAAAACAAATTAAAAGGAATTGTAACAGATTTGGACATCGATAAATTGAGTACCGAAGCTGGTAAAATTGAAAAAGAATTTGTTGAAGAAAAATTGAACCCATCTCCCGAAGAACTCCAAAGATTGGAAATTGAACTCCAAAAGTTAAATGAACAAAAATTTGGTAATCTTCAAGAAGTAGACGAAGTTCAGAATAACAGGAAAATATTAAGTTACTTGAAAAGAGATGCTCAAGATTGAAAAATATGGAAACTTCAAACCTACGGCTAAACAAAAAAAGAAAAGACAAATAATTTTGTGTCATACTGGAAGGGAGGTTAAAGAATATTTGACCTCCCTTTCTCATAGGTACAATGGTAAGTTCAATAGGATACCTAATTACGTTATTACAAAATACGGAATAGTTTATCAACTTTTAGATGACACAGGTTGTTCTGATTTTTTTAAAGATGAAAATCTTAATAGAAACTCCATAGTTGTTTGTTTAGAAAATGAAGGATGGTTGGAAAAGAAACCGTTGTCAAATCACTACATTAATTGGAAAGGGAGTATTTATAAAGGAGAAGTTTTTGAAAAGAAATGGAGAGACTTCTTTTTTTGGGACCCATATGCAGAAAATCAATATGTGTCTCTAGGAGAACTTTGTAAGACAATTACGGAGTCATTCCGAATAGAAAAAAGATGTATCGGTCATAATACTAAAGTTGATGGGGCGGAAAACTACACCGGAATAATAACAAGGAGTAATTTCAGTTCCACACATACGGACTTGAATCCATCTTTTAACTTCGAAAAATTTATAAAATATTTTGAAAATGAGCAACACGCATAATGAAAGATACGACGAAATCAAGAATCTCATTAAGATTTCGAAATTAATGCTCGAACAATCTAATCCAGAGGCCAGACCAAACGTCGCTATGGATATCGAAAAAAAGATTGAACAAGACACCCAAGAGTACGAAACAGCTGACTCTGAAGAGGAAAAAAAACCTTCACCAAAAGATAAGTCTCAAAAATATAGAATATCTGGAGGTATCCTTGCTTTACACGGTAAAGACAAAGGTGATTTGGATATTACGACCGACGATAAAATCGCCTTCCAAGAAACAATGGATGAGTTTGTTGAAGAAGTATCAGACCTTGTGGATTTCAATGAATTGAATGTTTATGAAAATAATGTAGATTGGTCAGGTAAAATTATTGATGAGGATTTGGAGTTCACCTTTACAATAGGAGAAAACAGTGGTATCTACATTAATTCACAAATGGTCAAGGTTGACCAAGAGTTTTTGGATTTGTTAAATAAACTTCAACAATATTATCAAAAATTCAAATCTAAATGGTCAAGAATTTTGGCTAGCAGAAAGAAAACTAAAGAAACAAATGCATAAGGTAATTGATTTCATAACAAAAAATTACAAAACAATTGTCAAAGTTTGTTTTGGATTATTCATTTTGTACTACCTCATATTTTTCTTGACTCCAAATATGAAAATGAGTGCCGAGCAAATCGAAGAATTAGATTCTTTAAATTCATCAATTGATAGTTTACACAAACACAATCAATATTTGGAAGGAAGAATCACAGATTTCAACGCACAGATTAATATTGTTGATGAGAACATAAGTAATATAAAAGGTCAAAAAACCATAATAAAAGAATATTATCATGAGAAAATTAGTAATGTTGATAAGCTTACTGACGCTGAGCTTGACAGTTTTTTCACAAAAAGATACGACTACTAATACAAAAACTTTCCCCTTACCTGTGGTGAGGATGATTATGAAAGATTTGTTAAGTGGGGACTCTGCGAAAGCTCAGTTAAAACTTGCAGACCAACAACTAATTGAGATGGAAAGAAAAGTCCAACTTAAAGATAGTGTTATTATAAGTTTGAGGTCCAAAGAGGATAACTATCTAAACGTCATTCAGTCTGAAAAAGAAAAATTCAAAATTGTTGAGGATTTTTCTAAACAACTTCAAACTGAATTGAAAAAAGAAAAAGTAAAAAATAAATTTAAATCAATCTTGGGTACCGCGACAATTGCGGTGCTTGGATTTTTCCTAATAGTTAAGTAATGGCACTCACAAGTTCTGAAGTTAAAGAAATCGAAACAATTGTCCGTAAAGAAATTAGAAACTTTATTGGAAACAATACTGTCAAGCAGTTCGAGGACAAAATGATTGACAAAATAGAAAAGGAAATAAAAAATGGTAAACTCAATGGAGATATCAAAGACATAACTCTGAGAATGTTCAGGGAATTTTATCAATTCATGTGGATGAACAGAAGTTATTGGGAGCCTAGATTGAAAAACGCATAGAAAATGAGTAAGATAGGAAATTTATTCAAAAAAGAACTTGAAAAGGCATTCACAACTCTTCCTGCTAATACATCAACAACAAACACCTTTTTGAAGTATTCTTCATCTTTGAAAGAAAATGAGAAGTTACAGGGTGGAGTGGCTGACAAAATGAGTTTAGGGGATATTGCAGTTAAACATAATGTCAAAATAGAAAATCTAACCGACCAATTCTTACAAGGTGTAAAAGTTGAGGAAGAACATACAAAAAACAGAAAAGAAGCTATCGAAATTGCGTTGGACCATTTAGCTGAAGACCCTATATATTACACTAAATTAAAAAAAGTTGAGAGTAAGGAGGGTGACGATAAAAGAATTTCGGCTAAAAACCAATTTAGAATGGATTTGCAGGCAGATAAGGATTTTTCTGACTTTAAAAAAAATGCGAAATATTATAAGGGCGGAGCGGAATTTACTTTCGGTACACCTAACGTTACAGTTGATGACCCTTATATAAAAAAAACAAAAAAATATGCAAGACCTGGTAAAGAAGAAACAACGGAAGCGACTTCAACAGGGTCAAGTGGAGGATATGAGACCGTTTTCGGAGGAGACTCCGAATTTTGGAAAAAGAGTCAGTCTGAGAATAAAAAAAATGTGAACGAGGAAGCGGAGACTACCGAGGCCACAACATCTGGTTCAGTCGGAGGTTATGAGACACCATCCATGTGGGCAAAGTCAACCAAGAAAAAAGACTGGGGACCAAGTAGAAAAACTCAAATACCTGGAGGAGGATTCGTTAAAGTTAAGAAGAAGTGTACAAAATTTCCATATTGTAATCAAGGAGATATAAATGCACTAAAGATTACACGTAATGAATCTGTTTATAGGGCTATAAAGAATGTTGCTAAAAAACTTAATTTAAGTGAAACAATTATAGAGAACATTTTGATAGAGGAACTATCTAAACACTATAAAAGAGTAAAATAAAGATATTTATAAATAAAAAATAAAATGAAAGGTAATTCAAATAAAATAGACAGTCTTGTTTCCAAAATCCTCCAAGAGGAGATTGAGAAAAGAGCAAATGAAGTTGTTGAAAAATTTGGTCAGGGTGAATGGAAAGAAATTGTTTCGGAAAAACTACACGGTAAACAAGACTTCATTGCTAGACAAGCCAAACCTAAAAACAAGATTACTGCGGATGATTTCAAAGAATTAAGAAAGAAAAAAGGTCATAAAAAAGAAGTTGAGGAGTCTTCCTTTGAAGATGAGCATGTTATTGATTCTGAAGAAGCTTCGAAACAAGAACCAACTTACGTAGGTAAAGGATTGGAAGACAACAAAGTTAAGGCTGATTTAACAAACAAGCTTTTCGGTTCATTTGATGATGAACATGGTTGGTTTGACCAACATGATAGACCCTTCAAAGGTGATTTTGACTTTGATTTCGAGGAAGAGGAATTCCCTGATTTTGACTCGTTGATGGCATCCCCCTACGCTAAAAAACAAATGTGGTTTGCACCTGAAAGAAAAGGAAGTTTCACTGCAGGTGGAAGTGATGGTAGAAAATTTTTCAAAATATATCAAGATATGTTTGATGGTAAACCATTCAGAGTTAGAAAAATGAAAGGGTTAGAAGAGGCTGAAACAGAGGAAGGAAATGCTTTCACGGATAAATTGAGAAAAACGCCGAAGGGAAGTAAATTTACTCTTGGAGGAAAGAGTTATACAGATAATTCAAATTTAGAAGAGGGAAAAAAATGTCCTAAATGTGGAATGACTAATTGTAAATGTAACCATAAAGAAGAAACCAAAGAAGAAAAAAAGTGGATTCAAAAAACGGATATGAAAAAAGGTGAACTTCATAAAAAATTGAATGTACCTCAAGATGAAAAAATCCCACAAGAGAAACTCAAGTCCATCAAAAAGAAATTAATGGATAAAGCTGAAGGTGACAAAAAATTATCTAAAGAAGATTCTAAACTCTTGAAACAAGTTAACTTGGCACAAACCTTGAAAGGACTCAAAGAATCTAATAAAAAATTAAGGGTTACCGAGGAAGAATTAATTGACATGATTGAAACTATAGTTATGGAACAAAAAGAAGTTGCTGAAAAAGTAAAATCAAATATTACTGATAAAAAGAAATCGAATGGTTTAGCTCAAACTGAAAAAGTTTTGAGTAAAGACAAAGACGAAAACAGCGAGAATCTCAAAAGAGTTGAGGCAAAATTGAAGGATTATTTGAAAAAAGGTCCTAAAGCTAAATTCGAAATGAATCCAAAAGATTTCCCTAAAGGAATGGGTGAGTTAGGTGAAACAAAGAAGAAAGCTTACAAAGCTTCAGACGCGGTTGAAGAATACATTGATAATTTTGCATATCCTGGATTGGAAAACACAAAATATGACGAGATTAAACCTAATGACCAATGGTTAGAGGATAATTTAGTTGGTACTTCAAAGACAGGAAATAATCCCGAGTGGGCAAATGCTGTTAAGACCGAGGTTGGTGAGAAGGTTAATAAAAAGAGAATAAAGAACGCTTATCAGAAAGAAAAACAAAAGTCTTACAACAGATATACTCAACCAGTTGATGAAGCTGGAGAGCATGAAGGAGAAGCTTCTTTGGACAAGATGTTTGCAAAATTAGAATCTGTTGAAGAAAAGAAAAGTGGTAAAATCAATGAGGACATTGAAAAAATGAAGAATCTAATTTCTTACAACCAAAAAACACAATAAAATAGACATTCATTGTCACGTTATTATATTCTCCATAGATGACCTCTATGGAGAATTTTTTTAATTGGATGACCAAACCTATTCCAAAGGAAGAAGTTGTAATTTGGCTCAACGTTCATAATATGAACTATGAGAAAATTGAATTATATGGTGATATATTCAAGTCATTAAATTTCATTATAAATGATACCTATTTGGGTGAGGAGTCAACAGAAACTCAAATAGCCATGACAGATGATGATAAAAAAAATCACTTTGAGTGGTGTTGGAACAAACTCCGAGAGGATTTCGAAAAAGAAAATATAAAAATAAAACACGGGGGGACTCACAAGGATTATTTGGAATCGTTTTTTATGGATTCTTTTTATAACCAAAAAGAAAAAAGTATCAAAAAGGCAATTCCTGAATTTATCTTGGATGTTTTTGACGTTGATAAACCGTTTAGTAAATCGGATTTGGATATTTTGACCGAGCTTTACAAACTACTTGATAAAAACATAGAATAAAAAAAACCCCGTTTCTATTTACACCAGAAGGAAAAAATTTATATTCCAAATGTATAAATAAACAAAAATTTAATTTTAATTCATGGAAACTTTAGAAAAAATTAAAGAACTTACAGAGGTACTTTCAGTTGACGCTACAAAGTTCTACAAGGGCAATAAAAGTGCTGGAACTAGAGCGAGAAAAACTGCACAAGAACTCAAAGCTTTGTTACAAAAGTTTAGAGGTGAAATTCTAGAGCACAAAAAGACTGACGATAATGCTTAATCTTGAATCAATATTTGTATTCATATTAGTATTCTCAATCCTTGTTTTAATTAAACATGTGTTCAAATTTATGAGTGCCCTGTTACAAAGAGAACCAAAACCAGTAATTCTCAGTAACAGGGAACTCATATATCTTGGTTTATCATTAAGTTACATAATAACCTACTTTATTACATTATGAGTTTTTATAAGGAAATAAACCCGTTTATAGATTATTTGAAATCGGTGAGAAGACTCAAAAATTATTTGAGTTTTGATATGTTATTCCCTGCAACTTGGGGTCTTCCAAAAAGTTACAAGGAGGATGGGCAAATAGTACCATTCGACTCTGAAGAAGGTAATTTAAGAGGATTCTCCTTTGTTAGTGAAACAAATGAAAAGGAAATCTCACAAACTTTGTTGAAAGTTGCAAAGTTGATTAAATTAAATAAAGAACGAGAAATGAAAGATTTATTGTTCAAACAAACAATTGAACAGTTGAAAAAAACATTTGAACAAAATGATTTGGAAAAACTTCAGAAACTTCAAATCGAATTTCAAGATAATATCACAGAAATAGAAATTACCAATGAGCAGGACGGAGAGAAATCAACAACTATCGAATTGGCTGAATAGTGAAAAAAAGAAAGACCTGGTGGAACTTGAAAGAGGTAAAGCAAAACTTATTCAGGATTTAAAAAAACTAGATAAGAAAGACCTTTTTCCTGAACCTGTAAAATTAACGTTATGGCAGAAATTAAAAATAATAATATTGGGGAATTAGAAAAGTTAGCTCTTATCGCGGAGTCCCTTCAAAATTTATTTAGTGGTAAATCTACTGTAGTTTGTGAATTACCTAAAGGTGAATTCACAAGTGTGATAAATCATTTCCGAGAAATTGATAGACATCACAAACAATTTACAATTGATATTTCAGGTACAGAGTTTGTTTTCATTCTTACTGAACCGGAAGAGAAGTAAATTTTCTATACAACATCTTCTTATCAAATCCATTTTTCTCTAAAATTTCGTAGAGATATTTTTTTTGTGCGGTTGAGGTATCTTTAACGAATAGACAATCTTTTCTTTTGGTTTTCAAAAAGTGATTCGAGAGACAGTCAATAAGTCTAAAGGATTCTTCTGAATTTTTTAGAGTAAAAATTGAGAACTGTGAATCATTTTGTACGACAATTCTATTATTCAAAGAGAATATCATTTTGAGAGAGTCTGTTTTGAGATATTTTGATATTAGTTGTAATACTGTAATTTTTTTCGACTGTTGGTTATCATATATCTTCTCTTCTAATTTGAAAGTTGATATTTCAAATAACGTCATACCATCCTCTTCTAATTTCACCTTAACATTTCGACCCATTTCGTCAGTCATATACACTGGTAAAAGTTGTTTGGAACTCATCTCAACAATCCCAACCTCGAAGTTTACATATTTACCATCCTCATAAATCTTATCAAAAATTACATCCTCTGATTGTTTTTTCAATTTAAGATAAAATTCTTTTGCTTTGGTTAAAGTGACAAATTTCTTTATTAATCTTTTTTTTCTTTTATCCTTGAATAGCACCACGATATAGTTCATATATGAAAGATTATTACAAAATTTTAGAAGTTGAAGAGAATGCTTCAGAAGATGATATAAAAAAGAGTTATAGAAATTTGTCCAAGAAATATCATCCTGATATAAACCCGCAGGGAGCAGAAAAATTCAAAGAAATAGCTGAAGCTTATGAAGTCCTCGGAGACAAACCCAAAAGAGAAGAGTATAACTTTAAAAGAAACAATCCTTACCAAAATACACCTTTCCAAGATTTATTTTCCCAAATGTTTGGTGCAAATATGAACCAACAAAGACCAAGAAGAAAACAAGCACCCGACAAAATCCTAAAAGTTCAAGTATCACCAATCGAATCATATTTTGGTTCACAAAAGACTATACAATATTCCAAGGACAACTCCTGCACCGTTTGTCATGGTTCAGGTGGGGAACGAAAAATTTGTGAAACCTGCAATGGGGCGGGGTTTCAAATACAAACCTTTGGGACAGGATTTATGGTTCAACAGGTCAGAACGGCATGTCCAACTTGTGCAGGTAAAGGAAGTTATCTACTTCATAGATGTTATATGTGTGATGGTAGGGGAACACAATCGACAATAAATGAAATAAAAGTTAGTTTACCCAAGGGTTGTGATAATGGTCAATTTTTGAAACTAGCAAATATTGGAGACTTCAGAAATGGAGAATACGGTGATTTGGTTTTACAAATAGAAATGATTCCTAAAGACGGATTCGAAAAAATTAATAATGATTTGGTGTATTCTTTATTTCTTAATGTAGATGAGATTCAATCAGAGAAGTTCAAAATTCCACATCCCGATGGTGAGCTTCTAATGAGTGCACCCAAAACAGTTGACACCTCTAAACCATTAAGGTTAAGGGGGAAGGGTTACGAAGGTGGAGATATGTATGTAAAATTATTTGTTAGGTTCGATAGACCTATTTGAAGAAAGTCATAAGTACTTTGAAAATTACTATACTTCCGTAAACAGACGTACAGATTATATAGATACCTGCAATAATACCTATAATTTCACCTTTATTTAGATTTCCGTGGTAAGGTGTTTTTTTACAACTTTCACAACCTTTATTAGTATTTTCAGACATATTTATAAATATGATTTCAGAGCAAATTATAAGAAGAGTACTTTACGATTTTTTGAACGAAAAAGAACAAGCTAAATTTAAGAAACCAAGAAAATATAGTCAATCTTATTGTAAATCTACACCTTGTAACAAAATGGGATTTACACAGAAAGCTTCTTGTCGTCCATATAAAAATTGTTACAAATAATTTGCCTTTTAGGTTTTTTTGTCTTATATTTAGTTCATGTTAAGTTATATTGGAGGAAAATCAAAAATTGGGAAATGGATTATCGATTATTATCCATCAGATATGGAGACGTATCTTGAGACATTTGGAGGAATGTTTTGGTGTTTTTTTAACATGGACCTCACTAAATTCCCGAACCTTAAAAAAGTCATATATAATGATTTCAACCCTTTGAATTATAATCTATTCAATTGTGTTCAGAACCCACAAGAACTACAAAGAGCTTTAGATGCAATTCAGGTCCAGCAAGTTGGGGTTAGTAATACACCACAAATACTTAAAGACCAGTTCTATAATTTTCAACAAGAATTATTCGCCACGGGTTTTACCGTAAATTACCCTGACTATGAAGTGGCTTCGAAGTATGTTTACATTCTAACACAAGTCTTCAGTGGTAGTAAGCCTGAAACATCTTCTTTTATTGATTTAAAAGGTAATTACAGGTCGAAATATCTGTCCTTCAGAGATAAATTAAGTAAACCAAGTTGGATAGACCATTTCTTGAAAATTACTGACGTTAGAAACAAAGATTTCCAAGATGTAATCGAAGAATTCGATTCAGATACCACTTATGTTTACTTGGACCCACCGTATTGGAAAACCGAAAATTATTATTCCAATCACGATTTTGATAGAAATGACCATGAAAGACTTGCACAAGTCTTAAATTCTTGTCAATCAAAATTTAGTTTGTCGTATTACGATTTTGAGTTATTACATGATTGGTACCCTCAAAATCAATTCAGGTGGGAGAAAAAACAGTTTGCTAAAGCAGCGGCAGCAAAAAAAGGTGTAAAACAAAATTTAGCAGAAGAGTTATTGATATTGAATTATTAGTTATTTTTGTTGTTCCATTATATTTATTAATAAATTCTTCTGAATGAAATTCACTTCACTATTGAGAGAACTTATTGTAGAGGCTTCAGCTTATGAAATTAAGTTAGCTCAAAATACTAAACCTCTCGTTTCTAAAGATGGGACAAAGAAAAAACCCAAAATGAGTAAAGAGGTTTTTAACCAACTTGTTCAAGCGGACCCTACAACTCGTCTCAACGATGTTGATTTGAATACCAAAGACGAAAAAGAATTAGCCAAAGTTAAAGCGGGTAAATACGTTGATTGGATAATCAAAAGTTATTTGAACCCTGCAACAGAAAGAAGTCCTGAAGACTCAGGATACGATAGAGAAGTCTCCACAATGAGAGAAACGTTTTTGGAAGACCTTTACAAAGTGACAGAAGATTTACAGAAATTTATAAGATTCAATAAAAGGATTCCTTTAGAAAAAAGAGACATCAATAAATTGACACCTTCTCAATTGTATGATGCGGTCAAAGATTTCGATTTGACATTAGCCACAACGACAAAGGCGGAAAGAAAGTCAGCCCCAGTACACCCTGGTGCGGAGTTATTTTATGACGGACCTAACTGGAGGGTTATAAAAATAGAAAATAAAGGTGCGTCAGGAAAAGAAGCGGCGTGTTTTTATGGGGGAAATAACAAGGAAACAAGATGGTGTACTTCAGCGCCTGGCGCTTCTTGGTTTGATAGATATATCAAGGATGGTCCGTTATATGTCATCTTTAATCCAAACGATACCAAAATTGCACCCGAAACGGGATTACCTGTGGAAAGATATCAATTCCATTTCCCATCAAATCAATTCATGGATAGACACGACCACTCTGTCAATCTTATCCAATTATTGAATGGTCCGATGAAAGACCTGAAAATGGCTTTCAAACCAGAGTTTGCCCAAGGGTTAACGGTCGGTGGAGAAAAACTTGTAATTGATAGTTTCAATCACGGTAACGTTGGTAAGTTTATAGGACTTTACGGACTTGATGATTTGATAGATAATCTACCTTTAACATTAAAAGAGTTCCAAATCGCTAACAAAGAAAAGGATACAAAAATCAATATCACAATACCTGAATCCATTTCAAGATTCAAAAATCTTCAAATGTTACTTTTCGATAATTGTGTAGATTACATCCCCGATAGTATCTGTGAACTGCCTGAATTAAGATTTTTGGCACTTATTAATAACCAAAATTTACAAACCATACCCGAGTGTTTAGCGGATGTCCCTACTTTACTATTCCTCAATCTTAAAGGAAGTTCTAATGTTAAAGTACCACAGAGGATTATGGACAAAGCTAGTGACCTCGGAAACGGAATGTTAGATTTACAATAATTGTAATTTATGAGCGTTGATGTTGAAATTTATATGAGTAACCTCATCAAATTTTTCAAACAAAACGAAAAAGACCTTCTGAATTTGGTTCCTAAAACGATGGAACAAAAATTCTATGAAAGAATAAGAGAAGTTGCTTTTTCAAATTTCGAAAAGGGTGAAGATGTTACTTTGACCCAAAAACAAATGATTGAAATTTGTGCCGAATTGAATGGTAAACCCATCAATGAAAAGAAACTTAAAGCAGTTATGGTTAAAACTCGCTTTGGTTATTATTCCTTAAATTAATTTTGGCCGTTTGAAATAGATATACTAAATTTGTATTCTAAATCAAACATCATGTCAACACTCCAAACTTATCTTGGCTCAGTTCCATCAATTTTCTCTACCTCTCCATCACCGAAGGTATCTCCGAAATACACATTTGTACCGACCCTCGAAATTCTTGAAAATTTTGAAAGAGAAGGTTGGAATGTAACTTCAGCTTCACAAGTTGGTCGTGGGGCTTATGCGTCCCATGAAATTCGTCTTCGAAACTCTGAACTCCCACAAGTTGGTGATTCTCTAATCGAGGCTTTGATTCGTAATTCTCATGACGGAACTACTGCTTTTTCTGTCACATCTGGCTTACATCGTTTGGTTTGTTCAAATGGATTAACAGTACCAACATCCCTTTCAGACAGTATCAAAGTAAAACATTTGCGAGTTGATATAGGTACAGTACGTGAAATTACTGACCAATTTGCGGAGAGACTCCCTATAATTCAACGTTCGGTTAATAAAATGGAAAACACCTTTCTGAATGAAGAAAAAACAATCGATATTGTTAAGAAGGCTACGATGATACGTTGGGAATCTGGTTCAATTCCGACCATCAACATCGAACAACTTATTGCTCCTATTCGTGATGAAGATAAGGGAAACAGTGTATGGAAATTGTTTAACGTGATTCAAGAAAAGTTTGTAAGGGGTGGTTCTCAATACCATTCAAAAAAAGGTAGACTCGTAACCATGAAAAACCTAAAAAACTTCCAAAGCATCAATAAAATCAATACAGGTCTTTGGGAGTTAGCCGAGTCCTATTGTTAACCGAAAAGGGGACTTTGTCCCCTTTTTTTATTATAATTTATTTATGAATCAAGAACTTTATAAATTCCAATTTCAAAGGTTTTCAACTATTGAGTTTCAAGATTTTTCTGAACTGAAAACTAATCCATTAGAATACGATGATGGGACTCCTAACCACCCGAGGTTCAAAAGTTTGAAAACATTTTATGATGAAAATAATTTCGTCAAAAATTTTGGTAACCCTATGGTAACTGTCATTAAGGAGTACACTCTGATAGTTGTAGAGGAGAAGGGAGATAAAGTTTCGTTGAAAATTTTTTATGGTCACAAACGAAGGAGGGTGGGAAATACTTGGTTCTCAAAAACAAAAAATGTAGATTATGTTACAGTTAATAAAAAAACTGGGAATGTTTACCACGGTCATCTACATAACTACCAAAAGAAAAAAAAATTTAGTAGGGTTACGAAAATGAATTATTTCCTAACAGAACCCTTAAAATCATTTTCAACTCGGATTAAAAATTTTATTGATTCTCGTGGTTCAGATGGATACCAAGAGGCGACAAAATGTATTTCAGTTTTTTTGAATGCTTTGGACAACTCAAATGAGTTTCAAAATTTGGATTATGATGAAAGACTCTATAAGTTTTACTTGGATAAAAAAGAAATAAAATATCCTAATAACTTTCAGGTATATAAAAATTTTTATTGGGGACCCAAGTTTGGAAAATTATTGAAAAAAAATCAAAAAAAACTTGTGGAGACTTTTATGGATATCAATGAAATACATGGAAAGAAAATAAAAAAGGCTTTACACAATTGTACAAATCTCAATATTCAATTATTGAAACAATCCCTGAATTTATTTGGTATAGATTGGATTTTACAAGATGAAAATTTGGTTTCTGATTTATTGAATTCAAAGTCACCGAATACAAATTCTCAAGATGAACTCAAAAAATATGTGACGCAAGAGGAATTGAAAAGAATTTTCTCTATGTATAAACAAGTTTATATCCATGAAAATTTGGATAGTTATACTTTCGCGGACCATATCAGAATGTATGTCTCATTGAGAAAGTACGGGGAAACTGATTTACGATGGATGTCATCTGACGATAAGGGTAGGGACTTTTTCCACCAAGAACATATTGATTGGTCAGAAAAGATAGATTATTATACCCGTGGACTATATGAGAGAGTTTATCCAAATTATTTCTATGATATGATTGAAAATCCATTTATGGGTTTCAAACCTACGATTCTAAATAATTCATCTACTTACAACGAAGAAAGTTCAATTCAACATAATTGTGTTAAAACTTATTTGGGTAGACCATCCTCATTTATTATTTCCTTGAGGAAGGATTCGGGGGAAAGGGCGACTTTGGAATATAAAGTTACAAAGAGTGATAAAGTTTTTGTTGAAAGGGTACAGAGCCTTGGAAGATACAATGGTAAACTTGATGAGTCCTGGAATGAAGCTTTGAAGATTTTGGATGAGGTGGTGGTTAAAGTTTTTTCGGATGATAGATTCGAAACAGTGAAACTAAAGAAGGTTTGTGCTAATGGAGTTGAATTATTCTCTGATTCGGAATTTTCTTCAGACGGATATATACATTGGACATTTAAATCTATAATTAATGATTTTGGGTTTTATATTTGATTTATGATTAACGAATACATTAAAAGCATTGAGGATAAAGAAGGAGTTTTTTCCAAAGTAGAACTTACATTTATTGAGGGCAACCTACTTAAAAATTTTAACTCGAAGAAAATGAAAGTGGTGTATGAAAGAACTAAAATGGAAAAAATTGGTAAACTTATAACAACTGAAGTTATTTTTGAAACAGCTCAAAAATTCTTAATACACTTGGAGGATGACAATCCCCTCGTTAGTATTTATTATAAACCTGAACAACAAAAAGAATTAATATTTTTTATAAATCAAACATTTAAAGGATATAAAAATGACACAACTAACAACTGAACAATTAAAAACTAAAATCTCCGAAGGGGAAAATTTTGTATTGGATTTATTTGCAACTTGGTGCGGACCTTGTAAAGTAATGTTGAATAATTTGAATAAAGTAAATGAGTCTTTAATTACCGAATCATCATCACCAAAATATAAAATTTACAAATATGACGTTGATGAAGACCGTGAGTTTGCAATGACTGAAATGAATATTCGAAGCGTTCCAACAATAAAAATATTCAAAGAGGGACAAGAAGTTTTTTCAAGAACTGGTGTTATGTCTCCAAATGACGTACTAAACTTACTAAAAGATTAATAATGAAAGACTTATCAGTCGTGGTGTATACTATGAAAGGTTGTCCCTTCTGTGTTGATTTTAAAAAAATGTTAACAGAGCAGGGTATAGAATTTTATGACAGAGATATTGATGAATTCTCTGATGAATATGACATCTTTACGAAAATTACTGAAAATGATATGATTCCTGCCCTTTTGATTATAGAGTCTGAAAATGAAAAAAATGATTCATTTCTTTATGTACCTGACAAGGACTACATGGAATTGACCGAAGCTGTGGACATCATTAAGAAACACAGAAAAAAGGTGGGAATTATATAATTATAAAATTTTTTTTAACTTCTTTCAAAAAATCATATTCTGAAAGTGGATTGGTTAACTCTTGAAACCAACCCACTTTTTTTATTTTATTTTCAATCTCACTTGTGTCAAAATCGAAACAATCAAGAATTGCAGATGTTAGAGTTTCATCTTCCTCATTGTCGGAGAAAAAATTATTAAACACTTTTAAATCAATCTCTTTTTCTTTTTTTAATTTGAAAGTCAATGAAGTAAAAACATAATTCGAGGGTATTGAGTAAACTATATTTTTCATGTAATAATATAATACCCTACCCTGATTAAGTGAGTACCCATGAGGAAATTCTGAACAAACAACCAAACTTTCATACTCACTATTTTCTTCAGAAATCTGTCTATAAGAGTAAGAACAATTTTCTGTGTTATAGAAATTGAAGGTCAATTCTTTTGGGTCATTTAAGTCAGTGTCATACTCAATTAAATCAATTGTATTTGAATTGATTTTTTCGGGTATAAATTCTTTGAATTTTTCCAAAAATTCCTCCATAAGTTTTGGTAAATCTAAAAGTTCTTTTGATGATGTCTTTCCTTTGATAACAAAAAAATTCTCACAATCCGCAACTTGTAAGATTGTTTTTAATTCTGAGGGTATTTTTGAAAGTAAAAAATCTGACAATAAATTTACCGTCAGAGAACGCGTATTTCTATTATTTAAATTCATAATTTTTTGAGTAATATTTATTTGAACCAACTTTAAAAAAGTTTAAAATAAAACTAAATACTTAAGCTAAGGAATAACCGAAGTTCTTTGTATTTATTAAGAAATTGATTCACTTGAATGGCTAAAAACATTCTAATAGTTCCAAGTAATTCGACCTCAAGAACGGCAAACAGAGTTCCTTACATTGATTACCTCA
>Ga0209358_10000237_pt1 | contig 50419 bp, 46 predicted proteins | sample LauGreFa1BDMLBSN_2_FD_187574 | JGI IMG/M metagenome (GOLD analysis project Ga0209358, IMG submission 187574) | Freshwater lake microbial communities from Lake Michigan, USA - Fa13.BD.MLB.SN (SPAdes) (version 2) | ecosystem: Environmental > Aquatic > Freshwater > Lake | place: Lake Michigan, USA... | reverse complement strand
CGTCGAATGGCAGGACGTTGGAAAAGCCTGCTTGCGTCAATATGGGCAATCCGCATGTGATTTTCTGGGTTGATGATGTCGAGGGGTATGATTTGGCGGTAAATGGCCCTGTTCTGGAGCATGATCCGCTATTTCCGGAGCGCGCCAATATCTCGCTTGTTCAGATTATAAGCAGCGATCATGTGATCCAGAAAGTTTGGGAGCGCGGGGCCGGATTGACGCGTGCGTGCGGTTCGGGCGCGTGTGCTGCCGCTGTAGCAGCGGCACGGAACGGGCTGACGGGCCGAAAAGTGCGGGTGACCTTGCCCGGTGGCGATTTGATGATTGCGTGGCGCACCAGCGATGATCATGTGCTGATGACCGGCCCTGTGGAACTCGAGCATCGTGGCACGCTGGGTGCGTCGCTTTTTGAAATGGTTCCGTGATGGGTGTTGATCTTGTCACATTTGGCTGTCGGCTCAATGTGGTTGAGTCGGAGGCGATGAAACAGGCAGCGCTCGAGGCGGGGCATGATAATCTCGTCATTGTGAATAGTTGTGCTGTGACTGCCGAGGCGGTGCGTCAAGCGCGGCAGACAATCCGGCGGCTGAAGCGCGAGCGACCCGACACGCGGATTGTGGTGACGGGATGTGCGGCACAAATCGAGCCGGAAAAATTCGCGAGCCTCACCGAAGTTTCAACAATTATCGGGAATGCGGAGAAGACGAAATCCGCGACCTGGGCCGCTTTGGCCAAGAACAGCGCGGGCGAGGCACGGATTCAGGTGTCGGATGTTATGGCCGTCACGCAAACGGCGCGGCAGGTTCCGGACAGGTTCGAGGGCCATACGCGGGCTTTTGTCGAGGTGCAGAACGGGTGCGACCATCGGTGCACGTTTTGTGTGATTCCGTTCGGGCGCGGCAATTCGCGGTCAACACTGGTGGGGCAGGTGACGGATCAGATCGCCCGGCTGGTTGATCAAGGTTATGCGGAAGCGGTGCTGACGGGTGTTGATTTGACGAGTTACGGGCCGGATCTTCCGGGGGCACCGCGACTTGGCACTTTGGTCAAAGCGATTTTGCGGGATGTGCCGGGGTTGAGGCGATTGCGCCTGTCGTCGATTGACTCGGTTGAGGCGGATGATGAGTTGCTTGATGCGATTGCGACCGACAAGAGATTGATGCCGCATCTGCATTTGTCGCTGCAGGCGGGCGATGATCTGATTTTGAAACGCATGAAGCGGCGGCATTTGCGGGATGATGCGATCCGGTTTTGCGAGACGGTTCGGGGGCTTCGTCCTGATATCGCCTTTGGTGCCGATATTATTGCGGGATTTCCGACCGAGACGGAGGAGATGTTCCAGCGCTCCATCGAGCTTGTTGATGCGTGCGGATTATCGAGCTTGCATGTGTTTCCCTATTCGGCACGACCGGGAACGCCTGCGGCGAAAATGCCGCCCGTTCCTGCGGACCAGATCAAGGATCGCGCGCGACGGCTGCGTGAGAAGGGTGCAGAGGCGTTGTCGCGCCATCTTGATCGCTTGATCGGTAGCGAACAGGAAATTCTGGTTGAGCGCGGGGGAATTGGCCGTACGCCGTGCTTTACCCCTGTGAGGGTGGGTGACGGGCAGATTGCGGGGACGGTGATGACAAGTGTCAGAATTATCTCCCATAATCATCGAGAGCTGATGATTTAAAGGATTGAAATTATGCGTTACGTTAGGCGTAACGATTGCTGGATTTTCTTATGATTGTGAGCTACAAAGACAAGCGGACAGCGAGATTTGCCAGCGGTGAGCATGTTCGGGAGTTTTCAGGGTTTGCGCGTCAAGCCGAGGTGAGGCTTGATAGGCTCGACGCAGCCACAAATCTGGGGGACCTTGCCGCTCTTTCGGGGAACCGACTTGAAGCGCTGAAGGGAGATCGGCTGAGTTTCTATAGTATCAGAATTAATGATCAATGGCGGATCTGTTTTGAATGGCCCGCTCAATCGCCCGGGCCTCTGAATGTTGAAATTGTCGATTATCACTGAGGAATTCACATGAGCCGATCCCCGATCCACCCTGGTGTTCATCTTGCCGATGAATTATCCGAACTCGGTCTCTCTGCGGCCGCTTTTGCAAGGCAGATCGCCGTACCGGTAAACCGAATTACTGCGATCTTGAACGGGCAACGCGCGGTAACAGCGGATACAGCTTTGCGGCTAGGTCATTGGTTCGGAATGAGCCCGGATTTCTGGCTCAATCTACAGAAGACTTATGAATTACGTCTCGCGATGAAAAAGGCGGGGGATTCAATCGAAAAATTGCCGCGTAAGAATATGACGTCAGATATCTCCAATTAACCCGCACGTATGCAACCGCGCGAGCATGTGAGCGGGAGGCGGGGCCTCGACGGTGATTGGGGGTTTGTTTTTATAGAGCGGGATGGTGATTGACCGGGCGTGGAGATGCAATCGTTCGCCGCTGCGCCGACCATCGCCATAAATAGGATCGCCGATAATCGGCCAACCCATGGCCTGACAATGGACGCGTAACTGATGGGTGCGTCCGGTGAGGGGTGACAGCAGCATGAAGGCCATGCCGTCGGCGCGGCCCATGACTTTCCAGCCTGTCTGTGCTTTCAGCCCATCCGGATCGACTTTCATCCACCAACCGCGGGCGGGATCAAGGCGGCCGAGCGGCAAATCGATGAAGCCTTCATCCTCAACGGGCCCGCCTTCAACGACGGCCCAATAGGTCTTTTCCATCAATCCCTCGCGGAAGAGGCGGGAAAGATCATCGAGCGCCTTGCGGTGGCGACCGAGGACGAGGCAGCCGGATGTATCCTTGTCGAGCCTGTGGGCCAACATTGGGGGCTTGGGCAATCCAAATTGCAATGCCGGGAAATATTGCTCGATGTAGACGTCGCGGCTGACGGCATTGGGGTGCGATTGATGCACGGCGATTCCTGCGGGCTTGTTGATGACAAGCATCAACGCATCGCGGTAAAGAATACGGCCTTGAATTTCTTCCGGTGTCATTAGAGGGGTTTCTAGCCCTTTCGTTCCGAGCGTGAAAGCATTATCGAAGACCCATGACTGATGAAGTTCGCAAAAAGCCCGGATTGTTGGGGCGGCTCTTTGGCCGTGATGCTTCTGTGCCGGTTATCGCCGACGAGCCGGCGCTCGTGGCGGTTGTTGAACCGCGTCTTAGCTGGTGGCAGAAGCTCAAACAGGGTCTGGCGCGTTCATCTTCGTCGATTGGTCAGGGAATCACGGATCTTTTTACGAAAAGAAAGCTCGATTCCGGGACACTGGAGGAATTCGAGGATGTTCTGATCCGGGCGGATCTCGGGCTTTCGGTTGCGACACGCATTGTGGAAGCGGTCGGCAAGGGGCGTTATGGCAAGGAGATTGAAGGCGAAGAGGTGAAAGCCATCCTCGCCGAGGAAGTGATGCGGACATTGACGCCCGTAGCGATCCCGCTCTCGATCGATGGGTCGAAAAAGCCGTTTGTGATCCTGATGGTCGGGGTGAACGGATCGGGTAAAACGACAACCATCGGAAAATTGGCCGCGAAATTTCGTGACGAGGGTCGTTCGGTGATGCTGGCGGCAGGGGATACGTTTCGCGCGGCGGCGATTGAACAATTGCAGGTGTGGGGCGACAGAACCGGTGCGAAGGTTATTGCACGACCACAGGGTTCGGACGCGTCGGGATTAGTCTTTGATGCGTTTGCCGCGGCAGACGAGGCAAAAACCGATATTCTTCTCGTTGATACGGCGGGACGATTGCAAAATCGGACGGAATTGATGGCGGAACTGGAAAAAATAATCCGCGTGATCAAGAAGCGGGATGCAACGGCACCGCATGCCGTGTTGCTCGTGCTCGACGCCACTGTCGGGCAAAATGCTTTGTCTCAAGTCGAGATTTTCAGCAAGATCGCCGGCGTCACCGGACTTGTGATGACCAAGCTCGACGGCACGGCAAGAGGCGGTATTCTTGTCGCATTGGCCGAAAAATTCGGCTTGCCGGTTCATTTTATTGGCGTTGGAGAAGGGATCGATGATCTCGAACCCTTCGAAGCAGGTGAATTTGGCCGGGCGATTGCCGGGCTGGACTAGGATTTTTTGACGATTTGATGATCGTTGGTGCCGAATGCTTCCTCATAGAGAGCGCGTTGACGGCGAAGTGCTGTGACTGTGTTTTTTAGCAAGATTGCGACGGTGACAGGGCCGACGCCGCCCGGCACCGGTGTGATCCATGACGCCTCTTTCTGAACGGATTCATAATCGACATCGCCGACAATCATTTCCTTGCCGTCAGGCCCGATCACGGAATTGATGCCGATATCAATGATGGCCGCGCCAGGTTTGACCATTTGGGCGTCGATCAGCTTTGGCTTGCCGACTGCCACGAAAAGCGCATCAGCGCGCCGGGCATGGGCCGCCAGCGAGCGTGTCATGTGGTGGCAGACGGTGACGGTGGCGCCTTCGCTCATGAGAAGAAAGGCGATCGGTTTGCCGACGATTTCCGAATGGCCGACAATTACGACTTCGAGCCCCTTGAGTTCGAGGCCTGTGGATTTCAACAATTCGACGGCTGCTGCTGCTGTGCATGGCGCGAGGTCGAGTTCATTATAGACAATATTCCCGATGGAGGCGGGGTGCATGCCCTCGACATCTTTCATAGGGTTGATGGTTGCCTGAAGGCGTTTGAGAGAAATATGTTTTGGCAATGGCCGCTGAATGATGATTCCAGTGACGCGCGGATCGGCGTTGAGTGCGCGCAGCGCGGATTCGATCTCGATCTGGGTGATTGTCTCGGGATAGTGCTGTTCTTGAAATTCAATTCCGGCTTCCGCAGCTCTCCGGCGCTGATTGCGGACATAGAGATCGACAGCCGTCACATCACCAATGGTGATCGACATTAGTTTTGCGTTCCATCCGGCCATCTTCAATTCGCTGGTAGCCTCTTTGACTTCAGCAATCAGGCGCGCGGCGATTGGCGCGCCGCGGAGATCGTTATGGTGGGGTGTTTTTGTCATTTTTCAGGTTCCAGAGCGATTTAGGATGTCACGCATGGCATTTCGTACAGGATCAAGGTTAAATTGACCAGTCAAACCCATATCAGAAAGAAACGTTTTTTCTTGAAAAGAATATTTCATTTGCATCATGCGAGAGATGGCAGCTTCTCATCATCGGTCTCCCCATGGACGATTAACCTGACCTTAATGGCGAATGCTTTATTGAATTTGGTATCGTTTTATTAGGCTTTATTGCCCGACTGCTTTGCTGATCCGAGAGCGTGTACGGCGTGACCTGAATTTGAACCGGAATTATGGCCCAACGACGCAGAAAAACGGATGCACGTCGTGAACCGACCTTTCATGATGGTGGAAAGGGTCACGGAGGCGGCCTGAGGGTTCACCCCAGTGACAGGCCTGGCTATGTTAATCCGCGGGGCGAAGAGCCTCATCTCGATGAGCGAGATGATGAGCCGGTTGATGCCAAACCTCGATCAAGAGGAAGCCGGAAAAAGGAACAATCCAAAGACAGGCCATTTGGGCGGACCCGTCGACATAGGCGGTCGCTTTTGGGCGGGTTGATTTACTGGGCACTTGTTCTGGCGGTGTGGAGTATCATCGGCGTCTCCGCTGTGATCGCCTATCACGCGGCAAAACTCCCGCCGATTGATCAACTTGCAGTTCCGAAGCGACCACCCAATGTCGCGATTTTGGCTTCGGATGGTACATTATTGGTCAATCGTGGCGAGACGGGCGGTCAGGAAGTTCCAATTACGGAGTTACCGACCTATTTGCCGAAGGCCTTTATCGCGATTGAGGATCGGCGCTTTTACAGTCATTTCGGGATTGATCCGATTGGTATCGGGCGGGCGCTGTTCCGCAATGTAATGCAATCGAACGGGGCGATGCAGGGCGGATCGACGCTGACGCAGCAGCTCGCGAAAAACATCTTTCTGACGCAGGAACGAACGGCAGCACGCAAGATTCAGGAAGCTATTCTGGCGCTCTGGCTTGAGCGGAATTATTCGAAGGATCAAATTCTCGAACTCTATCTGAACCGTGTCTATTTTGGATCTGGCGCATATGGCATTGAGGCGGCGGCGCAGCGCTATTTCGGGAAATCGGCCCGACAGGTGACGCTTGCCGAAGCGGCGATGCTCGGCGGTTTGGTGCAGGCACCGACCCGGCTTGCGCCGAACCGTAATCCAGAGGCGGCGAAAGCCCGCGCGGAATTGGTTTTGGCCGCCATGGTGCGCGAGGGGTTTGTGTCTCAGGCCAAGGCGGAAGAGGCGGAGGCAGCGCCAGCTGTTGCGCTTTCAACTCAGCGCGGTGCCTCGGGCAATTATCCGGCTGACTATGTGATGGACCGGATCGACGAGTTGATCGGTACCGTTGATACCGATCTGGTCGTGACGACGACGCTTGATCCTGCTCTTCAGGGATTTGCGGAACAGGCTTTGGTCGCAGAGCTTGATGCGAAGGGCGCTAAATATGGTGTCAGTCAGGGAGCCTTTGTTGCCATGGCACCGGACGGATCGATTCGGGCGCTCGTTGGCGGGCGTAATTACACGGAAAGCCAATATAACCGTGCGGTGACGGCCAAACGCCAACCGGGATCGGCTTTCAAGCCCTTTGTCTATCTGACCGCGCTTGAAAAGGGGCTAACGCCGAATACGATCCGCGAGGATGGGCCGCTCAATGTGAAGGGCTGGAAGCCTGAGAATTACTCGCGTGAATATTTCGGCCCAGTGACGCTGACAAATGCGCTCGCTTTGTCGTTAAATACGGTGGCGGTTCGTGTCGGTATGGAAGTGGGGCCGAGAAATGTTGCGGCAACGGCACGGCGTTTGGGAATTTACTCGAAGCTCGATGTCAATGCGTCGCTTGCGCTGGGAACGTCCGAAGTCACGCCGCTCGAGATGGTTTCAGCTTATGGCGCCTTTGCAAATGGCGGTTATCTGGTTGAGCCGCGAATTATCAGGGAAATTCGAACACGCAACGGAGAGGTGATTTTCACGCGCGCTGATCCTGAACCTGTTCAGGTGATTGCGCCGCCGATCCTTGCGATGCTGAACACCATGCTGCGCGAAACATTGGTTTCGGGTACGGGCAAAAAGGCGGAACTGCCCGGGTGGGAAGCCGCCGGGAAGACGGGAACAAGTCAGGATTTCCGCGACGCGTGGTTCATTGGCTATACGGGGACGCTGGTTGCAGGCGTCTGGCTTGGCAATGATGATGGTTCACCAACAAAACGGGTTTCCGGGGGCAATTTGCCGGTGGAAATTTGGTCCAAATTCATGAAGTCGGCTCTGGGTCCGGTGAAGCCGGTGCCTTTGCCAGCGAGTGATGATCCGGTGACGAATTTACTTTCGGGATGGAAGTTTCCGTGGGATCCCGCAACTGATTCTGCTCCACGTCCGCCTGGATCGATTCCTCAACCCTGATAGATCGAATATTCAGATGTAGCGATGCAAGGTTGCGCCATTTCGTTTCAGCCACGCCTCGGCGGCATCTGTTTCGGGACAAATCTCTTTGAGAATAGTCCAGAAGCGATGGGAGTGGTTGAGTTCGCGCAGATGGGCGACTTCGTGCGCGGCGAGGTAGTCGAGCACGAAGTCGGGGGCCAAGATCAGACGCCACGAGAAATTCAGCGTGCCACGGCTTGAACAAGATCCCCAGCGGCTGGTCGTATCGCGCAGGGTAATGCCGGTGATTTTAACATTGAGCGCGGCGGCATACCGGAACGCGGCCTCGCTCAATGCTTTTCGCGCCTCTTTTTTGAGATAATCAAGGACACGCCGGTGAACATGTTCGGCCTGCCCTGCAATGACGAGGCGGTTTATGCCCGTTGCCGGATCGCTTTCCGTCCATGCAATCCCGCGAACGCCTGTGCGGTGTTCGATCAGATGGGCAATGCCCCGGAAGGGAATTGAAGCATTGGCCGTGCAAGTAATTTTGTCGGGTTGTTTTGCAAGCCGCGCCGCGATCCATCCGCCCTGACGTCTGGCAAAGTCGGTGGCCTGCAAGAGGCTGCCCCGGGGAGGCAGTGTCAGTACGATCTGGCCCGTTGCCGAGCTTACGCGCAAGGTAAAACGACGCGCTCCAGTCTTGCGGCGGAGCGCGACCTGATAAACCGCTTCGCCATGCGGTACCTCGATGTGGAGAGGGTCGGCTGATTTACGTCCACTTTTGAAGAGCGCAAGCATCAGGATGTTCCGTGCCGAACCTGTTCTACCAAACTACTGCCATCAACTGATTGATTCGACCAGTTTCAGGCGGCCAGGGCCCCGCTTTTGAACGGAGGTCTTGGCTGGTTTAGCGGTCATTTCACTCGATTGAGATGACGCCTCGATGAAGATTTTCATGCGGGGTGCAATTTCCGCCCGGAAGCGCGAACCATTGAACACGCCATAATGGCCGACTTTCGGCTGCATCCAGTGCGCACGTCGCTCGTCAGGAATATTGACGCAGAGCGTATGGGCCGCCTTTGTCTGACCTACGCCGGAAATATCGTCGTTCTCGCCCTCAACCGTCATGAGCGCACAGCGGCGGATCGCGCTCAGATCAACCGGTTTGTCGCGATGCATCATCGTGCCTTTCGGCAGAGCATGTTTGACGAAAACGGTATCGACGGTCTGGAGATAGAATTCTGCCGTCAGATCCATGACTGCGAGATATTCATCGTAAAAGTCGCGGTGCTTTTCGGCTGAATCACCATCGCCGGCAACGAGATGCCGGAACATTTCGCCGTGTGCTTCGACATGGCGATCCATATTCATGGCCATAAAACCGGACAATTGCAGGAAGCCCGGATAGACATCGCGCATGAAGCCGGGGTTTGGCAATGGCACTTTGACGACGCAGTTTTTACGGAACCATTCCGTGCCGCGGCTTTCGGCAACGCGGTTGACTTCCGTCGGGCTTTCCCGGGGGTCGATCGGGCCACCCATCAGGATCATGGACGCCGGAGTTAGAGGGTCGCCCTCTGCTTCCATGCGCGCAATGGCGGCAATCACAGGAACGGCGGGCTGGCAGACGGCCATGACGTGGACATCGGGGCCGAGTGAATGGATCATCTCGATGACATAATCGATATAGTCGTCGAGATCGAAGCTCCCTGTCGCGAGCGGGACAAGACGGGCATCGACCCAGTCCGTGATGAAGACTTCATGGTCGGGGAGGAAGGCAGCAACTGTGCCACGCAGCAGCGTCGCATAGTGGCCCGACATTGGTGCAACGATCAGAACTTTTGGTTGCGAAGCTGCTTTTGGCGACAACATCCGGCGGAAATGGATCAGATTGCAGAAGGGGCGCTCCCAGACGATGTGCTCGTGAACTGCAACCTGTCTTCCATCAATAGTTGTTGACGGTAGATCGAAGGCGGGTTTGCCGTAGCGCCGCGTTGTGCGTTCAAACATCTCGCAGCCAGCGGCAACGCTTCGTCCGAGCGGCATGTGGCTGAAAGGGTTGGCCGGATTGCTGAAGAACATCCGCGTCGAGTCCGCGAAAGCACGAGCAGGGGCAAGAAAAGCATGAGTCGTCTCGTACCACGTATAGAGTGGAAGTTGCATATCAATAGTCCCCCTCCGGCACGAGACCGGATTTATGTTGCAGTGCACGCTTATCCGACTTTAGCCAGTTTGCTGCTTCTGGCAATCGGTCATCCGTATAAGATGCGCACTCTTATTGAGAAAAAGTGAAAGCCGCGGCGTTTTCGCCGTCGGAGCGTTGAGCCCACTATTCGCCCATTTGTAAAAGGCTGCCTGCGGCCCGCGCCTTCTGAAGAAGGACCATAAAGATAGTAGTTCCACCGATCAAGAGAATAACGTTAATCATGAAGGCCATGATCATCAGGTCCGATCTCAATGTGTGGTCGATCAGGAGCGCGCGCAAGCCTTCAAAGACATAAGTCGGTGGAAGGCACCATGCGAGGGGTTGTAAAAAGTCCGGAAGCACACTGACGGGATAATAGACGCAAGCGAGCGGCAACATGATGAACATCACTGTCCATGCAAGGCTTTCAGCGCCCAGACCGTGGCGCAGGACGATGCCTGAAACGGCCAAGCCGACGGCCCATCCGGTCAAAACGAGATTGATGAAAAAAAGAACGGCACCGAGCCCCATTGCAAAATAATTGAACCCGAAAAACAGGATCGCCATGATGCTGACCGGCCCGAGGCCGATGGCGAGCCGGATCAGGCTCATGATGATCAGCGCTGCCACAAATTCGAGCGGGCGCATCGGGCTCATCAGCAGATTGGCCATGTTTCGGGCCCAGATCTCCTCGAGGAAAGAGATTGAAAAGCCCAATTGGCTGCGAAAAAGTACATCCCAGAGCAGCATGGCGCCGATCAATGTTCCCGCGGCGAAGGCTGCCTTGCCGGATGTGTTGGCAATGTAGACCTGAATAAAGCCCCAGGTGAGCATTTGGACAGCCGGCCAGTAGACCAGCTCCAAAAGGCGCGGCCAAGACGAGCGCAAGAGATAGGTGTAGCGCAGGACGAGGGCGTAAACGCGGTTTATCGAAAACCCCGAGAAAGTATCGTGGGCAAGGCTCATCGGATTTCGCCTTTCTGGAGCGCACCTGTGCGCGCAACGTCGAGAAACACTTCTTCGAGATCGGTGCGGCCATACCTCCTGATGAGATCATCGGGCGTTCCCTGATCGGCGATCTGGCCCTTTTTCATGATTATGACGCGGTCGCAGAGCCTTTCCACTTCGGCCATGTTGTGGGAGGCGAGTAAAATTGTGGCGTTTCGGCGGGTCCGGAAGGTTTCAAGACGGGTCCGGATCCAGTCCGCAGTGTCGGGATCGAGCGATGCGGTGGGTTCGTCCAGCAGCAGCAATTCGGGATCGTTGATCAGCGCTTTGGCGAGCGCAACGCGGGTTTTTTGACCTGCTGACAACTGGCCTGCAGGGCGATCAATGAACTCGGTCAGGTCAAGGGACTCGGCGAGCTCCCTGATGCGGTCCGATGCGTGCTCGACGCCGTAAAGCCTTGCGAAAACATCGAGATTCTGGCGCACCGTCAGGCGATGGGGCATGTCGACATAGGGGCTTTCGAAGTTCATCCGGTGCAGAACTTCATAGCGCCGATCGACCATATTGACGCCGAACACCCGCACACTTCCCGAACTGGGTGTGACGAGACCCATGATCATTCCGATGGTTGTTGTCTTGCCCGCTCCATTGCCGCCGAGTAGGCCAACAACCTCGCCTTTCGCGACCGAGAATGAAATTCCATTGACCGCATTTGCCGAAGCAAACGACTTTACCAAGTGTTCAAGAGCAATTACGGGTGTCGAGGAATCGGATAACATGATGTAACCGTTGTTTTTTCTCTTGCAGGTCAGGTGGATCTATACGCCTTGAAACTTGGTTTGCCTATTCGATTTTCCCGCGGGGGAGGGTTCTGACATGCTGCATCTGACACAGTCGGCTTTCAATCAGGGAACGGGCGTTCTGCGTCTTGATACGCTGATCAGATTGCGATGGCTTGCGGTTGCCGGGCAGTCGGCAGCGCTTGTCGTGACGTCCCAGATTTTGGGATTCCGTGTTCCGGTTATCCCGTTTGTTTTGGCGTTGGCGGCGTCCGCCATTCTCAATCTCGTGTTGCGCAGCAAATTTGCGGTTAGTTATCGACTCAGCGACCGGGCCGCGTCGGTGCTATTGGCTTTCGATGTCGTGCAGCTTGCGGTTTTGCTGTATCTGACGGGCGGGCTCGAGAATCCGTTTGCCTTGTTGTTCCTCGCACCGGTCATGATTTCAGCGACTGTGTTACCCCCGCGACAAACGCTGATGATCGGGATCATTGTTGTCATCTCGGCGACGATTATCGGATTTTACTATCTGCCATTGCCATGGTTTGCAGGCGAGACGTTTGATCTTCCGTTGCTCTACAGGCTCGGGAGCTGGTTTGCGATTTTGCTCGGCGTCGCTTTTATCGGGGTTTATGCGTGGCGGGTTGCGGAGGAAGCGCGGCAATTGGCCGAGGCGCTGAGCGCGACGGAACTCGTTTTGGCACGGGAACAACACCTGACCCAGATTGACGGTCTTGCCGCGGCTGCTGCGCATGAACTCGGGACACCGCTTGCGACGATTGCGCTTGTGGCGAAAGAACTTGAGAAGAGCGGCCCGCAGGACGGCTTGATCGGGGATGATATCCGACTACTTGTGCAACAGGTCAATCGTTGTCGCGAGATTTTGAAAACGCTGAATTCATTGGGCCATGAGGAGGCGGGGCCGCTAGGCATGATGACGCTCGGGCTATTAATCGAAGAGGTTATTGCGCCGCAGCGTTCTTTCGGGATTGAACTTGAGGTGATCCCGCAGGGAGCCGGGGACGAGCCGAGACTTCGTCGTAATCCCGCCATTCTCTACGGGCTTGGGAATCTTGTCGAGAATGCCGTGGATTTTGCGCGTTCCCGGGTAGCGATTGAAGCAATGTGGGATGAGCAGCGTGTGTTGATCCGGATCACCGATGACGGATCGGGATTTTCTCCGGAAGTTCTGGAGCGGTTGGGGGAGCCGTATGTGACGACGCGTATCGGGTCTCGCCGCACAAAGGGCGAGGAAGAATCGGGCCTAGGACTTGGGCTGTTCATTGCGAAGACGCTTCTCGAGCGGTCGGGAGCTACGTTGGCCTTCAGCAATGTTATTCCCAGCGGAAAAGGGGCCAGAGTGAGTATTTCGTGGCCGAAGGATGTGTTCATGTGAGAAAAATGGCTAGGCCAAACTGATTTAGCAACGTACATTTCGATTAAAGAGAACCAAATACGCATTATTAGCGTATGATAGCCAAGTAAAAAATTTGAGGAGCTTTTGATGCTCAATGATGGCACTCTTCAGGCGCAGCAGGAAAAGTCACTCCTGATTGTTGACGATGATCGTCCGTTTTTGACCCGCGTTGCGCGGGCAATGGAACAGAGAGGCTATTCTGTTGCCACCGCGGAAACCGTGGAAGACGGGATCAGGGCCATTTCGACCCGACCGCCTGCGTTCGCCGTCATCGATATGCGGCTTGGGGACGGAAGCGGTCTTGATGTGATCGCGGCACTGAAAAAGCACAGCCCGGCGTCGCGGGGTGTCATTTTAACGGGATATGGCAATATTGCGACAGCCGTGACAGCTGTTAAGCTCGGTGCTTATGACTATCTCGCAAAGCCGGCAGATGCCGAGGAAATCGACGCGGCGCTGCAATCATCGGCAACGGGACGCGTAGCGCCGCCGGAAAATCCGATGTCGGCGGATCGTGTCCGGTGGGAGCATATTCAACGGATTTATGAATTATGCTCGCGGAACGTGTCGGAAACGGCGCGTCGTCTGTCGATGCATCGCAGGACGTTGCAACGTATTCTCGCCAAACGCGCTCCACGTTAAATGATCGCGGCAAGAGGTTGGCGTTGACAAGGGCGGCGCTTGGACTTTAAGACACTTTGCGATGCCCAGGTGGCGGAATTGGTAGACGCGCTGGTTTCAGGTACCAGTCTTGCAAGAGGTGGAGGTTCGAGTCCTCTCCTGGGCACCATCGCCTTCATGATCAAGACATCATGTGATGATCTTGCCGGGCCGGGTGTTTGATATCCCGATCTGCCGACGAACAGGAATCATAGTTTATGACAATTCGGGTCCATCGTGGCGATTTGCCGAATGATCTCGACCTCGGCTCTCTTGTTGCGATCGATACTGAAACGCTGGGTCTTAATTTGAACCGGGACAGGCTTTGTCTTGTTCAATTATCGCGGGGCGATGGTTCAGCTGATCTCGTGCAAATTCCGGCTGATGCCAAAACAGCTCCGAACCTTCAAAAACTTTTGGCTGACCGGAGCGTCACCAAGCTTTTTCATTTCGGGCGCTTTGATATTGGCGTTCTTTATCATCGTTTCGGTGTTTTGACGGAATCGGTCTATTGCACGAAAATCGCTTCGAAACTTGTGAGAACCTACACGGATCGGCATGGGTTGAAGGATTTGGTGAAGGAACTATTGGGCGTTGATTTGTCGAAGCACCAGCAATCCTCGGATTGGGGTGCAGATGTCCTCTCTGATGCTCAATGCGCTTATGCCGCTTCCGATGTTCTCTATCTTCATGCGTTGAAGGACAAATTGGATCTGATGCTTGCGCGCGAGAACCGGACCGCGATTGCAGATGCATGTTTTTCATTTTTGCCTTATCGTAGCCAACTTGATCTGATGGGATGGCCTGAAGTTGATATTTTTGCTCATTCCTGAGCAAATCACGAGGCGGTTTTAGCCGCGGCGGAGGATTGAGTGATGCAGGGTATGCCTGTCTCCGTTTCGGTAGGTTCCATCCGTGAGCGCGGCTATGATCAAGCGCGTCGACACTCCGCTTTGGTGCGTTTTCTCCGACGGGCATTGCCGCTTGGCGCCCTTTTAGCAGCGCTTCTCCTGATTGTTTTGCCCTATATCCGTCCGCTTGAACTGATCTCGGCAGATATTGATCTTGGTTCGCTGACATTGGACGGAACGCGAATAACGATGGAAATGCCTGACCTGAAAGGTTTCAGGGGAGACAACAAACCCTATTCAATTTCTGCCAGACAGGCGATTCAGGATGTGACCCGGCCAACTATTCTTGAGCTGGTTGAACTGACATCCCGCATTGAAACCAAACCCGGATCTGTTGCACGCTTAAGGTCTGATGCAGGGATTTATGATAGCAAGAAGGACGAATTGTCGGTTAAAGGAAATGTGCAGATCATTTCCGGGACGTCGGATATTCGTATGCTTTCGGGATTGATCGACTTCAAGACCAATACGGTCGTTTCAAAGGAGCCTGTTCAGGTGATGATGACCTCCGGAACGATCAATGCGAATGCGATGCGTGTTTTTGATAACGGGGAGCGCATCGTTTTTTCCGGACATGTTCGCTCCCGTTTCAAATCACGTTCAGGAACTGAACCCATTGCTGCGACGGATGCAGGAGCAAGCGAATGAAGAAGGTAGGTCTGTTGGCATTATTTTTTTCGGCGGCACTGATTGCAGGTGTTTCTGCCCAGGATTCTCCATCGGCACAGGCCGCTCCGGGGACACCGTCGAACGAACCTATTGCGATCGAAGCGGATCAGCTCGAGGTTTTTGATAAGGAAAAGCGGGCGATTTACACGGGAAGTGTTGTGGTCACGCAGGGCGAAACAGTTATGAAGGCGCAGGTCATGACTGTTCTTTATGAAAGCAGCGCGGAAACCAGTGCCGGAGCTTCCGCGTCGCCAAGCATCGTAGGCGGTGACGAGGCAGGTGGCACAGTTCTCAAGCGGGTGGATGCGCAAGGTGGCGTTACAATCATCTCCAAGGATCAGATCGCGACCGGCGATAGCGGCGTTTACGAGCGGACGACGGACATTATGACGCTTCTGGGAAATGTCACTCTGACCCAGGGCGGAAATGTCACCAAGGGCGAAAAGCTGATCTATAATGTTGGAACCGGGGTGGCATTTGTCGAGGCTGGAAAATCTGGCCGGGTATCGAGTTCTTTTGTGAGTGGCGGGGCGAAACCTACGGGTGGCGCCAGCACTCAACCGAAAAAGCCGGTTCAGGTGCAACCATAAATGACGGAAGTTTCAACCCGTGACCGCTATTTAGCTGGCGACCAAGTCGCACTTGAGGCGCCTTGGGCGGGGTCCCTCGTCGCAACCGGATTAAGTAAGGCTTACCGCGAGAAGGTCGTTGTCGATGATGCGAGCTTGGTTGTTCGCAATGGCGAGGCGGTCGGTCTTCTGGGGCCTAATGGAGCCGGTAAAACAACGATTTTTTACATGATTACGGGCCTCGTTCCGGTAGATAGGGGACGGATTACGCTGGATGGCCATGATATAACCGGGTTTCCGATGTATCGGCGTGCAAGGTTGGGCATCGGGTATCTGCCTCAGGAGCCTTCCATTTTTAGGGGCTTGTCGGTTGAAGACAATATCCGCGCCGTTCTCGAATTCGTGGAGCCTAACCGCGACCGTCGCGAGGTGGAACTTGATCGTTTATTGGAAGAATTCGATATTAAACGCCTGAGAAAGAGCCCTTCAATGGCACTTTCCGGGGGCGAAAGAAGACGGTGTGAAATTGCGCGTGCTTTGGCCAGCAGACCGACCTTTATGTTGCTTGATGAACCATTTGCCGGCATTGATCCGATCGCCGTCGGCGATATTCGCGCGCTTGTTAGGCATTTGACGGCACGCCAAATCGGCGTTTTGATTACGGATCATAATGTGCGCGAGACGCTGGGCCTTATTGATCGCGCTTATATTATTCATTCGGGGCGTGTTCTGATGGAAGGGACATCGGACGAAATTGTTACCAATGAAGACGTGCGGAGAATTTATCTCGGCGAAGATTTCAAATTGTGAAAGCACAATTTGTTGATTGATAATACTTTGACTTTGCGATCATTTTTGAGTTAAGAATTTCAATTAAGAGTTTTTTAAGCAAATTCTGTGCCATTATACATCTCTAAGTTGTCGAAATGAGGAGTGAACAACTCTCGTGTCTATGAAGTTTTCGCAACGACTTGAGTTACGCCAGAGTCAGTCCCTGGTGATGACGCCGCAGCTTCTGCAGGCGATCAAGTTGTTGCAGCTCTCAAGCGTCGAACTGAACGAGTATGTCGAGACCGAACTCGAGAAGAATCCGCTTCTCGAACGTGCCAATGATGATGCGGGAGCCAATGAGCCGAGCGTAACGCCCGCGCCCGATGCCAGCCCCGGTTCAGATACCGAATGGGAGTCGAAACCGCTCGCGCCTGAAGCAGGGGAGATCGATCCACGGATTGAAACCCAACTTGAAAACGTATTTCAGGATGATTTGCCACCGACCGGCTCCGGATCGAATGAGGAATCAGACCAGTTTGGTCTTTCTTCAACGAGTTGGAGCGGCACGAGTGGTGGTTCCTTTGAAGATCTCGATGAGTCCGACCTTGAAGCCTATGTTGCAGCAAAGGCATCTTTGCATGATGTTCTGACAGAACAATTGCAGGTTGCAGTGAGTGACCCGGTCGACAGGATGATCGGTGCGACGATGATCGATCTGATTGACGAGGCTGGCTATTTTACGGGTGTTCCAGAGGAAATAGCGGAAAGGCTCGGCATCAGCCTTGATCGGGTGATGAATGTCCTCACAGTTATTCAGGATTTCGAGCCTACAGGCGTCGGCGCGCGGGATCTGGCTGAATGCCTTAAACTGCAGCTCATCGAGGAAAACCGTTTTGATCCGGCAATGGAAAGGCTGCTTGCCAATCTGGAATTGATGGCGAAGCGGGATTTTGTGTCATTGCGCCGTATCTGCGGTGTCGATGAAGAGGATATGGCTGAAATGGTTGCGGATATCCGCAAGCTCGAGCCTAAGCCGGGGTTAAAGTTTGGCCGATCGCAGATCCAGACTGTTATTCCGGATGTGTTTGTGCGGAAGGCTTCAGACGGTTCGTGGCTTGTGGAGTTGAATTCGGATGCGTTGCCGAGGGTACTTGTCAATCAAACCTATGCGGCGCGCGTATCCTCCAATCTGAAGTCTGAAGCAGACAAGGCCTATATTTCGGAGGCTCTGCAGACGGCAAACTGGTTGACGAGAAGCCTTGAACAGCGGGCGAAGACCATCTTGAAAGTTGCAACAGAAATTGTTCGCCATCAGGATATGTTTTTCAGCCATGGTGTCGAATTCCTGAAACCACTCAATTTGCGTGCTGTTGCTGATGCGATCAGCATGCATGAGTCAACGGTCTCCAGGGTGACTTCCAATAAATATATCGCTGCTGAACGTGGCGTATTCGAGATGAAGTACTTTTTTACGGCATCAATATCTGCGACGCTTGGTGGAGAAAGTCATTCGGCTGAAGCGGTAAGGTTCCGGATCAAACAGTTGATCGATGCGGAAGATCCAAAAAATATCCTTTCTGACGATACGATCGTGCAGCAGTTACGTAGTTCCGGGATTGATATTGCGCGCCGCACCGTGGCGAAATATCGGGAAAGTCTCAGAATTCCGTCATCTGTCGAGCGCCGACGCGAAAAGCAGATGAACCAGACGGCCCGCGCAAGCTAAAAATATGATTTTGCTAACCGTCTGACGGCAGCTTTCCGGATGGGTGCGACTTGCACGCATTGACATGCCCGTTGAGCGTTCTTAGATTTCTGGTGTGACCAGTTAAGGCACGTGGTCAGTTGCGGTTGTTCCAAAGGAGCGAGGTCTCACATGGCGCTGCGCGTATCAGGTAAAAATATCGATCTTGGTGAAGCTCTTCGGACGAAAATGGTCGAAAGGATCACGGGTGTTGTGGCCAAGTTTTTCAGTGGCACAATGTCGGGTCATCTGACGGTCACTCAGGAGGGAACGGGTTTTCTAACAGACTGTATATTGCACCTATCCTCGGGTGTTGATGTTCAGGCGCATGCCATGGCCTACGACGCCTATCTCAGTGCGGACAAAGTTGCCGATATCATTGAAAAAAGGTTACGCCGCTACAAGCAGCGCCTGAAAGATCACGCTCCGCCAAATGGCAATTCGCGCATCGTCGAAGTTCCTTCCTACGTGATTAAATCACCCGAGGATGAGGAAGACGAGTTAGAGGGAACGGAGTTTCATCCTGTTGTGATTGCCGAAACAAAAAGAAACATGAAAACAATTCCAGTCAGTGAGGCGGTACTCGAACTTGATATGACTGGCGTTTCTGTGCTTGTTTTCCGTCATGCGGGCTCTGGTCGTGTCAACTTGGTTTATCGACGGAGCGATGGAAATATTGGCTGGGTTGACCCACCGACACTGGACACGTAAACGTGCGTCATCTTCAAATCGATGGAAATCGCGCGAGACAAGCTGTTTGGCCCATGTCCTGCATTGGTTATCGAACCCGACAAAGAGTAAAGCTGATTACGCATGCCCCTATCTGATGTTCTGGCGGCCGATGCCGTTATATCCGCTCTCAAAGCCCAAACCAAAAAGCAGGCGCTCCTCGAATTGTCCGAGTATGCGAGTATTGTTTCTGGCCTTTCGGCCCATGAAATCAATGAGTCACTGACGCAGCGGGAACGTCTCGGTTCCACCGGAATCGGCAACGGAATTGCGATTCCTCACGGAAAATTGGCGAAGGCGACCCATCTTTTCGGGATTTTTGCCCGGTTGGATAAGCCAATCGATTTTGAGGCGCTAGATGGCGAACCGGTGGATTTGATCTTTCTTCTGATCGCGCCGGAGAAGGCGGGGGCGGATCATTTGAAGGCACTCTCACGGGTGGCACGTATTCTCCGTGATCCCGCCATTGCACAAAAATTGCGCGGAACGCACGATCAAGCGGCACTGTTTGCGCTTTTAACGCAGGTTCCGACTCCTCACGCTGCTTGAACGCCGAGACTTAAGTTCGCCAGAAGCGGGTTGCGTAATCGATGGCATAACGCTCAGGCGTTCCACCTATCAGGCCCATACCATACAAGACGGCATCGGTCTCATTGAGGAGATGGGACGGAATTGCTTTTGTCAGGCGGTAGACAGGTGCCTTCTTTTCAAAGGCTGTTCTGAAAGCGGCATGGTCGATAATCGGCGCGATCCGGGGCAAAATGCCACCAGCCAAGGTCACGCCGCCGGTTGCCAGAAATGTGATCGCAATATCGCCGGCAAAACGGGCAATAAGCCGGACGTAGAGATCAACAATTGTTCGCTCCAATGAGGTCTCGTCACGCAGCGCGACATTCACGATTTCGGAGCCGTTGATTTCTGGCGCATTTTTGCCGCGTTCTGCAAGGCGCGCGCGGTAGAGGCGAACGAGGCCAGGGCCCGACATGACTGATTCTGTTGTGATGCGACCATGCACGCGTTCCAGATGACGCCAGAGGGGGAATTCATCCTCCTCGACGGGACCAAAATCGATATGACAGCTCTCGCTCGGAATCGGTACGAAGCGATGGTCCAGTTCAATCAGTGCGCCAATTCCAAGGCCGGTCCCCGGCCCCAATATAACGCGGGGGCCGCTCTGCAAGGAGCGACCGAGTATGCCGATTTGCGTCAGCCATGAATCCCGATGGGCAGGAAGTGATAGCGCTTGTGCCTCAAAATCGTTCAGCAGAAGCCCCTGTTCGAAGCCGAGTTCGTGCACCAAGGCAGGGCCATCAATCGTCCAAGCCGCGTTTGTGAGATGGCAGCGGCGGTCAACTACCGGCCCTGCAACGCAGAGAATAGCGGAACGCGGAGCCTTGGGCAGATCAGCAAGCACGGCTTTGATTGCGAGCGTGGGAGTGGCGAAATCAGCTGTTTTTAACCGCGCAAGCATCCGCGGTTCAGCGCCCGGGTGATCAAACAGCGCAAAGCGGGCATTGGTGCCACCAATATCGGCAATCAGCAAAGGATGCGGAAACATATAAACGACCCCCTCGGAATGCGCTCTTTTTGCGTACCGATCGGGCCCCTGTCAAATTGACTTTATCTGACCGAGACGGGACTTGGAAACCGCGGCAGGACGGCATAAAAGCAAGTCTGACGTTACAGACAAGGACATCTCATGTCGAATTCCGCTTCGAGCCTGTTTCCACTTGGTCCTGATACGACGCCTTACCGGAAGATTTCCGACGACGGCGTGGCCATCGAGCGTGTTGGTGCACGCGAGTTTTTGACCGTCTCGCCGGATGCGATCAAATTACTCGCGAAACAGGCATTTATCGACATTAATCATCTGCTGCGCCCCGGACATCTGCAACAATTGACGCATATTCTGGACGATCCGGAGGCAACGTCGAATGACAAGTTTGTTGCATTTGACCTGTTGAAAAATGCCAATATTGCGGCTGGTGGTGTCCTTCCGATGTGTCAGGATACGGGTACGGCCATTGTGATGGGGAAGAGGGGGCGATTTGTCATGACAGAGGGTCATGACGAGGATGTGATCGCAGACGGCATTCTTTCGGCCTATCTTGAAAAGAACCTTCGCTATTCGCAACTTGCTCCGATTTCGATGTTTGAGGAAAAAAATACGCGGTCCAATCTGCCTGCCGAAATCAATCTCTACGCGGAAGGAGAGGATACCTTCGAATTTCTCTTCGTTGCGAAGGGCGGAGGATCGGCTAACAAGACATTCCTGTTTCAGGCGCCACCATCCGTTCTGACCCATGATCGGCTTGTGGCGTTCCTGAAAGAAAAGATTCTGACACTCGGAACGTCCGCCTGTCCGCCCTACCATTTGGCGATCGTGATCGGCGGCACATCGGCTGAACTCGTGATGAAAACGGTGAAATTGGCGTCTACCCGGTATCTGGATGCTTTGCCGGCAGAGGGATCCGAGGCTGGACATGCCTTTCGTGATCTGGCGATGGAAAAAGAGATCCATGAATTAACGCAGGCATTAGGTGTAGGCGCGCAGTTTGGGGGCAAGTATTTTTGTCACGATGTGCGTGTCATCCGGTTGCCGCGTCATGGAGCCTCACTCCCGATTGGTCTCGGTGTTTCCTGTTCGGCGGATCGACAGGCGAAAGGAAAAATCACACGTGAAGGTGTGTTTCTCGAGGCACTTGAAACAAATCCTGCAAGGTTTCTGCCTGATATTGATGAATCGGCCCTTGGTGGAGACGTCGTCCGGATTGATCTGAACCGTCCGATGGCCGAGATTTTGGCAACCCTTTCCCAGCATCCGATCAAGACACGGCTCTCGCTTACGGGAACAATTGTGGTTGCCCGCGATCTGGCGCACGCCAAGATCCGCGAACGGCTAGATCGCGGTGAGCCAATGCCGGATTATCTGAAGAACCATCCAGTTTATTATGCGGGTCCGGCCAAGACGCCTGCAGGTTATGCGTCGGGGTCGTTTGGCCCGACGACTGCAGGTCGGATGGATGCGTTTGTGGCCCAGTTCCAAGCTGCGGGTGGCTCCATGGTGATGTTGGCCAAGGGCAATCGGTCGGCGCAGGTGCGAGAGGCTTGCAAAGCCTATGGAGGCTTCTATTTGGGATCGATTGGCGGTCCGGCCGCACGCCTCGCCCAAGATTGCATCCGGAAGGTCGAGGTTCTCGAATATCCCGAACTCGGAATGGAAGCAATTTGGCGAATAGAGGTCGAGAATTTTCCGGCATTTATCGTGATTGATGACAAAGGCAATGACTTCTTCAAAGACCTGAACCTTGGATAGGGTTCATATTTTAAACTGATAATCCGTTTGGTGGGGGAACATTTGTGATGAAGTCTCATACTCAGGTTGTTGTCATTGGTGGTGGCGTTGTCGGATGTTCCGTCCTGTACCACCTGACGAAAGCAGGTTGGCGGGACGTTGTCTTGTTGGAACGTGACCAGTTGACCTCCGGCTCGACATGGCACGCAGCAGGCGGATTTCATACGCTGAATGGCGATCCCAATGTCGCCAAGCTTCAAGGCTATACGATCGGCCTTTATGACGAACTCGAGAAGATATCGGGAGAGTCATGCGGCTTGCATCGGTCTGGCGGCCTGATGCTCGCCGACACCAAGGAGCGAATGGAATGGCTCAAAATGGCGCATGCGCGGGCGCGTTATTTAGGCCTCGAGACCGAATTGATGAGCGCAAAGGAAGCTAAACAGCTCTTCCCGATGATGGAGGACCGTTATTTTGTGGGCGCGATGCTCGACAAGGCGGATGGTAATCTTGATCCCTACGGGACAACGCATGCTTACGCCAAATCGGCGAAAATCGGTGGTGCGGAAATCTATCTCAAGACGCGGGTCAAGGAGTTGCATCAGCGGCCGGATGGCGGCTGGGACGTGGTGACTGATCAGGGGACGATCATTGCCGAGCATGTTGTGAATGCGGGCGGACTCTGGGCACGCGAAGTCGGCCGGATGGTCGGCATCGAGCTGCCGGTGCTCGCGATGGAACACATGTATCTCGTGACTGACGAGATGCCGGAAATCGTTGCCTATAACAAAGAGCGCGGCCACGAAGTACCGCATGCGATTGATTTCAAAGCCGAAATCTATATGCGGCAGGAACGCAACGGGATGGTGCTCGGAACTTATGAGCGCGCGGGTAAGCCATGGCAGCCCAAGGAAACACCGTGGAGTTTCGGAGCCGAGTTGTTGCCGCCTGATCTCGACAGGATCGCTCCATCGCTTGCGATCGGATATCGGCATTTTCCGGCAATGGCGAAGGCAGGGATCAAAAAGATCATCAATGGTCCCTTCACCTTTTCACCGGATGGAAATCCGCTGGTTGGCCCTGTTCAGGGACTGTCGAATTACTGGGTTGCCTGCGCCGTGATGGCCGGGTTCAGCCAAGGTGGCGGGGTTGGCCTCGCATTGTCACAATGGATGGTGAATGGCGACCCCGGATTTGATGTCTGGGGGATGGATGTCGCGCGTTACGGAGAATGGGCGACGCGGTCTTATACGAATGAGAAAGTGCGCGAAAATTATTCCCGCCGTTTCCGGATCCGCTTTCCGAACGAGGAGTTGCCTGCAGCACGACCGCAGCAAACGACAGGCGCCTATGATCTGATGGTCAAGAATGGCGCGGTTATGGGCGATTCATGGGGCGTTGAGACACCACTCTGGTTCGCACCGAAGGGTGTCAAACGGAAGGATATTTTTTCATTCCACCGTTCAAACGATTTTGAGCATGTGAAGGCCGAGTGCCTCGGTGTCCGCACTGCGGTGGGCGTGACTGAAATCGCCAATTTTGCGAAGTATGCGTTTACCGGTTCGGGTGTGGAAGCATTTCTAAACCGCCTCATGACAAATGTGATGCCGAAAACGGGTCGTCTTGTTCTAACCCCGATGTTGAATGAAAAGGGCAAGCTGATCGGCGATTTTACGATCGCAAAAGTGGGCGAGAACCGGTTCTTGATGTGGGGCTCTTCACAGGCGCAGAAGTATCATATGCGCTGGTTTGAAAAACATATGCCGAAAGACGGCTCGGTGCATATTCACCGGTACGATATGGGTCTTGTCGGACTCTCCATTGCCGGGCCGAAGTCACGGGACGTCTTGCAGGCTTTGACGGATGAGGATGTCTCCAACAGTGCCTTCAAATTCATGGATCACCGGTCATTTGATGTCGGAAATGTTCCGGCCATGGTCAATCGCGTAACCTATACAGGCGATCTCGGCTATGAAATCTGGGTTGCACCCGAATACCAGCGTCGGCTCTATCTGGCGATTTTGGCGGCGGGGAAGCCTTTTGGCCTGATCAATTTTGGCATGCGTGCGCTGCTCGCACTTCGATTGGAGAAGAATTTTCCGACATGGTATCGCGAATTGCGACCGATCTACGGGCCATTTGAGGCGGGGATGGACCGGTTTATCCGGTTGGATAAGCCGGACTTTATCGGGAAGGCGGCGGCTATAGAGGAAAACGAGACGGGCGGCACGTTGCGGCGTGTCAGTTTTGTCGTTGATGCATCTGATGCGGATGTTCTTGGTGACGAACCAATCTGGCATCGCGGCAAGGTCGTGGGGTGGGGGACATCCGGTGGGTATGGCCACTTTGTCGACCGCTCACTGGCGCAAGGCTATGTTCCAAAGGAATTGGCTCACATTATGGATGAAGGGGCATTCGAACTTGAAATTATCGGCGAGTTGCGGCGCGCGACAATCATCGCGGAACCGCTATTCGATCCGGAGGGCAAGAGGATGCGTGGGTAGTGTGAACTAGCCGCCGTAACGGTGTTCCAACAAGGCGTAAACCATGCGGGCCGTTTGCGGATCACCACCCTCAGGGCGACCCGATTTTGCCGATGGAACCCAGCAGAACACGTCAAAATGCGCCCATGCTTTGGCTTTTTCTGCGAATTTTTGTAGAAAAAGTGCGGCTGTGATCGAACCGGCAAATGGTCCACTTGAAATGTGGTTTACATCCGCGATCTTTGATTCAAGCATGGCGGCGTAAGGTTTCCAGAGCGGAAGACGCCAGACCGGATCATTCACGGCAGTTCCGATCCGGGAAATGTCTGCGGCAAGGGTCTCATCATCGGTGTAGAATGGTGGGAGATCCGGCCCGACAGCAACACGGGCAGCGCCCGTTAGCGTCGCAAAATCGAGCACGAGGTCGGGATTATCCTCGCCTGCCAAAGTGAGTGCATCGCCAAGGATCAACCGCCCTTCGGCATCTGTGTTACCGATTTCGACTGTCATGCCGTTTCGGCTTGCAAGGATATCGCCCGGACGAAATGACGGTCCGGAAATCGAATTTTCAACCGCCGCAACGATCAGCCTCAGGCGGACTTTAAGACCCGAATCCATGACCATACGGGCTGCGGCAAGAGCAACTGCTGCGCCCCCCATGTCCTTTTTCATCAGCAGCATGCTGGAATCTGGTTTGATATTCAGTCCACCCGTATCGAAGGCAACTCCTTTGCCCACGAGTGTGACTTTGGGATGTGACGGATCTCCCCATACGAGATCAATAATTCGAGGTGCGCGGGGTGATGCCCGTCCGACGGCGTGGATCATCGGGAAATTGTGTGTGATCAGATCGTCGCCGATGATGGAGGAGCATTGTGCACCATATCGGGTGGCGACGGTCCGGACGGCAGCTTCGATTTCAGCAGGGCCGAGATCATTTGCCGGCGTATTGATGAGGTCGCGCCCCTCTGCAATTGCCTCCGTAATCCGGGTGATTCGGGAGGCGTCAACGCCATCAGGGACGCATAATCTGGCTTTGATCCCGCGCGGTTTCGACTTGTAGCGCTCGAACCGATAACTACCTAGGACGAAACCAAGTGTTGCCAATTCGGGATTTTCGAGGTCTGAATCAAATTTGTAGATCCCCTCGGGGAGTAATGGCGCGAGTTTTCCCACGAGAAACAGATCTTTTGAAGGGATTGAGGATTTCTCTAAGCCAAACAAGACGCCGGCTAACTTCCCGGAGGAATCGGGCACTAAAAGGTGGCTACCGCTTGCGCCTTCAAATCCCTGAGCTTTCGCGAACGCTGCTGCAACGGGATCTAATGCCGTGGTCGCAAAGGTTTCAGTTGTGACGAAGTGGATTGGTATTCCGGTTTTGTCGGCGGCAAGAACAGGGTGCAAGGGCGAAAATCCTTATTTGAAGATCGAGCGGATCAGACGAGATCTCTCAATATCATTCTATTGGCGGCGGGGCCAAGGCTCGTTCGATTTCTCGCTCCTCATATTGACCGAAAGCGGCTGTAAAGAGATTGGCCTTTTCAGAATTTGTTTGATAGCTTTTCCGCACTGGCCATTTCGGGTTGAAATTGGCACCTGAAGAAAAAGAATTAAGGGGGGTAAAGCAATGTATACGAAACAGGCACTCCATAATCTTGGCATTTCTGCTGGCGCTGTCAGCGCTCGACAAAAAGAGCAACTTGATCGGGATGGCTATTTTGTTGTGAATGATGCTCTGTCTGCGTCTGAATTGAGCGCGATGAGGGACGAGTTTGAACGTATCCACGCTGCAGAAAAAGATCAGGGCGGGCATGAGGTTCATGTCGAGCCGGGCGCACGCCGGATATCGAACATTTTCAACAAGACGAACGCTTTTGACAAATGCCTGAATCTGCCGCCGGTTCTGGCCGCTGCACACTATTTGCTGGGTGAGATCAAGGTTCACGGAGCCAATTTGCGAGATCCCGTCAAAGGGTATGGCCAGCAAAGCCTGCATGTCGATGTGCCGAAGATTTTTGATGAGGATTGGTGGGTCATTAACGCGATGATCATGCTTGATGACATGACACTGGAAAATGGTCCGACGCGGATCATACCGGGTTCGCAACATTGGGCGCCGATTAACGTCCCTTATGTGAATCAGGGCGATTGGGAGCCGACACCATTGTCACCCGAAGATGCTGCACGTGTGCCGAAAGACCTTGATGCACCTTATCCGGGGGAATTGCTTGTAACGGCTAAGGCAGGCGCGGCCATTATTTGCAATTCGTCGATGTGGCATAGCGGAACGCGGAAAAATTCCGATGCGCACCGGAGAATGCTGCATCTGACATATACCCGGCGTGATTTGCCGCAGCAATTGGTGCAACTTGATCATCTCACGCCCGATCTTTATCACCGGATGTCACCTGAACACCGATATCTGCTCGAGATCGAGCCACCAAAATCAGGGGACGGAATTCTGCGGCAGCCCAAGCGAGATCATAAAGGGTGGTGGAACTAGGCGGCTGTTCTTTTGGAGAATGAGATGAGTATGGCCCTTTCGGAATTGAGCCGCCGCGCACTGAGCGATTTGAGCGGCGTGTTTGCGGCACTTCCTGATACGGCGGCCGACCCGCTGATAGATGCAATTGCTTCAGCACGCCGGATTGCCCTTTATGGAGCGGGCCGGGAAGGGCTTGCATTGCGGGGGTTTGCGATGCGGCTGTTTCATATGGGGCGCGATGCACATGTGGTTGCCGATATGACAACGCCGCCGATTGGCAAAGGGGATCTAATGATCGTGACTGCCGGACAAGGGTGGCTGCCGACGGCGGAAACCTTCATGACGATTGCAAAAGAGGCCGGTGCAACAACGGCAATCATCACCTCTCAACCCGACGGGCAGGCATCGCAAATGGCAGATATCAGGGTGGTTATTCCAGCCCAGACAATGGCGAATGATATTGGCGCGACGGTATCCGTGTTGCCGATGGGGTCTCTCTTCGAGATTGCCGAGACGATCTTTTTCGAGCTGGTGGTTCTCAAACTCCGGGAACGTTTTGGTGAAACAGCCGAGACAATGCGCGAGCGCCATACAAATCTTGAGTGATCCACCTCACCCACCTCTGAACTGCCAAACGTATTGAAACTCAACAAAGCCACGGAACGCGATCAATCGTAGCTTTGATGTTAAAAAATGATAATTTTTATAACTCTTAATCTATTGATTTTATTTATAAAATTGGTGGAGCTGAGCGGAATCGAACCGCTGGCCTCTTCATTGCGAACGAAGCGCTCTCCCAACTGAGCTACAGCCCCTCTGCCGGATAAAATCCAGCATTCGGAGGGCTTCCGGATAAGCGTTTTCTTACAAAAATGCAAGGATCAACATTGCGGGAGTGTTTGGGTTCGCCTTTCAAGTTGAAAGGTTCTATAAAGGGTGGAGCAGCCAAGATGGCGCTTTTGATTAGGAACCATACCATGTCGCTTTCACTCTATGATCTTTCCGTTCCCGTTTTCACCCAGTCACTTCAGGCACTTGATGCCGTGCTGACGAAGGGCGAGGCACATGCCGCAGCCAAGAAGATCGATCTCGGCGTATTTCTGACGGCGAGATTAGCCCCAGACATGTTCACCTTTACCCGTCAGGTGCAGCTCGCGACGGATTTTGCAAAGGGCGGCGCAGCGCGGATTGCCGGGGTGGACGTACCGAAATATGATGATGTCGAGGCAAGCTTTGCCGAGTTGCATGCGCGCATCGCCAAGACCTTGGCCTTTATCGGGTCAATCCCGAAGGAAAGCTTCGTTGGTGCCGAGAATCGGGACATTGTCGTACCGATGCGGCCCGAGCCCAAGACATTTAACGCGCTGGTTTATCTGCGTCATGGCGCAATCCCGAATTTCTACTTTCATGTGACGGCGGCCTACGCCATTTTGCGGCATAATGGCGTTGACCTGAGCAAGGGTGACTTTCTGGGGCACTATTGATTTTTTCGACGGTTGAGCGCTCGGATGGGTGAATTGAAGAGGATTGGTTGAATGGCACCTTCCGATCGAAAACCGGCACGGTGGTCCAAACGAACCTTGTCGGCGCAGGCGATGGGCAAGACGGATCCGATAACGGGCGGGATCGTTCCTTCTATTCATATTGCCACGACTTATCTGCGTGATCCGGACAATCAATACAGTTCCGGCTTTGTTTATGGGCGGCCCGACAACCAGACCGTGCGCGAAGCTGAGGCGGTTATCGCGATGTGGGAAGAGGCCGAGGCGGCGCTTCTATTTTCCTCCGGTATGGCTGCTGCGATTGCCGTTTTTATGGCATTAAAACCGGGCGATCATGTTCTGGCGCCACGGGTGATGTATTGGGCGCTCCGGAATTGGTTGCTGACGGAGGCTCAGCAGTGGGGATTGCATGTCGAGCTCGTCGACATGGGTGATCTTGATGTGGTCAAGGCGGCGGTCAAGCCGGGCAAGACTGCGCTTGTTTGGATCGAGACGCCCTCAAATCCGCTTTGGTCACTGACGGATATTGCGGCTCTGGCCGAAATTTCCCATGCTGCAGGCGCGCGACTGGCGATTGATTCGACGGCAGCAACCCCTGTTTTTACCCGGCCTTTGGCCTTGGGGGCCGATCTCGTCATGCATGCGGCGACAAAGGCTCTGAACGGTCATTCAGACGTTGTGGCCGGTGCGTTGGCTACCGCAAAACAAGACGCTTTCTGGCGCAAGATTGTTGCTCATCGTAAATCTTTCGGGGCAATTCTCGGACCTTTTGAAGCTTTCCTTCTGATCCGAGGCATGAGAACGCTCGACTTGCGGGTTCGAGCAGCGTCGGCCACCGCGTTGGATCTGGCGAAACGCTTTCAAAAACATCCTGACATTGCGGATGTTCTCTATCCGGGTCTGCTCTCGCATCCGGGACATCCCATTGCTGCGAGCCAGATGAAGGGCGGTTTCGGACATATGTTGTCAATCCGTGTACGTGGCGGCGAGGCGAGCGCCATCGCAACCGCGGCGGGCGTGATGCTGTGGAAGCGGGCAACATCGCTTGGCGGTGTTGAGAGCTTGATCGAGCATAGAGCTTCCATCGAAGGCGACGGGTCACCTTGTCCGACGGATTTACTTCGATTGTCGGCAGGTATCGAGGACCCTGAAGATTTGTTTCAGGACCTCGATCAGGCTTTACGCCGCGCTCACGGGTCAGTCGGTTAACCCTTGGCCTTGGGTCAATAGTCTGGCAATTTCTTTGACCGGATGTTTTGTAAGGTCGTGCGCAACCTCCGCCACAATATGGGATTGAAGATTCGACGGCATTGATTTTCTTAATTCGGCAAGTGTTTTGGGAGGGGCCACGATGATGAGTTTCTTGAGGTCTGTTTCAGTCTGAAGTTCCCCCAGAGCGGTGGTGACATCTCTGGCAAAATCACGTTCCGCGAAAACGTGCCAATCAGTGTCTGCCATTGCAGCCCTGCGGTAACCCGCGCTTGAAAACGCCCGCCCGGGACGGTCGGTACCCTGTTCACGCGTTGGCGGGTTTTTTTGGCTGAAAACATGTTCGACTTTGAAATCCGGTTCAGGAACGGTTCCCTCATTGACAAGAAGGAGCGCCTTGCTGCCATCGCCCACCAGAATATGGGTTCCCTTTGGTATGATCAGTCCTAGCATTTATTCTTCCTTTGCAATGCTGCATCAGAAGAATAACGCGGTAATTGTTCGTGGGTTGCGCGGCAATGCCGAGGTTTATTACGCTATTTTCGGGTGGCAAGCGCAACGCCGGCGACGGTGAGGGCCATCCCGCCAATTTGAAACGCATCCAGCGTCTCGCCAAATATGAAATAGGCCTGAAGTGCGACTGCAGGTGGCACCAGATAAATGAGCGTTGCCGCTCGTGAGACAGCACCGTTCCGAATGAGAACGAGTAAAAGGCCGATTGCACCGAGCGATAGAGCGAGGACTGACCAACCCATTACGGCAAAGAGGGTAATCGACCAATCCATTCGCATGGGTTCAAGAAAATAAGCAGCTGGCAGGATGACGACAAAAGCACCGCAATATTGCAGGGCGGTTATTGTTCTGAGGTCGCCCGCCGGGACAAAGCGCTTTTGATAGAATGTGCCAAGTGTCACCGACAGCATCGCAATGGAATTGATGATGATAGGGAGGGCTGTCTCTATGAAAACGGAGCTTCCAAGAGCTGCAAATTTTGGGTGGAGCACAAATATGATGCCCGTGAAGCCGAATGCAATTCCGAGCCATTGTTGACGGGTAATTGTTTCACGAATGAGCATCGGAGCAAGGAACGCCGTGAGTATGGGCTGCAGTGCCGCAATGAGGCCGGACAAGCCGGATGCGAGCCCTGCGTGGATTGCCCACCAAACTCCACCGAGATAAATCGCATGAAGGAGAATGCCGGACATCATGGCGTGTAACCAATGATTGCGCCCTTTTGGCCACTGAGCACCGAACAGGAGCGAAACACCCGCCATGCAAAGCCCAGCTAGCGCAAAGCGCAAAGACAGAAAAGTAAGGGGGTCAGCATAAAAAACACCAAACTGGGCAGAAATCCAACCTGTTGACCAGATTAGAACAAAAATAATGGGAGAAAATCGCAACAAGAGTGAAGGTGCAGACGATTTCACGGAACAGACCTTTGCTGCCAGATGATCGGCCTGGCGCAAAAATGAAAAACGGGTTTGCTAATTCATGCTCTCCGTTGCACAAGGAGCATTGACATTCAACTACGTTCCGTCTTTTTTAGGCTAATGCTCAATAATCACCGATTTAGGTACCTGATGTTCATCAGCGACTCTCAAAAACCGAAGATGAAACGGTTGCGCGTCAAACGCGCCACTACTCGTTGATTATTTCCTCGACCCGGTCACTCCCCCCGGCGGGGATGAGATAAACCGCTAAAGATGCGGGTGGATCAGGGGAGCGGGATCCAAAAGCCAGTCAGGATTATCGTTATGGGGTTCAAGGTCGCAATTGTCGGTGCCACAGGAAATGTTGGCCGTGAAATGCTTTCAATTTTAGCGGAGCGTGCGTTTCCGGTTGATGAAGTGACTGCCTTGGCGTCATCGCGCAGCCTCGGCACGGAAGTTTCGTTCGGTGACAAAATTCTAAAGGTGGCTAATCTCGAGCATCACGATTTTTCTAAAACCGATATTTGTCTGATGTCGGCAGGTTCTGGCGTGTCCAAGGATTGGTCGCCGCGTATTGGCGCGCAAGGATGCCTTGTTATCGATAATTCGTCGTGCTGGCGGTACGATGAACGCGTGCCTTTGATTGTTCCTGAAGTGAATGCAGATGTGCTCACGCGGTTTATGGCTGATCCGGGTCGACTGAACATCATTGCCAACCCGAATTGTTCAACGGCTCAACTCGTTGTTGCTTTGAAGCCACTGCATGATCGAGCTGTGATCAAGCGTGTTGTGGTTGCGACCTACCAGTCTGTTTCAGGTGCTGGCAAGGATGCGATGGATGAGCTTTTCAATCAGTCACGTGCGATCTTTTCAGCTGGTGAAGTGAAGGTCGAGAAATTTTCGAAGCGCATTGCCTTCAACGTTATTCCGCATATCGATGTGTTTCTCGATGATGGGTACACCAAAGAAGAGTGGAAAATGGTCGTTGAGACCAAAAAAATTCTGGATCCAAAAATCAAGCTGACGGCAACATGTGTCCGCGTACCCGTGTTTATTTCACATTCTGAGGCCGTGAATGTTGAATTTGAAAAGCCGATAACGGCAGACGAGGCCCGCGATATTCTTCGTGCTGCGCCCGGTTGTCTGGTTATAGATAAACGTGAACCGGGCGGTTATATTACTCCGCATGAAGCGTCAGGCGAAGACGCAACCTATATTTCACGTATTCGCGAGGATTCTACCGTCGAGAACGGGCTCGCTTTCTGGTGTGTTTCCGACAATCTTCGCAAAGGTGCTGCATTGAATGCGATTCAAATTGCCGAATCGCTGATCAATCGGAAACTTCTAAAACCTAGGGCTTGAGCGATAAGGCGTTGCCAGAAATTGGTCAGGCGACGCCTTCCACAACTCGCATATCACGCTCAACAGCATTCCCGAGGGCGACCAATGCTTCTTGATAGGGAGCGCTATCATAGGTGGCCATCGCTGCTTCCAATGTGTCGAATTCAATGATGACGGTTCTATCCAGCCTGCCATCTTCCATGGCTTTCGCTGCAACGCCACGGGCAAGGAAACGACCACCAGCAGCCATAATTGCCGGGCCTGCGAGCTTTGCATAGGCGGCCAATTTTTCGGGATCCGAGATCTTGCGGTATGATGAAATAATGTAGGCTTTGGGCATTGTCATATCCTCTTCAAATATTGAGTCCGACATTGCCTTATTTAACAAAAATATCCAAGTCGTTTGAGACGTAAGTCGTTCATGGAAAATAAATCGGCATGGAAGTCTAAATTTTAGTGCTGTGAATCCGTCATATCTGCCGACGCGCATTTCGATGAGATGCGCGCTCAGCCGAAGCCAAGATGTTTGGCTGAGTTCAACCGACGAGATATCAGGGTTTGCGCAGGATCAAATGGGGCAAAAAAATTCCATATCCATGATCCGTCCGAATTTGGCCCCGATGGACCGTTCGGATCAAAAACCGTTCTTTTTGAAAGAGTAAGACTTGTATCACGCAGGGCTGGGTTTTTGCGGATCGAAGGCGATGGACATTCCCGACCTGATCTGGCGAGACTCTCACTCATTTTGAGAACAAGAACCAACCGGTTTCAGCAAAACCCTTATGGGTTTTATAGCTTAGGAAATCTTAGAACCCGTCTATACCAGTTGAACTTGTTACCGAACAATTCTCCCCGCTGGGCAGAAGCGCTTTTTCATGACGCAAATCGTGAAGATGAAGCCGATCGAAAGGCTGATGCAGTTCAGTGCTATGATCAGGCGCTTTCATTCATTCCGGAATTTGCAAGCGCTTCTTATAACCGGGGCCTCATATTTCTCGAGATCGGTATTTTCGAGGCGGCCATCGAAAGCTTTGATCTCGCATTAAAATCTCGCCCGACTCACGGAAACTCCTGGAACAATCGCGGCAATGCGTTACACGAACTTGGACGCTTGCCCGAGGCCATCCAAAGCTTCACAGAGGCGATAAAATGTTCACCTCAATCCGCTGAATTTTATCATAATCGAGCAAATTCAGTTTATGGCATCGGTGATCTTGAGGCAGCCTTGGCAGATCTTGAAACAGCGATCACACTCCGTCCGGAGGGCTCGCACTACTACGTGGCGCGCGGTAACATAATCTTCGAAAAGGGCTTGCTGTCAGAGGCTCTCCACAACTTCGAACTAGGACTCACTTTTGACCCTGGCAACATTAGAGCTGCGCTCAACAAGGCTGTAACGCTCATCCGTATGTGTCGCCTGACAGAAGCGGATAGTGTTCTATGCCAATTGGTGCTCGTCAGCAGTAACCTTCGTCATCTAGCTATTGCCTATCGTGGATTGATTGCATTTCGAGCGGGCAAGATCGATGAATCCATTGATTATTATTCAAAATCATTTGAGATTCAGGATAGTCCCGAGGCGCGTGTAGGGTTTTGTCAGGCGATCAAGTTGGCATCACCTGTTTCGGTTTTGAACGATATTCGAGCGCTTCTCGTACGTGCATTTGACGAGGCTTGGTCGGCGCCGCTTGATTTGGCCCAGTGTCTCACGCGTGTCGTATTAAATGATGAAAAACTGCGTCAGGTTTTGATCACCCTGTCTCAACAAGCTAAAGATATTGGGATCATTCACTTCAATGATTGGCAGATCGCACTTCAGGAATTGGCAAAAGATCCTTTAATCTTACGATTATTAGCCATGACGGTGGTTCCTAGCATTGAACTTGAAGGAATTTTCAGTGGAATCAGGCGTCATTTGCTTGATCAAATAACGCGAGGACAAGTCGACGAGGCCAATCAATCGAGCCTTTTGGAATTTTATTCGGCCCTTGCGAGACAGTGCTTCATTAATGAATATATCTATTCATTCAGCCCGCATGAAGAGCGTCTTGTTTCGAAGCTGAGAGATAAGGTTGAATCTGATCTTCGTGGCGGCGTGGGACCAAAACAGTGGCACGTCATTTGTTTAGCTCTATATATGCCGCTATATGAACTTGAGGGGGCAGTAAAACTTCTCGAGTGGGATTTTTCTCCAATTGTTGATGCTCTGATTGTTGATGTTATTGAGGCTCCTCGGGAGGAGGAGCGCCTCAAAACGTCGATCCAAATTCTGACACCGATTACTAATCATGTGTCAAAATTGGTTCGCTCGCAGTATGAAGAGAACCCCTACCCTCGCTGGGTAGAGTTGGGGCGCGCATTCCTCCCAATTTCATTAAAGGAATACTTACAAAGCAAATTTCCGCATTTGGAAGCGCGTGACTTTCAATATCATGGCACTCTAGATGCTCTTGTTGCAGGCTGTGGAACCGGTCGTCACCCAATTGCGCTTGCTGAGTCCATTCCAGATTTGAAAATCTTGGCGATTGACCTCAGCTTAGCTAGCCTCGGCTATGCTTTGCGGAAAGCAAATGAACGGCAGGTTGGTTCCATCCATTTCGCGCAAGCTGATCTCTTGGCGATGAGCCATATTGATGAGCGCTTTGATGTTATTGAATGTGTCGGGGTATTACATCATTTGGATCAGCCCGATAATGGCTTGGCTGTTTTATCGGGTTTGCTAAAAAGCGGTGCTTACATGCGGATAGGCTTGTATAGTGACCGGGGGCGGATAGCTGTTCGTCAAGCAACGAATTTCGTCAAAACAATGGGATTTGGCGTTAATGTTGATGATATTAGATCTGCACGCCAGGCAATTATCGCAGCAAAGGATCAGCCGTTTACGCAAGAACTTTTTCAATTTACCGACTTTTATTCAATGAGTGAATGCCGTGATCTACTGTTCCATGTGCAGGAACATCGGTTCACGATTCCTGAAATTGCGGCGATGCTTAAGCGACATAATTTGCAGTTTATTGGATTCGAGGGTGATACGCCCGAGTTTCTTCGATTACAGTCAGAAATGCCCCATCATTCTCCTGACGAAACCTTGGACACTTGGCATAAAATCGAAAGGGATAATCCCGAGTTATTTTCGTCAATGTACCAATTTTGGGTACGAAAGCCGAACAGTTAGGCATCATATCCAATCACTCACCCCTTAGCCGGGTAAAAATTGGTTCAAATTCGATTTCATCCTTAGAATCCCAATCTTCTGGTTTTAAAGGCGATGCGCTTGCCCGCATCCCGTAGACATAGGCAGTAAAACCCTTCGAGCCTTTATAGGCACGAAACTGGTCCGCATCTTGTCCTTTCAAGATACTTCGAAACATTGGCTTTTTATTGCGCTTAACATTCAATTTTTCGTAGTTTGCCGAGAAGTAAATGAAGGAAACCAATATCAAGTCGGTATCCGAAATATCGACAGAATTGAGAAATTTCAGAATAAGTTCAACATATTTGATAATGTCTTCAACAAGTTTGTTGGTGTCGTAGAGATCAACAAATCGCTCTGCATACATTACTGCAACGTCTTCCAGAGGAAAATCTGCCTTGATAAACATGCGTGTCGCTTCTGTCGCAATGATATCAAAGACGAATTGAGGGGGGGCCTTGTCGACAGCCATTTTAAACTTCTCCGTTCTCAATCATTATTGTTGCGCTTTCGTCTCTTTCCACTTTGTATACCAAATAGCAGTTTTGTCTTGGGCTTTTGCCAGTTCTGCCGCCGAGAGTTCTTTGACAAGTTCGTCGCGTCGTCGGCGAGCCTCGTTCTGCCCGATTGCAACCGCTATAGCGGACCAAAAATAGGCATCTGATAGATTTTCAAATCCGAATTCAGGCATGAAACTGGCCGAAAGAAGCTGAAAAGCCCGCTCATCGCCTTCGTTTGCCTGCTTTAGAAGGCGCGCTCTTGCCCAATCAATGACCTTTTTTACTGTGGCTTCTTCAATGGATCGAATTGCAATCAACCGCGCTGCCTTGGCACGTTTATGGTCTGCAAGAGATGCTAGAGTTAGCCACTTCATCGACTCAAAATAGTTCTGGGTGAGAATCATTCCATGCCAATAAAAGAGGCCGAGCTGATATTGACCTTCGGGCTCGCCTGCTTCTGCCTGTTTTGTTGCTTCCGCAACCGCTTCCTTCAACTTGCCTTCGCGAATCAGAATACCTGTATCGGGCTCCATTCCTGCTTCTTCCGCCAAAGCTGGTAAATTTATTGGAATTGAGAACGCTAATGAACAAGAAGACGCCATCATGAATTTAATTATCTGACGTCGAGTTTGGAATATCATACGCTTTACCTGATTGACGCTATTTCAAAAAGCAATAGCTTTCTATGCCAAAAATTAACACGAATGATAATTAATAATGAAATAAATTATTCAGCGGTTCGATATTTTTAATAAAAATATTACCGCTTATTCTAGCAATTCCAACTCAGTGATCATCCGTTCAATTAATGACAGACCGCTTTGCCAAAACGCTGGATCGCGAGCATCCAAACCAAATGGCGCGAGAACTTCCGAATGGTGTTTAGTGCCTCCGGCGCCGAGCATTGCCATGTATTTTTCGGCAAATCCTTCCGGCGCATTTTCGTATACAGCGAAGAGCGAATTAACAAGGCAATCGCCGAAAGCATATGCATAGACGTAGAAGGGCGAATGGATGAAGTGTGGAATATAACTCCAATAATTCTCATATTTCGAATCTAATTGAATGGCTGGTCCGAGGCTTTCGGACTGTACTTTCAGCCAAATTTCTCCCAGCCGCGCACTTGTCAATTCGCCTTCGCGACGCTCCAAATGCACGATTCTTTCAAAGCTATAGAAGGCGATTTGGCGGACGACAGTGTTAAGCATGTCTTCCACTTTGCCGGCCAACATCGATTTCCGGAGTAGCGGATCTGTTGCTTGGTCAAGCAATGCGCGAAATGTCAGCATTTCCCCGAAAACAGATGCTGTCTCTGCAAGTGTGAGCGGAGTAGGGGCCATAAGAGGCCCGTTATGGCTTGCCAGTACCTGGTGAACGCCATGGCCAAGTTCATGTGCCAATGTCATTACGTCGCGCGACTTGCCCTGATAATTCAGTAGGATATAGGGGTGGGCCGATGTGGTTGTCGGATGAGCAAAGGCCCCGGGCGCCTTTCCGGGTCGGACCGGAGCGTCTATCCAAGACAAATCAAAAAACTGTTTTGCAATGTGAGCCATTTCTGGAGAAAAACGCCCATAAGCACTCAGAATTGTGTCGCGAGCTTCAAGCCAGGGAATGTCCCTTTGGTCTGTTTTTGGAAGTGGTGCGTTACGATCCCAGTAATTGAGAGCATCGACGCCAAACCAACGAGCCTTGAGAGCATAGTAGCGATGAGAAAGACGCGGATAAGCGCTTCTCACTGCCGAAACCATGGCGTCAACGACTTCACCTTCAACTCGGTTTGAAAGATGCCGACTATCTGCAATATCTTCGAAATGATGCCAACGATCTGATATTTCCTTATCTTTTGCTAGCGTGTTTGTGATGAGGGTAAATATTCGAATATTTTCTTGGAAAGTTTTTGAAAGTGCCTCCGCCGCCTGACGACGAATTTCTCCATCAGCATCCTGCAACTTATTCAAAATTGGTTCGATTGAGAGGCTTTCTTCGCCAAATTGAAACCTAAGCGAAGCTATTGTTTCGTCAAACAAGCGGTTCCAAGCGGAGGCGCTACTGGTAGATTTTTCCAGAAATAGTTGTTCAATTTTATCGTCGAGCTGATGTGGTTTATCTCGGCGAATATCGGATAACCATGGGGCATAATGGTTCAGAGGCAGTGTTTGAGCGGCCTTGTCCAGAAGAAGATCATCAATCCGATTGAGTTCCAATTGGAAAAACAGGATTTCAGATGTCATAGATGTAACTTGGTCCTGAGTATCACCGTAAAATTTCGAGTTGATGGGATTTGTGGAATCGTCGGCATAGAGCAAACCGGCATAGGAAATAATTTTCCCGATTATGTCATCAATCATTTCATATCGCTGGATCGCTACCGCTAGTAGCGAAGAGGCATCCTGGTTTGACGCGATCTCGGCAAGCTTGCCGCGATAATCCCGCACAAGGTTACGGCATTCCGTTCGTGCTCTCTCGATGTCCGCCTTTAACTCGCTGCATTCCATTGACGGATAAAGATCGGAAAGGTTCCATGTCGGTAATGTTCCAATTGCCGAACTTCCAGTGGTTGCTGGCGATGAAGCCTCTGCATGAGGTGAGAGATATTGGTTTGTAATGGAAAAAGGTTCTTTTATTAATCTCATCGCAAAATCCAGCTTGGTTGGGAATGACGGTTAAATTTGGTTTGGCACACCAACAGACAATAGGCGCGCCGATCACTGTCAATCAACTATTCTTATGAGCTTATGATAAATCAAGGCATTTATGCCACCGCATTAAGTGCCTCTTTACTATCCTCGCCGAATATGGAGCGAATCGGCGGATGTGCCGTTGGTAGAGTATGTGTAAGAGTTTGATGCCACGCACTGTTCTTATAGTTGATGACGATACCGAGCATTGCGCTTCGATTAGGCGTATTGTGTTGAATTTGGGCTATTCAGCCGTTTGTGTTTCATCCGGAGCTGACGCTCTTTCCCGAATGACTGATACAAATGCGTCAGCAATCGATGCCATAATTCTTGATTTGATCATGCCGGACCTTGATGGGATGGCTGTTCTTGATCGCATGCGTAAAGCACGGCTTTCAATCCCCGTGATTATACAGACTACATCAGCAGCGATTGATTGTGTTGAGTCTGCCATTCGTGCAGGTGCCAGCGACTTTATTGTCAAGCCAGTTGGGCGTGAGCGCCTTGGCATGGTCCTGGAGAATTCTCTGCAACGGAAAAGTCTCGAACAAGAACTTGATTTTGCGCGAAGAAAGCTGCTCTTTTTAAATGATATCGAGGATTTCTTAGAGATAAATCCTTCCCTCAAAAACAATCGCTCGCAGTATAAAAAGGCAGCGTGTTCGGATTATCCGATACTCATTGATGGGCCGCTAGGTGTTGGCAAGGCGATGTTTGCGGGTGCCTTGCATGGATCGTCGGCCCGACGTGGAAAGAGATTTGTCAGCATCGACTGCAAGACAACAGGTTTTAGATCCGGCATTTCTTCAATAGTTGAACAATTCCAGTTTCAACGTGTTGCGGAGGGCGGGACGCTGTTTTTTCGGAACGTGGATTGCCTCTCGAACAGTGATCAAATCTTGTTACAGAACTTCCTTCTAGAGCAGGGATCCTCATTAAGTTCGCGCATCAAACAACAATACCGAATAATGAGCTCTGTAACCGGCTCGGCAATTAACGCTGTGAAGTTTGGCAAATTAAGAGAAGATTTGTTTTATACACTTTCTATTTTCCCGATCACGATACCACCGTTCTGTATTCGCCCTCAAGACATAGAGCCCTCTGCGATCCGGATCACCGCCCGTCTTTCTGCTGAAATGGATTTATACATTCGATCCATCGGTTCCGACACGATTGAACTTCTTAAATCTCATCCTTGGCATGGCAATGCACAAGAACTTGAGCGGGCGATTTTTCAGGCAATCACTATTTGTTCCGGAGATCGACTCAAAATTGATGATTTTTCGATGCTGCTTGATGCCAATAACGCTTCGGTCAGGCCTCGTTCAGATGCTATTGCCCGCGATCTTGTTGATTTGGGGTCAAGATCGCCCAACGGCGAGGACCTCGCGTTTCAAAACGGGATGTTAGGCCTACTTGGTCATGGCGGCGAATTGCGCACTTTGGAGCAATTAGAAGCGATGGTGCTGAAATTTGCATTCGAGCATTATGGCGGCTGCATTGCGGAAATTGCACGTTATCTAGGAATTGGACGGTCGACACTTTACCGCAAGCTTCGACTTGCCGGCATCATTCAGCCGCCCGAGATTTTGACCTTTCGAATTGAGCAGGCGGCATGAAATCAATGAGTAGAGAAATGCAGTTTAGGGGCGTGGATCTTATGGGGTTTAATTACATTTACCGACCTCGTTGGTTATTGTCGGGGACCTTCTTGATGATCTTTTGCACGGGCGCATTTGCCACGGAGGATTACGGTATTTCAGGGCGGCCGACACTATCAGAGCCTTATTTTGATTTGGCCCGTCCGGTAGAAGTCTGGCAACCATCAACAGGTAAGGATCAACCGCAATTAGGAACCGTTACGTCGAATGCTAATGAAGAAATTAGGCAAATTTTACAGAAATCGCTTACGATTTCTAATCTAAAAGAAATATTTCCGCAGGTTTCTGATGCAAATCGGAGAGGATTTGCGGCATTCTATGCGGAACGAGACTACCAACCGCTTTGGATAGAGGGAGGAAACTGGTCGTCACGCGCCGTCAGAGTGATCAATCGCCTTGATCGGGCCGATGAGGATGCGTTAGAGCCTGATACTTATCGTGTTTCAAAGTTGCAGAGTGACAATCTCGATGCAAAAACGCTGGCTTATGCTGATCTTGCTCTATCTCAGGCGGTGGTTTCCTATGCCCGCGATGCTCGAGGTGCGAGAATTAATCTCGCCCAGCTTTCAAAGCTAATCACTCCGAAATTAGAATTACCTGATGTAGAAGCCATTCTTAGCCATCTTGCAACTGATCCCGACACTGAAAACGCACTTGCCAGTTATAACCCCCAACATCAAGGTTATTTGGCACTTAAAGAAAAACTCACCGAATTCAGGGACTACACCGCATCTATAGCCCCCGACAGCGATAGCCGTGATTCCGTCAATCAGAATCCGAATACTGATATACTTAAGAAAAATTCCGAAAAATCACCAAATATTGCCGAGATAATTGCGAATATGGAGCGTTGGCGATGGCTGCCAAGCGATCTTGGTGATGATCGGATTGAGGTTAATCTACCAGAATATACTGCACGCGTAATTCGCAATGGTCAGCTTGTTCACGAAACCCGTGTGATTATTGGCAAGCAATCAACGCCAACGCCGCTGTTTTCAAATAAAATGGTTCACTTGATTGTAAATCCATCTTGGCATGTTCCTGCTTCGATCGTTAACAAGGAAATTCTTCCAAAGTTGGCGGAAGATCCAGAGTATGCAGTTCGAAACGGATACGAAATTACTGAACTTGATTCTGGCAAGATGTCGATTCGGCAGCCGCCCGGTGGAGGAAACGCTCTCGGGTTCATTAAATTCATGTTCCCCAATGAACATGCGGTATATTTGCATGACACGCCCTCGAGGAAATTATTTGCGAATTTTCAGCGGGCTTACAGTCATGGATGTGTTCGAGTTGAAAATCCGTTCGAATTAGCTGCCATACTTCTTGATAGGCCCGAATATTCGGAGCCAAGGTTGAAAGCAATGATAGGTAAGGGCGAGCGATTAATTCGTCTTAAGGAGCCACTTCCTATCCACATTACCTATTTTACGCTTTCAGTTGATGAAAGTGGCGCGATAAGAAAGCTGGCTGATGTCTATGGATATGATAAATCTGTTGCATATGCCCTGCGAAAGCAGCCTTCCAAGGCTGTTGCAGCGCTTCGCAGAACAGTTGAATAATCACCTGTCTGCTTTAGTCAGTGCAGTGTAATATTTGGCTCTATTCATCACTATTGTCTGCAATCTGAATGTCCATGCTGGGGTTAATTTATGACGCTCTCCCCCCTGAGATCTCTGGGGATTACTGAATGGATGCTGCTAGTTGGCCTATCGATCCTCTGGGGAGGATCTTATCTTTTTATGAAATTGGCGGTTCTTACAGTACCTCTTTTTACAATTGTTTTAGGTAGAGTTTCGATTGCCGCATTAGCACTTTTGATTGTTCTCACCATATCAGGAACCGGAATTCCGAAAGGCCGTCGAATATGGTTGGCGTTTTTCGGAATGGGCATTTTCAATAATGTCATTCCAATGAGTCTGATTGTTTTTAGTCAAAACTCGATCAGTGTCGGTCTTGCTTCGATTCTCAACTCGATAACGCCACTTTTTACGATTCTCGTTGCTCACATGACGACGAATGATGAGCGTCTGACATTCAGAAAGCTTGTTGGTATTAGTTTTGGCTTTATGGGTGTCGTGATGCTCATGGGACCGGAACTCGTCGATAATTTTGGAGTTGCCGCACTCGGAGAGTGGGCTTGTCTGGGTGCTGCCCTCTCTTATGCCTGCGCAAACACGTTTGGAAGGCGTTTTGTTCAACTGGGAACGAAACCAATGCAGACAGCATTCGGGCAGGTTGTTGCCTCAACGGTCATATTGGGTCCACTCGTTATTGTTGTCGATCAACCATGGACCATTTCGGATCCGGGGTTTTTGCCCGTTCTTTCAATTCTTGCATTAGGTCTCTTCTGCACGGCGCTCGCCTATGTGATCTATTTCCAAATTCTTGCACGATCTGGAGCAACAGCAATAGCGCTTGTGACGTTCATGATCCCCCCGAGCGCTATTCTGATGGGCTGGCTCGCTCTCGGGGAACAGATTTCGTCTCAGGATTTTTTAGGTTTGTCCCTGATTGGAGTTGGGCTTTTCAGCGTCAACCGACAGTCTAACAGGAAGGCATAATTGCCAATCTTCGGTCCCTATCTCGTACAGAGAGGCCCAAAAATATCGACGACTTGTTCGTAGACTGCGCGTTTGAATGGGATAATCAAAGACGTGATTTGATTTATTGGAACCCATTTCCATGCATCAAATTCCGGCTTATGCCCGCCCGCTGGCGCCAAAATATTGATTTCCGACTCGTCGCCATTAAATCGAAAAGCAAACCACTTTTGTGTTTGACCTCTATATCGACCCTTCCACGCTTCCATTGCTACGTCGGGAGGAAGGTCATAGGTGAGCCATCCTGGTGCCTCAGCCAAGAGTGATATTGATACTATACCTGTCTCTTCTTGCAGCTCACGTACAGCTGCGGCATACGGATCTTCGTCCTCATCAATGCCGCCTTGCGGCATTTGCCAGGAATGAATATCATCGACGTGTTCCGGTCCAGAATCGCTTTTCCGACGTCCCATGAAGATAAAACCGTCATGATTTAATAACATGATCCCGACATTCCGCCGGTAAGGGAGAGCGTCGTATCTCATTGTGGTTCAGCTTGGTTTAGAAGGATCGAACTTACCGGAACCAAATCGATTCCTTTGTCGGCAAGACCCTTTATCCACGTCTCTAGTTGCCGAATAGTCAGATTAACGGGACGCATTGTACCGATGGCATAGCCATTCTTTTTAGCGGATTTTTCTAAATCAGTCAGCTTGTTACGAACTGATAGTATGTCGAGTTCAGCGTCGATTTGGAGTGTGGTCTGTACGAAAGGAAGTTGGAAAGCGAGCGAAAGTTCTTCAATTATTGGGCTCTCCGTCGCACTAACAATCGCCAATCCCCGATCCGACAAATCTTGTAGAATTGGAGAAAGTTTTTCTGGCTGAGAAAGAAATCTCTCCCCCATGACTGGGATTGCTGCAAAATAGCCGGAAAAACGGCTCATTACCCATGAGAGTCGTTCCAGATTTTGTCCGGTTTCTAACTCGGTCAAGAGCGCCATCCGGCCTGGATCCTGAAGTCTTGGGTTCAAAGAGTCCATCGGGATTTCCAGCATGATCTCGTGGCCATCACGACGTGCGTCAGCAGCCTGGCTGCCAACATTGTTTGCGTAAGGCGAAAATGCGAAGGTAATATTGGCCGGCAGGGCGATCAAGGCCTCAACGGTTGCCAAATAGCCCAATCCTGCGCCCGTTATAATAATGCCAATTTTTGGATTGGCAGGTTGAAGCGGCTTTATGTTTGTTTGGCTTGGTGATTGGCCAGCAATTTGGCTCCAGACCATCGGGCGCGAATACATTTCCCGCGGTTTGAGGCCTTCTGAACTTATTTTAGGTATGATACCAAATCGTGACTGCTCAATTAAGCGGGGATCGGGTGCTAGTGTAAGGGGGTCTGCAGCACGGTCATTGGCAATTTGCGATCTGTTGTCCTCTATTGCTCTCTGGTTCACGCTCGGGTCTTCGCGGACAATCGGAACCACGAGTGCCTCGGAAGGAACTTTGGGGATTAGTCGCCCCTGAAAGATCAAGATAGATAAGCCTATCAGTATAAGGACAAGAACTACTGTTACGACCGAGATCAGACTTTTTGATCGGCGTCGCTTATCGGGCGATTGGTCCGAAACTAACTGCTCCTTTTGTATATTATTTGAATCCAAAGATCCAACCGCCTCGACGTTCAAATTTGTTTCCTTAATAGCTTGTCAAAAAGTATCCGAATAGCGTTCGATGGTGATGATAGACCCTGACAGAATAGGCACACTTGGAAGTGGTGCTCGCGCGATCCGGGTATGTTAGTTAGACGCCGGTTCAGGTGACTTTTTACTCGTGAAACCCTCAGTTTTGATGCCACGCAACGTATCAAATGCGCTATTTAATTGTTTGTCATCTTTCGGATCCAATGGAACATAAGCGGAAGATCCGCCCTGTTCGTCGTCGCCATTTTTCAGATGGCCACGCAGACTAGCCTCCCCCTTGGTTTCGTCTTTTCCTTTCAGGTCTTCGGGCACATCTGGAATGACATTTACGTCCGGTTCAATTCCCTTGGCTTGGATTGAACGACCTGAGGGGGTGTAATATCGTGCAGTGGTAAGCCTTAGCGCGCCGCTCGAACCGAGTGGAATTATGGTTTGAACTGAGCCCTTCCCAAATGACCGGGTGCCCATGACTGTCGCGCGCTTATGATCTTGGAGGGCGCCCGCTACAATCTCTGATGCGGAAGCCGATCCGCCATTAATCAAAATGATAACAGGCTTTCCGTTTGCAAGGTCACCTGCCCGAGCAACGTATCGTTGCGCGTCATCTGCATTCCGACTGCGTGTTGATACGATTTCACCGCGATCAAGAAATGCGTCAGATACAGAAATCGCCTGATCTAGTAGTCCACCAGGATTGTTTCGCAGGTCGAGGACGTAACCTTTTAAGGTGTCAGCCGGAAGCTCTTTGCCTATGGTATCGAAGGCATTTTTTAGCCCGTCGAATGTCTTCTCGGTAAACTGTGTGATCCGAATATAGCCAATATCTTTTTCAGATCGGAATTTAACGGAAGAAATCCGAATAACGTCTCGTGTCAATTTGATCTCGAGCGGGTCGGACGAGCCTTTACGAGAAATCCGAAGTGAAACAACGCTTTTTACGGCGCCACGCATTTTTTCAACTGCCTGATTCAGAGTTAGACCCTGAACACTTTCGCCATCGATGTGTGTGATCAAATCACCGGAGAGAATACCAGCCTTGGATGCGGGCGTGTCATCTATAGGCGTGACCACTTTGACATAGCCGTCTTCCTGGGTAACTTCGATACCGAGGCCGCCAAACTCGCCGCGTGTTTGTACCTGCATATCTCGGAAACTTTTTGAGTCCATGTAACTCGAGTGCGGATCAAGGCTCGTCAGCATGCCGCTAATGGCGGCTTCCACAAGCTTTGCATCATCCGGCTTTTCAACGTAATCCGTTCGGATTTTCTCGAAAACATCACCAAAAAGATTTAATTGGCGATAAATATCCGAGCCTGCCGCATTTGCGCCAATTGAGCCAAGAGTTAAGCCATTCAGACCCAGCGACGTAATGCCTCCGCCGAGGACTGCTCCAAGTAAAAGATATGAAATCTTACGCATCATCCTCGAACTTTCTCGTTCGATCCTGACACCCACCAAGGTGCCGGATCTATTGAAGTTCCGTCTTTTCGGAACTCTATATAAAGAATCGGTTCAGGCTTGTCAGTTCCCGCAAGACCAGATTCTATCCCGCCTTTTGGCAAACCACCCATAACCGCTAACGGTTCCCCCGCCAGAACAAACTGTCCAAGGGTCACGTTTGCTCGTTCCATCCCTGCGAGAAGCACATAATAGCCTCCCCCTGCGTTGATAATCAACAGTTGCCCATATGATCGGAAGGGGCCAGAAAATGCAATCCAGCCGTCACACGGTGCCGAAACAATCGTTCCGGGGCGCGTAGCGACCGAAATTCCTTTAGACGAATTTCCAAGCGAATCAGGGACATTAAAACCTTTTACCATCGTTCCGGAAACAGGGTGAGGAAGAAGTCCTTTTAATTCGTTAAAGGATACTTTTGGTGACATCCGTGCCGGATCTTTGAAGGCCAAGGCGGCAAATCGGCTTCGTGCTTCGCGAGCGGCCGGGTCGTTTGCAATCCTAGCCTCCATATCGGTCCGGGCGGCCGCCTTTTTTGCTTCATCTGCTACTTTTGAGGACGTATCGAGCTCTTTTTCAAGGCGTCCCAACAGTTCTTTCAGATTCTGTGCTTTTGCAGCGAGAGCTTCCGATTTCCCGATTTCCTCGTTAATTTTACTCTCTGTCCCTATTAGCTCTTTCTGTCGCGCGTCGATCAGGACAGCTAAATCTTCCTGATCCCGGTTCAGTGAGCCTTGATCGAGCGCGAGTTTTTCGCGTTCCGAGGCTGTGGCGAGTTTAACCCTGACTAGTGCTCCTAGGTCCTCGGCAAGAACATCAGTCTCTTCCCGCAAATCGGGCAGAATAGCGCCCAGTGCCAAGGCGGCACGAATGGCGGCAAGCATGTCCTCTGGGGCAAATAGAATTGCTGGTTGCGGCGTTTTTCCCATTCGCTGAAGGGCGGCGAGGACCTCGCTGATCAATTGCTGCCGCGTATTCAAAGAGTTGCGGATTTTTGCCTCCGCCTCTGATAAGGATGCCAATTGCTTTTCAATCGCGGAAATCCGTAATTCCGTCGCCCGTAAACGGTCTGTGGTATCGATTAGTCTTTGGTTAAGACGCGCGCGATCGGTTCGCAGTAGCTCAATTTCATCGGCAAGTCTTTCTCGGCTCTCTATTCCGGACTGAAGCTTTTGTTCCGTCGCCCTCAGTTCATCTTCACGTTTGGCCTTTTCAGCCGGAGCCTCAGGCTGATCTTGGGCCTGACTGGCAAGTGAAGTGACCACGATCGCGAAAATCGCGATCAGTTTTGTGATCTTTCCTGTATTTTGAAACGAAAAATGTCCCAAATTGGTGCTCAAACGCGATGATACGGATGTCCTGACAGGATTGTCAGGGCGCGATAAATCTGCTCCGAAAGTACGATTCGCGCAATCTGATGGGGCAGTGTCATGGCTCCGAAGGCGATTGTTTCGATGGCTTTTGCGCGGATTGTTTCGTCAAGCCCGTCGGGGCCGCCGATGACGAAGCATAGACTGCTATTGCCAGCATCACGGAGTCGGGCGAGCGTTTCGGCGAAAGCAGCGCTATTTAGCGTTTTTCCACGTTCATCGAGCGAAATCAGGACGGATTCGCCTAGTTTTGCGATTATTTCTCGGGATTCTTCGGCCTTTCGGTCTTGTGATCTCGATGCGCGACTTTCGGAAAGTTCGATGTTGTTGAACCCGCTGAATCCTAGAGCTCTTCCGCTGGCTGCTGCGCGGGACAAATAGCGCTCCGCGAGCTCGCGTTCCGGGCCATTTTTCAGGCGGCCGACAGAAAAAAGGGTGATTCGCACCAGAATCCTAAGTCAAGAAGGCGAAAATTCGCTCGGGCGGTCCGCACCCCACATTTTTTCCAGATTGTAAAAACTGCGGACTTCGGGCCGGAAAACGTGCAAAATAATGTCTCCAGCGTCGATCAGGACCCAATCGCACTGGGGTTGGCCTTCGACGCGGATGTTCTTATGACCGGCGATTTTGAGTGCCTCCACGACTTGATCAGCGATGGCGCTGACATGGCGATTTGAGCGCCCGGTTGTAACAACCATGGCGTCAGCCAGCGACGTTTTTCCAATTAAATCAATGGCTAAGGTGTTTTCCGCCTTGGCGTCATCAAGTGTGTCCTGGATCATTTTCAGCAGATTTGCCGAGGAATCTTCCAGCGGGGCGGCGGCGACTGGCGGCGCGGAAGCCGGAGTGGCAGCGTGCGTTATAGCTCGTGTCAGTTTCAATTTCCTTCTCGATCCGGAGGACGAAAGGGGTTCTCCGTGAAGGAGACCATGCCTGATTTTGAATGGATTTTCAATGATTTTATAAGGGTTTGCCGATCAGGGCTTTGCCGCATGCCGGCGCAGCTCGGTGGAGGACAGGGATGAGCGCGTATCGTGCAGGAAAACCCATGCTGGCGGGCGCTTTAGAGCGAGTTTCGGGGCGGCGGATTCGGGTAGACGACGGCTTGAGAAGGTGAGCGCAGCCTTGCCCCGGGCGGCTGTGAAGGTGGCGCCGGGGCGATCCATGACAGCGACAGGAATGAGGCGGAATAAGGCTTTCCAGCGATTCCAGCGATGGAATCCGGCGAGGTTGTCGGCGCCCATGAGCCAGACGAAGCGGACCCCGGGGTGGCGGCGGACGAGCCAGGCCAGCGTGTCATAAGTGTAGCGTGTGTGGATGGCGGATTCGAAGCCTGTGACGTCGATGCGGGGATGGCGGGCGAGGGCGCGGGCAGCTTGCATCCGCTCGGCAACGGGAGGCAAAAGTGTGTTGTTTTTCAGAGGGTTACCCGGCGTCACGAGCCACCAGACGCGATCCAGCTTGAGGCGTTTGAGGGCGATGAGACTGATGAGCAAATGGGCCTGATGGGGCGGATTGAAGGTGCCGCCGACGAGGCCGATGCGCATGCCGCGGGCGTGCCGCGGAAGCGTTTTTGTTGGAGGATTTGTTGGAGTGTTGGAGGCTTTTATTACCGCTCCAACCGGAAAAGAAGCGGACATTGGAGGCCTCACAGGTGGTTAATGTCCAGCACTTCATGGGAATGTGCGAATTGGAGCTGAAAGAGGCGCGCATAAATGCCGTTTTCTGCGAGGAGGGAGGCGTGCGTCCCCGTCTCGGCGATACGCCCCTGATCGAGCACGAGGATGGAATCGGCATTGGCGACGGTGGCGAGGCGATGGGCGATGATGAGCGTGGTGCGCCCGTGCATGAGGCGGGCGAGGGCCTGCTGGATGAGGGCATCTGATTCGGCATCGAGCGCGGAGGTTGGTTCGTCGAGCAGGAGGATCGCGGCGTTCTTGAGGAAGGCGCGGGCAATGGCGATGCGCTGGCGCTGGCCGCCGGACAATTGGCTGCCGAACTCGCCGACCCGCGTCTGGTAGCCCTGCGGCAAGGTGAGGATGAAGCTGTGGGCGGCGGCGGATTTGGCGGCCTCGACCATTTCGGCCTCGGTGGCGCCGGGGCGGCCGCGCAGGATGTTTTCGGCCACGGTGCCATCGAACAGGAAGGTATCCTGACTGACAAGGGCGATGCGATCATAGAGCGAGGCGGAGGTGATGGCGGCGAGATCGTGCCCGTCGATCAGGACGCGGCCTTGCTGCGGGAGCCAGAAGCGGAGCAGGAGATTGAACAGGGTGGATTTGCCGCTGCCGGACAGGCCGACCAAAGCGGTGATGCTGCCAGCGGGAACCGACAGGCTGACCCCGTGCAGCACGGGCTTTGCCGGATCATACCCGAAGGTGACCTCCTCGAACCGGACGGCGCCGGGGCCGGGCGGGAGCGGCGCGGCATCGGGCTTGTCGCGCAGATCGGGCACGCGGTCGATGAGCTCGTAGAGCATGCCGACGCCGACGGCGGAAGCTGCGAGCGAGAGATGCAGGCGGGCGAGGCGGCGGGCAGGATCTGTCATCATCAAGAGGGAGGCGATGAAGGCGAAGAACTCGCCGGGTGTGGCGCCATTATAGATGACGCGCCAGCCGCCATAGAAAATAACGCTCGAGACCGCGAAGCCGCCCAGCGTATCGATAAGCGGCACGGTGCCGGCCTGCACGGTGGCCATGCGGTTGGAGAGGCGCTCGACGGCGGAGACAGCGTCAGCCATGCGGGCGCGCATCGCCTCCTCGAGCCGGAACGCCTTGATGACGCGGACGCCGTGGATT
>Ga0209358_10000235_pt1 | contig 50623 bp, 43 predicted proteins | sample LauGreFa1BDMLBSN_2_FD_187574 | JGI IMG/M metagenome (GOLD analysis project Ga0209358, IMG submission 187574) | Freshwater lake microbial communities from Lake Michigan, USA - Fa13.BD.MLB.SN (SPAdes) (version 2) | ecosystem: Environmental > Aquatic > Freshwater > Lake | place: Lake Michigan, USA... | reverse complement strand
GGTGGGTCCCGGCCATGCGTGTAACCTTACTGGTAGGTCTGCCGTGGCTTGCCGGGGTGTCGCTGATTTACTTCGTTGTCTTCAGGAAAAAGACCCCGTGAACCTGAAATTCTCGCTTTGGCTTTGCATTGGCATGGCGATGGCGCTCTTCGTCTCGAATGAAGGCATCGCGGCTGACACAGCCAAGATCGCCTTCGAGCGCGTCAATGTGGTCGACGGTCGCGGCGGTCCGGTGCAGCCGGAGATGACGGTGATCGTCCAAGACGGACGATTCACGGTGGTTCGGCCCGCCGCGCTCGTATCGGCTGCGGATCTTGCCGGTGCACGACGCATCGATGGTCGGGGCCGTTATCTGATGCCGGGGCTCGTCGACATGCACGTACATCTCGAGGGTGGCGTGACCGTGACGCCGAATGGCTTACGTGAAGCCAGCAACGATCGTGGCCGTGGTGCTGCAGCGCTCGCGAGCTATCTCTACTCCGGCGTGACCTCGATCTACGACGCCGGCAACGTCCCGGACTATATCTTTGGTCTGCGCAACGAGGAGCGTGCGGGTCGCATCGCTGCACCGCGGATCTTTGCCACCGGCGGCATCGTCACCTATCCCGGCAGCCACGGCTCGGGGCCGGGGTCAGTCGACATCGACGCCTGGCCTGTCGGCCGGCAAGCGCTCGACGCCTTGCTCGAGCGCAAGCCCGACGTGGTCAAGCTCACGCTGGAGGAGCGTGGCTGGGGTGCGCGCCCCATGATTCCGGCGCTGCCCGATGAGTTGCTGCGTTCGATCATCCGCCGGATCAACGAAGCGGGTTTTCGAACCACGGTGCATGTCTCGAGCGAGTTACGTGCGACGCAGGCGATCTTCGCCGCAGCCGACACGCTGGCGCATCCGGTGATCCAGGGGCCGGCAAGCGAGCAATATTTTCGTCTGCTCGCTGCGAAGGGCACGCCGGTGGTGACCACTTTGACCATTGGCGAGAACTACTCGCGCCTCGTCGAGCAGCCGGAATATCTCGACGAGCCGCTATACCGCAAGTCGCTGAGCGCCGAGCAGATCCGCACACTGCGCAGCAGTACCCGGGACGCCTGGCGCGAATCGCTGTGGACGCACTGGATGAAGTTGATGACGCCAGTGGCGATGGAGAATCTGCGCAAGCTGCATGAGGCGGGCGGTGTGCTGGTGCTCGGGACCGATCAGACCTTGGGCCCCGCAGTGCATCGCGAACTGGAGCTCTTGCAGCAGGCCGGGATTCCGGCTGCCGCACTGACGCGCATCGCCACGTTGAACGGAGCGATCTTCCTCGGGCGCGCCGCGCAGGCGGGCTCTATCGAGGCAGGCAAGGAAGCGGACGCACTGTTGCTGTCGAAAGACCCGACACGGGACATTCGCAACGCCCGCCAGATCGAGCAGGTCATGAAGGCCGGCAAGCTCATCGATCGCGAGGCGCTGCCGCTCGCGGGGCGTTGAGCGCGCGACGTTCGTCAATTCTTCTGGTAACCGTCACACGCGCTACACATTGACCCGCCAACGTCACCCCCTGACGCTAAACAGCGCGGGTGCCGGGTCATGAGAAAGTCGTTCTTCGTTTTTGCAGTAATCGGGTTATGCGTTATCGCGGGCCCGGCACGGGCGCATGAGAGCCATGCCGCCTCCGCAGCCAAAGAGCGCCGGGCCGTCGCGCCTGCAGGATGGTGGAAAGGAAACACGCATACGCATACGTGGTGGAGTGATGGTGACAGCCCTCCGGAGTCCGTAGCAGGGTGGTATCGCGAGCGTGACTACAACTTTCTGGTGCTCAGCGATCACAACCGAATGCAGGAGGGCGAGTTCTGGTATCGAGTGGATACCGACGCCAAGCGCGAGGCGCTCAAGCAGTACCGCGAGAAGTTCGGGGACGATTGGGTCGAGCGTCGCGTTCGTGACAACATCACCGAAGTGAAACTCAAGACACTCGAGGAGTTTCGCAGTTTCTTCGAGGCGCGTGATCAATTTATCTTCATCCGCGGAATGGAAATCACCGATCGACTTGATACGCACCCGGTACATGTGAACGGCGTGAATCTCGAGCGCAGCATCGTGCCGCAAGGCGGCGGATCGGTGGCGGAGATGGTGCAGAAGAATCTCGATGCCGTGATCGAGCAGGGTCGCCGCAGTGGGCGGCCGATGTTTGCGCACGTCAATCATCCCAACTTCTATCAGGCTATTACCGCAGAGGATCTGGTCGCGCTCGATCACGAGACCGGCGAAGGGTTCTTCGAGGTGTACAACGGACACTCCGGAGTGAGAAACGAGGGCGATGCGCGTTTCCCCGGCGTCGAGCAAATGTGGGATATCGTGCTCGCTCGTCGTATCGGCGAACGAAAAACCACTATTACGTATGGTGTCGCGACGGATGACGCCCATGAGTACACCAAGTGGGGTCTTCGCTCAGTCAATCCCGGTCGGGGATGGGTGATGGTACGAGCTCCGCGCCTGACGCCCGACAGCATCTCCGCTGCAATGAAGCGGGGTGACTTCTACAACAGCACTGGCGTCACGCTGAAGTCTCTCGAACGCGCTGGTAAGACGCTCGCGCTGGAGATCGCTGCAGAGCCGGACGTCACATACACCGTCGAGTTTATCGGCACGCGGCGCAGCGCGTCACTGGTTGGTACGGACAATGCGGGTGCCGAGACCAACATGCCTCAGGGCAGAGCGTCGTTACGCTACGGCAGTTCGATCGGCGAAGTGCTGTCCCGAGTCGAGGGGACAAAAGCCAGCTATACGTTGAAGGGCGACGAACTTTACGTTCGAGCGCGAATCATCTCTTCGAAGCCGCACCCGAATCCATATGCCGCAGGCGATCGCGAGATGGCATGGACGCAGCCGTTGCTGGGAACTGCGGACTGACTCAGTTTCGTCGACTTAACTTTACTGCAACCCAACCATCATTTTGTCTTCATCTGCATCGTCGTAAATAGCGCGCCGCTGCACCGCAGCGCGCATGACGACAACACGATTGCAGGTGAGGATCATGACATCGATCAAGACAGGTTGGCTTCGCCGCAGCTTTACTGCGGTTCTTTCGGGAATTCTCGTGCTGTGCGCAGCGCAGCACGGTGTGGCGGCGGATGCAGCGGCAACGCCCGCTAACGCGGCGGAGCTCGAGGAGGTGATCATCGAGGGTCGCCGCGTCCGCGAGGAAATGTCCACCGTCGCGTTCGACTCCGCGAAGTTCGGCAGTCAAGTTCAAATCATCACCTCAGCTGAAGTGGACACGGGCGGGTTCACCAACTTCGGTGAGCTTGCTGCGGGGCTGATTCGTGGCGCGAACATCGGCTACTCGCCCGATGAGGGCGAGTTCACCATTCGCATCGACGGCGGTTCCGATCGAGATACATTGCTGCTGCTCGATGGGGTTCCTACTTTCGATCGTGGCACGCCGCTCGAGGACCTCTGGGGCGCGACGGCAATCGATCCGCGCATGATTGACAGCGTCGAAATCCTGCGCGGTGGCCAAAGTCTGTACTACGGCGGCAACGGTGGTCTCGGTGTCGTTTCCGTTCGCTACAAGGAACCTGCTGGAGAGCTCAAGGGCGAGTTCGGCGCGTATTACGGCGACTTCAAGACTCGGGAGGTCTACGGTAACGTGTCCTACCCGATCGACGATGCCGGTGCGCACAGCGTGATGTTCTACGGCCGGTCCTATGAGACCGATGCCCACGAAATTTTCAGCCCGACCGCTTACAACGACGTGGTACTCGAACTCGGTGGCTATCACGAGTTCCCGTACACCTACAACCTGATCGGTGGAAAGTACCGATGGAACATCAACGACGATACGGTGCTCAAGGCCGGCGTCGAGTTGGCAACGGTCGATTTCCGTGATTCGTTTCCGAACGATCACATATTCAACCTGAACTACACCGACTATCCGAAGTTCCAGGCGAGCGTCACGACGAAGTTTCGTGACAATGTGTTCTTCGAGGCGGAGGCATTCTTCCAGAACCCGCAGTTGAAGAATTCGGAGGTCGATGCCCAGCTGTGCCGCATCCCGCAGGGCGTGCTGAATCCAGCCACGAAAAGACCCTTCACTTTGGCGTCCGACTATGAGTCTTACGCCCGAGCCAACGGCCTGCCGGTGGGGTGTATCACCAATCCCGAGACCAGCACGAAGGCGGATCGGACGTCGCGTGACGGGTTCTATGTGGACGCGCAGGGTCGCATTCTCGGAACGCAGCAGAATCCGTTCCCGATCGGTGCGCCGATGGGCTACGTGATCCAGACCGTCGCCAACTTCGGCACGGGAATCCCGGTGAAGGGCTTCGGTATCGGTACGCAGTATGCGGCCGGTTACAAGGAATACGGACTCAATGCGCGAACGAAGTTCGTCTGGAACGACAGCCTGGAAACGGTGATCGGTGCCCAGACGGTAACGTCGCAGGATGACTCCGCGATCGAGTACGGCGTGTCGGACCAGAAGATTGTCTCGAATGGCATCTATGCCGATCTTCGTGCCAACCTCGACTTCCTCGAGGGCACGGCGTTGTCGCTCGCCGCGCGGCAGGATTTCAACAACATCTTCAACGATACGTTCATCTGGCGCGCAAGCATCCGTCAGGAGTTTCCGCGGGGTTACTACGTCCGCGGCAGTGCGGGCACGTCCTACGCGAACCCGCGTGCGCAGGAGCTCGGCCTGTATGCCAACAGCCGCAACAATCCGACGCTCAAGACTCAGGAGGTTGAGACTTTCGGGCTTGGCACCGGCGTCAACGGCGAGTTCCGCGGCGGCACCTTCAACGTCGAGGTGGGCTACTTCGACACGGAAATCAGCAATCTGTTCGGCAGCGCAGCCATTCGCGATGTTTGTCCGGGTGTCGATCCAACGCGAACGCTGAACCCCAACATCATCACGCCGGTCGAGTTTTGTTCGAACTATCTCAACTACGGTCTGACGCCGCTCAACGTCGCAACCTTCAACACCAAGGCAGTACAGGACATCAAGGGTTACACGCTCGACATTGCCTTCGATCTCGATCAGTGGACGCTGGACTTCAGCTTCACCAAGCAGGAGTCGCTCGAGCCCAACCCTGTGTTCGGTTTGACGGCGGTGCGGGCGCAGACTGGCGCAGCATTGACCTCGGTGGTTCCGGGCCGCGCTGGTAGCGAGCCGTTCCGCCAGTCCGGTGAGCGTCCCGAGTGGATGGCCTCTGCGCTCCTGACGTACAACCCGTCCGACCGCTGGATCATCTCGCTCAATCCGCGCTGGCAGGGGCCAGAGTATCTCTACGTTCAGAACAATGCGGCGCGACTCGTGAATGCGGCAGGTGAGCGCACCAATCCAGACGTCAACTTCGGTGACTATTTTGTACTCAATGCCTCAGTGCAGCATTTCATGGGAGATGAGAAGCAGCATCGATTGATGCTGAGAGTGGTCAACGTGTTTGACGAGAAGTATTTCGAGCGCGGTGGCGCCACGGATCGAGCGATCTCGCGTGCCGGCGTACGTGGCGAAATCGGCCCGAACAACCCTGACTACTTCTACACGTACGGCTGGAACGGTAAGCCGTTGTCCTTCTACTTCCAGTACGAGTACCGATTCTGATGAGCGACCGAAGACAGTTCATTGTCGCGCTCGGTGCGGCGACACTACTGCCGGACCTGAAGGCCAGTACAACGCGTGATCCTTTCACGCTGGGGGTTGCCTCAGGGTCTCCGCGTGATACGAGCGTGGTCCTGTGGACGCGGTTGGCGCCCGACCCGCTGAACGGCGGCGGAATGCCAGCGGGTCGCGTCGAGGTGGAGTACCGAGTGTATGCGGACGAGAGTCGGCAACGGCTGGTACAGCGCGGTACGGTCGAAACCTCAGAGCACAAAGCCCATTCAGTGCATGTTCTCGTGCGCGGTCTTGAGCCGGGTCGGGAATATTGGTACCAGTTCCGTCACGGCGATGCGCTCAGTCCGCTCGGTCGTACTCGGACCACCGATATGAAGGCGGGTCGGGCGCGGCTTGCGTTGGCAAGCTGCAACTCGTACGAGTCCGGTCGGTTTGCGGCCTACGCCGACATGGCGAAGTGGGCGCCCGACTGTGTGATCCACGTGGGCGATTACATCTACGAGGGTGCGGCGGCGGCGCTCGGGGTGACGCGCCGCAGGGTTGGCGCGGGCGAGTTGAGTTTCGAGTCGGTACGCCAGCACAACGGGGCTGAGACCGTCACCCTCTGGGACTACCGGAACCGCTATGCCCTTTACCGCAGCGACGCGCAGCTGCAGGCCGCGCATGCCGCCAGTCCCTGGATCGTCGCGCTCGATGATCACGAGATCGACAACAACTGGGCGGGTGATGTGCCCCAGGACCCCTGGGCGCAGACTCGGCTCGAATTCAAGGTTCGCAAACTGGCGGCGCTGCAAGCCTACTACGAGCACATGCCGATCGAGCAGCCGCCGCAACTTACGGGACTCGACACTCATTTGCAGTTGTACGGCGCGTATCGCTTCGGTCCTGCGCAGGTTCACTTGCTCGATACCCGGCAATATCGCTCCGACCAGGTCTGTGGTCAGGGCTTCCCTGGCGATGAGTCGTGTGAAGCTTTTCAGGATCCGCGCCTGACGATGCTGGGCACGACCCAGGAACAGTGGCTGGTCGAGACGCTGCGCCGATCGACGGCACGCTACAACGTGCTCGCCTCCCAAACCTGGTTTGCACCGTTTCGCTACAACGCGCCGCCGGCTGCGCCGCGAATCAATATGGACCAGTGGGACGGGTATCCGCTCGAGCGACAGCGGATGATCGAGTTGCTGGCGAGTGGAGTGGCCAATCCCGTTGTGCTGAGCGGTGACTGGCATGCGTCAGCGGCCATGCGCATCCATCGTGATCCGTGGAACACGCGCAGTCCGCGGGTGGGTCACAATCTCTGCGGTACGTCGATTTCTTCGCACTGCCCGTGGTCAGGTGCCATGCGCGATGCGCTGCAAGACAACCCTCACGTGGATCATCTCAACGGAGATCGTCGGGGATATCTGCGTTGTGATGTGGACTCGGGTGGCTGGCGCAGCGAGTTTCGCGTCGTCGAGGACCCTCGGCAGGCCGATTCCGCCGTGCGCACCGAACTTGAGATCCGCTTGCAGGACGTTTGATTCAGTCGCGGAAGTTTTCGAAAGTCAGCGGCCGATCGAACTTCTCCCGGCGCAGCAGCGCGATGGTCTCCTGCAGATCGTCGCGCTGCTTGCCGGTGACTCGAACCTTGTCGCCGTGGATGCCGGCTTGCACCTTAAGCCGCGAGTCCTTGATCAGCTTGACGATCTTTTTGCCGCAATCCTGATCGATGCCGTGACGCAGCAGAACGTCCTGACGCGCTTCGGCGAGGTTGGTTTGCGCGTCTTTCACCTCGAGGCAGGCAACGTCGATACCGCGTTTGACGACCTTCAGTTTGAGAATCTCCAGCATTTGCTTGAGCTGGAAATCCACCTCGGCCTTCAGGTGCACGATGACTTCCTTGGGCTTGAGTTCGAACTTGCAACCCGTGTCCTTGAAGTCGAAGCGCTGCGATAGCTCGCGATTGGCCTGATCCACCGCGTTGGTCAACTCGTGCATGTTGATTTCGGAGACCACATCAAACGAGGGCATGGCTTCAGCTCCGCGGGGCAGGTTCGGAAAGCAACGCATCGACCGTCGACGTGAAATCCGCCACGAGCTTCTCGTAATGCTTGCCTGTGGCGGGTCCCGAGAATCCCGTATGGATCTTGCGAACTACGCCGGTGCGATCGATGAACAGAGTCGTCGGAAAAGCGAACACGCCGTTCAGCTGCGGCAGACGCGAGGCTGCATCGTCCTTGTCCGAGGTGCCAGCGATCAGCGTGGTGTAGTCGATGTTGTAGCGATCGCGGAAGCGGTACACCGCTTCGGCAGCCTGTGGGAAGTCGCCGAATTGCTCGAACATCAGCGAGATGATCTCGAGTCCCGCAGCCCGCTTTTGGCGGTGCAGCTCGGCGAGAAACGCTGCCTCGTCGTGGCAGTTGGGGCACCAACTGCCGGCCAGCGTCACGATCACGACTTTACCGCGGAAGTAGGGATCCGAGAGCGAGATGTTCGCGCCGCTGACATCGGGAAAGCGGAGGTCGAGTCGCTGACCGCCCGCCTTGAGTTGCGTGGCGTTCTCCGCCTCGCCAATCGAGGCGTTCTCGTCACGCCGGGCACTCCAGGCCTCGACCCAGGCGAGACCCGACCAAAACTGTCCCTGCAGTTGGCCGTTTGCATCGAGCGTCGCGCGGTATAGGAAGACATGACCGCCATCGAACTTCGATAGACGCAGTTCGCCATTACGCCACTCGCCTGCGAGAAAACGATGATCGCCGGTGGTGGTGAGGAACGTGCCCGTGACAAGTTCGCCCGTCTGCGTGAACTCGCCCACACCCGGAGAGGGTTTGCCGTTACCGTCGAAGGTGACGGCCCATCGACCTGTCAGGTTGACGGGGGAGGACGTCGTCGCGGCAGCGTCGCGACTGAAGCGCCAGCTGTCGCCGAAGTTCGCGGTGAACGGGATTTGCTGATGGGCGCCTTTCGCCTTGATCATGGTGAGCGTGCCGCGAAGCCGACCGCCCTCGAGTGTCGCCACGATGCGATTCTCGAACCCGGGCATGCGCAGCGTGAGTTCGGTGCCGCTTAATTTCACTTCAGTGACGCGCACACGATCTGGTCCATTGACCAGCGTGACCACGGGCGCCCCGTTCGCTTGCGCGACCTCGAACGTGAACGGCAGCTCGCCACCCGGTATTTGCAGCACGGCACGCCACGTGCCTTCCTTCAGTGCGGCGGTGTCGGGGCCAGTGCGGGTACAGGAACTCATGAGCACACAGAGCAATAAAAACAGCAGTCGTTTCATCGCAGCGATTATACGGGCAATCAGCGCGCGGGCCCGGGTATCCAGACGAGCGCAACCTCCTTAACCACGAGGTCGGACTTGCGCGGTGCGAGCGTCATCTCACGCAGTGCCACCGTGTCGGCAGCGACCGTAGCAGACAGTGCGGCGACCTCCGCCTCGCACTCCTCCTGCAAGGCCTCCCAGCGTTGTCGGAGTTCCTCGAGGGTCTCGTCGGCACGCTGCACGTCGCCCGATTCACGACCGATGCGGCTCGCCGAGCGCACGGCCGAGCTGGCGCGTCCGATGTTGCCCGACGAGAACACTTTGCGGCCGAGCACTGCACCCAGGATCGATGCGCCGACCGAAAGCGCCGCGCCGAGTTTCTGCTGCTGCAGCTGATCTTGCTCGCGTCGCAGCCGATCCTCCGCCCGCGCCACGCGATCCTGCAGGGCGAGTAGCTTCGGGGCGTACTTGCGACGCAGCGCGTCGACGAGTTCATCGCGCTTTTCGCGCAAGGGCTGCAGCAGGCGCTGGCGAAATTGCGCCTCGGTTTCGCCGGGCGCAGAGACGAGTTTGAGCAACTCGCAGAACCATGCGTTGTAGCGCTCGTGTTCCTGCAGATGCAGTGTGAAGGACTTGACCCATCGCGCGTAGTTCGCAGGCCGCAGGGCAGGCCCAGCCGGTGTGGCGAACGGCAACTCCGCGAGCCGCTGCGCACTGAGGCTCAGCCGTGATGCATCCTGCGCGAGCCCCTCACGCCACAGCACCTCGTTGGCCTCGGCATCAAGGGGCGCGATCCACACGGCATCGAGCCACTGATCAATGCCGAGACGATTGTCGAGGTAATGCAGTCGGGCCTTGCCGAGAATCTGCGGCTGGTATTGGGCGGCCGTCGAAGCCCCAGCGAGTGCGACGTCTTGATCGAGGAAATACTCGCGGATGCCGGGAGGTAGCAGGGGGCGGCTCGCGCCGCCCTGTGCCGTGCCTGCGGGCGTGGTCGCAGGTGTCGAGGTGGTCGTTCGCGCGGGGTCCGCCGCCTGCGCAGAGGCTGCGCCCTGTGCACCCATGACTCGAGTGATTTCGTTCCCCGTCAGCGGTCCGCGTAAAAAGGACAGTGCCCATCGACTCTGCATGAGGCAGGGAGCATCTTCGTGCACGTTGCGCATCAAGAACACCCTCGGCGCGAGCGTCGAGAGCAACTGATCGAGCGTACCGCGATCCATGCCGGCCGCGCCGGCGAGCGCGCTGTCGAGTCCTTCGATCACCCGCATTTTGTCCCGTTCGGTTTGCAGGCGACCGATGAACCACGTGCCGCAGTTGCCGAGTCCCTTGTAATCGAGATCAACCGGATTTTGCGTTGCCAGCACGCAGCCGAGACCGAAGGCGCGACCCTGCTTGAGCAGTGTCAGCATCGGCGTCTTCGAAGGCGGATTAGCGCCTGGCGGAAAGTAGCCGAAGATCTCGTCCATGTAGAGGATCGCGCGCAGGCTGGAACTGCCCGACTGGGCGCGCATCCACGCTGTGACTTCGTTGAGCAGCAGAGTGACGACGAACATGCGCTCGGCATCACCGAGGTGGGCGATCGAGATGATCGATAGTCGGGGCTTGCCGCTTGGTGAGCGCAGCAAGCGGGAGGCCTCGAGCGGCTCGCCTTGCAGCCAGGTGGAGAATCCCGGTGAAGCCATCAGGTTGTTGATGGCCATGGCGAGTACTAGGCGATCTTTCGCAGGAAAGAAGGTCTCGAGGTCGAAGGCACCGAAGGTGTCGAACGGCGGCTTCTGCACCGCATGGATCAACGCCGCCAGATCGGGCGCACGCCCCTCACGCCAGGCGTTCTCGAGGATCGCAGCGAGCAGGATGTACTCGCGACTTTGCAGTGGGTCCGCCTCGCGACCGAGCAACGACAGCAACCCCGACACCACGGCTCCCGTGCGTTCGCGCAGTGCAGTCGCATCCGCGAGCGTGTCGGCAGGAGGCGGGGCGAACGAGCGCAATACGGAGAGCGGCAAACCCGTGGTCGCGCCCGGCGTGTAGATGTTGATGTCCACGGCGTCGCGCAGGCGCGCGATGCGTTCAGGGCCTTGCTGCCATTCCGCAAGGCCATTACGCCAGTTCTCGGCGGTGCGCTCGGCGAGGGTGTCGAGGTCGACGCCCTTGCGCGCTGCGTCGGCTGGGTCGAGCCACGGTTTGAAATCGGCCGCTGCCAACTGCGGAAAGGTCAGCATCAGATTGCCGAGGTCACCCTTGGGGTCGATGCAGACGGCGGGGATGCCATCGATCGCAGCCTCCTCGAGCAGTGAAAGGCAGAGGCCCGTCTTGCCGCTGCCGGTCATGCCGACGCACACCGCATGCGTAGTCAGGTCCCGCGAGTCGTAGAGGACGAGGTCCTGCGTGGTCTCCCGGGTGGCCGCATCGAACTGCCGGCCCAGATAGAACAGACCCATTTTTTCGTAATCGACGCTCATGGCAGACATTGTCGACGTTCGCCGTGGGGACAGGGAAGAGGGCCTCTGTCAGGACGGCTTGACGGCGCTTTGAGCCGACGGCGATACTCGACCCATGACCCGTATCGCTCGTCCCTGGCTGCATTGGTGGCGCCGCTCCTGAAGGAGTGGGCGTGGGACGCTGCGTTCGGCAACGAACAGACACACACAGGATCTAGCAACCCAAACCCATCTCCGGACGCTCTCCGGGATGGGTTTTTTGTTTCATGAAGGCACCTTTCGACATTGCTGGTGATCTCGACACGCCCGTTTCGGCCTTCCTGAAGCTGCGCGCGTTCCGCCCGCGTTTCCTGCTCGAGAGCGTGGAGGGTGGCGAGCGGGTCGGCCGCTACTCGTTCGTCGGTTTTGGCGATGCGTCGTTTCGGGTCAAGCTCGATGCGCAGGGCTTCTGGAGTGGTAGCGAGCGCTGGAACATACCGGCGGATCAGACCGAGTTGCTGCAGGCGCTGCGCACCGCCCTGGCTCGGGCGCCCCGGCCGCAGGCACCCGGAGCGGGTGCCGATTTCCCGCTCGCAGGTGGACTTGTCGGCTACGCGTCCTACGACATCGTCCGCTACTTCGAGCGACTGCGCCCGACCACGCCCGAGCCGGGTGCCATGCCCGATCTGCACTATGTCGCGCCCGCATCGCTGCTGGTGTTCGACCATCTCACGCGAGGCATCGCTTTGCTGCATGCCGGCAGCGAGAGCGAGCGGCAGTCGTTGCGCCGCGAAGTCATCGCCGCGCTGCGCGGTGCAGTGCCGGCGAGTCGCGTACAAGGCAGCTTCTCGCCCGCGCTCGCCTCGATGTCCGAGGCGCAGTTTCTCGCCGGGGTCGCGCGAACCAAGGAATACATCGCAGCAGGTGACGTCTACCAACTGGTGCTCTCCGTGCGCTTCGGTGGTCGTGCAGACATCGATCCGTTCGAGGCCTATCGCGCGCTGCGGCTGATCAATCCGTCGCCCTACATGTACTACTGCGCGATGGACGATGTCACCGTCGTCGGCTCATCGCCCGAGGCACTCGTGAAGTTGTCGCACGGTCAGGCGCAGTTGCGGCCGATCGCCGGCACCCGACCGCGCGCCGCAGACGAGGCCGAGGATCAGCGCCGTGAGCGAGAGCTGCTGGCTGATGCCAAAGAAAACGCCGAGCACGTCATGTTGGTGGATCTCGCACGCAACGATCTCGGTCGCGTGGCGCAACCGGGCAGCGTGCAAGTGGGGCCTTATCGCTCCATCGAGCGCTACAGCCACGTGATGCACATGGTGAGCGGCGTGCGCGGCGAGTTGGCGGCGGGGCGCGATGCGTTCGATCTGTTTGCTGCGGCGTTCCCTGCCGGCACACTCGTGGGTGCCCCAAAGGTGCGCGCAATGGAAATCATTGACGAGCTCGAACCCGTACGCCGGGGTCTCTACGGCGGCACGGTCGGCTACTTCGGCGCCCAAGGCGACATGGATCAGGCCATCACCATTCGCACGTTGGTGTTCCGCGGCGACGAGTACAGCTATCAGGCGGGTGCGGGCATCGTCGCCGACAGTCACCCGCAGAGCGAGTACGAGGAAGTGCTGGCCAAAAGCGGTTCGGCCGCGCGGGCGCTGGCAATGGCGGGAGAAGGTTTATGACTGGCGCAGTCGGGCAGGGCGTGCGGCTGCTGCTTATCGACAACTACGACTCGTTTACCTACAACCTCGTGCAGGCGTTCCTCGTGCTCGGTGCGGAAGTGCTCGTGCATCGCAACGATGCGCTCAGCGTGCAGCAGGCGCTGCAGTTGGCGCCGACACATCTGTGCATTTCTCCAGGGCCCGGAACGCCCTACGACGCCGGCGTGTCGATGGACATGATTCGCGCGTTCGCAGGCGTCGTGCCCGTGTTCGGCGTCTGTCTCGGTCATCAGTCGATCACCGAGGTGTTCGGTGGCAAGGTGGTGCGAGCCGGCCGACTGATGCACGGCAAGACCTCGATGGTCATGCACGATGGGCAAGGACTGTTCGCAGGCCTGCCTGATCCTTGCGAGGTCGGCCGCTACCATTCATTGATTGCGCAACCCGAGTCGCTGCCACCCGAGCTCGTGGTGACGGCGCGTACGGCTGAAGGCGAAATCATGGGCTTGCGTCATCGTGAACTCATGGTCGAGGGCGTGCAATTCCATCCCGAAAGCGTGCTGACGCCGCATGGCCCTGCACTGATGGCCAATTTCCTGCGTCAGCGCGCCGCGCGGCGTGACGGGGAGGCTCAGCATGGATGACAAGGCGTTGCGCGCAGCGCTTGAGCAGATGCTGGAGCGGCGTGACCTGTCCGAAGTGCAGGCGGCGGCGGTGCTCACCGCACTGACGAGCGAGGTGCCGCCCGCGCTGGCCGGCGGGCTTTTGGCTGCCTTGCGGGCCAAGGGCGTGGTCGCCGATGAGTTGCGTGGCTTTGCCCGCGCGATGCGCTCGCTCGCGCGACGGCCTGCGATCGATGCCGCTCTGTCGGCCCGCGCGATCGACATCGTGGGTACTGGTGGCGATGCATCGGGGAGCGTGAATATTTCGACGGGGACGGCCCTGCTCGTCGCAGCCTGCGGTGTGCCCGTCATCAAGCACGGCAATCGCTCCGTATCGAGTCGCTCCGGCAGTGCCGACGTCCTCGAGCAACTCGGCTTGCCGTTGCCACTCGATGACGTGCAGGCCGGGGAGTGCCTGGATCGTTGCGGTTTCACATTCCTGTTCGCCCCGTACTACCACCCCGCGATGAAGGCGATCGCCCCGGTGCGTCAGGCGCTGGGCATACGCACTATCTTCAATGTGCTTGGGCCGCTCACGAACCCGGCGGCACCGGCCTATCAGCTCACCGGTGCCTACAGCGAGCCGGTGGCGGCGCTGATGGCTGATGCGCTGGCACACATGCCGGGACTCAAGCGTGCCTTCGTCGTGCATGCGGCCAACGGCTGGGACGAGCCAACGACGGTCTGTGATTTCACGCTGTTCGACGTCGGGTCCGGACAGGTTCGTCGCAGCGTGCGGCGCCCCGAGGAATACGGTCTACGTCGTTGCTCAGCCGAGGAACTCGCCGGCGGTGATGCCACGGTCAATGCCGCTGCCCTGCGTGCCGTGTTGCGCGGCGAGCACCGCGGTGGTCATCGCGATGCGCTGCTGCTGGGTGCGTCGCTGGCCCTTGAGTGCACGGGAATCGCCGCCGATCCCGTGGCGGGGCTGCAGGTCGCCGCCGATGCGATCGATTCGGGTCGTGCCGCCGAGATGATCGAGGATCTCGCCGCCTTTGGTCGCGGGATACGCAAGCCGTGACGGAGTCGGATTTTCTCGCTGGTATGGCTGCAAGCTCGCGTGCACGCGCGACGGCTGCCAAAGAAATAACCCCGGAGTCCGTACTGCTCGAGCAGATTGCCAGGCTACCGCCTCCGGCTCCATTGACGCTCTCGGCCGGGGGCTTCGATCTGATCGCCGAGATGAAGCTGCGCTCACCGGCGCTCGGTGCCTTGCAGACCAAGGCCGACGCAGGGGCGGATGCACGCATCGACGCCTATGCGGACGGGGGTGCCGCAGCGATATCGGTGCTGACCGAGCCCACGCGTTTCGATGGCGAGCTCGTGCATCTGCAGCACGCGACGACGCGTCTGGAGGCACGGGGGTCACGTCGAATCCCGGCTATGCGCAAGGACTTTCTCGTCGATCCGTATCAGATCCTCGAGGCGCGGGCTGCGGGCGCAGGCGGGGTATTGCTGATCGTGCGGATGTTGTCGCGCACCCAGCTGGAGGCCTTGCTTGATGTGGCCTTGGCGCAAGGTTTGTTCGTGTTGCTCGAGGCCTTCGACGAGCGCGACATCGACGAGGCAATCGCCTTGCTCGAGCCTCGCCGAGCCAAAGCCTGCATGCCGAGCGGTGCGCAGCGTTTGCTGCTCGGAGTGAACTGTCGCGACCTAGTTACCTTAAAGGTGATTCCCGATCTGTTTGCGACACTGGCCCCGCATTTGCCGACGTGGATTGCGCGTGTCGCCGAGAGTGGCGTGCTGTCGGCGGCCGATGCGGCGGCAGCAGCGGCGACGGGCTACGACCTCGCCCTCGTGGGCGGTGCGCTGATGACTCATCCGACGCCGCAGCGACTCGTCGAGCAGATGCTGCAGGCGGGTCGTACAACGCGTGGGCAACGCCCTCGCACTGGCCTGACAGGGAGCGCGTGAGCAGCCATGTTCGTGAAACTCTGCGGCATGAACAGCGAAGCGGCGGTGTCGGCGGCTCTCGAGGCCGGAGCCGATGCGCTCGGCTTCGTGCTCGCACCGTCGGTACGACGCGTTTCGCCGACCGAAGCCAGGCGGCTCGCGGCGCCTGCGCGCGGTCGAGTCTGCTGCGTCGCAGTCATGTTGCATCCGACTGCGGCAGAGGTGGGTGAAGTGATGCAGGATTTCGCACCGGATGCGCTGCAAACTGATCTCGCCGACGAGGCCATGCTCTCGCTCGAGGCAATACGGATCTGGTGGCCCGTGCTGCGCTGTGGTCTGGCGCTGCCGACGTTGCTGCCCAGGCGAGTGTTGTTCGAGGGCCCGGTTAGCGGAGTCGGTGAGGCCGCGGACTGGACGATGGCGCGATCGCTCGCGTCGACGACGCAACTGATCCTTGCGGGCGGACTGCATTCGGGTAACGTCGCTACGGCGATTCGCGCCGTCCAGCCGTTCGGCGTCGACGTGTCGAGCGGCATCGAATCCTCGCCGGGGCGCAAGTGCGCCACGAGGATCCATGAGTTTGTGCGTGCTGCGCGTGCAGCCGCTGCGGAGAACCAAACATGAATGCGCACGTTAAATTTTCGACTGCCGAGCAGAGTGCACTGCTCGAGCAGGAACTCGCCGGCCGCTTTCCCGATGCGCGCGGTCGATTCGGCCCCTACGGTGGCCGGTACGTGCCGGAGACGCTGATCCCGGCGCTCGAGCGACTCGAGGCGGGTATGCGCGAGCATCTGCACCGGGCGGACTTCCAGGCGGAGCTCACCGACCAGTTGCGCCACTGGGTCGGGCGTCCCACAGCTTTGTCGTATGCGCCGCGACTGTCGGCCGCGTGGGGTGCCTCGATTTGGTTCAAGCGCGAGGATCTCGCACACACCGGCGCCCACAAAATCAACAACGCTCTCGGACAGGCGCTGCTTGCGCAGCGCCTCGGTGCCCGACGCATCGTCGCTGAGACGGGTGCAGGTCAGCATGGCGTGGCGAGCGCCGCGGCCTGCGCGCGCCTCGGCTTGCCGTGTACGGTGTACATGGGCGCCATCGACATGGAGCGGCAGGCGCCCAACGTCGGACGCATGCGACTGCTTGGTGCGGAGGTCGTCCCCGTGACCGGAGGCGATCAGACGCTGCGCGCGGCCATCGACGAGGCGCTGCGCGATTGGGTCGCCGATCCCGATGGCACGTTCTATCTGCTGGGCTCCGCTGTCGGCCCGCATCCTTATCCGTTTCTGGTCCGCGAGCTGCAGGCGATCATCGGCCGCGAGGCACGCGCGCAGTTCATCGAGCGTCAGGGCGGGTTGCCGGATGCCGTTTTTGCCTGCGTGGGTGGTGGTTCCAATTCCATCGGCATGTTCCATGCGTTCGTGCCGGATACGTCGGTCGCCATCATCGGCATCGAAGCCGGCGGGCGTGGCAGCGGCCTCGGTGAAAACGCTGCAAGCCTTTCCTATGGCTGGCCGGGCGTCTTACAGGGCTGCTATTCGCTGCTGTTGCAGGATGAGAACGGCCAGATCCACGAGACGGACTCGATCTCGGCGGGTCTCGACTACCCGGGGGTCGGACCCGAGCACGCTCTGCTGCTTGCAGCAGGCCGGGTGCGCTACGAGTCGGCCACCGACAGCGAAGCGCTTGCGGCGTTACAGGAATGCTCGCGTCTCGAGGGCATTCTTCCTGCACTTGAGACGGCGCATGCATTGCACGGCGCCAAGCGCTGGGCCAAAGAAAACCCCGGCAAGACGGCTATTCTTTGCATGTCAGGTCGCGGCGACAAAGATATGCCGACCCTGCAGCGCACCTTGCTCGCTGGCAATGCGTCGTCGACCTCGGTTCATGCGGGAGCCAAGCCATGAAGCCTCATGCACGCTTGAGCAGCGCCATCCGCGCCGCCGTCGATCGCGGTGAGCCGGCGCTCGTAGCCTTCATGACCGCGGGGTTTCCGCAGATCGAAAAATTCGCCGAACATCTGCACGCCGTGGCCTCCGTGGCCGACGTCGTCGAAATCGGCGTGCCGTTCACCGATCCGATGGCCGATGGCATGACGATCCAGCGCTCGAGTCAGGCTGCCCTCAAGCAAGGCGTGAGCCTCAAGTGGATCCTCGGCGAACTCGCCACGATGCAGCGGCCCGAGGCGCCGCTAGTGCTGATGAGCTACCTCAACCCGTTGCTGCAGTATGGCTACGCACGGCTCGCTCAGGACGCGGCGGCGGCGGGCGTCTGCGGCTTCATCGTTCCGGACTTGCCGTTTGACGAGGGCGACGAATTTCGCGCGGCACTCGTCAAGGAGGGCGTGGCCCTCGTGCAGATGGTGACTCCGGTGACGACGCCAGAGCGCCTCGCCCGGGTGTGCGCCGCCAGTGAGGGCTTCGTGTACGCGGTCACCATGACGGGTACCACCGGCAAAAGCGTCACGGTTCCGGACGAGGTGCTCCAGTACCTGGCGCGGGTCAAAGCCGTCTCGCCGGTGCCCGTGTGTGCGGGTTTCGGCATTCGTTCAGCCGAGCAGGTCGAGCGCCTGCGGGGCCACGTGGAAGGGGTCGTGGTCGGTTCCGCACTCGTCGAGGTGCTCGAGCGCGGGGAAGACGCTGCAACCTGGCTGCGGAGCTTGCGCGCCGGCTGATAGACCGCTGCGGAGTGGCCGCAGCAAACGATCGGTATGGGCTGCCGTCCTGGCGCATGACCGACGCGCGACTTCGGTGGAGCGTCAGGAGATCGTCAGACTCGCGGATGATCGTCTGCCCTTCGTCGGCACGGTATTATTCGGTGTCTCGTCGCATCGTTGCGACGCCTCGCAGGTACCTTGACCCGCATGCAGCATCGCGCTTGGAACCCCGTTCGTCGCAGCGTCGGTTTGCTGTGGATCCTGTTGGTCCTCTGCTCGGCGGCCTCGTCGGCATCAACCACCCCGGGTGACGACGGCTTCATCACGAAGGGCAAGCAGCCTCTCGTGATGTGGAATACGGTGCCGTTCTATGCGGCCGCGGATCTTGCCCAGTACGAAGCCACGCTCGCGACCCGGCGTGACCGGGTGCGTCGCGAGAATTTCCGCGAGCTGAGCGGGACGCTGGAGGCTCTCGCGGCGTCCGGTACTGATGTCTCCGCCATGAGTGAGCCCTTGGCCAATATCCTGCTCACCTTCGACATGATGCGTGACTTGCATCGGGAGCGTGATGAGAAAGCCATCGACATATCGCTGGAAAATCAGTTCAAGGCAGCGCTCGACCGTCTCTATGTGCTGCATCAACTGCGTCCGGACGAGCGGCGGCTACGGTTTTCTGCCGGATCGAATCCGGCGGCGTTTCGTGCGTTCATAGAAGGGCGGGAAAAAGACAAACCCGCAAGACTCGATCAAGCGGTGCGCGTCTATCAGCAAATCGACTTCACAGCCTACGGCTCGTTCACGTCGATGGGTGACAACGAGTTTCAGCTTACCCTGCAGATTCAGAACTTCAAGACAGGCACGAGCCGCAGCTTCTCGACTCGCGGCACATTGACGCGGGCCGTCGAGGTGCTGGCGAGTCGCGTGTTTGACTACTTCCAGTCGAACGTCTACGCGGCATGGGATGAGTCGCGCGGCGCTCTCGAGTGGATCGCGATGCCGGGTAACCCCGCGCGCACCGATCCCGGCTCGCCGAACTACGGCTATTCGTATCACGAGGCGCTCGACTATTGCGCCGAGCGCAACGCGCGTCTGCCGTACGCGCGCGAACTTCGTTCAGCCGATGCAGCCGGGGCATACCGAGCGGGTGGAATTTCGCGACTCAAACCGGGCGTGAGCTATCCGGTCCTCGATCGACGCCACGTACCCGATTTCTACGTGCTGCACCTTGGCGACACCGCGACGGGCACCGAGGGGTCCCTGCGGACGCTCGCCACCTATCCCGGCAGAGTCGAGTTCTGGTGCGTGCGCGGTGATCCTGCGCCGAATATCGTGCTCCACGAATCGCTATGGATGCTGCATCGCGCTCATGAATCGGGCGATGCCCGCAGTCGAGAGATCTTTGCCGCAGTCGAGACCATTCGGTACGAGTTGGGCGAGACGGATGCTGCCCAGTCGACGTTCAACGACACCACGACGGGCGAGCGATTCTCGAGGGTTAGTCGACTGTCTTCGATAGCCGAAGCGAAGTCCGTATTGGAGCGTTACGGCATTACGCTGATGTTTCCGGCCGATTAGTACCGATCAGCGGCACGGTCAGCTGCGCATGCGTGTGCCGGTTGGGTCGTAGGCGGGACCCTCAAGCAGACGTGCGTTGCGTGTTTCGCCGACGACATCGACGGTGAGACTCGGCAGTTCACCCCGCGCAGCCTGCGCCGCTGCGATGACGTCCCGGTCGACGTAGGCGAGCGCGAGACTTTGCCTCACCCAGTGACCGTAGGCACCCGAGGTGGTGTAGCCGACGAGTCGGCCGGCGAGTTTCACTGGTTCGAAACCGGACGCGTCGGCGTCCGTCGCCTCGATCGCGAGGGTGACGAGCTTGCGCGACGCAGGGTTATCGCGCTCGCGTAGCGCGGCTTCACGGCCAATGAAATCGCCTTTGTCGAAGGAAACATGTCGATCGAGTCCACACATCCCGGGCGTGATCGACTGGGTAAACTCGGTCGACCAGATACCGAAGCTTTTTTCGAGGCGGAGCGAGTCGAGCGCCCGATTGCCGATGTTGCGCAGACCGAGCGCGCGGCCAGAATTCATCAGCGCGTCGTACAGCATCCGCTGCTGGGTTGCCGGCACATAGAGCTCGTAGCCGAGTTCACCTGTGAGCGACAGTCGCGCCACGATGCCGCGGCCGAGGCCGATGCCCATCTCGGCACAAGACAAGAAAGGAAATCCGGCATTCGACAGATCCCGTTCGACGAGCGGCTGAACGATGTCGCGGGCGAGCGGACCCGACAGCGCGAATCCCGACCACGTGTCGCTGAGGTTGCGAAAGGTCACGCCATGCGGCGGTAGCAGGTCATCGAACCAGCGACCGTGCCACTGCTGCAGATAGTACGAGCCGATCAACCAGAACCGATCCTCGGCCAGACGGCTGACGGTCAGATCGCCCATCAGCTTGCCGCCGAAGCCGAGCATCGGTGCGAGGCGCACGCGCCCGACCGCGGGCAGACGAGACCCCAGCAGTCGATCGAGCCACGCGGCTGCGCCGGGGCCACTGACTTCGTAGCGTGCGTACACGGCGGCATCAAACATGCCCGCCGCTTCACGGGTGGCGTGAACTTCCTCCCCGACGAAGGCATGCGCGTTCGAGCGACGGACAGTCAGGTTCTCGACGAAGTCGGTGCGACTACGCGCGAAGAACTGTGGCGTTTCCATGCCCCAGTTGCAGCCGAAGCGTGCTCCGTCCGCGGCGAGCTGATCGTGAACGGAAGAGGTCTTGAGCGGTCGGCCCGCCGGCAGCTCCTCGTTCGGATAGGAGATCACGAACCGACGTGCGTAGAACTGACGCGTGGTGTCGCGCAGGTAGCGTTCCGCGGCGGCAAACGCCCCGTAGCGCGCGACGTCCATGCCGAAGATGTCGTAGCCCGGATCACCCTCGATCATCCAGCGAGCCAGCGTCAAACCGATCGCACCGCCCTGCGAGAAACCGCCCATGCAGCCGCAGGCCACCCAGTAATTGCGGCGACCGGGTACAGGACCGACGAGTGGGTTGCCATCCGGGGTGAACGTGAACGCGCCGTTCACCCAGCGCTTGATGCCGACTTCGGCGAGTGCCGGAAAGCGCGCGAAGCCGATCTCGAGTTCCGGCAGGATGCGATCGACGTCGGGCGGCAGCAGATCCATGCCGTAATCCCACGGCGCGCCTTCACTGCGCCAATGCTGCGGCTTACGCTCGTAAACACCTAGCAGTGCGCCTTTGCCGAGCGGTTGCAGATACGTGAAACCCTCGAGGTCGGTGACCGAGACGAATTCGCGGCCGAGCGTGGCTAACATCGGCACATCGTCGGTGACGAGGTAGTGGTGCGACATCGGCGTCACCGGCAGGTTGACTCCGACCATGCGACCCACGCGCCGCGCCCATAGGCCGGCGGCGTTGACGACGTGTTCGGCAACGATGCACCCCTGTTCGGTCTCGAGTTCCCACTGGCCATCCGCCCGTTGCCGCAGACCGAGCACACGATTGCGCAGGATAATGTCGGCACCCCGTTTGCGTGCCGCGATGGCAAAGGCATGCGTGGCGCCATGAGCATCCACGTAGCCCTCGTGTGCGTCGAACAAGCCGCCTTGGAGACCGTGCGGATCGACGAGTGGACACATCTCCGTGATCTGCTCGGGCGAGACCAGCGTCGTCTCCATGTCCATCGTCTCGTACATCGCACGCTCGGCCTTGAGCATCTGCCAGCGTTCTTCGGAGGCGGCGAGGCTTATGCCGCCGGTCATGTGCAGTCCTACACTCTGGCCGCTCTCACGCTCAATGTCTTCGTAGAGGCTGATCGTATAGCCCTGCAGTGCGGCGATGTTCGGATCGTCGTTGAGGGCGTGGAAACCTGCTGCGGCGTGCCATGTGGATCCGGCGGTGAGTTCGCTGCGCTCGATGAGCGCAACATCGCTCCAGCCGTGGCGCGCGAGGTGATACAGCACGCTAGCGCCGACGATGCCACCGCCGATCACCACAACCCGATAGTGGGATTTCATTTACGACGCCTCAGTGGCGGCGGCTGCGCCAATAAAAAACGGCTGAAGCAATGATAAGGACCGTTGTCAACCACGGCGGATCGAGTCCGAGACCGAGCCAGAGTAATCCGCCAAGTCCCAGCATCGAGGCGATCGCGGTTTTGCTGCGCCGACGTTCGCTGGCGCGGATCTCCTCGCGCAGCCGCTCGATGTCTTCGGGCTGGGCACCGATGTGCAGGGTCCCGTCCTGCAAGCGCTGCACGGCCACCTTCATCAAGGGTGGCAGCGCCTGTGCGACCTCGACGAGCGCGGGCAGGTGATCGCGGAACTGGCGCAGTTGGGCGCGTGGGCTCAGCCGATCGCGCATCCACTCGCGCAGGATCGGTGCCGCCGTCTGCCAAATGTCGAGCTCCGGATGCAGGTCGCGCCCGAGACCCTCGATATTGAGCAGCGTCTTTTGCAGCAGGATCAGCTGCGGCTGGATGCGCATGTCGAAGCGTCGCGAGATGTCGAACAGGCGCAGCAGGATCGTGCCGAAAGAAATGTCCTTCAGCGGCTTATTGAAGATCGGCTCAAGCACCGTGCGGATCGCCGACTCCATCTCATCGACGCGCGTGTCAGGCGGCACCCAGCCGGATTCGACGTGCAGCTCGGCCACACGCCGGTAATTGCGGTCGAACACGGCGAGGAAGTTCTCGGCGAGGTAATGCTGGTCGCGCAGATCGAGCGTGCCGACGATGCCGAAGTCGACGGCCGCGTATCGCGGACGTGCCGGATTGTCGATCAGTACGAAGATGTTGCCGGGATGCATGTCGGCATGGAAAAAGTTATGACGAAAGACCTGCGTGAAGAAAATCTTCACGCCGCTCTCCGCCAATAGCGGAATGTTGGCGCCCACCGCCCGCAAGGTGTCCATGTCGCTGATGGTTACGCCGCGAATACGCTCCATCACCATCACGTCGACCCGGCAGTGGTCCCAGTACACCTCGGGCACGTGCAGCAGATCGGATCCGGCGAAGTTGCGTCGCAACTGCGAGGCATTGGCCGCTTCGCGCATCAGATCGAGTTCGTCGAGGATGGTTTTCTCGTACTCGTCGACGATTTCGTCGATGCGCAGCCGCCGTGCTTCGGCAGAGTTGTTGCGGGCGAGGCGCGCGAGTTCGTGCATGACGATCAGATCGCGCTGGATGATCTCGCGCATGCCGGGGCGCAGCACCTTGACGATGACTTCCTCACCCGAGTGCAGGGTGGCGACGTGCACCTGGGCGATGGAGGCCGCGGCGAGTGGTGCGGTCGAAAACTTTGCAAAAACGCTATCCAGCGGTTTGCCGTAGCCGGTTTCAATGATGTGCTTCGCCACCGCGCCGTCGAAGGGCGGTACCCGATCCTGCAGTTTGGCGAGTTCGGCGGCGATATCGGGGGGCAGCAAGTCGCGTCGAGTCGAGAGCGCCTGACCAAACTTGATGAAGATCGGCCCGAGTTCCTCAAGGGCGAGTCGCAGTCGCTCGGCTCGTGAGTTTCCTTTGCGGCGTTCGAACCAAGTCCACGGCGAGAGCAGGAAGACAAATCGCAGCGGTCGGTACAGATGCGTTTCGCGGACGAACTCGTCGAGTCCGTGGCGTACGAGTACGCGCTGGATCTGCACCAGTCGGGCGAGCACGCGGAGCTTCATGGCTGCACCTTGTCGTCGGAAGGCACACCGGCTTGCCGGCGAGCGAGCAGCGCATCGAGGCGCGCTGCCGCTCGATCGACGTCTTCGCGCAGTCGATCGACGTCGGCAAAGAACACCTCCGCTTCCCCGCGCGGCACCAGATCGCCGCTCTCGTGGGCGAAGTACTCGGCGGTGTTGCGCACCGCCGTGCGCGAACCGCGTCGCCCGAGATCGAGCATCGAGCGGGCCATGCGACCGAGGCTGTGGGCCGGGGCATCGCCGATCAGGCGCGCGAGTTCTTCTTCGAGATCTGGCCGCAGCAGCAGCGCGAGTTCCCGATAGCGTTGCAGCACCTCGGCATCGCCGCGGATCTGCACGGCGCCGCTTTGCAGCTGACGCTCGGGCTGCGGGCCGGCGAGGGCGACGAGACTCAGCGGGCTGCCTTCGAGCGTTGCGTGGCTGTCGCCCTCGGGATTGCGCTGCAGACGCAGCGTGGAGCCGAGCGATTCGATGCCGAGGCGCAGATCGAGTCCGCTGACGATCACGAACAGGCGCTGTCCGCGCAAGGCGGCGCACAGGGTTCGCGCCGCGGGCGAGTCCCCGAGGTTGCGATTCAGCATGTTTTCAACGAGTTCGATCAGCACGGGCGATGCGTCAATACTTATAGCCGCGATGTAGCGCCACGATGCCGCCGCTCAGATTGTGGTAACGACAATCCTCGAGTCCGGCATTGCGCAGCATGCCGAGCAATGTTTCTTGGTCCGGATGCTTGCGGATCGATTCGGCGAGATAGCGGTAACTGTCCTCGTCGTTGGCAATCAGGCGGCCGAGGGCCGGCAGTACCCGGAACGAATAGGCATCGTAGAGGGGAGCGAGACCGGGCGCTGTCGGATGCGAGAACTCGAGCACGAGCAACTGGCCGCCCGGCTTCAGCACGCGCTGCATCGAGGCGAGCGCTGCTGGTTTATCCGTGACGTTGCGCAGACCGAAGCCGATGGTCACGCAGTCGAAGCTCGAATCGGCGAAAGGCAGACATTCGGCATTCGCCTGTACGTAGCCGATGCCCTGAAGGCGCCCTGCATCGATCATGCGGTCGCGACCGTGGCTGAGCATGGCGCCGTTGATGTCGGAGAGCACCACGAGACCTTGTGGTCCGACTTGCGCTGCGAGGCCTCGCGACAGATCGCCGGTGCCTCCGGCGACGTCGAGGGCTCGCTGACCGGGGCGCAGGTGGGTTTGCGACAGCGTGAACTGCTTCCACAGGCGGTGCATGCCCGCAGACATCAAATCGTTCATCAAATCGTACTTGGGGGCGACCGAGTCGAATACGCCGCGTACCCGCCGGGCCTTGTCGGACCAGGCGACTTCTTCGAAACCGAAGTGGGTGGTTTTGGATGCGGGGTCGGCGGACATGATCGGTGCTCCGGAGGGCCCGCCATTGTAGCCTCCAGCACGCATTCGTGGCCGACTGCTGGATTTTGTTCTGCGGAAGGCGTACAACCCTTACTCAGTTATCGCCGGGCCGCACGCGGCTCGGACGAAACGGGGGGTATAAGAACTATTAGAAGGGACTGATGGCCGGGCGGGCTGCCCGGCCTTTTTTTTAGCCTAGCCTTTTGCTGTCGCGGCCGTCACCCGCTCGAGATACTGCCTCCAGAGCACGTCCTGGTCCCTGCCGAGTTCGCGCAGGTACTTCCAACTGTAGAGCCCGCTGTCGTGGCCGTCATCGAAGATGAGACGTACGGCGTACTGCCCGACCGGTTCGACGGCCGAGACCATCACCGCTTGTTTGCCGAGCACCAGCGTTTCCTGGCCTGGGCCGTGACCTTTGACCTCGGCCGAAGGCGAATTGACGCGTAGGAACTCGAAGGGCAGCGCATAGCGCTCGCCGCCCGTGAAGGCGATCTCGAGCACGCGGGACTGGCGACGCAGGCGGATTTCGATGGGTGCTTCGTTCATGGTGCGAATCCTACGACGCGTAGAGGTCTTGTCCACGGTGACTTTTGCCTCCGCCTCTCCGATACTCGGGCCACAAGAGTGATGGTTCGACCGATTCGGGGGTTGTATGACGTCGACGGACACCTCTCATCCCGACTATTTTCACAAGGTCGTGGATTGCCAGTGGGCCTGCCCGGCCCACACCGATGTACCGGAATACATCCGCCTCATCGCCCAAGGTCGGTTCACCGAAGCCTACCTCGTTAACCGCCACTCCAATGTCTTCCCGGGAATTCTCGGTCGAGTCTGCGATCGACCCTGCGAGCCGGCTTGCCGACGCGGGCGGGTGGAAGAGAAGCCGGTGGCGATCTGCCGGCTCAAGCGCGTGGCTGCCGACCACAAGGATGAATATCGCGATCGCCTACCGCCGGTCCCGACGCAGAAAAACGGCAAGAAAATCGCCTGCGTCGGTGCGGGCTGCGCGTCACTGACGGTTGCCAACGATCTGATGCCGCTCGGCTACGAGGTCACCATCTTCGAACAGTTCGCCACGGCAGGCGGGCTGATGCGAACCAACATTCCCTCGTTCCGGCTGCCGGCCGCGGTGCTCGACGAGGAGATCGGCACCATCGTCGACATGGGCGTCGATCTGCGACTCGGCCAGCGCATCGATTCATTGCGTGCATTGCTCGAGGAAGGCGGCTTCGATGCCGTGTTCGTCGGCTCGGGGGCGCCGAAGGGCAAGGAGCTCAACATTCCGGGGCGCAGCGAAGCCGCCGCCAACGTGCATATCGGCATCGCCTGGCTCGAATCCATCGCTTTCGAGCACGTGCAAAGCGTCGGCAAGAACGTGCTGATCATCGGCGTCGGCAACACGGCGATGGACTGCTGCCGCAGCGCGCTGCGTCTCGGTGCGCAGAGCGTGAAGGTCATGGCGCGCAAGCCGCGGCAGTTCTTCAAGGCCTCCGAGTGGGAGCTCGAGGACGCCGAGGCCGAGAGCGTCGAGATCGTCATCAACCGCTCGCCGAAGAGCTTCGTGCTCGAGGGCGGGCGGCTGAAGGGCATGATGTTCGAGGTGCTGGAATACGATCTCGATGCGCGCGGGCGCATCGTCGCCGAGCGTATGACCGGCGAGGAGTTCTACCCGGCTGACGATGTGATCCTCGCGATCGGTCAGGAAAACGCCTTTCCCTGGATCGAGCGGGATCTTGGCATCGAGTTCGACAAGTGGGATGTGCCCAAGGTCGATCCGGTGACCTTCGAGAGCACCCGACCCGGTGTGTTCTTTGGCGGTGATGCAGCATTTGGTCCGAAGAACATCATCTGGTCCGTCGAGCATGGTCATCAGGCAGCGATCTCCATCCACTTGCGTTGCTTGGATAAGCCGGTGACCGAGCGCCCGCCGCGCGGCATGAATCTGCAGAGTCGCAAGATGGGCATGCACGAGTGGTCGTATGCGAACGACTACAGCATGACCGAGCGCAAGCTCGTGCCCCACGTGTCGCTCAAGGAGCGATTCAAGAAAATCAACATCGAGGTCGAACTCGGCTTCACGGCCGAACAGGCTGCCGAGGAAGTGCAGCGCTGTCTGAACTGCGACGTGCAGACGGTGTTCGAGACAAAGTTGTGCATCGAGTGCGATGCCTGCATCGACATCTGTCCGGTCGATTGTTTGACGATGACGCCTGCGGGCCCTGAGGAGGAACTGCGGACCCGGCTTAAGGCGCCGGCAAACAACGTGACTCAGGCGTTGTACGTATCTGCGCCGCTCAAGTTCACCCAGAGGGTGATGGTCAAGGACGAGGATGTCTGTGTGCACTGCGGCCTGTGTGCCGAGCGATGCCCCACCGCGGCGTGGGACATGCAGAAGTCCTGGGTCAAGTGGCCGCACGCGGCCGACCAGGCCGTTTGAAGCAGGAGGGTCGCATGGGCACCGACGACAGAGTCAATGATTTCGCCATCAAGATCGCCACGGTCAACGGCACCGGTTCCGCGAGCGCCAACACCCTACTGATGAAGTCGATCTTCCGCAGCGGCATCCCGGTGATGGGCAAGAACTACTTCCCGTCAAACATTCAGGGTTTGCCGACGTGGTATGAGATCCGCGTCTCCAAAGACGGTTACGTGGCACGCTCGGGCAAGGTCGACATCATGGTGTGCATGAACGCCGAGACCTACGCCCGCGACGTGCGTGAGGTGGCGGCAGGCGGTTATCTGATCTACGACTCGACCTGGCCGCGCCCCGCACTGCTCAAACGCGATGACGTGACGGTCATCGGGGTGCCGCTTGCGCGGATGTGCAACGAGCACTTCAAAGGCGTGCGCACGCGGATCTTGATGAAGAACATCTGCTACGCCGGGGTACTGGCGGCGCTGCTCGATCTTGATCTCGAGCGTATCCGCGAGTTGCTTGCCGAGACCTACGCCAAGAAGCCCGCGCTGGTGGATTCCAACATGCAGGCCATCCAGCTCGGCTACGACTACGCCCGCGAGCATTTCAGCTGCCCCTTGCCGCTGCGCGTGGCGCGTATGGACAAAACGGGCGACCACATCATGATCGACGGCAACACGGCGGCTGCGCTCGGTTGCGTCTATGCCGGTGCGACGGTCGCAGCCTGGTACCCGATCACGCCCTCGACCTCGCTGATGGACGCCTTCAAGTCCTTTGCCGACAAGCTGCGCATCGATCCGCAGACCGGCAAGGCGAACTTCGCTTTCATCCAGGCCGAAGACGAACTCGCCGCCATCGGCATGGTGCTCGGTGCCAACTGGAACGGCGCTCGATCCTTCACCGCCACGTCGGGTCCCGGCGTGTCGCTGATGGGTGAGTTTCTGGGTCTCGGTTATTACGCTGAGCTCCCCGCAGTGCTGTTCGACGTGCAGCGCGTGGGTCCATCCACGGGCATGCCAACGCGTACGCAGCAATGCGATCTGTTGGCCGCCGCCTACGCATCGCACGGTGACACCAAGCACGTTTGTCTATACCCGGCGAATCCGGAGGAGTGCTTCTACATGGCCGTGCAGGCCTTCGATCTGGCCGAACGGCTGCAGACGCCGGTGCTCGTGCTCCTCGATCTCGACATCGGCATGAACGACTGGATGTGCCGCGATCTCAAGTGGGACGACAGCTATCAGCCCGATCGCGGCAAGGTGCTCGGCAAGGAGGATCTGGAGAAGATCGACAAGTTTTATCGCTACCTCGACAAGGACGAGGACGGCATCACCTATCGCACCTTCCCGGGTGTGCACCCGAAGGGTGCGTATTTCACGCGCGGTTCAGGGCACACACAGCTTGGCACCTATACCGAGGATTCCGCCGAGTACCAGCTTGTGCTCGATCGCTTGCTGCGCAAATTCGCCACGGCCAAGCGCCATATGCCAAAGCCCGTCATCGAGGGCACGGGCACAGCGAAGGCGGCGATCGTGTCGATCGGCAGCTGCGACGGCGCGGTCCATGAGGCGCTCGACGTACTCAAGGGGCGCGGCGTGCAACTTGACTACATGCGCATCCGTGCCTTCCCGTTTGGCGAGGAGGTGGAGAAGTTCCTCGCTGACCATGAGGTGCTTTATGTCGTCGAGCAAAATCGCGATGCGCAGCTGCGCTCGCTGCTGACGCTCGAGTCGCGGGTCGGCAAGTCGAAGTTGCGCTCGCTGCTGCACTACAGCGGACTGCCGGTGTCCTCCAAGTTCATCGTCGATGGCGTGCTCGCCGATCTCGGCGAGGGTCGACGGGCCGTTGCGGGAGTCGTGTCATGACCTTCATTCCCAAGCCGAAGATTTCGCACCCCTCACTGCCGCGCAACGATCTCGGGCTCACGCGTCGCGAGTACGAGGGCGCGTTGTCCACGCTGTGCGCCGGCTGCGGCCACGACTCGATCACCGCGGGCATCATCGAGGCCTGTTGGGGCATTTCGATCCGCCCCGAGAATCTCGTCAAACTCTCTGGCATCGGCTGCTCTTCGAAGACCACGGCGTATTTCGTCAGCGGCGGACACGGTTTCAATTCGGTGCATGGCCGCATGCCCTCCATCGCCATGGGTGCCAATGCTGCCAATCGCGAGCTCTACTACATCGGCATTTCGGGTGATGGTGATTCGCTATCGATCGGACTCGGGCAGTTCTGTCATGCCATCCGGCGCAACGTGAACATGCTCTACATCATCGAGAACAACGGTGTGTATGGCCTCACCAAGGGACAGTTCTCGGCCTCGGCCGATATCGGCACCAAGGCCAAGAAAGGCGAAGTGAACCAGCAGCCGCCCATCGATCCGGTGTTGCTCGCCATGAACCTCGGCGCCGGTTTCGTCGCACGCAGTTTTTCGGGCGACAAGGCGCAGCTGGTGCCCCTGATCCAGGCGGGTCTGAAGTATCCGGGTTTTGCGCTGATCGATGTGCTCTCGCCCTGCGTGACCTTCAACGATCACGAGGGCTCGACCAAGAGTTACGCCTTCACGCGCGAGAACTACGAACCTGTGGTCGAGGCGGATTTCGTACCCAAGCAGCGCGAGATCACCACGGAGTATCCAGAGGGCGAAGCGACGAGCGTTTTGCTGCACGACGGCAGCCGGGTGGTGCTGCGCAAGTTGGCCGCCGACTACGACCCGACCGATGCGCATGCCTCCTACGACTATGTGCAGCAGCACATCGCGCAGGGCGAATACCTGACCGGGTTGCTGCACTGCCGGCCGACCACCGCCACGGAGTTCCACGCCCTGAACCGCACGCCCGACCAGCCGCTCAATCAGCTGCCGTTCTCGGCCCTCAATCCGGGCGCCCGCCAGCTCGAGAAGCTGATGGCGCGCTACCGCTGACTGTCCTACACTTGCGCCCGGCCGTCAGCGTGACGGGCAAACAGTGGAGTGGATGAGATGGGCAAGGGAGATTCCAGAAGCCGTCGCGGCAAGATCTATCAGGGCTCGTTCGGCAAGACGCGTCCGAAGGACCCGGCTCGCGCCAAGAAGCGCGCAGCAAAGAAGGCGGGTACCGCCAAGAAGTAAGTCGCGTTTGCCGCGGCGCGCAGTAGTCGCGCTGTGGGCAGCGTGCAGCGAAAGAGGCCTGCAGGAGCGATTCTGCAGGCCTTTTCATTGGGGCTACGGGTTATGGGGCGAGGTCGCGCTGCGGCGTGCCACCGTGGCGAGTACTGCCGCACCCGCCAGCAGCGATACGGCGGCGAGTGCAAACGGCGCTCCCGGGAAATCCAGGGGCCCAGAGGTCGCGAGACTGAACACGTGGGTCATGCTGAAGGGCGTGACGATCGCCGTGAAGCCGACGATGCCGCTGATCGCACCCTGCAGCTCGCCCTGAGCGTTGGCCGGTACACGCTGCGAGAGCAGCGCACGCATGGAAGGCATAGCAAGACCGATCAGGCACGCGAGGGGTACGCTGGCAAACAACATCGTCGGTGTGTCGGCGAGCGCGTAGCCGCAGAAGCCGATCGAACCCAGTACGAGCCCGAGCAGTGCGGAGCGGTATTCGCCAAGTTTGCGTGTGAAAAGGCCGACAAGACCGCCCTGCACGACGGCTGTGCCGAGTCCGAGCACGGCGAGCGAGATGCCGACGCCACGCTCGTCCCAGTCGAACTTCGCCATGGTCATCCACGCCCAGGTGGAGGGCAGAGTGTCGTGGCCGATCTGATACATGAAGATCACGAACAGCAGGATCAGCGCACCCGGAACGCGACCCACCGAGCGCAGCGCACCGATCACGGTGGCGCGTCGCGCCGAGAACTCGCGACGATCCCCTTGCGGCAGCGTCTCGCGCAGCACAGCCAGCGCGATGAGGAAGTTGAGAGCCGTGAAGCCGGCCGCGGCGAAGAAGGGCACGCGCGAGCCGAAGTCCCCGAGTAGTCCGCCGACCGCGGGGCCAACGATGAACCCCATGCCCCAGGCTGCGCCGTTCAAGCCGAAATATTTGGCGCGTTGCTCGGGCGGGATCACATCCGCCACCACGGCATTCGCGGTCGCGAAAGTGGCACCAGCGATGCCCGCGATGATCCGTCCGATGAAGAGCCAGGCCAATGTTGGCGCAAAGCCCATCAGCACGTAATCCACGGCAAGTGCTGCCAGCGAGGCGAGCAGGATCGGCTTACGTCCGTAGCGATCGCTGAGATTCCCGAGGATCGGCGAGAACACGAACTGCATCGATGCGTAGGCGAGGGTCAGCCAGCCGGCGATCGGCGCTGCCTCCGCGAGACCGAGACCCGCCAGATCCATTACGAGCTGCGGCGCCACCGGAATGATGATGCCGATGCCGAGTGAGTCGATGAACAGCGCCATCGCCACCACAGGCAGCATGCGACGACGCGGGTCCGAGGCGGCCATGCTCTCTCCTTGCTGCGGGTCTCAGGTCAAGGCAGCGCCGCGTGCGTTGCGATAGCGCTCGACGATCTCGAGCGCGGTGCGGGTGGGCGCCGGCAGATCGACATCTGTGGTGCCGAGCGGCGTGGTGCGCCCGCCCCAGCGAACGAGGTGGGCGCAGAACGTCAGACCGCCGCCGAAGCCCGGCATCAGCAGCAATCCGCCCGGTTTGACGCGCCCCTCTTCGAGCGCCTCGCAAAGCGCGGTGGGCACCGTGGCGGCCGACATGTTGCCGTAGCGTTGAACGTTCACGTGCACGCGATCCATGGGCACACCGGCGCGTTTGGCGACCGACTCGATGATGCGCAGGTTCGCCTGGTGCGGGATGACGAGATCGACGTCGTCGGCGCTTTTACCTGCACGGCGTAGGACGTCTTCGCAGGCGAGACCCATGCCGTTGACCGCTTTTTTGAAGATCTCCTGACCTTCGAACTGCCACTCGGTCCGACCGAGCAGCCGGCCTTGATGTACGTAGGCGCTGCCGATGCCGTGGATGCGCAGGATTTCACGCGACTCGCCGTAGCAGCCGAGTTTTTCGAGCAGCAGACCTTCATCCGCCTCGGTCGCCTGCAGCACGACCGCCGCTGCGCCGTCGCCGAACAGCACGGCCACGTTGCGATCGTTCCAGTCGAGGTAAGGAGAAATGAGCTCTCCACCGACCACGAGCGCCGTGCGCACCACGCCGCTGCGAATCAGCGCCGTGGCCGTCGAGAGTCCGTACAGGAAGCTCGTACAGGCGGTATTGACGTCCATGGCGGCGCAGCCGTCGGCGCCGATGCGCTGCTGCAGCCCCGAGGCCATGTTCGGGCACTGATCGTCATGGGTGGTGGTCCCGAATACGATGAGCTCGATGTCCTTGCCCTCGAGCCCGGCGCAGGCGAGGGCGCGCATCGCGGCCACATGGGCCATATCGCCGAGCGAGGTATGCGCCACCCGCCGCTCGCGGATACCGGTGCGACTCGTGATCCAGTCGTCCGAGGTTTCGAGGAACGTGGCGATGTCGGCGTTCGACAGCGTGCACGGTGGCAGGCACTTCCCCCAGCCCGTGATTCCGGCATTTGGCATGCGACCCCCTTTGCTGTGCCGAGGATACCCGCGCCGTGGCAGCGGTTCCATTGGTTGGCCGCGGCAGCGGGTAACGGTCACACCGCGGTCGCCAAGCCGCTAAGGTCGATGCACTCGGTGCAACGTTGCAGTGTTCGGGGGGGACAACGCCAATGTGGATGCCGCCGCTTGAGGATGCCTGGCAGGGCAAGGTGCAGTTCTATGAACTCATCTTCGGTACCTGGACGGTTTACGTGTTTCTGGTGTGGCTCTGGCAGCGTGTGCTCAAGGAGCCCCTCGATGAGTGGCGCTACGTGCTGCTGACGTTCTTCGGTGCCGGTGCATTCTGGGTCAACCACTACTGGTTGAACGCGCCGAAGCCCACCTGGCTCGTGCTCATCAATCTTTACACCGTGTTCTATCTCACGGCGTGGTGGATCATCGGTGTCCGCGGCCGCAATCGCTCAGGGGCTTGGAAACTCGGCGCAATGGCGGGTGCCGTGGCATACACCGTCGTGTTTATCCTCTTCGAGAATCTCGCACGCTACGGCGTCGAGCAGTGGGGGATGCACGAGTTCTGCTGGATGAGCCTGTCGTTCTTCGGCTTCTGGTGGTTGATCCTCTGGCGCAGCAAGTCGACCGTACGGCCGAAGCCCGCCAAAGAGGATCCCTATCCCAAGCCGCGCTGGCGCGGAGCAGGCGGGGACCTGTAGCGCCTCGGTCGCGAGTCGATCAGATCGCGCCGAGTACCTCGAGCGAGACGCGTTCGGCTGATTCGAAAGCGCCCTCCATGCCGCGGCTGCCGATCGAGGTGTGTTCGCCGCAGAAGAATAGCCGCTGATGCGGCTGTGCGATGGCCGCACGCAACTCTCGAACCTGACCCGGGTGGAAGATCGCCCAGTCGCCTGCCGAGAACGGATCGGTCGTCCAGGAGTGCACGGCGCCGACGCTGAGCAGACCCTTCGAGGCGGGCCGCAGTCGCTCGAACTCGGCGATGATCATGCGCTTGGCGTCCTCGACGTTGAAGCGATCAATGTAGAGGCCGTTGAGACCGCGACACCACACGGTGAGGCTCGTCACTTCGGTGTCGGTCTTGCCAAACTTTTGCGCGAGCACGAGACCGAGTGGGCCGTCCGTCCACATCGAAGGTGACAGGCCATCGGTCTCCCAGAACGGCTTCTTCGACAGCACGTGGAATTGCGTGATCGGGATATAGCCGAGCGTCTGGATGGCCTTGTTCTGCACGGGCGGCGGCAGCGGATCGATCGCCACGTTGCGCAGCGTCGAGAAGGGCATCGAGCAGATGACGGCCTTGGCGCGATGCACCGAGCCGTCGCTGCAGGTGACCTTGGCCCCTGTGGCCGAGGTCTCGATCGCGACGACGCGCTTGCCCTGCAGCACATCGCCCTTGAGGCGCTGCGCCATCGCCATCGGCAGGCGCTGGTTGCCACCCTTGAACACGCCGATCAGCACGCTGCCGCCGGTCATGCCGGGCGGTGAGGCGGGTGCGGCGGACGCAGCGGGCGCAGCCGGTGCCGCGCCTGGTGTTGGCGCGTTCACCGCGCCCGTACGCGAGAACGCCATGATCGCGCCGCGATTCACGTTTTGCCAGTGATCGGAGAAGGCCTGCTGCAGCAGCGACACGTCGTAGGCCGTGGTGCCGTAGGCGATGTTGGTGTCGTAGCCGAGGCGGATCATCGCGTCGGTGGCACCCTTGGACGAGAGGAACTCGTGGATTGAGATGTCGTACTGCGCGTGCGCCTCGTCGTACCAGTTCTGCAGGTCGCGGAACGGCATGTGCTGCTTGAACATGGCGTCGGCCCAGGCCCAGGGCGGCAGTTTCTTCATGTCGGCCGTGAACGGATTGCGCCGATGGGTCGGCCAATCCTTGAGGGCGATGTGTTCGCCACCGAGAAACAGCTCCTGACCGGCACGGTTGGCCATCAGTCGCGGCATGACGTTGACGACCTCGATGCCGTATTTCTGCGCAGCCGCCAGACAGCGACCGTACGCGTTGGCGATGCTGTTGCCGCCCACCTCCGGATGTCCCGGAAGATCAAAGAGGGTGTAGACACGCCCGCCGACGCGCTTGCGTCCCTCAAGGACGCGAACTTTGAGTCCGCTTTCTTCGAGCGTGACCGCCGCTTCGAGTCCCGAGAGACCGGCACCGATGACGATGACATCCGGATCGCCACTGCTGGCAGTCCACGCCGTGTTGGACAGGCTCGCGACTGCCGCTGTGGCAGCCGTGGAGGCAACGAATTGGCGTCGGTTCAATGACATGTGCGTGATCCCCCGTATGTTTTCATAAGGTGCTGCGGCGGCCTACCGGTCAGGGCAGCCGGCACCGCAGCACCGTGCGATCCGTAATCGATCCGATGAGCAGGGTGCCATTGGAGACGGCTCCGACGCTACCTGCTGAGATCTCGCGACCATCCTGCGCATACACCGTTTGCAGCGGACGCTTGTCTGTCTCCACGTAACGAACGATCTGCGTCGGTGAGGCATGTCCTGCATCACCGAAGTTGCGTACCAGATCGAGCAACCGTGCGTGCACGGCGACCCAGACCTCGCCCTCAGCATCGACGTTGACGTTATCCGGTGAGCCGACGATCGGCACGTGCTTGTCGAAGACGAGTTCGCCGGTCCCGGCGTTGCGTCGATAAACGGCGAGGCGCTTGCCGAGCGTCTCCGCGGCATACAGCCGCAAACCGTCCGGACTGATGCCAAGACCGACGGCGCTCTTCAAGCCATCGGCAACGATCCGCATGTCCTGCCCGTCAAAGTAAACGAGCTTTGACATGCCGCGGCGCAGTCCGAACTCGCTGACTCGTTGCAGCGCATTGGTTGCGCCCTTGTCGTTGGCGACATAGAACTGCTCCGGACCCACTGCGACGATGGCATTCGGCGAGAGCAGCAGTGGATGGCGGATGCTCGCCACCGGCTGGAACGGCCCGCCGCCGACTTGTTCGAAGATTTCGATGATGTGGCCACCGCCGGCGGGGTGCGAGATGACGAACAGCCGCTGCATGCCATCGCCCATGCGGTAGAGCGACATACCATGCGGACGAAAATCGCTCGGTCGTGCGGCGAGTGCCGAAACCGGTGTGGCGCTGCCATCGTTCAGATCGAGTTGCAGGATATCGCCTTGCACGTTATTGCCCTCGACGAGTCCGCGCCGGTCGAGCGCCGAGAGGTAGGCAACGCCGCGACTGCGATCGATCTGGATATCTTCGGCACTGGCGGTGAGGGCGATGCGCGAGCAGGGGCCGGGCGTTGCCGTGGGGAGCGCGGTGAACTGCCCGCCGAAGTGCATGAACTCGAGCGTGAACAGCAACAACACTAGAATCAGCGACGCCAAAACCCAGCCGATACGCTTGACCCAGATCACCGTACGCACACTCCTGCCCTGTACACGTCGCGCCGCGCGCGACAACCCCCGCCGCTCATTCTAGCGCGCTTGTCCGATGGCGTACGTGCCCGTTGGCGGCGACCTCTGGGGCTGTCTACCGCGGCGTGTTCAGTCGATCGCGGCGGCGGCGCGCAGGCCCTCGATCATGGCGGTTCGCCGCAGGTACTCACGCGCCTGCTGCGGATCGGCTGCGGTTGCGCGCATCGCGGCCTGCCGCGCTAGGCGCTGGGTTTCGTCCGTTTCCTCGAGTGTCTGCTTGTTGGCGATGGTTTGCGCCTGCAGGTAGCGCTCGGCCACCGCGCGTCGTTGCCGATCGTATTGATCGAGCAGATCGCTGCCTGCTTCACCGCGCCACACTCGACCGAGTCGGTGCGCCAGGTTGTGTGCATCGTGCACGCCGAAGTTCAGGCCCATGCCGCCGAGCGGGTTATTGACGTGCGCGGCATCGCCCGCCAGCAGCACCCGACCCTTACGGTAGGTCTGCGCGACGCGTTGATGCACGGCGTAAAGATTGGTGTGCACGATGCGACCCTGCACGCTCTCGGGCGCGAAGGCGGCGAGGCGCTGTGCTGCACGGGCGAAATCGAGCAGGTCCTGCTCGCTTTCTTCGGGACGAGTCGGGAACACGCACCGCCAGATGCCGCGCTCGTCCTCGCCCGGCACCTTGAAGGTTGCAGCCCACTCGATCGGATCCATCGTGTAGGAACTGTAGGCGTAGCCGAGCGTCGCGAAATCGAAGGTGGTGGTGATCACGAGGAAGCGCTCTGGCCAGGTGAAGCCCTCGAAGCCGATATCCTGCGATTTGCGCACCAGACTGCGTCCGCCATCCGCACCGATCAGCCACTTGCCCTGGAAGCGCTCGCTGCCGCCGTTTGGATGGCGTACCTCGATCTGCACTTGTTCGTCGTTTTGCGTCACGCCGACGAGCTCGGCGCCATGCAGCACGCGTGCGAGCGGATGTTCGACGACCCGTCGTTCCAGCATGGCGACGAGCTTGTGTTGCTCGCACTGCAAGCGATACGGGTAACGCGTGTCTGCGGCGAGTACGCCAAGATCGAACTGCGCGATGAGTCCGTTCTGCCGATCGCGATATTGCCAGTGTGGCGTGACGATGCCGCGGGCGTGCAATTCGGCCGTGACGCCCGACGGCTCAAACATCTCGAGTGTCGGTGGATGGTAGGTGGCGGCACGCGGGTCGGCGTGCGGCGTGACGCTGCGCTCGAGCACGGTCACCGGCACGCCCTCAGCGAGCAGGAACACTGCGGCGGACATACCGGCCGGGCCACCACCGGCGATGAGTACGCGCTGCGCGTCGTCCGTCACGTTCTGCCCATCACGATCTAGAATCGCTCCAGCACCGAGCCGCAGCCTTGCAGCTGATCTTCGATACCGGAGCGGCGCAGCGCATCCCAGTAGGTGATGGCATTGATGGCGAGCACCGGTTTGCCGAGCCAGCGCTCGGCCTCGGCGCAGATTTCGACGGCGGCGAGATTGGTGCCGACTTGGACGAGCGCATCAACGTCATCGCCGTCGAGCGCACGCAATGCGTCGATCACCTGTCGCTCGCTGGTGTGTGCGATCTGGATGGGCGAGGGACACTTGAGCCCGATGAGCCGAGGCAGTGCGAAACCCGCCTCCTCGAAATAACGCCGCACCTGTTCGTCACCCCGCGGTTGGTGAGGGGTGAGTACGGCAATCGAGCGGGCGCCAAGACGCCGCAGCGCCGCGACCGTGGCGGTCGAGCCCATGGAGACGCCGACCCCGGCGCGTTCAGCCAGTTCGCGCTGCAGTTCATCGGCTGCGGCCACGCCACCCCAGAACGCCTCGAGCGCGACGCCCATGATCACGTGGGTCGGCTGGCAGGTCACCACTTGATCGATCGCGCTGCGCATGCCATCGCGCATGGCCTGCACGTGCTCGAGGAAGGCTTGCTCGCTGGTCAGCGGTCGCTCCCGGATGCTGATGCGGGCGACGTGGTTCGTGACGCCCTTCGGACGCAGGCGTTCCGATTCGGGCTGACAGCTCGTGTTGGTGGAGGGGATGACGATCGCGATGCGGCCGCGATAGCCGAGTTGGTCTGTCATGGTGACTTGGTACTGCCGCCATCGATGGTGAGTGAAGTGCCCGTGAGGTGTGCCGCCATGGACGAGGCCAGGAAGGCGACGTGGGTGGCGATTTCTTCAGGCGTCGCAAGACGCCGCAGCGCGGTCTTCTCGAGAAACTTGGCCTCCGCCTCGGCCGGCGTGCAGCCTTCGCGTTTAGCCGCCGCCTGCATCAGCGTATCCCAGCGGCTCGAGCGCACCGGGCCAGGGTTGACTGCGTTGATGGCAACGCCATGCGGACCCAGCTCCTCGGCAAGCCCGCGCACGATGGCCAGAAGCGCTGCGTTTGCAGCTGCACCAGGCAGCATGCGCGGCTCCGGCTGACGTGCCGAGTTGCCGACTACGAGTACGATGCGGCCCCCACGCTGCGCAATCATGCGCGGGGCGATTTCGCGCAGCGCGCGGATGGTGCCGAACAATTTGATATCGAGGTTACGCTGCCAGGCGGCATCGTCGATTTCCCAGAACACGCCGCCCTGCGCTGCGCCGGCTGCACTGACAAAGACATCTACTCCACCGAGCGCCGTGATTGCTTCCTCGATGGCTTGCGCCGTGGCCGCTGCGGAACCGAGATCGCAGCCGACTGCGCAGAAATTCGTCGGGCGCTGCATCGCTTCGACTTGCAGTCGCGCCAGATCGCGACCGAGCAAGGCGACCTGCGCGCCTTCGGCGGCCAGGGTTCTTGCGATGGCCCGACCGAGTACACCGCTCGCGCCGCAGAGCACCACACGTTTGCCACTGAGTTGCAGATCCATAAGTGAGTGTCGCTCCGTGTCAGCGTGCTCGTCGAGCCAGCGCGGCGCCGGCACCGAGCGCCTGCAATTTGCTGCGTGCGAGCGCGGCCGGCAACGGTGCCATGCCGCAGTTGGTGCAGGGAATGAGACGCGCGGAGTCCACATGTCGCGTTGCTTCGAGAATGTTATGAGCCACTTCTTCGGCGCTCTCGAGCTTGCCGGGCAGCACTTCGATGGCGCCAACGAGCAGCGTTTTGTCGGGCAACAGACGCAGCACCTCATGTGGCACACGCGAGCCGGCAAACTCCAGCGACACCTGCTGCACGCTGCTCGCGTTGATCCAGGGAAATATCTGCTCGTACTGCCGCCATTGGTCGCCGAGCGAGGCCTTCCACTGGATGTTGGCTTCGATGCCGTAGCCGTAGCAGATGTGCACGACGGTCGTTGCCCGCAGGCCCTGCATCGCGCGCTCAAGTGCAGGCAATCCCCACTCGCGCACTTCTTCGAGGAAGACGTTGAACGCAGGCTCGTCGAACTGAATGACCTCGGCGCCGGCTGCTTCGATTTCGCGCGCCTCGGCGTTGAGCAGTTCTGCAAAGCGCATGGCCATGTCAGCGCGCCGACCGTAGTAGCCGTCGGCGAGCGTGTCGCAGATCGTCATTGGCCCGGGAAGAGTAACTTTCAATTTCTGCGTGGTGTGCCGGCGCATGAAGGCCGCGTCGGGCACATGCACGGGCCGTGGCCGATGCAGCGGTCCCGTGACGGTGGGCACGTCCGCCTCGTAGCGGTTGTTGCGGATGCCCATGCGCGTCTTGCGCGTCCAGTCGATGCCGTCGAGACCCTCGAGAAAGCCGTGCACAAAGTGCATGCGGAACTGCTCGCCGTCACCGACGATGTCGATGCCGGCCGCTTCCTGCTCACGCAGCCACTCCAGGGCGGCGCGTTCTTTCGCTCGTTGCAGTTCATCACCCGAGAGGCGCCAGGCCGCCCAGAGTTTCTCCGGTTCGGCGAGCCAGTCGGGTTTCGGCAGACTGCCGACGGTCGTGGTGGGGAACATCGCGCGGCATCGTAGCAACGCACCGCGAGCCGCCGCCTGATGCGGCAGCTCACGCTCACCTAGTGGATTGGCGAGCGGGTGGATCTCGGGGCCCTAAACGGCCCCGGGCGAGACGGACCTTTCAGCCCGCCTCGCCCGGATCGTCCTTGGACGTTTGGCATCCTTGCCACCCTCCCGTCCTTGGGAGGGGTGGGCATCACGGCGAGGCGATGCCCGATTCCAAATCGGTCAGTCGACTGCTCAGTTCGGCAGCAGCACCGTGTCGACGGCCACGACCACGCCGTTATCGGCGTTGTAGTCACCGGTGACGCGGGCGCCATCGACGCGCAGGCGGCCGCGCACGAGCTCGAACTTCACTTCTTCACCGGCGACGGTCTTCGCGCTGCGAGCGCGCTTCATGTCGTCGGCTTCCAGTGCCTTGCCCGGAACCACGTGGTTGGTGAGGATCTTGACCAGCTGGTCCTTGTTCTCGGGACGCAGCAGCGCCTCGAGCTGGGCGGGCGGCAGCTTCGCGAAGGCCTCGTCGGTCGGCGCGAAGATGGTCACCGGGCCCTGGGCGGTCAGGGCGCTTTGCAGACCGGCGACTTCGATGGCCTTGGCGAGGGTCGTAAAGTTACCCTTCTCCTTGGCGACATCGAGGACGGTGGACGAACCGGAGGCGGAGGCTACCGCCGAACCTGCGACGAGCAGGGCGGCGACGAGCGCGAATTTACTGTTGAAACGGGTCATTGCAGTACTCCTGAGTGGGCTGCCTCGTGGGCGGCCTTTAGTGCGGTTTAAGGCGTACCGCGATCCTGCGTACGCTGCCATCAACGGAATGAAGGATGACAGACAGCGATGAACCTGTCAAGATGTTGTACATGGTAAGGCTGTACAAGAGTTGAACAAGGCATGAACAAACCCGTCTCATCGCCGCGTTCCGTCGGCCAATTCACCATCAAGGCCGTCGCTCAGGCGACCGGCCTCACCGTCGAGACCCTGCGGGCCTGGGAACGGCGCTACGAGGTGGTCACCCCCTCTCGCGACGGCTCAGGCCGCCGCACCTACTCCGCCGCCGACGTCGCCCGCTTGCGCTTGCTGCGCACGGCCACCGAGCTCGGCCACACCATCAGCCGGCTTGCGCATCTGGGCGAAGACGAGCTCGCAAAGTTGGTGGCGGATTCGGGCGGCCAGGCGCGCCCTGGGCCCACCCGCGGCCAGTCTTATGTAGAGCGGGCCATCGATGCGGCCGAGCACTCCGACCCTTCGGGCGTCGAAGAGGTGCTGACCTCTGCCGTCGCTTTGCTGCCGCCTAACGAGGTCGTCAACACCATCCTCGTGCCGCTCGTGCGCGAAGTGGGTGAGCGCTGGCATCGAGGCGAGGTGTCGATCGCGCAGGAGCACATGGTCACTGACATCGTGCGTCGGCTCATCATCTCCGTCTCGCGCGGCTACCTGCGCAGTGACAACGGCCCATGTTTGGTGCTCGCCACCTTGTCGGGCGAGCGTCACGAACTCGGCATCCTCATGTGCAGTTGGCTGGCGGCGACGCGCAGGTTCCGTACCCACTACCTGGGGGTCGACTGTCCGCCGCTCGAGATCGCACGCTTCGCACTCGAGGTCGAGGCGCGGGCCGTGCTGGTGTCGCTCGTGATGCCCGAGAACGAAGTGCCGGCGCTGTCGCAGTTGTCGCAGCTGGCCGAGGAACTGCGCGGTCGCTGTGAGGTGTGGGTGGGCGGCTTTGCGGCCCGCATGCTCAGTGCCGAGGAGCTACCGGCCGGCTGCGTGCTGCTGCCGACGGGCGGTGATTTCGAGCAGCGCCTCGATTTGCTCGCTGCACAGTTTTACTCCTAAGTTCGCTTGACGATTCTTGACCTGCGGGGTTGACCGCTGCAGTTGAGAACGGTGGCAACGGCCGAGCAGTCGGCGTAGCCTCTGCACCATGAGAGGGTTCCTGCAACGGTGCTTGATCGTTGTCGCGGCTGCCGCGCTCGCGTCCTGCGGCGGTGGCGGTGGCTCGTCCGGTGGCTCCTCGGGCTCGAGCATCTCCGCGCCTCCGGTCAGCAAGGTCGAAGCCTTCCGCTTCCTCAATCAGGGTGGCTTCGGCGCCACCGAAGCTGAGGCCTCGCGCCTTATCGCGCTCGGCGATTCGAATACCGCTTACACGCGCTGGATCGATGCGCAGGTCGCCAAACCCGCCTCGCTGTTGCTGCCTGCGCTCGAGGCTGCTTATCCGAATCCGGTTCCGCAGGGATTCAACATTGGCAGCCTCAATGCCGTGCGCCTCGAGACCTGGTTCAACAACGTCGTCTACGGCGAAGATCAGCTGCGCCAGCGCGTGGCCTTCGCGCTCTCTGAAATTATGGTGGTCTCGCAGGTCGGCGCGCTGCTCAACCTGCCGAATGCCACCGCAGATTTTCACGACATGCTCGCGCGTAACGCCTTCGGCAACTATCGCACGCTGCTCGAGGAGGTGACGTTGCACCCGGCGATGGGCGTGTATCTGTCGATGCTCGGCAACCAGAAGGCTGTCGCCGGCACGAACCTGCGTCCTGATGAGAATTATGCGCGCGAGATGATGCAGTTGTTCAGCATCGGCCTCGTCGAACTCAACGTCGACGGCAGCAATCGCCTCGATGCCAGCGGTCAAGCGATCCCGACCTACAACCAGGATATCATCGAAGGTTTCGCGCGCGTCTTCACCGGCTGGAAGTGGGCATGCGCATCGACGGTGACCACCTGCACGTTCGCTAATACGCGGCCGCAGCTCGCCCCCGCGACCGGCTACAACCAGGTCAAGCCGATGCAGTTGTTCGCCGATCAGCACGAGATCGGCACCAAACGTGTGCTGGCCTATAGTGGCTCGACCCTGACGAATGGCACCATCCCCGCCAATCAGTCCGGTGCGCAGGATTTGAAGGACGCGCTCGACAACGTTTTCAACCACCCGAACGTCGGTCCGTTCATTTCCCGTCAGTTGATCCAGAAGCTTGTGACCAGCAATCCCTCGCCTGCATACGTGCAGCGTGTCGCCGAGAAGTTCAACAACGACGGCAGCGGCCGGCGCGGCAATCTCGAGGCGGTGGTACGCGCGATTCTGCTCGACAGCGAGGCGCGCGGTGCCGCCACGGGCACGCAGGCCGCCTATGCCGGCAAGCTGAAGGAACCGCTACTGCGACTGACGCAGTTGTGGCGCGCCTACACTGCTCGGTCGGCGAGCGGCAAGATCGGCGCGGCGCGCAACTTCGCCGGTGGTGCTGCCGCCGTGTTCGGTCAGGCGCAGGGGTCCTCGCCCTCGGTGTTCAATTTCTTCAGTCCGTTTTTCGCACCCTCCGGTGAGATTGCCGATGCGGGGCGCGTGGCGCCCGAGATGCAAATCGCCACCGAGTATGCAAACACGCAGATAGCAAATTTTTTCTGGGTGCAGTCGCTGAGTCGAACTCAATTAGCGACCACCTTGAACGCGGATGACATGTTCATCAACACCACCGATGAGCTCGCCATCGCCGCCGACTCCGAGGCGCTCGTCAACCGAGTGGCCGAGAAGCTGCTCGGCGGCAGCACACAGATGTCGGCCGCGCTGAAGAGTGAGACGAAAGCGCAGATCGAACGCACGGCGGTGCCGACCACCAATCCGACGACGGCACTCGCCACGCGTACCGCAGACGCCATTTATTTGATCGTCACTTCGCCCGAATTCGCGTTGCAACGCTGAGGAGTACAGAGCCTTGAACCGGCAACGTCGAAAATTCCTCAAGGCCGCCGCAGCCGGCGGAGTCGCCTACGCCTTCGGTCGAACTCCCGGTACCGTACACGCACAGATGAGCGGTGTTGGTGGCCTCGGCGATTACAAGGCCCTCGTGTGTCTGTTCCTCTTCGGTGGCAACGATTCGTGGAACATGGTGGTGCCGACCAGCACCGCCGAGTACAACGCCTATGCACGTTCGCGCGGCGGCGGCACAAGTTCGAGCCTCGCGATCGATCGGGCCGCCCTGCTGCCTGTGACGCGAGTCGGCCAGTTGCCGGGCGATCCGACCTTCGGCTTCCATCCGAGCATGACGGGCGCCCGGGATCTGTTCAATGCGGGCAAGCTCGCGGTGCTACCCAACATCGGCCCTCTGCTGCGCCCGACCACCAAGCCGCAGTACCAGACCGCCACGACCACAGGCCACGCGCTGCCGCCGCAGCTCTTCTCGCACAACGACCAGCAGGATCAGTGGCACAGCCTGCGCGGCAGGACCGTGCTCAAGTCAGGCTGGGGCGGACGCGTCGCCGACGTGCTCAATGCGCAGACCTCGGGTCAGGGGCTGTCGCTCAACGTCTCGCTGGCGGGACAGACGTATTTTCAGGCCGGCGAGGTCGCGCGGCCCTACGTGATGGGCGCGACCGGTGCGGCCACGTTCAGTGGTTTTGCGACGAGCGGCGTGGGTCTCGCCCGACGCACGGCGTTCCAGACGATCAGCAATTCATCGGCGAGCGCGACGGCCAATACCGTTTACGAGCGCAGTTACGCGCGCATCCAGCAGCGCGCGGTGCAGTTTGCCGATCAGGTCAATGGCGCTTTGGGCAGCGCATACAACTTTGCGGCGTTGCCGAATACGGGCGCCACGCTCTCGGCGCTGCAGACGCAACTGCGCACCGTGGCCAAGCTCATCGCTGCGCGCAGCAGCTTGTCGATGTCTCGGCAGATCTTTTTCGTCTCGGCTGGCGGTTTCGATCAGCACGACGATCTCGTTGCCGACCAGCCGGGCCTGCTCGCCAACATCAGCAGTTCGATCAAGGCCTTCTACGACGCGTTGACTGAGATCGGCATGGACAACAGCGTCACCCTGTTCACGCATTCGGACTTTGGACGCACGCTGACGTCGAACGGCGATGGCTCCGACCACGCCTGGGGCGGCGTGCAGCTCGTTGCAGGTGGCGCCGTACGGGGCGGTCGTTTCTACGGGGATTACCCGCTGCTCGAGATCAACGGTCCGCTGGATGTCGGCGGTGGGCGCATCATTCCGACGGTCTCGGCCGATCAGTACGCGGCAACGCTCGCCAGCTGGTTCGGCGTCGGCGAGAGTGATCTGGCGAAAGTCGCGCCGAGCATCAACAATTTCGCGACGCGCAATCTCGGGTTTTTGATCTAGCCGACGGGTCCGGCCAGCGCGCGACGCATGAAGCGTGCGATGCCATCCCCGCCTGGATAGGCCGTGACCCGCGTCGGATTTGGGCCGCTGCCGATGCCGCAGTGATAGCGGGCACTCCCCGCGTCTACCCATAGTTCATCGCCCGCGGCGAGCGTGATTCCGGTATCGCGATCGAGCAGCCGGAATCGGTCCATATTGACGGTGAACCAAAGATTGCGGTGGTGTACGACGCGGCGCACGTCGAGTTCGAGCATTGCCGCCTCAGCGGCAGGGTCGCCGGCAAGATGCAGCGCCGCAAGCCCAATCACCGGATCGCGCAGGCTTGCGAGCCACTCGGGCGCACGCCCTGCGGCCACGACGTCGTCGGTCGTCACTCGAAGGGTGGCCAATGCGATCGGGCGCCGCACATGGAACTCGGGCGCGGCGTAGGCCTGGCAGAGCGGCTCTAGGTGAGCGGCGCCGGCCCAACCCCAGACCGCGTTGCCGACGGATGGCAGGGCGAGGAGGGCGAGCACGGCCGCCGAGCGACGGATCCAGCGCTGCCGGCGACTGGCGCCATCGAGTTTGACGACATCCGCTAGCAGCAGCACGAGGAGCGCCGCAGGCACGGCGGCCAAGGCAAGCACGATCGAGCCGAGCGCCAGATCGTTCACGCGCGTGCCGTCACAGGATGTAGCGGCTCAGGTCTTCGTTGTCGGACAGCTCGCCGAGGCTGCGATCGACGTAGGCCGCATCGATGACGATGTGGGATCCCGATTGCTCGCTGGCATCGAAGGAGAGACTTTCGAGCAGGCGCTCCATCACCGTGTGCAGACGCCGAGCACCGATATTCTCGGTACGCTCATTCACGTGGCAAGCGATTTCCGCGAGGCGCCGCACCCCGTCCTGCGTGAACTGCACGCTCACGCCTTCGGTCTGCAGCAGAGCGGTGTATTGCGTCGTCAGCGAGGCATCCGGTTCCGTGAGGATGCGCACGAAATCTTCGACCTCGAGCGGCTCGAGCTCGACGCGAATCGGGAAGCGTCCCTGCAACTCTGGAATCAGATCCGAAGGCTTGGCGACATGGAATGCCCCGGAAGCGATGAACAGCACATGGTCTGTCTTGATCGGCCCGTACTTGGTGGTCACCGTGCAGCCTTCGACGAGCGGCAGCAGATCACGCTGTACGCCCTCGCGCGATACGTCGGCGCCGTAGGTGTCCTGTCGACGGCAGACCTTGTCGATTTCGTCGATAAACACGATGCCGTTCTGTTCGGCATTGCGCACGGCCGCCGTGCGCAGCTCTTCTTCGTTCAGCAGCTTGCCAGCCTCTTCGTCGAGCAGCAGTTTGGCGGCCTCACGCACTTTCATTTTGCGCGGACGCGATTTACCGGCACCGAGGTTCTGGAACATCGATTGCAATTGCTGTTGCATCTCTTCCATGCCGGGCGGAGCCACAATCTCCATGCCTGCCACGGGACTGCGCAGTTCGATCTCGATCTCGCGTTCGTCGAGAGTGCCCTCGCGCAGCATCTTGCGAAACTTCTGTCGCGTGTCGGCATCACGCGGCGCAACCGGTTCGTCGGTGGAAAAGCCCATCAACCGCGGTTTCGGCAGCAGCGCATCGAGAATGCGCTCCTCGACCGCATCGGCTGCGCGATCACGCACCCGGCCGAGTTCCGCCTCGCGGGTCATCTTCATCGAGGCGTCAATCAGCTCCTTGACGATGGAGTCAACGTCGCGACCGACGTACCCTACTTCGGTGAACTTCGTGGCTTCGACCTTGACGAAGGGTGCACGGGCGAGTCGAGCGAGCCGCCTCGCGATCTCGGTCTTGCCACAGCCCGTAGGGCCGATCATCAGGATGTTCTTGGGGGTGATCTCCGTGCGCAGCGCTTCGGTGACCTGCATGCGCCGCCAGCGGTTGCGCAACGCGATCGACACGGCACGTTTGGCCGCATCCTGGCCAACGATGTGCTTATCGAGTTCGGCGACGATTTGTCGAGGCGTCAGGCTGGAGCCGTCGGGTGCGGGTTGGCTGTTCACGCGCGCAGCTCCTCGATGACCAGATTGCGATTGGTGTAGATGCAGATGTCGGCGGCGATATTCAGCGCGCGCTCGACGATCTCCCGCGCGGGCAGATCGGTGTTCTCGAGCAGGGCCCGCGCTGCGGCCTGCGCGAAGGCGCCGCCCGAGCCGATGGCCACCAAGTCGTGCTCCGGTTCGATGACGTCGCCGTTGCCCGAGATGACGAACAGTTTGTTCGGGTCACCCACGAGCAGGAGCGCCTCGAGTCGTCGCAGATAGCGATCGGAGCGCCAGTCCTTGGCGAGTTCGATAGCAGCGCGTGTGAGGTTGCCGAACTTGTCGAGCTTGCCCTCGAAGCGTTCAAACAACGTGAAGGCGTCGGCCGTGCCGCCGGCGAAGCCGCCGAGCACCTTGCCTTGCCCGAGCGGGCGCACCTTGCGGGCATTGCCCTTCATGACCGTGGTGCCTAGGGTCACCTGACCGTCGCCGCCGATGGCCACGACCCCGTCGCGGCGCACGCCAAGGATGGTCGTACCGTGTGGATTGAATGTGTCGCTCATGTAGGGTCCTTCGGCGGTTTCCTGCGCGCCCGTGGGTGGGCCTGATCGTAGATGCGGGCGAGGTGCTGGAAATCAAGGTGGGTATAGACCTGGGTTGTCGCGATGTCGGCGTGACCGAGCAACTCCTGCACCCCGCGCAGGTCCTGGCTCGATTCGAGCAGGTGGGAGGCGAACGAGTGCCGAAACAGGTGCGGGTGCACATGCAGGGGCACCCCCTGAAGCCGCGCCCAGCGGGCGATCCGGGTCTGGATGGTACGCGGACCGAGTCGACGACCGTTTCGTCCGACAAACAGCGCAGGCTCACCGGCGGGGGCGAGTGTCTGCCGCTCGCGGAGCCAGTGCTGCAAGGCTTCGAGGGCTTTGCGACCCACGGGCACGATGCGCACCTTACGACCCTTGCCGGTGACGCGCACGGTCTGATCCGTCGCATCGAGCGCCTCGAGATCGAGTGCGATGAGTTCAGCAAGACGCAGCCCGGAGGAATACAGCAATTCCATGATGGCCCGATCCCGCACGGCGAGCGCATCGTCGGTCGGCATGTCGAGCAGTCGACCCATCTGATCGACATCGAGCGTGCCGGGTAGGGTGCGGCGACTCTTGGGCGCGCGTACCTCGGCGGCGGGATTCGCGCTCAGTTGTCGTTCGCGTTGCAGGAATTTTAGGAACGTGCGGACCGCGGAGAGCCGTCGCTGTACGCTGCGCGGCGCAAGACCACCGGCATGCGAGCGGGCCGCGAACAGCCGCAGGTGCTGACTGTCGAGGCGCGACCACTCGTCGATTCCCTGCGTGTCACACCAACGGGAGAGTGCTGCGAGTTCACGCAGATAGTTGGCATGAGTATGTGGCGAGAGTCGGCGCTCACCGGCCAGATGTGCACCGAAGCGCTCGATCCAGGCGAGAGCCTCGGGCGTCACACCGCGGGCTCGACCCCGCAGCGGGCGAGGGCGGCCGCCACGAGCTCACCGATGCGAACCAGGAAATCCGTGCTGACGCCCGGGTTGAAGCGATCGGCATCGCTGCTACCGAGCACGAGTACGCCGCGTGTTGCTCCCGCGCCGAGCGGAATGATGGCCATCGAGCGCAGTTCGGCGGCCTCTGCACCGAACAGGGCCGCCCGCTGATGCTCGGCGAAGTGCCCGCAGCGAGGCCTGCCCGCACTCCACACCGATTCGAGACCGGCTGTGTCCGGAGCCCGTTGCAGCAGGCGCACCGGAGCCACGGCGAAATCCTCGTGCATCGATGTCATGACTTGTGCCTCCACCTCGCTGGCCGTGCGGGCGTGCAGCAGACGCAGCGCGAGCTGGTGGACGCGTCCGGTGAGTGACTCGTTGTCGCGCGCGACGCGTACGAGTTCCGCGAGCCGCTCGCGACTGGCGGCCTGTCTTTCACGCAATACCTTGACCTGCCGCTCTACGAGCGACACCGCGCCGCCCGGCGGCGCGTGGGGCACGGTGAGCGTCTCGAGTAAATGTGGGTGGTCGTCAAAGAATTCCGGATGGGCTTCGAGATATTCCTTGACGGCTTTGGCATCGATCATTAGTCAGTCTCCGATTTCGCCGCGGAACGACACGGCTGCAGGGCCGGTCATCCACAGCGGTTCACCTGCGCCAGGCCAGCACAACGACAGCGTTCCGCCCGGCAGTGCAATGGCGACTTCTTCGTCGAACGCGCCCGCGCGTCGCCCGGCGGCCATGGCCGCGCAGGCGCCCGTGCCGCAGGCCCGCGTTTCGCCGACACCCCGTTCGTAGACTCGCAACTTCGCGTATCGTCGATCGACGATCTGCAGGAAGCCCACGTTGGTGCGTGCCGGAAAGCGCGGGTGCGATTCGAGCCTCGGGCCGAGATGCGCAACCGGTGCCGCGTCGATGTCCTCAACCTCGAGCACGATGTGCGGATTGCCCATCGATACCTCGGTGAAGGTGATGCTTTCCGCATCGAGCTGCAGGTGACTTTGACCCGCTGAGGCAAAGCGCGGCTCACCCATGTTCACGGCGACGATGCCGGGCGCGGTGAAGCGCGCTTCGATGATGCCGCCGCGACTCTCGAGGCGCAGCAGATCCGTGCCGCAGCGATCGTGCCGCCGCAGCCACTCGGCCACGCAGCGCGCGCCGTTGCCGCATTGCTCCACTTCGCCGCCGTCGGCATTGAAGATACGGTAGTAGGCGAGGGTGTGCGCGGTGCGCGGCGGCAGGATGACGAGTGCCTGATCGAAGCCGATACCGGTGTGCCGATCAGCGAGTTCGCGCCAGCCTGCGGCGGTCGGCAATGACGCCTCGTGTTGCGCCTCGAACACCATGAAATCGTTGCCGAGGCCGTGCATCTTGGTGAATGCGAGGCTCATGTCGGCAGTGCAGCGCGGTCGCGGAAAATGCAGCGATCCATCACGGTGAAAACGTCCGCCGTACGCGCACGGCGGGCCGCTGCTTCGTCGATGACGCCATCCTGCAGCCATAACGCCGGCAGATGTAGGGCAATGCACTCATCGACGATCGCTGAGACATGCTCTG